>JAAUXU010017514.1_pt1 | contig 32331 bp, 24 predicted proteins | sample 7278151 | NCBI WGS metagenome assembly JAAUXU01 (sample SAMN14350113, study PRJNA611818) | marine sediment metagenome | isolation source: surface marine sediment (1.8m) | place: French Polynesia: Moorea | collected 2018-08 | reverse complement strand
TCTGAGCATATGTGTGTGTGTGTGTGTATGTATGTGTGTGTGTGTGTGTGTGTGTGAGAGAGAGAGAGAGAGAGAGAGAGAGAGAGAGAGAGAAAATGCTTGCAGCCATCGTTGCTTTCGGTATCTCATAGCAAACTGTTAGCATCGATTTTCATCACGCATAGTTCCTCTTCCAGAAGCACATGAAATTGCTGCGCATGCGCTGCATGATGCGTCCAGACCCGCCTAGTTGTGCAGGCCGAGGCTGTCGTCGACGTGACCCCACAGCAGATTAGTGCTACTCTACAAGTAAGTGCAGAAATTATCACCAAGTACACGACCAAGAAGTGCATGCGTCGCTCCGATGCCGGCGGCGCGGCATGCAAATCACGTCGGACGGTGACAAGAGCGCGGCAGTTTGCGAGTCCTCTTTGGTCAGCGCCTTGATAAAACAACAGAAGTCAGCGATAAAGCTTTTCCTTTCTCGCAGTGCGCCAAAAAGAGATCGATGTACAGATTTGGCACGGTAGGGAGCATCTTTATTGCCTTTTGGCTGGGGTTGGCAAGAAGGAGAGACTTTTTTTCTTCTTCAGTGGTGTAACTGCGCAATGTTCCCACAACGGGAACCTTTTGGGTGATTGAGACGGTCGGATCTGCCATGAAGACACGTAGTGCAGGATCGGCTCTGTGTTGCCGTGCGACGTCAGGACGCGGCACGACCGGGGGGCTGTGACGTCCAGCCCAGAACCACTCGCGCTCGCTCCTGGAAGCGTCATCTAAACCAACAAAGCGACGAGTGCGTGAATGGGATGGAGGCGTTGCTGCTGCTGTCGCTCCGTTTGTTTCCTAATAAAGTCTGCGTTTCCTTCCGCTCCGTGAGTAAATTACCTGAGAAAGGAGAAACTGAAGAATTCACTCGCATTTGTGAGGAGAGCACCCAGACATGGCTTTTTTTTCTCAGCCAAGCATCGTGCATGTAATGGCGATTGCTGCATGCGTGTGTGAAAAACTTTGCGGGGTCCGCGCTACACTGCATGGCTTCGTCAATACATACGAGCGTGCGTCCGCAGGAAATCACTGGAGTTGACGACAACTTTGGCTTCATTTGCAGCGCCAGCATGTGTGTGATCTCGGCGCCATCGCCGTGTCGATCAAGGCAGCAGCGGAGTTGTCGTCTCTAATTCATATGGGAAAGGAAAATCTTCTCCACCACGTGAAGAAAGGAAGAAAAGTGCTCGATGCCTCCATCGAGCGTCTCCTTCTCTCCCACTGGAGGCAACACAATGATCATGAACAGTTATTCATGAGAGAAGCGACGCCTATTTTCACATGATGCCTAGCGGAAACGTAATCATGCATCATGCGATATCCCCATCGGTCAGCGCTATCAATGAACGCTTGGACCAGAGATTGATCGTCGTCATCAGTGATCCTTTTCTTCCGAGAAAGTAAAATCATCCACCCAAGTTCCGGTGCCTTCCAACTTTTGCCATAACAAACCCGGAATGACCAAGGCATCTCCAGTCTCAATGGCCGAGAGAAAATGACGCTGGACTTTCCAGTAGTTCACATCTCTCTCTGACTTTTTCCATAATCATCCGGAAGCCACTTCTCTATCACTCACACACACACACACACACGCACGCACGCACGCACGCACTCATTCACACACACTTTGCTGGCCGCTGTCACGAAACGGTAGCGGTTTCTATACGCGACAAAAACGGAGGGGAGGAAAGGAATTCATTTCACAGCAACAGATGTTTGAGAGAAAGAAAATCGTGCTTCCGGGAATAATAATGTTCGGAAAAGCTTCTGCACAAAGAGAACGAAGGTCCAGAGCTCAGAGGAGATAGCAAAAAAGTTTCAAAAATCTGTGAAGGATGTGGCGTTTGCTTCTCCGCCTCTTCTCACTCGTGTGAATGACTCTTTTTTTGTTTGTCAATGGCAGCATCGGTGGGAAATCGACCAAGGAACAGAGAGATCAGACCGCATTTTCCCAGCTAGGGAAGACAATCGCGTCTTGATGTTAATTGCGCCGCTCATTCAATAGCGGCGCAATCACTTATGAGCGGCTGGCAGAGTAGATCATTGTTGGTGGCGCAGCCGCCGCACACGAAGTCGCAGTTCTCCTCGGAGGTGAAGTCTTTCCATTACTCGGTCTGCCTGAGAGGACGTCAAACAGCCAAATTGGTGGCTAATTTGAGGCAAATCTCTCTTTTTATCTGCGTGTGTCTCTCTCTCCACAATTGCGTGGGGCTGTGGACCAACTCTGTACTCACCTGAACACACTGTGTGATGCCACGCGCAAATTTGTGTGTTGCATAGTGCAGGTGGCAGCCAAATAACGCGACGTCAAGTGTGACTACTGCAGCGCTAACGAACACTGCCAATGCCGTGAGGGCTCATTCACACTCGCAAAATTACACTACGAAATCACTTGACAGAAAGAGAGCGTGTGTGCAAGCGCATAGCTTAGTGCTGACCCACGTCAGTGACTCTTACTCTTAAAAGGACTCACAAGTCGTGCGTGACTGCTGAGAGAGAGCGACAGTCATGACTTGGACTCTTAAGAGTACTATGAAGAACCATTCTTTGGTCTTTAACGTAATAATACACTGCAGCAGGACTGTAGTTTATTTGACCAGATCTCTACGAAAACTGTGCCAGACACAATCGTCGTCTGAGCGCGAGGAAGTTTGATCCAACAACAGAGGGCTGAGGGACCAAGTATTAGTCATAAGTGTTAGTACGAACTAGTCTCAGCCATAGACTTGTGGTGGTGTCAAAAAAATAATCGGTCTCGCCAAGAGAGGGTACTTTTTGCATATTCTGAGTATCCCTAGTTATTATTATATAAACGTGATGACACTTTCACATTTCCCTATTTTTTTTTGCACTGATTTATGAAGAGCGTACTTCTTTTTTCCGTAAAATTAGGACTCAGACGCGAGAATTAAACTCCAAGTCTTTTTTTTTTTAGGTTTCAGACTGACTCTCACTCCCTATCTTCAGGACTCACCACTGCTACACGTATGCACAAAGTGAGGAGAAGAATCCTCCTCACACTGTTATTTCCTCGTTATTCTTCCAAAAGTGTCAATGGGGTTCCGCCTCACCCTGTACACCCTGTACAGTCGTGGCCAAAGGCACTGCCCGTTTAGTCTCCACTTGATTGATCGTGCTGGGTCGCAAGATTGGTGGATTCGTATGAAGCTTGGGGCCACAATGGAGCCCGACCTAGCATTGTTATTCCATGGAGCCTTGGGCGGAGTTGTCGTCAACCTTCCCTCCATTTGCGTAAGTGTAGCACAAACACTTGTTGCGCGCATTGAAACAAAAGCAACAGCCTGATTCAATTCCGAATTGCAAAAATCGAAGGACTCACGCAGAGCTGGTAATTCTCCTACACTTGTTGTCACCTGTGCAAGTACTAGCGACTGTCACCGGAGGCGAGAACGGACCTAATGTGAACATTATTTATATGAGAAAGCCAGAAAGAGGAAATGAGGCGGCGAATTTCTTTCTGCTGGGGACGCATTCGAAGAATTCATCACAGAATTTTCTTGTCTGCTCCAAATGGAGAGAGCAATAGTGGCTCTCGACGTTGACAAATTACTAACCGGGCGCCAGAATAAGGCTAAAATTAGAAGCAGGGGGAGAGCTGGAGGGAGCGGCAAAGCCAAGAGAACTCATTCTGCATTGTCACTGTTGAACGATCTGCCTTGGGCGAGAACATTCCTTGCAAAAAGATATGCAGCCAAACAAAGTCCTGGTCCGATTCAATGCAAAGTACCCCGGTTGCAGCTGCTGGCAGCGTCGAGTGAGCAAAAAAGAACAGTCGGAACCGTCACATGACGTCTGCAGCATGAGAAGGTAGCAACGTCAATGCTCATTGAAAGATGCGCTTCAGGTACACATGTACATACATGGGCATCCAGTGGAGTCATGTCTGCTCATTATCATTGCTGTTTAGTCTGCTAAACTTGTTGCTGTTCAACAAACAAAGGACCAAACGTCAATGCCAAATTCACCACTGGATCACCTGCACTTCAAGCCGTACATCCTGTACTTGTCCCCTGAGCACACGTGAGAATCTACTACGTACGTGCCCCAGACACTGAGGCTTCTCCTTTTTTGCTCCTCATACAGTATTGCAATTTGCGCATATGACCACACCATATCATTAACAGCTCTCTTATGTTCCTCGACTGCATGTGTGAGAAGCCATTGGCACACACTCAGACGAACCTGAACAGACAGTGACTCGCAAGTCACTCAGCAAGTGCGTCGTCATTCCCGGTTGTTTGTTTCAACATTGCTCTTTGACTAATCAAAAGAACAAGCAAGGATGCAAACTTTTTCGGAACAACTCGCACAAATGAAGAAGCAGAGGGAAGACCCGTTATTACTCCTCTGCCAAGCCACGTCCAGACCAGAGCTCTGAGAAGCATCATGTACGGAACATTCCTCATAAAGAAGGAAGAAGACGGCGATTTCGGCAAAATTTTAGACGCGTAATTGGCTAATTTGGCCCCTTTTTCGAACAGAGGTTGTGGCTAAAGTGCCAGCGGTAGCAGGAGAGCATCTCAGGGGTTAAATGCTTGAGTGATTCTTCTTGTAGCAGCCTGCGTAGTCGTGACTTAGGGAGAAAGAAAAGAGGATGACTGATCGACACGAAATTGTGCAGTAATAGAAAAAGTTTGGACACACTTACAATAAGGTGTTTATAAGATGTGAAAGTTTTGTTAGGAAAAGTAACTCGAGTACAAACACAGAAACATTAGCAGACGTAAACGGTTTCCTCCAGTTGCCAAAACGAGACTAGGACGTCTAGTTGAGAAAAAGAATGGAGAAATAATGACACGACAATTTAATGTCGTCACACCAACGAGCGTCCTCTCTTTCTCTCGAATTTCCCACGAGTAAAAAAAAATCCTCCAAGCCCACAATTATTGGACGCTTTTCCCCCTTTCCTCTTACATAGCAGCTCTCTCTTTCCTTTGAGCAATAAGGCAATGCAAACATACATTAATTGACAACAGGAAAGGATCATTTATTTTTGCACTCATGCCATAGCAAACATCACAACAAGGGTAAACTGGCATATGATAGCGTTTACACATGAACGTAGGTATACAACATGCAACTATAGATATGGATACATATATAGATATATATATATATATATATATCGTACAAAATCTACAGGATTTTATTGCACTTTGCCCGACCTGCGGATCGGAAGAGGCACGCAGCGGTGCTTCCGACAGCACAGGGCACTTTAACAAAAGTTGGTCATCCAGAAGAAATTGCACATGAACGTAACGAAAACGACAATATCACAGTCAGTTGGAAGGCAATGAAATAGAGTGAGACAGAAAATGTACAGCACATGATTCAACATTTAGATATATGAAAAAAAAATCTTCCCATTCCTCATTGTTTGAACTGTAGGAACCGTAGACCATGATTTTAGTGGGGGTGTTAAAATACGCATACCGTATGTGAGCAAATCAGCATGTATAACTATGAAATACCGAAAAGGTGACATTGTCTTCACTTCATCTACCGAATTTCTGCTACCTGTGTGTAGTAGACGAGTAGATTAAGTTGCATTACGTAGAGTGGAAGTGGGATACATTGCACATGTACGCTCGGCACGTACAGTTGTAGCACAGTGATCAGCTGAGAAACGTATGATACTGTATGTTAGTGGTATGTAAAGAAAACCATGGATAACTGGCCTCGCTGTTAGTTGCAAGGGCGGCATCATTGCCTGGCCACGTCAACACGTCGATTTCAAGCACCTCCAGGCCAGCTAAGTTGTAATCTAGATACACCAACAATATGTACACTTTTCAATACTGAAAGTGGTAAAGACGTACGCTCACGCACGCGCGCACACACTCCCGCGCAACATTTAGACACACATGCGCTGGCCTTGGCTAAACAGTCAAAAAAACCCACATTCATCAACTCTCACTCAGATTATAATACTTGGTGTCACCTAAGCTTAAGTGCAATGGAAAGCCCATTGCTATGTCTCAAACCATGATCATATGTACTGTAGCACTTTCTCCGAATTTTTCGCTTGGCGATGAGCACAAGCTTGCGTTACGACACACCTACCAGAACAGGTACACGTATTAATGTATATGTATCAGTGGTTAGCAGTCGTCAATAAAAACTTAGCGCATAAAAATACACTTGGGTGCTATGTACAGTCGCATGCAAACTTACTCAACTGAACAGGCCTCAAGGGAAATATCCAAGGGAAGAGCCCATATCCATAACTCCTTTCTTCTTGTGTCCACACAAGCAAGTGCCTCGCTTAGTCACGTACGCAGCATCGGCAGAGTCATTGTCGGACATGGTGGAGGAACTGTCCGAGCTGCTGGAGGGGGTCATGGAAGATCGGAGCTCGTCCACAATATCCGTGGTCTGATTGATCTTGGCGCCAGAGAAGACAGCGGCGATCTCGGCGGACTTCTTCATGGACAAGATCGACTTGTCGTCCTCGTTCCCGCCGTAATGCCGCCCCCCTGATGCTGATGGCACAGACGAATTCGTTGCTGCGTGGCTTCCATGGGAGGAGGAGGCAGCGCCTCGATACATGACCTAAGCGGGACAGCAAAGAGTGCAGAACATTGTGTTGTTGAAGTCATGCAGACGTAACTGAAGACGAATAGTTCCGTCTAAGTAAGTACACACTGCATGGGTACAGTGTACGTACAGTACAGGGCAGGCATTACTTGAAGGTGTGTTCACCGCTAAATTTCTACACTGGGCTCTCACCTCCCAAATTACTCGTACTTGCTACTCACACACACTCAATGCACTGTTGTAGCATTGGCTCTATCGGTCCACTAGGTCAGATTTCACAGAACGAAAACACTGTGAAGCTGCGAAGGCTTGGCCTAATTGCTACGAAATCGCAATGCATCATTGCTTTGAAGTAGCAAACAACAACAAGCCATGACTTAGTCATTGCACCGAACTATAACTTTCTTCGTAACGCGCACCCAGTTCGTACTACTGCGTCAATGACAGTTGCGCGCTGCAAGATGCGTGGATGCACTGATCAACAAATTCATAGACATGTCCCAGCTACCACCAGCGCCCAAGCCAGCCCACAGTGTTTGTTGCACTTCTTGCACACTTCCTAAAGTACACATGTACGTAGCGAAATAACACGTCACGTCATCGTCCATGGAATGGAACCAAACCTCCTCGCTCTTTCGCCTGAAGCCATTGCATCACCTTTGTGCTGCGGGACCAAATCGACTAGGATTTGATGCCATCTAACAAGAATAGTTGACTAATGGCTGCTCGAGTTCCTACACTATTGCTGCGCTAATTCAAGCAGAAAGTCAGTAGTGCACTCGTATGTAGCCTCGGTGGCTACCACCATTTTGCGGCATGATTCATAGGCTCGGGTTTGTCACGCTCCTCAGAAAAGCGCAAAGTTGCCGCCGCTGCCGCCAGGCAAGAATTCAAGAAGATTTATGGACAAAGAGAGGAATCACACATACACACACACACGTGTACATAAGCACACATAGGTAGGTTTGTACGTACTACACCTATAGACATGGGAGGGCGGTAAAAAAGAGCCGCTTAAAAGAGTGTTTTTCCACACGATCACGACTTGACTACGCCAGAGAGAGCTCAAAAAAGACCTTAATTCAAAGAGGAGTCTCATTAACTTACCTTTCCACTTCGATCTGTCGCAGACACAAGCAGGATCTTTGAGTTGGCTCTCTTCATGTTGCCGCCTTTTCCGCTGGAACAATCACCGGAGGAGCTGTTGGAGCAGGAGTTGCTGTGATACCCCGCCGAAGACTCTTTGGAATTCCTTTTCCAGGCAGTCTGTGGGCTCTCGCAGCCTGACAGAAGACTGTTGTGTCTGATGGAGTAACTTGCGGTGTCAGTCATGCTACTGTACTGGCACGTGGAGCAGGACGAGGCGGTAGAGAAGCAACTGTTGCTACTGTTCCTCGAACTGATGGTGTCGGAGGAACCAATGTTGCAGTGGATGATGGTGGTGTTGTCGGGCAGGCGGTGGTGATGCGATACGACTCTGCTCATGCTGTTGTTGTTGTTGACGTTGACGCTGCGGCGGTGCTGGGGCTGCTTCACCCTGATGGAACAGTAGCACTTGTCTGAGCAGGAGTCACCGTCGCAGGAGACGTCGTCCGAGGAGTCTTCGGGCAATGGTGGCGATTTCAACGAAGGCCTCTTGTGCTTATTTGCAGGCGGTGGCGGTCTCGGGGCGGAAGCTGGAGATGTAACTCTTGTGTTTTTGTTGATTCCGATATGTTTTTCCCCTCTTCTTGAGCAAGAGTTGCCGTAATTGCATACCGACTCGTAATTAGTTGCGCACTCAGAGCAACAAGACGCGTAGGCATCATCAGTCAAGTCGTCGTCGTCATTGTTTTTGTGGTTGCCAGCCTTATTGACTTCTTTGATGATGTGTGGAGGCTCCCTGAAAGGTAGAGGGCCGCTGATGTCGGCTTTGCTGATGCTGTGTTTGCCATTTAGGGAGTTAGGGGGGAGAGGCCTGAGGAACTCCTGGGAAGCGGCAGCCTTGCTGACTTTCTTGTTCTTCTTCTCCTTCCCGGCGAGGGAGTTGTTCTTGCTGGAGAAAGTGAGCTTGAAAAAGCTGCCCAAGGTGCTGCCCCCATGATCAGAAGCGTTGCTGTTCTTTTGCTGTTTCTTCTTCTTCTTTTTCTTTTCCTGTGCAATGATGTTCTTGGACCTCTGGAAAATTTCGTCCTGACTCATGGTCATGGCAAGTTTGAGCAGCAGCTCTCGATAGACGGGCTTGATCTCATTGAAGGAGATCCCGTTTGGTGTGATGACTTTTTTCAGCACATCATCAATACTCTCGACGCCCTCCTTCTCTTTGAGTTCTCGGAAGAGTTCTTGCAAATTGTACTGGCTGCCGACGTTCATGAAGCTCTTGCTTCTGGGTATGGCCACTCTGGTGTACACATCCCCTTGTGGAATTGCTGGAGTCGAAGCAGTGACTTCTTTCTTGCGTCGAGTGCTTCGCCTTGACAAGTCCGTCCTTCCACTGTCATTCCGACTAAGACCTCTACCGCTTCTTCGAATTGGGTCCACCGTGACCGACACCCTCTTGTTCCTTCGACTGCTTCCCCTGCCACTCCTCCGTCGCTGGAGATAGGAAGACGCCAGGGAAGGCTCTGCCGTGGATGAGGACTTCTTTTTCCTCCTGGGTGGCCTTACTGGGGCGCTCATAGTCTCGGTGGAGTCGGAGAACAACGTCGGAGGTGGTGGCGTCGGAGACTCTGGTTGCTGTTGCTGCAGTTGCTGTTCCTTTCGTCGTTGCCTTCGCATGGTCTCCAGCAGCGCTTGGTAGAGATTCGCCGCTATGATGATGGCATCCTCAGACGAGGCGCAAACGAATCCGTGGCACTCGAGCTGCTTGGGCACGCCAGCGCGGCGCATCACACAGGCAAACACGGGCGGGTGAGGGGCGTCGGCCGCCAGTTCGACCTCGTGCAAGTCGAGGTCGTGGAAAAGGCGGTGCTTCTCCTGGTCAAAAGATGGAGGAACCCTTCATTCAGTACTTTTCATGCGGCCAATATTCGATCTTACCTGGCTATCTGGGTCACTGATCAGAGGAAGAAAAGCGTATTGATGGTGGACGCCGCCAGTTTGTGGTATAACATCTCGACGGTGAACGAACTTGACCGCTGCCCAAACCGCAATTGTAGGAAAGGGGTTGAAAATTTCCTTGAAAATGAAGTACCAGAACTATATGACAGTGCAACGAATCATTGAGTGGTCTCATGTCCATACGTGACGTGTAGACGGCAGTCTACAAGTGGGTGGCGACTTAGAAAGTTTGGAAGATGCTACCAATTGACATTACTGTTCTGTTGTATAGTATTATTAGCCTGCTCACTGCCCTACGCTCGCTGCTGAATCACTTACTTGCACTCCTTTATGCATCTCCCTGATGTATTGCACGGTGAGACCGGTGTCGCTGATCTCCAGCGTACCGGGCAGGTTGCTCTGGCCCAAGTTTCTCAACGCCCGGTACTTGAAATACAGGTCCTTAAGCGGCCGCTGCAAGGCAGCCAAGTTGGTGGCTCTGGCACTGATTGGCAGGACGCCCAAATAGTCCACCTTATGTCTGATAAATTCCTTCTTCAACGCCTCTGGCACCGAAGAGGAGGAGGGATCAGACCCGTCGTAAGACCCTGCAAGTGAGAGCAGACATGACAGCGAGCCGACACTTGACGGGACGTGGACCAACACGTTGAATGCGACCAAGTGGGGACAGTGGAAAGTGTGGCTGGTTAGTTTCATTCTTGCCATAAGAATAACGACAGTGCAGAATTAAGCAGACCGGACCAAACCACAGGAAGCAACGACGTCTAACCAGATACTTGGAGTGGTGCGCGCCATATTCTTTTTTAAGACTAGAGATCTGTCCATTGACAGTGTTAATTAGGGAGGGGATCTTGCGCTGGGAGGAGATGATGGCCGTTACCTGGATGCAGCAAGCGGCACTTCTGGCAATTAAAGCGTCAGTAGCAGGCCCACAAAACGTCAATAAAGCGGCCCTGGCTTATATGCTGTCGTGCAATGGCTGCTGCTGTATTGCATGGGAAATGAATGGTCACGGCAACCACGCGCTCGCTCGCTCCCTTGGTCGCTCGCTCACTCGTTGTGTGTGTGGTCTCCTCCTTGCTGGAGGAGGCACACGCACAAAATAAAATTCTTAATTCCACGGCCATAACGAGAAATGACTGCTGCGGTCAACAGACATTATCTCCGTTCCCATGATCCCTCAAAACTTTACCTGCCAGTGTCGTTGTTCTCGACGAACTCGAGGGAGGTGACAGATCTGGCCACATCTTCCTCCCTTGGTCCATCTTTCTCCTGCGTCTCTCCTCGTCATAGTGATCGTCTTCCAAATTGATGTCCACCACCACTGGCCTCTTTCCATGGGCAGAGCTGAGGTTCTCCGCGCTGCGGAACTTGTTGAAGGAGAGATCCGACTTGTTGGTGACGGCGTTGCTCAGGCTGTTCTTCTTATCTTGGTGTTGCTCAGACAAGAGGCTTTCCACCGATCGCCACTTACTACTACTCCCTTTAGATTCTTCTGCGGACGAGGAAGACGAAAGTGAGCTCCTTTTGAACGATGTCTGACCTCTGCTGCTCCCGCCGCTGCTCCCGCTGCCGCTGCCGCTGCCGCTGCCACTGGCGAGGGAGGACTTGATGCCGTTCTTGATTGCTTGTCCGACGCCGTAGTGCACCGGTGGCGGGGGCTCGAAGCCCGGTTCCTCTTGTCCGGGTATTGCGTGGCTGACACCGTGCATGCCGTGCTTTATCACTCCCGTGACCTTGTTTTCTCCCTTGTTGTTGTTGTTCTCTTCTGTGGCGAGCAACATCTTTTCTATATGTCTTTGTACGGCTGTGCGGGCCTCAGCAAAGGATTTGCCTCGCTGCAGTTCCCTTATGCCGCTCAATTCTCGCTCAGACGACGACGGGATGTGGCTGTTACTGACACCGGGTGAAGATCCGCTCCTTTTATTTCTCTGTTGGCTCTGCAACATGTTCTCGATCTGCTGCTGGAACTGTGCCTTGATTTCTTCCACGGTAGCGGCGTCGTAGGTCTTGCTCTGACGTCGAGATGGTTCTTGAGGTGCTGCCATAGAACGATGGTGCGAGTATTGGTCCTGTTTGGTGGAGTATAGGCTGGATCCTCCACTGGAGGAGCCAGAGAGCACGCTGCCCGACGGACTGGGATCGACGCTGTCACCGAACAGCCGCCGGTGGCTCCCCGAGGCGCTGGCGGCCGAAAGTTTCGGCGGCGGTTGCGGCGGCGAGGATGACGTCGACGACGAGTTGTCATCGTGCACGACGCTATACGTGTTGTCGCTGTTGTTGCTGTCTTCATCCTCGGGCGAGGGCGCCCGAGGTCGGTAGTGCGGCCGGTATTGTGGCGGCTGATGGCGGTGCTGGCGAGTCATTGGCCCCTGTGCTCACTCTGCCGAGAAGTTATAATAAGTGGGGCCGCTGCTGGAGCAAGCAGCAGGAAGAATCAAGTAGCGTGCAACAAGGCTAAAGTTGTTGTACAATGTATTGCTCCGTTGCCCTTGCAACCGGCGTAAGCTTTACACGCTCACCAGGAAAAAGTCACTCAGGCGGTTCTTATATGCAGTAATGGAAACAAATTTCTACGTCGGTCGTGTATGCTAAGTAAGTACTATGCATACTCTGACGTAGGGGGGAGGGAGAGAGGAAGCGCTGTTGTCACTACAAAAAGTTTCTTCTTCGTGTCTCTATTTGTGGCTGAGCGGAGCACTCGTTTCTTACCACGGATGTGTAACTGTAAATTGGCGTAATGTGGGAATCGGCGTCACATTGCGTTAATTGATGTCCATACGGGGGGATGGGTAATGTCATCCCCCTGTGTCCGTAGACCCTCCTCGGTCTCTTGCTCTTGCCATCACATGTTGACTTCTTGCTTGAGCTGTCTCTGGACCTTTAGGACTTGACGAGTGTCTTCGGTAAGTCGGACATGTCTGATGGAGGAGAGCTGGGGATGCGAATCCTTTGAGTTCCAGCAAGCGACTGAAGGGAGAGAGCCATGTGGTCATTGAACGCCAACAACAGTCATGCTGCAGTCAGAAAGAGCTTCCTAGAAAGAAGGGGAGGGAGGGAGGGAGGAGGGGGCAATTGACTCCTCTTCTGGCGCAGATGACGTTTTCTCGCGAGGCAAGTCCAACCGGCGGCGCGCCAGCGTTGGCCCGGTGACTTCAACGACTGGACGAGTAGCCAGCGTGCGAGAGACGTGTTAAAAGGACTGCTGCTGCGGCGGCGGCGTCTGCGGCCGCTACCTCAAATAGCGAGTACGTACGTACTCGCTATACGTACGTAGGTACGTACGTATGTTGAGGAGAGAGAGAAAGAAAAGAATCTTTCTTCTTCTTGCATTGATGATGGAGAGGCAGGTGCTTCACTGAGCTTGCAGAAAAAAGCTGCCGCGTCGTTGTCACTACTCTCTCTTGCTCTCATACGTACCGTGCGAGCTGCAAAGAGCGGCTGGATGGGTCCGCGTGCCACCACCAGGGTCCCACCCTCACGTGCACAGGTCAGGGTTGAACCCCCGATCAAAGTCTGCCACTCAACGATCTCCTGCTGCCATGTCTGCACAGATCCGTCCCATGGTCTTATTTTTAGCTCACACGGTAACAAGTATGACTTCGGATGGATTGTTCTCTCGTCATGAGAATTCCCGGGCAATTTCTTCTCTTTCTCCTTCTCAGCTTCCGCGGTACGGTCTGAGTTATTTCGAGAAAACTTTGCTTGATCAACACAGTTCTACAATTGTTTCGTCAGGTGAACAATACGGCCAATTTAGCAAAACCTCGATGGAATTGCATGCAATAACGTCTGCTTGAGCTGGACAAAAGCAGCATTCACGCACGCACGCACGCGCCCTGTACCACGAAGGGCGCATCATTCAGCCATATACATACGTACATAGTGTACGAACAGCTCCATCCAATGTCCGCACTCAAGTGTTTGCCGGTGTCGACTTGAAGCCCTGAAGAATAACAGCATAGCAGAGGGATGATCACCAACAGACTTCCGACATGACAACATTAGCTCTGTTTCTTCCTTTAAATGTCAACGTTGCCTATGTGTACCACGAGCCCAGCTGACGCCCCGTGGTAAACAGCTCCTTGCTTGCCGGGGTTTCTTTTCACGAATTCCTCCCCGCCTACTTCTCCTCCTCCTCCTCACGCCTATTTTTCCCAACGGCGGACGGCGGCGCCAAACACCGTTGAAAGGAGAATCCGCGAGAGAAAGACCCGAAATTACGACAATTGCTCATTGACGAGTGCACAATGTTTCGGAATGCGCGCGTGGAGTCAAGCATTCAATTTAAAGCGTCTCTGGCTTAAAAAAGTGAGTAATTTTCAGAGAATGCGCTGATGATGATTGGCGTCAGATGGCCAGAAAGACAAACAAGTGGTTGGCAGAGTTCTTCTTTTCTTTTGCTCGAGGTATAACAGCATATGCTAAAATGATCAGGGAACAACATGGCAGACGAGGAGAGAGCGACAGGGAGAGGCACGGACGGGTCCAAGCACTCTTGTTGCTCTTCCTCACATGCACTTGGAAATTTGTTCATAATAATAGACTATTGCTACACCCACTCACGCAAGGATTTTGCATGTCAACTTGAGGAATTTATGACCACCATGACCACGATCATGAAATCCACTATCGGATGTGTAAATACGCACTCAGTCGATTTACTCATGCATACGCAGTGGGGCTCTACGGTAGTTTGTGGCCAAGCCTTCCTGTCTTTTCACGGTGTTAATTTTAATAGCCCTCGTACTAGAACAAACATTAAGATGAAGAAATTAAGGAAGCTGCGGGAACATATCGGTTTGAGCTGGAATTTGGTAAAAAAAAATATTCGTTATGCCCTGTCGTACTAGCATTTAGTCGTGTTTCACACATAGTGCTACACTAGCGAACCGCCCGGTCGTTGCACCATTATTTGCTCTCTTCCTTGTCGACCCTCCGGGTTGGTCTCATCCCTTACAGGGGCCCCTAAGGGGCCGTTTTCTTTACTCTGAGTGAACAGCCGAGTCCCCCCTCTGAGCTCTTACGTACAATAGCAACTTTTACTACTGTGCACAAGTTTTATTAAGTCAGTATAGTAAGGTATGAGGGAACGGTGTCTTGCCCAGAACCGCGCGCCCCGAGTTTCGGCGCATTTTTGCAAAAAGCGCCAAGTTGGACTACCGAATTTGGCAGCTGAGGTCTGCCACACAGAGAACAGGCCAACATGTAGGACTTGATCGACATAATTGAGAGGTGCTGGGTGGTGGAGCGACAATTTGGACCCGAATTACTTGATCAAGTGCTCTATGGCAGCCAAGGACAGGCTGCGGAGTGTGGCGGAAGACAAGGGCTCCCGCCTGAAGCCCTTGGAAGAAGCCACTGTTCCTAAAAATCGAACAAGACTTGTCTAAAATAACGTGCAGTGTATACTTCCACCCTAAGGACACATGTCCTTCTCCACATGGTACATGATAAAATTAGACGTGCTGCTCCAGTGCCTCAGTCATTTAAAACCATGCAGTCAATGTGCACCTAAATTATAGACACATGGTAAACTTGGGGTATGTGCAGTCGTACAATTTAGGATTTACAACTTACTCCAAGGACTGAAATAGTTCTAGATCCTATCCAACTGCTGCAAGATTAACGTGGGGCCAGAGGCACATCCATCAGCTGAGCGATGCTAACTGCAACCTTTTTGGCCTTCAACGGGTTGAACACACCTTTTTCACGCCCTACATATTGGCTTGGTCAAGGCAGGTCGAGCTACGCACACGGGATTGACCTTGGGAATCTCAATGACGATAAACACAGACTGGGTAGGAAAAAGTGGACAATTTTCTGTTTTGATGCTGTGTTGGAAGTCTAGACCTACCTCATGCAACCCATGAGTGTGGATTTAAGGGTTGACGACCTAATTCATGATCTACGTAAAATCTAAGTGTTGGAAAGTAGATCGCATCCTGTACAGTAAATGTCTGATGATTGGGATGATATCGTCATGTCAGTGTTGTGTTCGATCTTGGCAACCGTCTCAGACGCAGCTGTAGTCACCTACTGTGCAGACACCATAACTGCAATATATGTGCAGTCTACAAATAGTGGGGGTTTTTTCGTTGCATCTTAGAGCCTTCAAATGACGGAGTCTGGACCACGAACGTGCAGTTAGGCTTTTTTTTACGAAGCATAATTGCTATCATTGTATAATTGCCTGCCGAGGCAGAAAAAATGTCCCTCACTCCTGTCATAGGAGACCACCGTGGAAAAGTTGTGGCGACTCGAGTGTACGTGGTTTCATTAGCGTATGTCTAATTTCCATAGTACCGTTTCTCCAAAGTCATTTGCTTTAATTCCTCGAGAATTCATCCCCAACCGCATCCGAAGTAGAAAGATGCGAAAACTCACGCGACTTTTCCCCCCCCCCTCACTTTCCACTTTTCGCGGTTTCATCCTTAACTCCTGTGCGTGAGCGTGGGAGACACCAAGACGGAGATGGATCGACGACGACGATGATGATGACGACGACGACAGTGGCGGCGGCGGCGGCGGCGACGAAGCAGTTAGATTCTTCAGTTCTTTAAAGCAGAAAAGTGGTGTCATTGATGCATACTAATATCTATCATTGTCCATAACGTAAACCTGTCCCTCTTAGGGAAGATGCCTACTGACGTGCACTGGTTGCCATTCGAGATGGACTCCTTTCAAGGTCTGACGCATTCTTATAAACTTATGTTGTGGCAGAACTGAATTATTTAGCAATCACAGATGAAAAGGAGACCTGAGACTCTGGGAACGCAGATGGCTTTTAGAGGCTGGCAAAGAGTTGTACCAGTGTGTACACGAGTGTCGACTTGTGGAACTGCAGAAGATGCCCGACTTTTCATCCTCAGACGAAAATAAGGTCACGCGAGTGCGAAAGTTGCAGCCTTCAGCTGTCAGTCACAAGTCGCAGGTAGCTGCAACTATAGCATGCGCGCATTAATTGCACTGTCTGATGGTGGTGACATCCAGCTGCCAAAAGTGGCCTCGCAGCAGGATGTCAATGCTAGTGACTTTAGTCGGATGGGTTGTTCAAAATCATTCGTAGGCGTTATTTGTTATTCATAATCTGTTGTTTCTTGCAACATCCGGCAAAACTTTCGTCAACTTGGGAACTCCGGAGGATTGAGAGCAAATGGTAGACTAAGCTTCAGCAAACAGAGTACCCATGAGATGCAGTTACAAAACAAGAGAAATTGCTCTCCTTGAGTCCACTGATGATCTGCCAAGCATGCTCAAGCTTCTCACAGGAGCTCTTTTCTTGGTCCCCCCACCAGAATCCGAACAGGTGTTCTTTACCTCCGGATATTTTGTGACCAAAAAGCGCTCTCTCCCTTCCGATGTTTATGGTTAACCATATCGTCTTTTTGAAGAGGCACTTTTCAAGAAAAGAAAAATTTGAAATTTGCTATTCGTAACCCCGAAAATTGCAAACAATTGCACTTTTCAGTGCAGTGACATCTTGGTGCAGGCACAAAGAGGAAAATTCTGGACAAAGAACAAAGGCAACTGTTATTTGCTTTAGAGCGCGCGTCTGCATAGGATGGCTTGCGAAATGCTCTTTTTCGCTATTATGACCGGGGAAAATACCATCAGTTATCGCCGACAAGAAGCTGGACGCTTTTCTTGAGCATCAGCTGTTTGGGCTGTCGACTCTGAGAGGAGAAGCAGGAATGTAACATAAGTTTTCCGGATTAATACAGCGTCTCTTAGCGTGAAGTCTCCGCTTCATTAAGAGAAGCTTTAATTTAAGACGCTCCATCTTCAAGAGCGCTGTCTTGGCCCGGAGTCTGAATTTCTCGCAGATTTCTGGTCCATCAGCCAGGAAGGTGTCTCTGCAAGGAGTCCGAATTTCTCGCCATTTCTCGCGGATTTCTCACCTTTCCCGACACAGTTATGCCGCTGACAGCAAGACCGAAATTGAAAGACGTCACGGAAAATAACGTCCGCCTCCTCCGAGGACGAAAATCGCGCCTCGGCATCATCGGAAAAATATAAATTCGTCACAGAAATCATGCTTTATAATTCTCTGAAAGAAGCATCAAGCCGATCCGAGTCATCTGCCGAAATTCCGTCATGACGACGGCGAAAAAAAACCGCATTGCACAAATGGTGACATTCAATAATCGACTTCAAAATTAGAGTGCGACAGAGACGAGGCAACGTCAGATTGGACGCGCACATAGTTGAGAGCACTTTGGAGATGAGCACCTCGTTGGGCGTCGTTTATTATCAGTGCTTCTCGTCCATGACGTCCAAGGAGCTTCAACAGCTTCCTCGCCGCAATCTGCGGAGACCGCATAAATCGTAGTACGGACGGACCTTCTTCATATGCTGCCCTGCGCGGATGGACAAAGTAGTACATTTTGGGATATTCCTGCCCTAATCACAATCTCTTCAAAAAGTTGGGGGGGGGGGGCAGAATTTTGGGCTGTGGGTTTTGAATATACGTACCCTTTTCTACCTACCCTCCCGCAGGGGAAAAAATGAGACCACACAGAGATGAGCAACTAACCGACGGCACCAACAGTCCAACAATTCAAATGCCCCCCCAAGAATTTACAGTCTGGGGCTGGCATCATCAGAATTAGCTGGCGTGAGTTGAAGAAATTAATGTAGTCCGACAATTTCAGCCGCTTTCATAAAACTTCATCGGGCTTCACCTTCTTGTCACCGTGGACTCACTCACGTTGCCCTCCTGGTCCGACATCCGGAGGTTGTTGTTGCACCGTGAACAACGATTGCAAATTTCGCCTCTTCTCATGTCTGCACCTCATACGGGGCGATCGTATCGTCCTCGTTCTTCTTCGAGCTGGTCAAACAAGACGTGTAGGTGGAATCTAATTAGAAGCAGGGGATTTTTCATCCTAGTTGGCCTCGCCGCAGGAGGGTGGAGAAGAAGCCCGAGGAAAAAAACTGTACAATTTGGCACGCGAGAAGGAAACGTTCAGACTAAAAGTCGATTTTACAATCCAATGATTGATCGAGATCTGACGATGGGGGCATTGTGTTCTGCCCTGCCCTGGTCGGCTCTGATCTGCTCGGCCTCGTTGCTGTTGGGCCTGCAGAGGCACGAGACAGTGTGATGTTGACTCTCGATATGTTCGCCAGCAAGACGCGATCTCTCCGAGGCTTCCCCCATCGATCCATTGTGAAAATCGACCCTAATCAATCTTTCTCTTAATCACCTGACGCGATGAGAGACCCCGAGCCGCTCATGGACCGACTGGAGTGAGCCAACTTGAGTGAAAAATCACGACGCCAATGAAACCGGGGGAGCAGAAGATTGACCAAATCAGTTACCTCGAAAAGTCTTCATTCCGGGTCTCAACATTCTCCCGGATGGGGGAAAGGGCATTGCAGTGGCCGCCGGATATAAAGACTACAGTGACATAACGTACAGTCCTTTTTTGAAGTACGCCGCGTAACATTCTGGGGACATTCTTTGTATGGCGTCACTATATTTGGCGGCAACTGTATTACAGTTAGGAGATTGTGCACTTAATTGTGTTACTAAATTGTGCACCCTCGGGACCAGGCAAAACCTGCCCGATTAAAAGCGCCCCGCCCGATTATGCAGCAAGGAGATTGAGTAGCATCAAGTCAGCCCCGATTTAGCTGTTACTAGATCTTGTCTGGTCTGAAATAAAAAAAAACTGAATACTAAAACGTTTTTTCTGGTAGGCATTGTTATATACTCGGGGTTTTTTTTAGCTCAGACTAGGCTGGGCCCCAAGCAAAGTCGTATATGTTTATTTTGCGGAGTTTAGGTTTGTTCAATATTTTAGCTTTTGATCGATACTCGCGACATCAGTGGATGCTTGTTACAAAACGACGCATGAAGCAAAGACAGAAAGTAGAATGACGCTGTCTTCATAAAAAGCTATTTTATGTGTGGTACTTGCAAAAACAGTCATAGACGCTGAAATGGCATGTGAACCATCGGGGTTTTTTATTCCCAGTAAATGCATGTGAATGAATAAAAAAGTGAGCGAGTGAAAAGTAGAGGCATAAAGCGTCACTGGACGTTTTCAAGCAATTTACTGAAAAATATCTCATGTAAAGGCCATTTAAAAATGTCTGCTTCTGGTTTCGCTCGTTTGAGAACTACATAGGCTTGGGTGGACGTTGATCAGTGCATAAGCTTGTGGCAACTGTTTTATCTTCCTTTCTTGCAACCTGGCTGAAGAAACAGCATTTTAAATGTTAACTTGTTGCTCGTTCCTCACTTTCTGACAGAACCACAAGTACTACACATAAAAATAGCCAAATGGGCAACAAAATTTACTTTCCATTCCTGTCACAGTTGCTTTATATCGTATGATGCTGGAACAATCCAGCTACGGGCATCGTTTTCTACGAAAGCTTAATATTGAACGCCAGAGCCATGCACACATACGTGCCCCACATAGGAAATTGGGGGACATGGGAAAAAACCCCTCAAGCCCCAGAGAGTGCCAATGCCTAGAGAGCATTCGCAAACCCTGTCATTCCATCGCATATATATACTAGGCTAGTTCGAAATGGTACTTTTTCTGGAAATTCATATTGTTCCATCCTGGGTTAAAGTTATTGGCCCTGGGGTCAAGTTAAGAGGATTTCACCAAAAAAGTTTTTTCCTAAAAGATCATTTGCTATCTGCACTTTTAATTTGAAGTTTACTGCAATAGCACAGTGTCTAGTGACAATTTTCCACTATGAAAATCCGAAGTTGAAATTTTCGAACTAGCCTAATATATACCCTAGGTATACAGACAGGGTGAGCATCATTTTACTTGAGAATGAGTCAACGCGTAGTTTCACCGAGAGTAAATGAAATAAAGTGTTGCGTTCAGCTATGGCAAGAAAATCTTGTCGGGCTCAGCATCTACCGATGTGACAGAGTTCAGAACTTGGTCATGACCCAAAGTTGACGACAAAAACAAATCAACATCCGTCATTTTAACATCTGAAATTTGTGTCTTCTCAACCAAATTTGACTTTATGTTTCAAGGGGAGCATTTATGTGGTGAAAAATGCATTTTCACATATTTGGCTTTACAAAATGGATTTCTCCATTAGCCGAAGCTCTTTTAGCAATGATGGAGCAGTTGCAAATGCTGACATCTTACAGGTGTCTCTTCAACTGACTTATCCTGGCAGTGAAAATCTAAGTGTCTACCCTCAGTTCATGTTGTTATGTATAATTATATAAAAGTATGTAACGCCTGTGCGCTGACTTTGCTCCCAGTTCAGTTTCAGGTATTGCTTTTAAGTGCTCTAAACGCCACATAAAGTTAAGGTTTGGAAAAGAGAAACTTGTCTCGAGTTCACCGTAAGGTCTCTACACTCTGTCCAGGTCGTTTGGGAGTAAAGACTTTGCATTGTCTGGCTGGCGGTGGCTCCGCTTAAAGTGGGTTTCCAAGCCAAAAATAATCCTCACCCTGTAAGTCACCCTGTGCTTATGTGGTGCATATGAATAATAGCTGGTTCGTTGGTCTCACCATTCTGAAACCACCTGACTCGTATCGTCATGGAGAACTCCTGTCTTTCTTTCGGTTGCTGCGATATAAAATCGCCATATGGAGCCTTGCGACTACAACGTGCATTTGCATTACGACGTCACTACCATGATGTTGTGTTAACACGCTAAGTTACAGCGTAAACATAAGTATGGTGTAACGCACTAATGAGAGAAAAGCAAAAATTCTCCACGATTTGTCAGCTTCTGTTTTCACTACTTTTCACTCTTGAAGTCGCAGCCAACAATCAGTAACAGGATGTGAGTCATTTTGAAAGATGCCTCATAATGACTGTTTATAACTGACTCATTATGGCGAGTAGTAAAGTGTGGCACTCGAGACTCGACACTTCTTCTTATATCCAACAGCCTTAAGTCCCACCTTGTTTAATTTTCCCCAGCCATTCCATTGACTTAACTTCTTATTTAAAGTCATGACTTAGGAGAATCACATCAGTCCCATAGAATTCAAATATGGTGCATATGCAGTCCATAACTTGTTAAAATGCTGTACCTATATCAGCTCCAGCCGGACCCTGGTGTGATATCGTAAGTTGAACTCTTTGCGGCAGATCTTGCATCCCTCCCTGGCAGCTTCCAATCTCTCCAATCTTGTCATCTTGTCGTAATGGAGCTTCACCTAGCAGACCTACGCTATAGCTGCTGGTTCGGTCCAGGCAATTCCTTCACAATCGACATGTCTTAGAGGCGTTATAAGGATAAAAATGTGTTCGTAGTTAATTTTTTTATGATTCTTCAGCTCCTTCGGGTGTGTATTCTTTTCGGGATAGTTTGTTTTTTAGTCATCGCCACTCTTCGGCCGCTCCTCGGGGGCCTTTTTCTTGGCCACCGTCTTAAACGTCTTGCTTAAGACGATGCTGCCCGTGTTATCCAGATCTTCGTCTCGATCTATGTCGTACAGTCAATACTAGCCGTGATCACACTGCGGTGGAAACCTTACCGGTTCATGCTCAACGTCCTCGACGAAGCCTGGGACATCCTGGCAGCGGACAGCCCGGGGCTCATCTACAGGAACTTTCTGCTGGGATCAGTGTTGGTGCAAGGGCAAAGTACATTTTCAAGCTGGCATCTCGCTCCAAGGCATTTAAAACTGTCCAACGCCGAAGCAGCCTTCATCTGCGTCCATTGGGCCGGCCGCGGTCAAGTGCAGGGTGAAGCTGCCTCCCACCCTCCCGTCCACGCCGTCAGTAATTGTAATTAACAGTGCCGAGACAGGTCTTGGAGTAGATGGAGCCAAGCTGAGGTACCATCCGTGGACAATCTACGGTTTTCCTGAAGTACACGACCGTGCTATGCTAAACAATGATGTCATTAGTAGAGAGGAGTCAGAAATAAACAGGAGCACCATTGATGACGTCGATCAGTGCACCCAAAAATGTGTCATGCATAGTTGGAAAGAGTATCTTTCACATTGGCTGTCATAAATTCAAGAATTGGTGCTGGAACCGTCAATAGAGGGCGCTATTTTGACTTTTCTTGACACCTCTAGTTAGTCATTAGTATCACTCATCATGAGCCACCTGCATGGCGGTGATCTGGCCCAGACCAAGTCGGCCAGGCCGCTTGGGCGACTTGAACGGTGCCCCCAATCTTTGCCCACCTGTTGGTGTGGAACATCCGCCTGGCCTGAACAGTCACCATGGCTGCCCTGCTGGAAATTGAAGAAAGTCTCAAAGAAGGCGAGCAAAAAGACTTGAGAGAAATGTTGTTGCTCACATGAGCCTTTGGAACACCGTCAGGTCTCAAAGTTACGATGTTACTCGAAGTAACGACACTTGGCTGCTTTTGGCTAACTGATTTGTCGTGAACCCAGAGTTGCGATGAGACTTGAAGTTACGCTAGTCTTGCATCAGACCTGCGACTTCGTAAGTTCGAGTCCTGAATGGAATGTCGAGAGTAATCAGTGATCAGCAAGATCGAACTTGAACTGAGCGTTCCTTTCACGGATTTCTAGGAACTGATTGGATTTTCCACCTCTACGGTAATTTTCATCGTCCAGGCAGAAAGCATTGAGAAAAGATTGCTCTTAAAGGTAAATGGTGTGTGGTAAAGGCTGAACAAATGTACCATTGCAGCTCTGTGAAAGTAAGAAATTCAGGATGTCCCTGAAAGGATATTTGGTTCCAAAAGTAACTGTCAGTTCTATTCATAGGCCTATTCAACAGAAGAGTCTCAACGGATCGAGTAACTACGTATTTACATTCCGATTCGTGAGCAAAAGATGTTTCATTGCGTAGACAGAAAGTTTGAAAGGTTCAGCGATATTTCCTCACCTCACACCTCTCGTCACCTCTCAGATAAATAAATGATCGAACCTGTTAGGGTTGGGTTGAGCCCAGCTTGAGCACAGCACGGTGCTCAAGCATGGCACTGAGCTCCGTCAGAGATGCCAAAGTGACGAGAGCAAGTACATAGGTGACCGCAGCACCGAGCATTGCATCGAGCCTGACCGTTAGGTTAGTTTTAGGTGAGGTAGGTATGTTTTGTATGAGGGAAGAAATTAAAAGTTAACTGAACTGTTGTCTTCTCTCTTCAGCTCGGCTTGTATTGGCTCAGCCCTAAGGCTGAACATACGTCACTAATCTAGTATGGCCGGAGAGGTAAAGTGTGAATTCACACTTCCCCTGATCATGAAGATCCTATGAGCAGTGAGGAAATGTCGAGGTCAGAGTTGTCCCCCTATCAGTTCGAAAGCCTAGACAAACTTGCAGCCAGTGTGACCAAGGATCGGACAAATAAGTCTAGGAGAAACACTTTGCTCTCGGTGCACTTGGAGATCGCCAACAGACAAAGACTGATCGTTGTGCAAACAAACAGGACCGCCAGTTAAACAAAAGATTGTTACCGCCTGGGGCTGAGGAAGGAAAGAAACCATTGGCAAAAAAGGCTGATCTGGCATCTGCCAGCCCAATTTTTGTTCCCAATGAGGAGGCCAATTGGATGAAAAGGCATCAACAAGAGCTGACGACGTCGTCGACGACAAATTCCCGAGTCATATGGGACTCAAAAGAGGTAAGTGACGTAAAAGAAATCAAGACTGAACCTTTGTGCTCCCCTGGGTGGGCAGACTTATCCGTCCGAGCTTGAAGCGCTCCAATGAACGTCTTGCCAGTGAGTTAAATCGTCCAAGTTTTGACGGTGGGACAGAAAATGAATGGGAAGAACGTTTTCAACTGAGGAGAGGTCAAGACAGTCAAGGAAAAGACATGTATTTCTTTGTTCAAGTCCTCTGGTGTGAGGAACAGCTCGGCACAGCAATTACGCTGAAGCCTCGCCAGCAATTTGTCTTCTGTTCTCGTTTCCTTGGCATTTTCTCTCTCAGCCGTTGAGATGAAGAACGAGTTAATTGCAAAGGTGAAGCAACGTGATCTATTAAGGTTATTTTTTTCTTCAGGAAAATGTTTTTCGCTGAACTTTCAGTAGCCTAAAGAGTTCATTGTGTGAAGTAGAGTGACTTAAGGCGACCCAGGTGAGGTGCTAAAGAGGTGTCGACAGTAGCTGCACATGACTTAGTTTAGAACAAATTGCCAAAGTGCATCTTGTCAACGGGGAACACCAGCATTGCATTCAGACTGGCGTGTTGCTCCGCGCCCGCCGGCCACAGTGGGAGCGTGTCTGGATCTCATCGTCAGTCCATCTACACGTTGGTGACTGAAAATTGTCCCAACAAAAACATTTTCTTGTGTAGTCTTCACGAAACGCGATGCAATTGAGTCCTTTTTGTGACTGCAACTTTAGTAGGGGGCCTGCGGTCTGCTCGCCCATTGTTTCGCCTCCCACATCTGCTGCACCTTCACTCACATCGCCACTCACGTGTGTAACGCGCCATGCGTGCTCATGTAAATGTTGTCATGAGCGGAAGGAGGCCTTGGATAATTTGTATGGGCAGTGGCAGCAGAATTACGCTTACCAAGTACACAGTACGTGGGTATCTAACGGAGCCAATTGTTTTCTTGCTCAAGGCAGCAGCCAATTTTGCGGACTAAAGATGGCAATTAACTTTTTTGCCTCTTTTCTTCTCACCAGAGCTGCTACAGATGCTCCCTGGCTATTGTCTTGGGCACCACCCATGAGAAGAAGATCATTATTTCCTCGGGCGCTAACGATTTTTGCATAGGCCAGTGAAAATCTATGACGTCTCGCTTATAACTGTAGAATCGAGGCGTAATTCGATTGAGTCTCCAGAACAATGAGGTTCCAACCAGCAGTCGCCCTCTTATTTTTTGCTCTGGCCCCTAATAAATCTAGTCCACTAACGGCATGCCTTGATTGGACTCGGCTGTAGCGCGGCACCCACGGAGGAAGAATTATAGGTTTTTCCCTGGGGATTTCAGACAGAAAACAAGTCATGTTTTCTCCTCCACTTTTGGCCATCGATGGATGAGTAAATGATGGTCGCTGACAGAGGCAACATGACCATCGTGAGGGGCGAGGAACGAAAAGACAGCGGGAAAAGGCATCAATCTCAAAATTAATCGCGGCGATGTCATCTTGACGAATGAGTTTTCTTCCTCGGGGAAGTTGTCTCTCCACCCGCGTCTGGATGCTCTCCTGAGTCGTGACCACTTCCAGAATTTTTTATTTTTTTTCTTCATGTGGAACATAATTACGTGGCAGCACGAGCTTCTCCTGATCCTCAGCCCCTACGTAACTGGCAATCATGTATGTATTCTCCAGCCCTTGTTGATGATGCTGACGGTATGCACGCGTGAAGCATTGGGATTTGTTTCTGCACGCAAGCTGTTCGACACTGAATATGAGACTGCGACCTTGCTGTATGATGCACAATGTGACATTCATTAAGTCGATCATGCGCAGACCTGTGAAAATGCACTCACTCCAGTGCCGAGGAAATAATGTTACCTTCAAATACGTCCCCGCTATTACGTCCTCGCTAAATATATCCCCATGTCAGGGTCAGGAGCACCAGGCCTTAAACGCTCCAAGACGAGTGTCATCATCGGCACAGACTTTCTAGCAGTTACGTGAGAGAAATATAAACGTCCCCTGCACAACTACTTTTTGTATATTCTCCGGATAAACTTACGACACAAAAACCATTTCATTCTGACTCAGTAGCTGTATGGATTTAGTCGAACACTCAGCAAGGCGGAAAATGTAGCTCTAGACCGCTACTTCCTGTTGGCCTTCTCCAGCAGTTTAAGGATCTCAATAAAGAGATTGATGATGTCCAGATAAAGCTCGATCGTAGCGATGATATATTCCTCGGGAGAGACGCGAGTCATAATCATGTGGGTATCAAATATGATGAAACCTGGAAGAAAGTCGGAACGTTCATGCAGACTTCGCGCAACCTATCGTCGACGCATACCTGAAAAGAGTAGGGCTCCTAACACTGCCAGGCCAGTGTCCGCAGCCTCCCCTCCGATCAACAAGTGCAGAAAGCCGCCAAGAATCAGGACCCAGAGGCCCACGAACAACCTGTGCACATTAGAACGAAGTTGACTCTACCGGTGGGTACAAGAGGGTACAGACATTCATGTCGTCCACTGACCCCATCCCCCAGTTAGAGAAGTCTCTCTTGGACTGCATGGTGAAGGCGGTGAGCCCGACGACGACGGCTGCTGTTAGGAAGAAGGCCTGAACCACCACGGCCACGTCGTAGAAGCTGACGATCACACCTACGGTGTACGCCTCCACGACCGTGAATGCGGCTAGCAGGATGAAGTTGGTAGGCGTCTCTCTCCTCTTGACGTGCAACGCCACGAGCAGCGCCATCGACAGCACAAAGGCCACCATCACCATCCATGGGTTGGTGTGGATGCCCTCCTTGATCGTGGGCGTGAAGAGGCAGACGCCGGCGATCAGCGTGGTCAGGGCCAACTGGGCGCTCAGCAGGCCGTACACCTTACGTAGGAACCCTTGGGGAGATGAAAACTTTGGGAAACATGAACGACAACACCTTTGCACTTCATACCCATCCTGATATGTTTGGCGGCGCCAGCCACGTTGTTGTTGTAGGCGAAGTCGTTCTTGATGGAGTCGGTTGCGTCGAAATCTTCCTGCCCGTTCTCCACGTCGGCCATCAGAGGGACGGCGGAGGAGGCCATGGCGTCGGGCTGGTGTTTGCTCGCCACTTGAGGGAGAAGGGTCCTCTTCGTATTCGACGGCCTTGTTCTACTGCCTTAGTTACAAGTGTGAAAACCTCCACCTGTCTGTTAACAGATAACTTTTTTCTTGGGGTCACACACACACTACACACTCATTCGTCCTCTGCCTCCTGTGTGGACGTGTGCGCACCAAGACTACAACCACGACACAGATATGCTCTTTAAGAAACGACGTTGGCTTACCTGGCCTTCGCGGCTGAGTGGCAGAAGCTTCAGCTGTGGAGAGATGATGACGCATCAGCTGTTGCAACAAAAGGATAATGATATTTATTGATAAATGATTAACTCAGAAGCACCTAGGCAATGCATACGCATAATGCATGCAAAGCCAGCTCGTGCTGTCATACCTTACATCTCTCTTATTGTAGTTCCCCCATCCCATGCATCAAACCAGCCTCTTTTTGAGCATGCCCTCCATAATCGAGTGCAACAAGATGGGGAAGAGTGAAAATTACGTACCACGTATTTGATAACTAGGGACATTAATATATGCATGAAAGTACCCGCCGTTGATGACACCGAGTTATTTGTCATGGAGACACCACTAATTAAACCAGCACTAGGACGAGTCCTAAAATATAAGCAGGAGTGACTCTGACTCCGAGTCTTGAGGTTAAACGATTCGAAAGTGAATTGGTGAGTCCGAGTTCCAATTTCCTGTAGGAAACAGACAGAAAGACTAAGTGAAACATTTTAACTATGCCTCGGGGCCCTAAGTGCTTTATTGTCGCATCAAACTTCCTTGCAGAAAAAAAGAGTTATTCACCAGCCTTGTCAGATAATACACCTCGTTTTACTAATGACCAAGCCGCTGCAGTGAACACATGCTCAGGCGCAACGATTGTGCCCGGAGCAATGAGCATTGACATGAAAGTCATGACTCAAGTCATGAATGACTTGAGTTCTCTCGCTGACTCCCTGAAATCACCACTCGTGAGTCATTTTACGAGTCTGAGTCACCGACTCGTCTCAACTCTAGTATGGAAACCCAAAGGACAAACTGGAATTTAGCTAGTGTTTCACTGCAGGAGTTGGTACAGCTTAAAGCTTTTACAGTATGTCTATGAATCGCCTTATACGACCACACGCCCATGGACGTTTGAAGCTCAAATGTTGTGTCACAAGTGACGTAAAATGCGAAAACGAAACTTGAGTGGTCAGGACAATCGGAAGCAAGTACGCATTTTCCTTGCCATCGATCCCCTACTTCCCTTACAACTTTCTTCGTGGCGGCCGCGACAGCTGAAGTGTCAGTAGCTCTGGCTGGCAGGTAGAATACTGCAATTTCTATTCACCACACAGTTTCAGTGCTACGAGATTGTGCCTCCCAGTGCGCAGCAGCTCCATGAGCAGCTGCCTGGGCGGCCTGGGCTGGCCGGGCCTCGCTGGTCGGGGGTGCTCTGTCTGCTCTGCGTCACTCTAGTCTGCCTGTAGCATTCAAAAAAGTGGCGGGAATCTGCTACACTTTAGATCCGAATTCCGATGCGTTTACACACGTGAGGTCATCATCGGGCATGTCCATATTGCGCTTGTCCGTCAGTCTGACTTAACTCATAAATGTTAGGAATCATTATTATCAATGCATATCGGGGATTTATCATTACTAGCCCAGATTTGAGTAGCAATTACTGTAAAATCCTCATTAATAGCCGACATTGAAGGATAGCTGTACTGCCAACGGACAATTAGAAGTCACATCCCTGCAGTGTGTTCGTTTTCCATGGGCAGACTCTTTCCTTCATGACCTGGGAGGTCTTTTCACGGTCTTTTTACTATCAGTTGTTCCTTTTTTGGTCACTGAAAACCTAGTCAGTCTAAAGTAGACATACAAAACTTCACTCGTTTGAACATTATTGAGTACTTCAGTTAAAAAGTATCGCATAACTTTAATAATGACTATTCAACTGCCCCACCAGTGACTGACCAGTGTTAAGAAGGATCCCGAAAAGTCAATCTCTCCTAAGTCAATCTCTCCTTGTACATACGAAAATGGCCCCCGAAAGAAAGATTTCCATATTTGCCCAAGCTACATAATTTGCATAGCAAACATTAAGTTGTAAGATAATAGCCGCCCTCGAATAATGACCACACGGGTTTTTTTTAGCGACGGCAGTTAATAGCGACTTCATGGCAAATTGGTTTCATGAACAAGTTTCCCATCTACATCCGAACTAACGTGTTAGATTAAAATCATCATAAAGACCTGGGCGTGTCAGTTAGACGGAAGACGGACTTTTTGCAGACCTCAGATGCCGGACAAATCGCCACTTGGGCTCTTACCAGAGATGCCATACAAGAACAGGCAAAAATTGATTTCTTTTGTTGTCAAATAGCAGCTCGAGTAGAAAAGCATTTCCTCTCACGTGATTCAACTATTCGAGCTTTTATGGAGTTCAATATTGAACTGTCCCTAGTTCAAGGCAGATCTGCTTTGCACGCTGTGCAGGGAGGGGGGGTCGAGTACACTGCAGAGCTGAGCATAATATTATGCTTAGCGCTGATGTTCAGCCCTAGATGCACGAGGTGAGTTTTTTCCTCAAAATTTGCAGTCACGAGTTGCAAGACAAACTGTCACTTGCACTCAAATGATAGCTGACGCTCATTTTTGAACACGTTGCAGATGCAGGTCCCACTTTTTACCACAAAGACAAGGGTCCAATTAGTGAGAGAGTGATTTTCGATGTACTGCACATAGCAGTACTGAAGAAGTTAAATTCGAGAGGCAATAACTTGGTTCAAGAGGTTGGATGTTGATTAGCTGTCAATGAGAATGTCATCTTTTGTATAAGCCCAAATGGCAGCTTGTCTGGCAACATCTCAGGACTGCCAAATTTGAAATAAGAGAACGCACCTCAAGCAAGTATCATGCACAGCTCTGTTCTGACTGTTTCTCTCAACGTCCCTTCCACTAAAGTCCCGTTTGCACTTTTTGAGTATTGTTTTAAGCGCTGGGTGCAATAGAGCAGGCCCACTGGCCACACTTTTTAAATTCTCAATGCCAGGGCTATGCAAACGATGGAACCCATGATTAACTCACCATTGTTTCGTGCAGTTATTGCTGAGTTCATTATAAGTGCGACATCGCAGACTGGCTTCAGAGTGAGAAAACTTGCTGAAGTTGCTGAACGTAATTGACGTGGACCAGACTAATTCTTCACCCTGACTGTGTAGAAACCCAGACTGGTGTCACTGACCAGACTAGTGTCAAATGTCACTTCTCAGCTCAAACCGCAACTTGACTGAAGCGAACATAGAGTCTTTCGGCGCACGCCAAAAATGTGTGGCTAAAACATAAAAGTATGAGAAAGGAAGCGATATCGGCTGTGCACAATATTATACACAAAGGAAAGTGTTCTGTCCTTTTTATTAATCAGTCACTGGAAATGACGGTGAGGAGGAGTGAGTTTACCGTCCATAGAGCAAGGAGTTTTCTATGGTTCCGTCCCAATGACCCTGAGAGGCGAAGACGCCTCAATAGGAGAAACGACGACGACATCTCAATCTTCCACAGGCTCATGTGGAGGCCCCAAGGTAGCGTGGAGCAAGGATGAACCCTGCGTACTCAGCCTTATTTCGTGTGTAGGCGTCATAGAAGACTCTAGGTGGCGCTGGTGTTGCTGGATACGGCCACTTCATCCAAGTCAGCTGAGTTGGGGGAAAAGAACGTTGACCTCTGTCAATGAGTAAACTTTGGTGTAATTGAAAGTAACAGTGGGCGAACGATCTTTGTTGATTCATATTGAAAAAGAGTCCCAGTTTATGACACTCTGGCTGCAATCCTGGCAGAGACAAAGAGCTCCCGATGGCCTGGCAGGTTGCTGCAGCTGCAGGTGACTCTGAAGGGTCCGTCAGCAGCTGTAGATGGAGCTCCGCTTGGGTACCAGGGACTCCTGCGTGAGTTTCTCCTCCTTTCTATGGTTATGTTAGCGTGCGTGTCCGTGCCCGCGTGCGTGTGAGCGAACTTTTGCATGCACTTGGCGTGCGTGTGCGTGTGCATCTCCTCTTTCCCAATGCATAGAGGGCCTAGCAGGTGAGACGGCGCAGACATCTCTAAGCCGAGTAAGTCATGGCGAGAGCGCGTCGGTTGTACTCTTGAGACCTCAGCAGTAGCTGTGTTTGCAAAGGACAGACAAGAACTGATGAAGTGACAACTTTTTCTTCTGCCCTTTCTCAGATACTCGTCCGCAGTCCACGCTCGCCCTCATGCGTGCGCCAGTTTCACAGTCAGAGTCCTACCCAGTCTTCAGGTGTCTGCGACCAGGCCCATCCAGGTAAGTGTTGAAGGTGCAGCAGCTCTTCTTCTTTTCCCCCCTTCCTTAATTCACTTCAGGTTCAGGCAGTCGCAGGAGCTCAGGCAGCCAACGAAGGTATCGAGTGAGTCAGAGACTTGCAGAGTGAGAGACATCGGAAGAATACAGACCTGATTTTTCTTATCTCTGTCTGGCCTCTCCAGGCTGCCGAGTCTGTTCGCTATCAGTGCGAGGCCGCCGCCGAGGTCGGACAGACAGGAGGAGGACGCGGTGCAGCCGGAGACCGACAAAAGAGGTAGGAAGAAGAAGAGACCCTCTTCCCATGCCAGAAGAGCAGTCGTGATCGCGGAAGTTCCCATTGTCAGTGATTTTTCGAGCTTCGTCGTTTCAACCGCATGAGCTGAAACTGCGTGCGTGGCAATAATGATAACTTGGAGCTCCAAAGTTCAGAAAATGCGACGACGACGACGACGTCCGCTGTTGCTAACACTTCTTCACTCATGGTTTCGGTGGATTCATTTTCCATCCATTCTTTGCTATAAGCTGTTAGCTTCACTTCCGCCCAGACAAGACATGCAGCTATCACTTTTTTTTATCCCCATCTGAAATGCCAACTCTCAGTCCGGGAGATCATTACGTCACAATAATGATGTCCATAATTATGCGCAATCTACCACCCTTGTGACGAGCATCAATGATGAGAGGGACGAGGATGTTGCCGGCAGTGACTCATTTCCAAGGCATGTTTGCCGTAATCTGAGAGGATCTAGTAGTCAAACAGGCG
>JAAUXU010175190.1_pt1 | contig 32355 bp, 27 predicted proteins | sample 7278151 | NCBI WGS metagenome assembly JAAUXU01 (sample SAMN14350113, study PRJNA611818) | marine sediment metagenome | isolation source: surface marine sediment (1.8m) | place: French Polynesia: Moorea | collected 2018-08 | reverse complement strand
TCTTGTTTTGTGTGCCTCCTCTTGTGCCTCTGGTTCGGCGTGGCCGCGGCGCCGGGGCCCGGGCCCCCCCCCCACCAAAAATTGAACAATTGCAACTTCTTTTTTTGTCAATGCAGGAAGCAGTTAAAGTTAGCTGGACACGTGTCCAGCTGTTGTTGCGCTCCCGGTACATAGCAGCGATGTCTCGTCAGATTTACGCATAGTACGAGACGCTTGAAGTGTATCTGAGTGAGCAAATTCGATATAAGTCCACGTAGTCCACGTACTCACATGTTGTCAAGCGTTGGTCAACGTCACTGCGAACAACTTGATTCGTTTTACGGCAGAGGCGAGTCTGACTGCTGCAGACCCTGCTAACAGAGTGTGCGGATCTGGCTATTTTTCGGGGTCAATGATGGCGGGATGGGGGGTGGGGGGGTGATGATGGGAGCGAAAAGCACAGCGGTCGTTACAATGTGGGGCGCTAAACCGATGCTGCAAATGGCAGTTCCTAGTATACCACAGTGCGAATGCCACGCTGAGGAAAGAGTGATTGAACGTTAACGACTTGAGCAAGGACAGCCGAGCATAACCTTACCTCCCACACGTACGTAAAAGAGTCATATGCATGTCTGTTGTAAAGACACGCGATGCATTCTGACACAAGCACGCGCAAGATGCTTTCGTGCTGTAGCAACAGTGTACGAGCTCGCGCTCGCCAATCTCCAGAGCGCAATCCCTCTCCTGCTCTCACTTCCACGCTAATCCCCTGCCGAGAGTTGCATTAGGGGCAACACCCAATCAACCTCGGGGGCCTCAGGAACCTGAGTCTCTTCACAGTACAGCCCAACGTTCGTCGCCACCAACGTATGACGGAGATGTCCAAGAGAAGGGCTTTTACGCACAAACAAACAAACGTTCACCGTCTGTTCTTGGAAAGGTCGACCCCAACCTGTTACGCACTTGCAGTCTTATGAAGTGCGGGTAAGCAAACAAAGCTTCAACGTGATCAGAACTCGCACGACGGAGAACGAGGTCGCGGGGACGACGAAACCTCTGGCAACTCTGGCCGCAGACATGCTAACAGAGTGACAAATCAATTGTCTCTGTACAACACTATCCATTTAATATCATTAACTCATTAAACCTATCTGATGACACGTTCTTGATAAAAATGCGACGCAATGACATGATCGAGTATAGGGAATCTGTACGTAGTTTTAGCTGTTCTTTCTCGTTCTGGCATTGGGATTGCTCTCCTCGTCTTCGCCTTCTTTATCTTCTTCTTCGTCTTCTACCTGTATCAAGTCCAAGCACCCAAAAAACATGTGGTAGATAACTTCAACGCCACTGAGGAAGGAGAATCCAGTGCACAATCCCATCAGACCTGAGATTAAACTTTCTTTCAACCGTGATGGAAACAGTCCAGCTGATGTCCCAACCAACCTCCAGCTCCAGCCACGAATAAGATGATGGAAAAGGCCTCGTCTCTGCGGAGCTTGGTCACATAAGGGTCCTTGATAAAGATCCTCACCAGCGACAGATTCTCTCGAGAGTACAGGTATAGCTGACTAATCAGGAGCTCCCTCGAGGCTGCATCTTGCCTGACGACATGGAAGCACATGGACGCATGAGCACTTGAATATTAGAGCGTCGTAGCAGGAATAAGCTTCATACTGGTTACAGAAGATGCAAATGCTTCAGAAGATGCAAATGCTTCTTTTGCTCTCTGCTGCAAAAAGTTTTTTTCTGCTTGCGCGTCGCACTGCATTGACTTAACTCTAATCGTAATTACTCATTTGATGAAGGGGATCAAGCAAGGTGCACTTTCGGGGTTCGCCGTAATCCGGCTCTCTGAGCACTGAGAAGTTGTGCAAGAAGTTGAGAACGCCACGAGCATATATTTTCGTACCTGAAACCAGCGAGGTCTTCGAGGCTGAAGACGCCGCGCGAGGCGCAAGGGTCTGATCCCTGGAGGCGCTCCAGCAGTGGGCACAGCTCCGGATAGACTTTGTCCAGGATCACCTGTGCAATTTGAACAAGTGTGACCAGGTATTGACGTGACTCTCTTTATGTGCTGGACGTACGCCGTGGCAGCTCTGGATCGACCCTCGGGCTTCACCTGGGCTAACTTGTTCCACGACCCAAAGATCTAGGGTTCTTCCTACCACGGACTGCGCAGAACGCCCATACGAGGCCGAAAAATGGTTTACTCATGGTGCACACTAAGTGGCAAAAGTTGCTCTAAAGAATGAGATGAGCTAGAAGTGCAGTTGCCAAGCAGACCATGGACAGGGCCGAGGGAATGTTGGACAACTTGTGCAGAAAGTAGCCGAAACATTGTCTGGTTAAGCAAGTTCCTCCTCCTCCTCAGTGTTGGGATGTCACGATTAGACTAAACATTGCCACACAATTTCACTTAGTGATTTTCTCTTTTCGGACGGAATTGCACCTTTTCCAGGGGTCTTTTTCAAGACCCCTGCTCCACTAAAACCATACAAGGTTCTACCCAAAGTAAGCAAATCCTGACATGTCCACCTTGCCGTTGAATGTTGCCTTGTTGAGTGCCAATGTTCCGAGCGTGTACGAGACCTTGTGGTCGTACTGGTTGCACGTCATGCAGCAGATGTGATTGCTCCTACAGATCAGATTGCTTCGTTTGCTCATACCCTTTTTGCCTGTTGTGCGCATCTCCTTTTTAGACTACGTGAGAGCTGACAAATCTCCTTCCTCATGCTGAATGTGACACCGTTGGGAAACGCCAACGTGCTTACTTGATAAGAGTGACTCTGAAACAAATGGATGACGTTGAAAGAAGCATGTGTCCAATTGACGCTGACAAGACGATGAAGACCTTGTACAGCAAGCTATCTTTTCTAACCTGGTCGTGACATGCTGCTCTGCACCTCTTGACCTGTCCGTGATCGATGACAGTATCAATGGTGCCAATGCCGTCGAGGACCTTGTTGATGCAGTGAATGCCGGTGCCGAGGCAGGAAGGGTACAAGGTCAGGTTGAAGCCCTGCATGTGGAAGCTGGGAGAACAACCGCACTCTGACGGGACTGTCTGCGGCGGTTAAAGAATGTGATTAAAGAAAGTCATCTGCACTTGTACACAATCTACTCGTTGTTCCCTCCCTCACCTGCATGACAGCCTCAAAGAGGCAGTTGGTCATGGAGTACCTCCCTCCCATGGACATCTGCGCCGGGTCAGACGTATTCCCCACACCGTAACGCCAATGACGCAGACTTATCTCTGACTGAAAGTAGCAGTCCCGATCCTCAGGGCTGAACCGGCCCCTCGCGGTCTCGGTCGTTGTCTCCAGGGTCGGAGTCAAGACAATCTATTTCGCAGTCATCAGTAGAATTCAGTAAAACCTTTTTTTCCTCCTCCCATGGATAACACAACCTGAGTTTCTGTTCCAGGGGTGATGTTGATTCCTAGCTGTCGAATGACTGCGATATCCAGGTGATGGTGCAAGGCTAGCTTGAAGCCTCCAGAGGCACTGAGCAACACTACAGGTAGGTAGTGCATACCTCAATATTGTCTTGCCTACCTTCTGTTATCGGCTGAATCGTAGACTTCCGCGTCCAGGAGAAAGTGCATCCCGTTGTTGATGCCGTTCTTCACTCCGGGTGGCGCGTCCAACTTGCGCCGGATGGCTGAAGGACGGTCTGGCACGATGTGAGCAGAGTCAAAGATCTGGACAGCATAAGATGCGACCGCGATTAACACCTTGCACTATCCTTTTACTCGAATACTGCACTTTAATTTCTTTTAATAAGGGATGTACGTGTACATGTTCTAAATATGCAGTTTCTTGGATATTCATTAAAGAATTTAAGTGAATGGATCCTTCCCCAGGTATCATCATATGTCTGCATTAACCCCCCACGTTGGACGCTAATCAGGGATCTCCATACACGTACTTGAGGATGGATCTTGGCACAGATGCCGTGATCTGTTCCGTAGTAGGTGGAGATGGAGTCGCTGTGCACTATCCCCTGGTACTCAGCGTATGGAATCATTAGTCCCGGCTCCCACTGGGTGGCGAGCCTCAGCACGACCTGGCTCAGACTCACGCGCTTGTTCATCAGCATCGATTCGAAGTTCGTCGCGTTCACTTGTAAAGCTCCTGAAGACATTGATGAACAACACAACTTTCATCATGCCCAAATTCCTTCAAGGCGATATTCTTATTATGTCGCAGGATTTCTTGTTCACGAACCATACAAGTAAGAATAGGCCATGTCCAGGTATTCCTTCTTGTCCAGCATGTTGTGTAGGGCGATTCGCTCTTCCTTAGTGATCTCGTCCTCTCTGCCAATGATGAACTCCTGTGCGAAGGCCAAGCTCTGGCGAAGGTCGTCGCACAAGCCCATGGCCGAGAGGAATGAGCGGCTGATCTAGACGCGGATGTTTACACAGATCTCACCCCGGACGTTTCACGCTTATGAACACACTCACCTGATTGTTGTTGCAGATGGTGACGGCAGGAAAGTGAACCTCTGACAGAGGCGCCGTCGTCGTCTGAATGGTGGTGGAGACGCTGTCCTCCAGGAAGCCATTGACGAACCAATGGATGAAGTAGGAGCCGGTCAGCATGGACAACACAATCATGATGGTCCAAAGCAGTCGCCGACTAAAGGGAAGGCTTGGGATGCCTGTTTAAGTGAAATATAAAGCTAAAGAGAAGGCAAGAAAGAAAAAGTGGTTGAAGCTGCCTCGCCTAGATATTGCCACCCATGAAGACTTGTCTGGGAGCAAAATTTTGTAAACTTTGCGGTCCAGCCAGATGACGACGGCGATGACATCTCGTTTGCCTCCATGCGAAGTACCAAGAGTCTGGTGGAGGCTGCCACTCCGCCGCTGGGGAAGGTCGTCATCGTGGATCTCCCTCCGCCGCTCCCCAGCTTCAGGGCCAACGAGTACAGGTTGAACGACGGCTTCCTGCGATGGCAAGACAAGTCTCTGACGATCAACTAGGCATCCCAGGTGAATGGATCACGTTTTCTCCGTCCTGCTGCCCTCTCTTAGGTCCTCGTCCTCCTTCGCCCTGCACCTGTCGTCTGGCATCGCCAAGGAGAAGAAGTCCCACCTGCCCCAGGCGCTGCCAACGCCCAACTCAACCCTTTCTTTGGCCTGACAAGGTGCTCGTTTTCTCACATCCTGAAGAGGCTTTTTCCTTCTTGCTTGGGTCTGGCTAAAACAAACTCAGCCACGCTTGTCAATTAAGCATTGTCGACAGAGGAGCCGAGCAAAGAAGTACGAACATGCGCGTGTGCGTCAGATAAACAGACTGAAAAGAATTGCTCCTCTCTGTGCACTTCCTGCGTGCTTCGACGTGCATTCATCTCTCACTCACGTGCCATTAAGAAATTTATGGAACAAATTAAGGGAGAGTGAGTTATGATGCCATTTTTTTGCTCCAGGGAGTAATTCCATTCCCTTCCATCACCATTAAAATTGGGAGGCTGTAATAGATGTGCACTTAGGAGCCACAAATTTTATAGCGAAGAAGAAAACTCACTGGCCAAACACCGTTTGAGTTTATTTGGGACAACAATTTGCTGTTTCCCGAGCACCTTCAGAGATACAGAGCATAGGGAGGAGTGACGGTAGAAACATCCACTATATGTTCAACAGTGCTTCAGTGCCCTCTGTACAGCGCAGTATACGTACGTTCGTACATAATGGAAATCACTTAAAATCCCGCAGAGTCGTTAATGGGATCTTCTTTTCCGCCCCATAATGAGTGCGTTGGCCTTTCCTCACTTAAAAACATGTTTTCCACCATGAGGACCACATTGACCCATATGGAAACGCTCTGCCCTTCGGCTCATTCGCCTCACTGCCTTCCCCGACGCCGGGCGAGGAGCTTGACTGAACCAGCCAAACATGATTTGAGAGGTGCCGAACATAGGTACGTGACAGTTTTTTATACTTCACACTGCGATTGCACAGTCATTGTGAGACATAATTGGTACCCAATCAAGTGACGACGACAAAAGAGAAAGCAGAGCTAAGAAGCCAGGCTTCAGACCTGGTATTTTAGTCATTTCGCTGCGCAATAGCGGTGCAAACGGGACTCCAGCAGCTTGTATTCATGTTAGCTGTACTGGCCGGCCTTTGAGGAGGCCACCAGTCGATATCTGAGGCATCGAAGACATCTTGGGATGCATCATATCCACATCCAACAGTTGCTGATGGCAAAGGCGCCACACAAGGTGTCCAGGAGCCTTCGTCGACCCCTTCAGCTTCGAGGTGATCGAGGTCAACAGCTTAGCTGTGGAAAACTTGGGCAAGGTTGTCGTTGCGTCACGTGATCGCAGCAGCCAAGAGCTCGGGACCGACACTTTGAACACTAGCGATGCTCAATATCGACTACACTATATAAAGTAAAGTTTGTGCACTTTTTTTTGTAAAAGGCTGGGCTACATAATTCATGGTTGTCCGGCGCTGTAGAAAGGGCCTCTGGGCCCTGACCACCATCATGAGCTTCCTCGTGTTGGGATGGGCGGATGCGAAGGCGCAAAACAAGAGATTCAAAAGCACCTGCGAGACGATTCCGTCGGAGATCCACATTACAAAAGGTGAGGCATAACTAATTGACTGGGTGAATAAGTATCCACACCTTTGACCACATTATCGACAGATGAGTTTGACAAGAACAGCGTGCTGTTGCGCAGCTGCGAGGACGACATCGCCGTGAACAAGTGCGAGGGCGCCTGCGCCTCAAGCATCAAACCCAGCGCACTTAACAGCTTGGGATTCCAAAAGGTGAAGAAAACAAGAGTTGCTCTTGAAAAGGTCACGTACACGACGCTTGAACTTGAATGTGTAGTCCCATTTCACTCCGGTGGAGTTCAAAGTCGTGGTAAATGGTGGTGAACGGACTGACTCGACTGTCCGTGCAGTCTTTCTTTCACTCGTCCAAGTCGTGAGCGTCGCCGAGCCACAATGATGTAACTCGATTCATTTTCACAGGAATGCCGCTGCTGTCGCGAGTCCTCCTACCGCCGCCGCCACATCACCTTGAGCAACTGCTTCGACTCCGACGGCGTCCGCCTCACCGGGCTCCAGGGCTCCATGACCGTGGCCGTCAACGAGCCCATGGACTGCAAGTGTCACGAATGCGGCAAGAGGCCGTGAAAGTAATCATCATACCTCACAACCATTTTTCTCTTCACAAAGATCGTGTTGTTCACTATTTACCGTTATGTTCATTACGTCAGAGCTGTGCGAGCATTTTTTGAGTCTCTATTTTCATTATTTAATTGACACCAGACGTACGAAATGATTCTCTCTCTATGGCCATTTGGTACTGCTGGCGTCACTTTCTGTACTCCGGTCCTGTCCTGTCAGTTAAGTGGCCCTTTTAAATGCACCTGGGGAGGAGTGAATGAAAAGGAACCTTTTGCTTATCCACTTCATGTACACGTAGGTCTAGCAAAACGTTACAGACCGTGACTGAACAGTCTGCGTTATAATACAGGGATAGAATGGAACCATTTCACTGTGTTCGTACGTACGTTCATATTTCTCTTGTGGTTAGATCCAGCATTGGCCGGGGAATGCTCTGCAGGATGACCCAACGATGCACACCTTTATCCTTGTAACGTAGTCATACGCATACATATTGTAAACATAGGAACAAGAGACTTTGGAGGAAATGAAAAGATCTGTGTAACGAATCAATCGTTGTATTGTTCTTTTTTTTGTGTGAATGACATTCTTAGATGTGAAGTGTGCACCAGTAGGTAGAGTTCATGTGGACCGTGCTTCAACAGAGGTTCCACCACATGGACCCTGTACGTTCAGTGTTCACCGAAGCACAGTGAGATAAGTTGAAGCTGCTCGTCTTGCCTGACCCCAGCACATCTTTTGATAAAACCACTCGGCCAAGTGATAAAAGAACTCGACGGCGCTGACGAAGCTGAACCCGGTGAAGACCCCGAGGAGTCCGCCCAGGCCAGCCACGAACAGGATGGCGGGAAAGGCCTCGTCTCGCTTTAACCTGGTCACGTATGGGTTCTGCACATACACGTTCATCAGGACAAGGTTCTCGCGACCGTACTAGAGAACGAGAGAACCAGAGGAGTGAGAACTACGCATGTATGAATAATAAAGTTGCGTGCAGTGTGGAACAGCAGTGACAAGACTCACTTAAACAGTCCTACGTCTCTGTCCCCCTTGGACAAGTCACACCTTAATCACAGTCGGGGCTATAACGAAAAACTATACATGACGTCCAGCACTTGACTTGACCTCAGCTCTTGGATGCACATGTCAAGAAATGTTTCACAGCTTCTGTTCTACACTGCACGAGCAACAACCAACTTGAAAAATTGACTCATTTTGGCTTGTCTGTGCTGAATCCTGGTGCGCGCAGGCCAATTGCGCTACCCGTGTCACCTTGTACAAGTTCTCTGTCAGCGTTGTCACCAGCGCCTGGTTGGCCACCTGTTCCAGAGGCAACGCCATCCAAGTGGTCTCGTTGCACAGCTTCGTCCCAATATCGCTCTCCAGCTCCTGGAGAGCTCCACAGAGCTCAGGGTAGTGGACCTCGAGGAGTCCGGCCTTGATAGAGCTGCGGCACCTTTGTCTCAGGTTCTTGACAATGAGGCACATTTCTCGTCTGGAAAACGCGCGTCGTCATATTCGGTTGACTCCATGGGCATCAGCAGTACCTCTTGATGAACGTGTTTCTGTTGGGATACTCCAAGAAGTTGAGCTTGAACTCATTGGTTTGATCGACACAGGGAGCCTTGCATCTCTTAAGCTCGCCGTCGTCGTCAATGGTGTCGATGTCGCCCATTCTGGAATGAGCCCATGGCGAGTGGTACATGTACTATGTATCAATATCATGCAGTCGACGCGTAACGAACATGAGTGTCTCTGTACCTACTTGCTCAGAATATTCTTGAAACAGTAAATGCCAGCCCCTCGACAAGTTTGGTGCTTTTCTAGATCGAAGCCCAGAGGGTGGAAGCTGGGAGAGCAGTGGCATTCCTTCTCCACCGCCTGCAAGGCCGCCTCCAGCATGCAGTTGGTGATGCTATATCTATATAGTGTTGACAAGCAAACCCATCTAAATAGGTGGAGGGGACAACGATTGGTCTCTGTTCGTGCCCCGAGTGGACACGACAGTACCTTCCAGATTGTCCCCTCTTGGAGACATCAAAGGTGTCTGTGAAGTTGTACGGCCAATGCCTGAGCTGGATCTCGTCCTCGAAGTAGCAGTCGCGGCGGTCGGGACCGAATCTAGTCTTGGCACTGGACGTGGTCGTCGTCAGCACCGGCGTCAGAGCCACGTTAACAATCTGTCGGGAAGAGAAAGCAAGTCTCATACAGCGCAGCAATGGAAAGAGATTGCGAAGTAATCTGGATCAGGAGAGGATTTACCGTTCTTGATTTAGACTCGTAATAGCAGTCATGAAGTCGACTCACAGGAGTTTAGTGAAGAGGTAACGCCTCAAAACGGATTAAGGATAAGTGTAGATAAGGATCAGGCGCCCATAGGAATCATTGATTCTCAAGAAGGTATTAGTAGATATGTCACAAAAGGACGCTGTTCAAAGCTGGTTAATTTCCGCAGAAAAACTTCATGTTGATTAAAGAAACAGCCATTGTTCTTTTTCCCACTCCCTTCTTGCAAGGCCGGGAGAATGTTGACCATCCGTCTGCCGACCTCCTTCAGCTGGAGTGAAACGAGCTTGAAATGGACATGGTGGGCAACATTAAGTTCGTTGGCTGCCTCATAACGTAGCTGCAGTGCACTGCAGTTGCCGCCATGGCGCTGCCGACCTCGTTGGAGGCTGAGAAGCGTGCAGTCACCGTCTGCACCGTTGTCCACAATGCCCTGTCCTGCCTCTCTGGAATTGCCTGTCGGGTTTTTTCCCCTTGCAAAAATATAAGTTGGCACTTTCCCTGTGCTAAGTTGGTGTCCACCCCCAGGTTGTGAAATGCAGAATCAAAGTACCTACACAGGCGTCACAAATCTTTAACGTTTCTGCTATTCTTGCTTTTTCATTTAGTTTTCTGACCATAAATCTGTGGACACTACTTTCCATCTATGGAAAGTTTGTCCTGCTCTGCACATTTCCGCAAGTCTATTTGCAAACTGAGCATATTTCGCCCGAGACCTCTCCTCCACTTGATCAGTCTCAAAAGCGAGCTCTTTTTTTTTTAAACAATACAGAATATTTAAGATTGTAGGGCACATAAAGAGAGACTTCAAGGATTCGAGATGTCCCTCACAACAGTTTGTTGTCTGTGGAGCGCACAAAGCTACACCTACAAAGTGGACACCAAGTGTTGTTGCAAAGTGTTATTGTTACCTTTCCTGGGGCAACATTGAAACCCATCTGCTGCATGACTGCTACGTCCCTGTGGTGATGAAGAGCTATCTGGGCAGGGGGAATAAATGTTGTCATGATGAAGAACTGAAAAGACTCAAGTTTGACCAAGCAAGGTTACCTTAAATCCGGCTCCGGCAGCTCTGCTTGAGCGATCTGCATGGTCGTAGACCTCAGCATCGAGCAGGAGCACCAACCCATTGGGCTCCCCGTTGGTCACTCCTGGGTGTACGAGTGTTACATGAACTTGACAGTCTGGGACTTCTTCACGCCATCACGAATGTATTAACCTGGTTCGATGTGGCTTAAGTCCCCGCCGTTGGACTGGACCCCGAAGATGCTCGTCTCCTGGACGACATACGGGATGATCTCGGCACAGACCCCAAAGTCAGTACCGACGTAGGCAGCAACCTTGAGCAGAAAATTCACACGCATGGGTCATCATCGGGACATTCTGAGCCTACCTTGAGAATTGTCTCCTTCCCTTTATAACTAACGTAAGGAATGATATCCCCCGGTTCGATCTGGACAGCCATCCGGGAGATTCCTTGCTCCAGTTTTGCCAATCCTTGATTCAACGAGTCGTTGACCTGCAGGTGAAGATCTGTGCATGAGGCATCATGCAATGAGGCATATCTCTCTTTGCCTGAGTTTGCCTCAGCTGATTTGTTACAGCATGTTAAAGGGGTATATGAGCCTTCAACCAGCACCAGTCATTGTTGCGCCCCATTATAAATCCTGGACCAAAGGAGCTTCCAGACTTCTTCCAACTTCTCAAGAAGCGCCCACCACAGAAGTGTTTACCCTGAGATTTTCAATGTTGTCTCTGCACCTCTTCAAAGTTGAACCACAGAAGTGATAGTTCTCTCAATTTTTGAACATACTTCAGTTCAGAGTGAATTTAGACCACAAGTTACAAAATAAAAAAGGTGCCTCATGTTCCATAGACGTTATCTAGGATACATGAAGGTATTGAAAGTGCAAAACCACCCCAATTCCATTTTCACCACTGTCATCATGCTGGCCCACTGCCCCCCCCCCCCGCAAATATCAGCCTCGCACAGCCACGAAAACAGAAAGTAGTCCACTCCAAGAAAGTAGTCCACTAATTTCCAAGTAGAAGAAAAACACCCCGAGCACTCTCAAGCTCGTACCGCATTTCTGAGTCTAAAAAGTTTGAAAGTATGACTGCACCGCCAGATTTGCTTTTGCATTTTGTCTGGGTGTAAAGTTGTTCAGAAAGCTAGAATTCATCAGCTCCCATGCAGAACTAGAGCTAGCGCTTTCGCACTACCCACTTCGTTAGGTAGGAAAAAGTATACTACGCTATCTATATGTTTGTGTTTGACAGACACACAAACAGCCTTCACGTCCTCAACACGCGCTCCACGCTCATCAAATCGGCCGTACAAAGGCTGGAATTCGGCCTCGGACAGGCAGACAGAACCACCACCACCCTACGGCTTGGGGTTTCATAGAAGGTAGAATACCTGCTACTTGTTGCTTCTGTCTGATCAAGGGGGCAGCTAACTTAGTCAAATTACTACACTCTTTTGTCCAAATAGTGTCACCGGTCGAGGTTGTGCGATCAGGCAAAACAGCTGTAGTATTTACATACATTTGATCTACGCCACTTATAACTGTAATTAACAGATCCCCGGCAGTCCAGCTACACCTGACAAACTTATTTAACCGCAACGGAATCGTAACCTTTGACCTTGACTGTATAAATGGCCTCCTTGTGCACACATGCCAACATCCTGTGATAGAAGAGGATCGAATCTGGACATGATAGAGACCACAACTCTTTTGGCCCCAGAGGAGATGTAATGGCCCTGAACCAGCTTTGATGCATGTGCGGACAACTCGTCCTGCAGGATGATGGCGTTCTGGACACCCACGCACCTGTCGATCCACTGCTGGACTTTCTCCTGCTACACATCTGTGTAGTCCTTGGGTGGTAGGCTATACCCGCCTGAGACCCAAGTCAAGGCCGCCCAATGCTACAGTGCTGAGTAATGAGTATTATCACCCTCACAGCCGGTTCGTACCTTTATGGGGACATCATCCAGCCGAATGCACTAATCATTTTGCCGGTGGTGCATATGGTTGACCTTAAAAGGCTCCCTGTAGGAGACCACAGTGAGACGTCCGGCAAGACCTTACCAGAGATTGTTTAAAAGAATTTTAGCCCATTCTAGTGCATCTGGGTGGTTACGAGAGGCCACTTCTGCCATGCCAGGGAGTTGCCACTCTTGGGCTTGCTTGTAAGCAAACGCTTTCCTTGTTGTCCAGAATCTCCTTCATGCAGTAGATTCCAGAGATTGAGCAGGGGATCATGTTGGTGATGTCCTGGGGCTGATTCCCCCAGAAAGGAAGACTGCAATCTCACGGGCCCAAGCTTTCATCTTGTAAACGAAGGGAGCAAGCTCAAAGTGGTGATACCCAAAAAGTTGCAGTTGACTCGGAACTAGAAGTCATATTAAGGGTGTTTTTTTTGTCAGGAGTCTCCCAACGCCGATATGGAACATGAAGGTACATTTTCATTTCTTTGGTGTACCAAATGCATGTACCAGTGTGTACTTACTACTGCCACTGGCAATCCGAATGCCTTGGCGAGATCATTGACGAATCCTTCCTGGACTTCCGCCGACCGAAGGCGCTGGCTGATGTCCTTCAACTCGTCTGTCTCATTGGCATCTGTCGGCGAACGTCCGGTTATAAATTCACGCTCGAAGATCCCAAATTGTTTGCTGCTCAGGCCCAGGGAGGCGAGAAACGATTTCTTCACCTGGTTGACGTTGCACACGGTCACCGACGGAAAGAAGACCTGCGTGGGGGACAAATGCAAGCGTCAACAGCCATAAGTGTAACAGAGCTATCCGAGTAAGAAGACTCGCTTTCCTCGGTCAAAGAAGCCGACGTGGTGTCGATGGTGGTCGTGACACTGTTGCTTGTGTATTGGTCCACGTACCACAGGAGGAACCAGCAGCTGGTACAGAAAAGACCCAGAAGCGAGAGAATCCAAAATGTCTTCCGCAGGAACGACTTCTCTCCGCCTGAGCGTGCATAGTTCAACCTTACTCTGCTAGATCCTCTTTGTTAGTGTACTCACCGACGTACTTCAGTCCATGGATGGAGGTCTCCTGGCAGAAGGCCTTGCAGCCCACTGGCCTCATGTTGACGACACGTTTGTCCTGCCCGGACCGGTCGTTCAACACCTTTGAGAAGACGTCTTCGGGGATCCTGATGGTCCTGGTGGTGCTGTGCGGTCGTGCACCAGGACTAAACCGTCCCTGCCAACGCTTGTCTGTCTGGACTACGAGGATAATGAAGACATATGAGATCTTTAGAGCTACCGAGACGCAACGGACAACTTGAGCGGTGTCAGTATTGGAAGAGGCTCTCTGGATTATTGGCTTTAGCAATATGGTTAACGCACTTTCTCAGTGCCTGCGCTAGTACATGTAGACACAAGCACAAGTCTTGTCATACTTTAATTGTGCACGTGAGTGAGTTCTTCCGTCCATGGGTTCTAGAAGAAGCGATCCATAAGGCCATTTCGACACATCGATAAAACGAAGGAATATGCTAATGCCTAGAATGTGCGTTCAATATTCATGAGACGACATTTCTGTTCGTCATACGGTACTACAAATTGTCCATCCGTCCGTCTAGTAAGTGTGACAGACTGCCACAAGGCATTCTTGTCCGAATCAATTCTTGTCACGTGGATCAAACCTACACAGTGGTATAGGAACGACGTCTCCGTCACCTCATCCGTGAGGATGTCAACTAGTCATGACTATTGGTGATTCACGCCGTCATCTGGGCTCGTGCACTGATGTGCATGACTTTAGTTGGCCCGCCAGGGATGACCTGTCTACTCTACAGAGTTGGTAGGAGAAGAGTATGTCATGATCACAGGGAACTAAGCAAATTTGCCCAAAAGTGAATAAACTGCATGCAACAAGCTCGAGCCCTGTAATCTCGAGCAACTTCATACGTACATCACCAAAAGCTGCATGAAGCCAAGGTGGCAGCAGCGAGCACTTAAAAAGTTACAGCTGGCGTGGAAGACAAGAAAAAGCGTCCTTGGCTTTTTTGAAATCTGCATCTCACAAACGACAGTCAAGAATGCGTTCATTCAGTCCCACATTCATGTGTTTTATTTATTTCTCTGTTTTATATTCTGCTATTATCAAGTGAACTATTTTTTCGACCTCTGCGTGTCACCTGTCCATATTCAGATAACCCCGAAGCCTGAGTTGCACGCGACTGAGTCTCCTTGAGGCAGTGCCAACCCGTGACCAGATTAATTCAAGTGACAACACCCACCTCAAGTTTCTTTTCTTTCTGAGTACTTCTATGTCATAAGTATTCAGACACAAAAAAGAATAGGGTTATAGCATCAAGGAATATTGGCTTCGTGCTGAGTAGCTCTTGAAAGTTATTGAGCTTATTCTGGAAATTTACCAAACACCGTCAAAATTGTCACTGACAAAATAAGAAATCCATTTTATCGAAATTTGGTCCTTATCAGATGTTGACTAGATAATTTTTTTGTCTCAGGCCACTTGGAGGCGTTCCACAGTTTTACCAGGTGTTGAGACTGAGCTCCTGAATGGTCCTGATCAAGAATTTTGAGGCACTTTATAGAATATCATAAAAAGTAGAGATTCAGGGCTTTCCAAAAAGGTATAGCAAGTCAATTTCCATTGAGAAATGACTGAGTTTCCTCCAAAAAAAACACACAAAAGTGTGACACCTCTAGACTGCACTGTTTTCGAAAGTACACTGATGTCGAGTTTTCCTCTAATGTGCTATTGTAAACTTTGGAATGGCCGTGAACAATATCTACAAGGACTGTAGGTTAATAATTGCTCGTTGATTGACTCGAAGAAAATTTGATGCTTCCCCATTGAATGTTCATCAACGAGTCTACAGATCAAATGATGCGAGGATGACGAATCAACGGACTCAATTGTTGATGGTAATGAGAGAGAAGCTGGACAGAAAATAAAGTTATTTCCTCTTTTTAGTTTCCACATTGGCAAGGTCCAGTGGCTATTGCTGCTACGGTTTCCTTTTCATTTCCTGCCAGAGGCCACCTAAACTTGCAGACGCAGTACAGAGGCGAACGTCAGCAACGTCTTTCCTTTGGTCTCCCGCAACCAGAGGATTGAAGATCCACTGACGTTAAAGTTTAAGGCGAAGAAGATTATGGGCAATCACGGACAGAAGGAGACCTTGTGCTGAAGCTTTTTCAGGTCCCGTGCTAGACGTGCAAGCTTTCAAAATAATGCGAAAAGGTTGATCCTCCTCGTGCCGTTTTTATGGTGTTGGGCAGAGCAGTTTTTCTGCGTGTGCAATCCTTCGATTGGGTAACTTATTTGCATGCAGTGAGGACTTGTTCATACTTACGCCTTCTGAAAATAGGGACTGCACTCGCTCAAGACTCTCAAAGCAGCCTACGGAGTTTGACCAGGTAGTGGTTCTGCTATGCGTCGTACGCTCACGTGCGACTACCCAAACTGTTCATGTGTGTTGGTCTGGACACGAATTGATTTTGGATTTTGAAGGAATCACAGTAGTCATGCTTAGAGAGCTGAAAAGTATAAGAGAGGGAGTCTAAGGTCTTTCCCATACGCACAGGTAGTGAGTGTCACGTCACATGTTCCATTTTTGGCGCTATACAGGGCCAAGTCAGTGTTAGAATAGACTAGAGTGCAAACTGTCCCGGCGGACTGAGGGGGCATCTTGCTGCAGAAGCCAGGTGAAGGGAAAGTCACGGACTCTCATTCGCTAAAAACAATTCCACAGGCGAAACTCATAATCCCTTTATATATGTTCGCAATTTCAGTGCTCGAGGCTCGCCATTCAACGAAATTGTATGGTCACATTTTAGCAGCTTTTCAGAGGTTTGATCGAGTAGATGCGACCTGTCCAAGGTCTTATCTAGTGGAGGAAGTTCGAGGACAACATAAGGATAAAGGACAGAGCATCGAGGAAAATTTTGGCCATGCAATTTGTACTGTGACATGAATTTCTTGCCTTGCTGGATTCGCTTTGTTTGCATATAACTTCCTCAATATTAAAGCCACAGAAGGACATCTTTACATTGTTGCAAGTCTCGAGATCTTTGCAGTCTAAAGGCAGCACTGGCGATTCAATTTTGTAGACTAAAAAAAACCACTGTATATTCCTCAAATGTCAAAAAAAAGAGGACAGCAAGGCGAGGCACTCACATCAGATTGATTATGAGCAGAGACTAGCGAGACCATGATGGTTTGTAACATACAACTCTTGCCTTCCACTGGGCCAAGTGTCCTAGGGTGGTGTAGCCGGCCCTAAGGTTGTATAGCAGCTGGAGGGGGTCATATAGCCCCATTGTAGACTGCTATATTGTGCTTCTTGACTCCTCGCCCTCACTACACAGAAACTGCTAGCAACCGGAAGAGAGTTAGGTCAAGGGTACAAATAAGTACACATCATGCATCGTTAATTCGAAAGTAACCGCTCGATTTTCGGAATACCGTTATTTCTCCGTTTCAAAACAAATTGCAACAAAAAGTGAGTCACGATTGAGTCACAAAAAATGGTGAATGGACTTTGACGCCATCTAACGTGTCACGGTTGCACCGTAATGTGACGCAACATGTAGTATAGTGTGCAAGGGAGAGAGAGGTCAATTGGAGCGGAGGAGCTTTCCAAATGCCAAAAAAGTGATTGGTCCCCAAGGTCGTCCCCAAGGTCCCGAACGGCGACGAGAGCCAGAGAACGGGGTCACGGTGGCTCGTCATGATTCCACCCATATAATGTATGAGACCTCGGTAGATGGAACAGCGGCGACAGCTCTGGTCGGTCCAGGTGGAGCAAGACTGTCAATCTGCACGTCAACACTTGGAACAGTGTCCGAAGTAATCAAGGTCCAGTGCAGGAGTGTCAACAGTCCTGCTACTGTGCCATGTGGAAACGTCATCGAAGGTGTGACGTCATACGATAATACGACGATACACGACGATAGAAGTGGTCATAGCTTATTGATCATATATGCAACATAAGAAGGAACCCCCGCTTAGCTCTCGATACAATTGTATGACTGTTCTTTCCAAAGAACGTGGAAATTCCGTTGTGTAGCCTTTTCTCTCCTTAGGCGTGACTCAGCGTGCAACACACGCAGAGCGGCACCAGCAACGGCCACTTCACGCAGTTGGTGTACACTGGACACGTTGGAAGCGCCTCCATGAAAAACCTTCCAACGAGCACGTCGTCATCAAGACCGAGAGGGTGTTGGACCTCAACCTGTGCACAGCCTGTCGGTAGGCTGCCACTTTTTTGGAACGTCCAGTCCTGTGTCACCCTGTAGTGTACGGTGTGGAAACCAGGAGAAATACTGAGCCCAAGGTCCTTCCTCATAAGTCAAAAGCGTTCGCAGCTGTTGTCCTATCGGCAGGCATTTTTCCAGACGCACTCGAGACTCAACTACAAAGGCTGGTGCCGACAGCGCCCACGTCACCATAGTTTACTCGTCACTATGGGGAGGATAGTGAATTAGTGATATACATTTCTTCCTCCCTCGTGTGTGTGTATGTGTCATGTCTGCGGAGGAGCTGTTGTGTTGCGACGTCTGTTTCGTGGCGTTCTCGGTGGGCATCTCTGAGCGGAGGCCGGTCATAGCTTGCGCCAACGGCCACAGCTTTTGCACCGGGTGTCTGGCGCACCTCAGGAACGCTGGGCACAGGTGTCCCAAGTGCAGATCGAACTTGCTGCCACACAATATTCTCAACAGAGATCTGCTCAACATTATAGAGGAGAGGAACGGGAACTCGGAAGACGACGAACAGAGCAACCGAGGTGAAGGAGCGGCCGCACCCAGATTCGTCACGCTCACCATGGGAGAGAGGACAGCGGCGGTGGAAGACATCAGCTCGACGTTGAACTACGATCACATAGGGAATGATGAGTCAACAATAGAAGAGATGGACAATAGTTTGGAGTTGAGGATTGAAATGGTTGAGGTCATCAAGAGAGATTACCTCATCAACACGGCCGTGGCCGCCGCCATGCTGGCAGTGCCCAGGCACCATTTTGTCAACATGCCTTCACCTCAAACGTCCCCCAGAGGAAGATCAACCACCAATAGTGGCAAGGTGGCCTGGATCTACCAAAATCACAAAGTGATGCCGGCTACAAGTTCTACGTTGGAAGCTCCGTCCAGGACTATCGGTCGCATGCTGTCCTTGGCCGACGTCCGACCCGGCTCAAACGTGCTCTTCCTGAATGGCAAGGGTGGCTATACCGAGATGTTATTGGCCAAGTTGGCCGGACCATTGGGAACTGTGATGACCATTTGCAAAGATCAGGCGGTTATTGACGTCAGTCGCCAACGCTGCCATCAAGCCATGAACATGGAATGGATCAGGCTGGACCGAGCTAGTGATATGTTTGATCAAGATGCTTTAAGAGCACTTCTTTCTACAGACAGGACGTTCGACGTCGTCATCTTCAACACGTTGGCACCTTCGCCCTTGAGGCACGGCTGGTGGAGGCTGTTGCGGACAGGAGGACGGCTCTTGGTTGGGGTAAGGTTGCGTGAACGAGACGATAAAGCAAGGTACGAGGTCTGGATCAAGGACAAACCTCCGACGGGCAGACAACGGATCAGGATCACGGATCACGTCATCAATGTCTTTCATTGGAATAAATGAACACCTGTGAAATTAGTGAGTACCTGATCAGGACATGTCACATTGAGATTTCGATGAAATGAAGTCTTGAATCACAAACCAGCTTAACCAAGCATTGTCCCACAGGGTGTGAGGAGGAAGTGGAACAAAGGGTTCACGAATCACGGGCAGGGCAGGGCTTAGGCCTTCCATCACAATAGTATCAGCAGTTTCACCCACTCACAAAAGGTTTTTAGACTCTGAAGGATTACTGTGATCACGAGAAAGTACACAAAAATAACAGTTCTGCAAGGAAGGTGCTATGCAGTCGGGCAATCCTTGAGTATGTATGCTCGACAGTAAAGTTATCAATCTATCTATGTGTACTTATACGGCGCGAGGATGCGCATGCACTCTGTGTACGTGGGTGAGTCTGTCTGTCGGCTCTAGGCTGCCTCAGTCCCTAGGCTGTATCAGTCCCTAGGCTGTCTCAGTCCCTAGGCTGGCCATGAGATCGAAAGTGAAAAATCCCCCACCAAAAAGGAAGCAAGACAAAAGAACATCCACAAAAGGTTAGAAAAAACATGCTTAAATAATATGAAGGGACGAAAACATTTTGTCGTATGGATTTTAACAGGGGTTCTTTCAATGGTATGAGGTTTAAGTTTCAAAGCATACTAAAGTAATAGGACGGGACAATAATATTAAATATCACCCACCACATTATAAGACAAAACAAGACCCCTCTCTCTATATTCTTCCTCACTGACTTGCTCCGCTTGTTGATCAGTTGACACCAGGGACTGAGATAGCCTAAGGACTGAAATGTCATCACCATCAACACCAAATAGCTCTTTTTTTACCTCAAAAACATGCGCATATTTGAAATCTGCTCTCTGTGCACTCCCCTAAAAGTCATCATCACACATTAACAACTGCCTGATGAATAACAGCATTCTGAAGATTGAGAACATGGACAGGAGCACTGCTACTTGCTCAAGGCCATGGACAAGGTCTTGTTCATCAAAGAGAGAGTTCAAATCTGACATAGAATTAGGAAACTAATGAAGGACCAATTGATATTCAGTAAGCCCACCTCTAACTTTGTCCACAGCACCGCCGCTAGCATTTTCTGGGCGCCAAAAACTTATACACGACGACTTGTCCGACACCGGGTAAACGGACTTTTACTGATCACTCCAGAAGGACCGCGCATTAAGGAGTTAATTCCAGAGTTCTCCGAGGACTCTGGCATCACTCGGGCTCACTCAAGTTGTTTCTCATGCATCCGGGCTTCGACCACAACTTAGGTCGGTCGACCATCACGCGACAATTCGTTTCCCTCTGACTTTCACCTCTCCTTCGACCATCGGTCGTTCAACCTTCGTTCATTTGATCTTTGCCCATCATTGCTCGAGCAACAATAAACAGTGTGGAGTTGAGCATCAGGGACATGTGCAACAAGCTGTGCCAGCCAGACCAGGAGCATGTGATGATGCAAGACAAAGCCTTCAACCAAGTCTGCAGGGATTTTGTCTCCCCCGAGAGGGTAGAAAACGACATAGTTCAGGTAGCCATGAAGGCCACATTTGGAGACCAGGTCATGAGGGACGGCGGAGTCCCAGCAAAAAAAAGGACGTTATTTAAGATTCGGCCCAAACATGACCTCGAGGAGGCGGGGGGAAATTGTACGGGCCGAAAGCGCCGCTCTGGCGTCAATAGGCTCCTCAAAGGGCTTCCACATGGAGAGCCTGGTCGTCTTCAATAGGGTCATTACCCGGACTGATGGCTTGTTGCGCAGAATCTTCAACAAGCGCTGATTAAGGTCTCATCAGTCTTTTCGTCTAGTTCACAGGACACGTAACTATTACGACCACACCAGGGTTTTCCTTAGGAGACCGGAGGCGTGAGGCATCATGAAGTTGGCTCTGATGAAAGTCGAGTTCAGGTGGGAAGAGCATGTAAAGCTCACCCACATCATGCTTGCTTTGTATAATAGAGGTTCAAATACTTCGGTATTTTGTAGAGTAAGGAGTCAGGGTGGCTCCTGGCTCATCAAGGGGCGGCTCCTTGAGTGGGGGTAGTTTTCACAACACTTGTGGTGTGATGGTGAAGGCTGATCATGATCCCATCTACAATTCAAGCTTCAGGTTGCAAAATCTTGTGACTGCGCAAGGGCTGACGACTGCAATCCGGTATCATTGAAGAGTGGGCCGTGTTAGAATTACAGTAGTAGTGGAGCGCGGCCAAATACAGGAACACAAGCGAAGCACCATACATGAATGAAAGTGCGACGAAACAATCAAAATTAGTATTCTTGAAGCGATTTCATCGTAGTAAAGCATTGTGAATTCGGCAGAACTAGTCACTCGTACTGAAGAATTTCTGCATTACGAGGATGGTCGGGATTAGGTAGTGGAACAATGTCTCCATACGACTGCTTCATGATGCACTGCACGTGGCACTGAGCGATGTCACAGACATGGGCAATGCCAGTGCGGCCAGTGAGGAAGCGCTCAGCCTAAACGAATCTCAGGCAAAGTGAGGCCAGCCGCCGCTGAGGCCAGCCGCCGCTGAGGCCAGCTTGAGGAAAAAACAAAGAATGATCAATTGGTAATTTCAGTTGCATGACAGCAGAAAACAGTACGAGTACTGCGTTGGCAATCAAGAACCAGGACGATCATGGACACAATACACTCCAAATAAGCTCTGGAGTACTTTTCCAGTGAATATGTACAAAAATGGGTCAATTGAAGAAACATCCTCCCAAAATGCATCCATTTCACGTGACTACCACCATAGCCATGAGTACTATCACACCTATAGTTCTGCGCCGCAGTCGATGCTGCACATCACTTTGCTGGTCTAGGTGGAGGAGGAGATCCTCAGGGACGAGGATGAGAAAACTGTGGACGACCATCACAATTAGTTAGAAAGCTACCAATTGATCGAAAGCATCATCACTCTAAGTGCTTATATTTATGTCTGCTGTCAAAGTTTGAAGGAAACTTTTTTAGTACTGTGACTTAGTTTGTGGGGTATGCATCATTAGAGCTTCAAGAGGACTCAATCAACAACATCTCCATTCTGCCGAAATCCAACGAATATAGAGATGCTTAAAGCTAGGACTTATGAAGTACATCAGTGACATCCATACGTTTTGTACCATTACACTTCTCTGTCTACTGATTACTATGGCCATCTTTTCCCTTATGCACTTACTATAGGTACATTTTATCTAGTGTCGTTATGATGAATGCTCATCCGTTAAGGATCCTGCACCACAGAGATGGAGTTCTTTTAATCACCGTCTTTGGTTTACCCACTCCAACCCGCCGGCAACTTTTGGGCTGTTGCTGTCTGCTGTTCTGCCGATTCTGACATCGCTCCTGATCTAGTGACTGTCTCTTCTTCACTTCCTTCGGTACCATTTGGCACTTTTCTTTAGGTATCTGGAAAAAAAAATCCCCGAGGTTTTGTGACTGCAACATGCATGCACATGTGACACACACTCATAACGTCATTTTGCTTACTCTGACACATTTGAGGTTAGGCACCTCCTTGTAAGTGGTCCGACATATTTTTTTTCCGGTACTGGCCCCTCTTATCTCTTGGCACTGTCTCCTGGGGACGTTTCTGGGTACTCTGCGCTCGATGTTCTGGCATTTTCTCTTGGGGAAGTCATAGCACTTCCTGACGGTGACGTTGGAGCACTCTTGGTCCTCCTGCTGCACCCTCTTCTCCTTCACTTGGCACTTCTCAACTGGGACCCTGTGACATTGGCGCTGGGGAACTCTCCGCTCCACTTGTTTGGGTACCTGGAGCAATGCAGGAGGACATCGCTGGACCAGTACTTGGTGAAATAAGGCAAGTGGCTGGCATGCTTACCATTTGGCACTTGGTCTCAGGCACTGTCTCACACTTGGCCGGAAAGTAGACGTAGAAATCGATAATGGGCTCCCGGCATTGCTGTCGGTACTCAGTATGGCACTCCTCCTCCTCCCGCACCTCCAAGGTGGTGGCAAAGGCCAACTGGCACTGCTCCACATGCTCAGTGTGACAAGACTGCTGAGGGGCAGTCTTAAAGCTGTAAGCAGACAGATTAGCTGCAGGCGGGGTGATGTATTTTCTGGCCCATTGTTACGAAATCACTTGCCTTGGCTGACATCTCCTCTCCTTGACGATCTCGCACTTTTTCTCTGTCAAATTTTGACACTGTTTCTCCACCTTTATGTCGATGACTTCCTCCAGGACGGTGGTGCAGTTCTCCAGGGGCTGCTGAGGCGCCTCAATGAGACACTCTTCCTGTGGCACCCTGTCATACCGGGTGACACAGTCTTCAGAGTACTCTGTGTGGCACTCCTTCCTCAGCTCAGTGGTGACTGTTGTCATTTTGGAAGCAAACATGCTCAAAGTATTAATCCCCGATGGACGAAGTCATTTTTTAATTGCTCGGCCAAATGAGCCCGTAATTTCAAGCATCATTTGCTGACTCGTCATGACTTTTCTCTTTCTTTTTTCACCTTGCACATTGTCATCCCTCCTGCACCTCGCGCCGTCCTCTTTAGCGTTGGATTGGCTGCAGATTTCTTTGTGCGCAGGAAAGATTACCTTGATCTGAACCTTCTTGCCTTTGGAACACTTGACTCGGCTTTTCCTCTTGGCCTCTGCATCACCTACAGCGTGTGCAGGACATCAATCAATCAGGCAGGATGCATCATCCCCAATATGGGGCGGGCACAACCACTTCGGAAGACCGTTAAGCAGCTGCTGATCCCTCAGACATCCTGGCAATGTAGGAACCCTGACTTACAGTAAAGTCATGTGGCATTTTCTTGTCAACATCTATGATATGATGATGCACATTTCCCTGAGGTATCATTCATCCTTCCGCGCTTTGTGCCCGCCCTGCGTGACGATTCGTTACAAGCTACGTATGTCTTTGGCGTGACAATGACAATGATCATGGACATGTCCAACTTTTCCTTCTTGGGCGCCAAGAAATGGTGTCTAGTTCAGCTCCTGCTTCGTGCAAGTCTCCGTTATAACAGTTCTAGATTGTCGGTGCGCAAGGTGACTCACCCATGAGGAGCAGCAAGAGCAAAAACGGCACCATGATTTGATGGCGACCCTGCATGGCAGAAAGGCAAAATGAGTCAAATATGAATTGAGATAGGAGGCTGGCTCACCCAGCCAAGTGACTTGGCACAATATCAACATTTTTAATTTCTGGCCCTGTAACACACGATGTGTCGTAACGACTGCATCATACCTTCGCCTTTCTGCCCCTCACGTCCATGGAGCTGGGGAAGACCTTCACCATGTGACGACCGAATCGCGACTGATGCTGACAGGGTAAATCCCAACCCCGAGAATCACCTCGACAGACATAGGTGTAACACTCCAAGTCTGTTCAGGGGGAGGGAGCGCTGCTTGTGCGTGCGTGCGTGCGGGCGTACGCAGAACAGCGCCCCTGATTCACACAGGCGATCGTTTTAGGTGCTACAGAAGCTAAAGAAGTTGTAGCTTTCTGAGACGTTTAACACAAGTATGCAGTGCGTGAAGTTAAATTTGAAGGTTTAGAAGACTTTTCTCTCTCTCTCTCTCTCTTCCTCTTATAGCTATTCGACGCATCCGAACAAAGCGCATGCGAGGGGGGGGGGGGAAGAAAGTATTCAGCCTGCGTGTCCAATTTTCCTTCACGAGCATTTGGTGCCCTATAAAATGGAAAATTCCCTCTAATTTCTCTGTCCTCCACCACCATTCACAGCCCAAGGCTTCGAAACAACAAGTCTTATTATTTTTTTTTTGGCCTGGCGCGAGGTTCCGTGACAACGACCAAATCCGGGTGAATCAGCACATGACGTTGGAATGCATTTGGTACGTCTTGTTAACCTTGTGGCTGGACTGTTATTGGAAAATGTGACACGACGCAATTTTGGCAATATTGCAAAAATGTGGTAGTGGCATCGGAGAGATAGACTGGCTGCACTTTTGCCCGTCGTAACAGTTTTTTAGTCCCTCTAAGCTGACCCAACTGCAGCGCAGTCACGTGGCATCGTCAGCAGATGTCGTCACTCCACTTGGAGGTGGGTGAATTAATACACCGACCCACACGTGACCACTGCAGTGGGGTCGTCAGGTCCAGCTGCGAGTTGTTCGCGTGAAAGCGGTCCCTAAACTCGACCTGCACTTAATTGGTGTGTGCAGGTGTGCGTGCGCACGCGCGTGCGTGCCATAGGTATGCACTTTTCACAAAAAGGAGAAATTCCAAGCGAGCAGGAAGGAAATAACACAAAATGTGACCAAAGAGCTGTAGTAGCAGACGAGAGGAGTGAATTCAGCGCGTGCACGCGAGGTCAAGCCTTCATTTCTCTCCTCCACAGTACTTTTGTACGTCCTGTGTACGCACGCCAACACTGTAGTTGGGCCCGTGCGTGAGGCTGCGCGAGTGCGCGCGTGCTCCCTTGGCCGTGAGATGAAATAATGATGGATGCTTTTTTACCCCCTGGGGAAAATGTCAAACAAGCTCGATCTGTAAATGTCGCCAGAGATGCCTGACCGAGGCGAGCAGGAATTCGTACTTCGAGGTACGCAAGCTCAGCATGTATGCCAACCTTGATTAATTGCGCATGTGCACGGTGCATACCATTATTGTCACATCCGGTGCGCACACTTGCAGGCACAGGAACAAGGTCTTCCTTGCAAAAAATATGTCAAATAAGGTCAAACGGACGTCGTCATGGACAGGATGTGTGCGGAGCTCTGCCGATCAATTTTGGAAACAAAGCCGTGATTTTGGATACCTTCACTCAATGCACGGACGCGGAACTGGACCGACGATTCATTCGTCTGTAATCACTGTGTTATCTAACTTTTCCTCAGCTATTCAAACGTTGTGCCTAAAGTTGTATGAGACTTCCTGGTGGGAACAGAATCATGTGCTAATTTAGCAATGACGGTGTGAGCACACGATGCTTTATTTCACACGACTTGCATAAAATGAAGTAGGAAAGAATAGAAAACACTGTGCGCAAGCTATCTTATTATCAAACCGACTGACTAACAAAAGTATGATCGAAATATCGTACAGTAGCATAAGGTATACACAAAGTCCAATGGACGACAGTGTGAACTTCACCCTCAGCTAATGACAAAAAATGCAATGCCGAATACATAGTACAATATATTAATCACACACAGGACTTTGCAGGACATAAAATTAAAAAAAAATGGAAAAAACAGCATATTGACGTTCTCAAAGAAATGTTAGTCTTCGCTTTAGCAATAAATGTGGTCAATTTACGGTACTCCATACTCGTTTTTACTCCATGTAGTTTGATGCAAACAGGTTGTTACTATGTAACTCGTACTTGATTCTTGCAGTCCTTGGATGGTTGGTTGGTTGGTTGGTTCTATTTTTCGAACGCCTTCTTGAGAGCCTGGTCCAGATCGTCTATGATGTCCTGAGGGCTCTCAATGCCCACAGACAGCCTGATGAGATTGTTGGTGACTCCAATGGCCACCCTTTCCTTCTCTTCGATGGACGCGTGCGTCATGGAGTAGGGCAGCTCGGCCAAGGACTCGAAGCCACCGAGAGACTCCGCCAGCGTGACCAGCTTCAGAGCGGAGAGCAACCTGGGAATGGATCATCTTGGAGAAGAGCAACAACGACCACCCAGCTTGCTACCTCGTGGGCATCAAACAGACATTCTCCAACTACTCAACGTGAACATTCAACAAGTGTTGACTGCTTTTCAACAGAAGAATGAGAGAGAAGAAAATCGATGAAATCAAACTTCCACGTAGAAAACGCTACAAATAATGGCTGTAGCATTGATCCAAGTCTAAAATCTGGGTGAAGTTCTCCATGGCCCGAATACACCCCATTTTGCATGGTACAGTGCACGCACACCTGCTATTGGCACGTGTACGTCAAGCACGTTGTGTGCTTCCAGTGCTTGTGCTACTGGAAGTCCACACACTGGAAGTGCATACAGTAGGCAACGTCGAGATTTTCGACGTTGTCATTAAGAGGAGTTGGAATAGGTGACTCTTTTCGTGGCCTCTTTTGGACACCAGCTGTGTCCGGATACTTTCATTCTTCGCAGTCTTTTACTTCACAAGTTGTCAAGTGCCAACTCGTGCCAGAATCATGCCCAGTTCATCGTTTTAGGTACCGCGCACTTGCATTGTAGACCTTACACTTTTTGGCAGGAGGTTTTGCTGCAGCATTTTGTACCGGCAATTTTGATTGTTGCCTCCGAAAAGTACATTGATGGCGCATGATCACAGGTGTTGGAGACGCCTTTGTGCGCTTCCCTGTAGCACCCATACAGGTATTCTCACTCATACCCAGACGTTCCACTCTGTACCGTACAAGTACTGCCAAGTCCTTGTGCCCTCTTACTTGTTCGACTCCTCCAGTCCTCCTACGTGGTAGAAAGAAAAGATTCCCGAGTGTCCAAACTGCTGCTTGAGGATGATGTCCCTCTGGGGGTGCGATGACAGCCCTGGGTGAAGCACTTTGGACACGTACTGCAAAAAAAGGGGTGAAAAGATTTCTGAAAAGAAAGGACGTCAAATGACCCACTGAGGCTCACCTCGTTCTTCTCGAGGAAGTCTCCAACGAGGACGGCGTTTCTCTGGTGCTCCTCCATCCTCGGCTTCAGCGTCTTGAGGCTGCGGTTGACGAGATAGCAGTCAAAAGGAGAAGGAACAGGGCCGATAGCGTTCTGCAGGAAGCGAATCCTCTCGGCCAGGTCGTTGTCGTTCAGCGCCACGCTCCCCATGATGACGTCGCTGTGGCCGTTCAGGTACTTGCTTATGGAGTGCAGCACCACGTCGGCACCGAGCTCAAGCGGGCGCTGGCGAAAATCATCACTTGCTACTGAAAAATCCGCACTTGCGGCCCTGGTAAAGTTGGAGGGAGCAACTTACTTGAAAGTAGGGCGACAAAAAGGTGGAGTCGACTACCAAGATCACGTCCTTCTGTTTATGCACGATGTCTGCGAGGGCGCGGATGTCCGTGATCTTCATGGTGGGGTTGCTCGGCGTCTCAGCCCACACCTAGGAGAGATGGACCAGGTTTGGCTTTGTCCGGGGGAGGACCGGAGAGGGAGGGGTGGGCAGAGCCCCCCCCCCCCTCCCTCTCCTCCCTACTATCCTTCTTCCGCCTGCTCGTGTGCTGTTACAAGCCGACTGAGCCTTCGACAACTGCTCTTCCGTGCGACAAGTGTGCGTGATGGACCTCGGCGGCGTCAGAGAAGTGCAGAAACAGCTTTTCTAACTTTTTTGCCGTTCAATATGAAATACAGTAAAGCAGTGTAAGAGTCGCGCAGTCCAGAGGTAGAAGGTATATCGCAGATTGGGGGATTTTTTTTTTGCACCTGTGTCGCCAAAGAGACCCCGCAATTCACTTACGACTCGTCACTGTCGCCTGTTTCGCAATAAGCTTTCGCAATAATGCACTGTTGGCTTGAATCGTATGCAAAAAAGAGACTTTTTGAGTCGTGTTTATGCAAACTTCCCACAGCAGCAGTTTGTTGCCCTCCCCCACGGTACCCAGTAGTGCAGGTAAACACATTGTACACACTCACACACGTAGTTACTCACCATCTTGGTGTTCGGGCGCATGGCCTGTGCCACATTTTGCGGGTCGGTGGCGTCGACGAAGCTGACCTCGATGCCCATCCGGCTCGCCACCTTGCGGAAGTACCTGAAAAATGCCATTCATGTAGTTACTGTTGAGTCATAACTCAACACTTTTTCGAACACGCGCACTAATTAAGGTTGCTTAGTGCAAGTCATATATGCGAAAATGCACATATGAGTGTACGTGTCTACAGCAGGCCGACTCAGTCTCCCTGCAACACTCGCAAAATGATGCTGGCAGAAATAAACATACATACTCGCATAACAACAACAACGAAGTGCGAAGCTTGCTCTAAATCATCCGTCGTTCTGAAATCTGTTAAAGACACTTACTTCATCTGAACAGGGACCTGCATCATTCATCGCCAATGAATGAAAAGTACAGACTCAAAATGTAAATGTGATGAAGTTTTCAGTTGATGTCGATGAAAAAGGTATTATTCTCTAACAGTTATTTAAAAAGGCTTGACCAATTCATGCTTCCACTGACTGTAGCATCGCCTCACTTCATGCTAAAGAGATACGTCAATATCGCTTTGTATGATGGTACTCAGATTGAGCAGCCAGACATCACTTTCTGCAAGGAGCTGATTCCTGTATGGGTAAGTGGGACCTACGTACAAAGTGACTGCACATGTGATGAAATAAATGATCTATTCACCTGTTAGTTCCTCCGTAGAGATCGTCGGTGGCCACCACGTGACTTCCTGTGTTGAGGAGGTGCACGAGCGTGGTGGTGGCGGCCAGACCCGAGGCGAAGGTCATGGCGTGCTTGGCCCCGTCCAGGGCGGCCAGACAGTTCTCCAGACACCGCCTGACCGGGTTCCCACTGCGTCCATATTCAAATCTGGGAAAGGAGGAAAAAAAAACCCATTCGTCACTCCGCACTACGACGTGTCCAGCCGTAGTAAGAAGTCACAGTACAAGCAAACAGTGTGCGCTACTTGCACCGAGGGAACGAACAGATCTGGCCCTATGGTACGCACAGAGCTCGACAACTTGACCAATTCAGGCCGGCCTTTTTTTTTAAAAAAAAAAAAAAATGACTGAATTTTCTCCTCATGAAGCAATTAAACAAGTAGCCAATAATTTCAGTCGGCATTTTTCAGACGCAACAACCCATTTAGGAGGCATTTATGGGGCTCAACAGAAAAAGTCTTAAAGTTGATAGAGATGAATTGATGACATCATTTCCAGTGTGCTGTAGAAACTTTCAAAACATACGCTGAGGCTGATTTCTTGAACATTTCATCATCACAAAGTTGCGAACTAAGCAGTCTCAACTGAATGTTGCTTAAGGAACATATGAACATATCATCATATAAAATGAGGTGGGTTTCTCATAGAACGCAAAGTTGGCGACCATCGGATATCGATGTCGTGACTACGGGATTGTGATCTTTGGTTGATATCTTGATGGGTTCCTTAAAGAATTTTCAGTTGTGACAGCTTAGTTGGCAACTTTGAAAATGTTCAAGAAACCTTCCTCCTGCTTTGGCGATGATGACCAAACTTCACGGAGAGAATTCGTTGAAAGCACCAAGAGCTGCCAGATGAATCCCGGAGAGAACGGAATTCCTGCCACTCAGGACTCTGTTGCAGCAGGGCAGTCACGACACGAAGAGGAGCAGCGAGTCGGAAGTCACCGAGTACAGAGACGCTGACCAGGAGTTGTGGAGCAACGTGCCAAACTGGAGCAACTTGCAGCAAAATGCTGCGGAGGAGACCGCTTGAGTGAAAGTGATATTGCAAAAGTGGCAACACTGAGTGTATCAACGATGTCGAGAACATCACCAACTTCAGGTCGTTTCGTGATTAAACCTCGTGTAATAACAAACCCAAATGACTTCCTTTCAGCGGCGTCTACGGAGCTCACCTTGCACTTTTCTTACACGTACATAGGGTCAGGACGCATCAAAAAGTTTAAATCGACATATGAGTGAGTCACAATCGGATTGTCAGGGTGTTAAATGCAATTTCAGTTCCCCTTCCTTCTCGTCGAGTTGCTATACTCTGATATTGTGCTCGAGGGTGTTCACGTTGAGGGTCAATGTCGTGGGCAGCTCAGACGAGTACCAAATCTCTCCATCGAATGCGTCACCGTAAAGGAGAAATAGCCTTCATAAAATACGGTATAAGTGAACTTTACACTTCAGCTTTTATTAAATTACTAAATGATCCCCCCCAAAATCATTTGTCACAGAAGGAAGATCCTGGTTGAAGAAGTTTTGGTACACTAGGGCCAGTGACAGTCACCTGTCTGGCCCAAGACAAGTGTTCAGTTTTAAGAACTATACGATATTGGACCAGCAGCACCTATTGCAATAGTTAGGTTGATGGAGCAAACACTATTTTTCTCCCAAATCACTTAATGACGCTCGTTCTACACATCCAGGTGAGTCAAATATTGTTGGATCCAAAGACTGTTTTTGATACAGCCAATGAAAGGTTTGAAGTTGTTACTCACTCTTTGAAGTCTGCCGGCGCAAACTGCTTGAAGGTGGTGGCGAGCGAGATGGGTGGGACGACGGCCATAGAAGTCCACTGCTCAGGCTCCTGGCCCACGTGGGTGGCCTTGGTGGCGAAGTTGGGGTCGTTCTCGAGGTAGGACATTGTGTCGCCTGGAAAAGTATTCCGAGTAGAGCCGAAACGTGTCAATGAGTCGTCGTCAGCCTGTCGTTGTTTGCTTTCCGCCTCTCCCCTATGCACCTGTCGACGCACACGTCAGACGACGACGAGTACGACGACGCTGTCAGCTTCGGCACCGCTCGCGCGCTCACACGTGCACGATCAAGAAGAAGAAGGAGAAAGGCGGAAAGCTTTTTTGTGCAAACACCCACTCTTTCAAACCCTTTCGGCGTCCTCCGCTGTCTCCGTGTGTGTGTACTAGAGTTTCCTAGTATTTCTGTTTGTTGGAATTCGACATGAAGTTTGAGCTTGGCCCCAAAATCGAGCCAGGCCCCAAAATCGATTTTGGCCCCCAAAAACGGGGTTTTACCCCAAAATCGAGCTCGGCCCCAAAATCGAGCCTGGCCCCAAAATCGAGCTTCAAATTCGAGTAGGGACCTTAAAGAAGACCAGGACGACTAGCGTTAAACGACCGAGTGTATATACCTCGACAAAGTTTTTTATTGTTTTGAGCACGTCCCGATCAAAACTTGCATAACTGACGTTGCAACCGTGACTATCAGTCTGTTCTTCAAAGTGATTGCTAAAAGTAATGCAAGAAATGTCTCAACTCGGATTCTTTAACGTTTAAAGAATCGAGTTTCGCCGTTGAGGGTGGTGAAACTCGACTTTCTGAGTTGGGTCAGTCGAACTCCATTCGGGCAACACTAAATGCGTACATTTTTGTGTGTTTGTTCCACAACTCGGACAGGCCTTGGACAGGCCTTGGACAGGCCTACACCTTGTGCGTGGACTCTTAAAAACATGGACGGGCTAACCAATTGGAACCAAAGCTTACTTGTACTCTTGTCTCTCCCTGCTCCGAAACTAGAGAAGCAACTGAGCAGTTTACGCTGACGGAAATTTATATACGATCTTTCACGGAAGGAGAAATGAAAACTGGAACACCGCAGCTGCTAAGTACGACGACAGCTCTGAACATATGAAGGGGCGGGCGGGTGCTCGGACACTGTCCGCGGGGGGGGGGGGGGGGGGGGGGGGGGGGGGGGGGGGGGGGGGGGGGGGG
>JAAUXU010014708.1_pt1 | contig 32371 bp, 24 predicted proteins | sample 7278151 | NCBI WGS metagenome assembly JAAUXU01 (sample SAMN14350113, study PRJNA611818) | marine sediment metagenome | isolation source: surface marine sediment (1.8m) | place: French Polynesia: Moorea | collected 2018-08 | reverse complement strand
GGGTAAAACTCAAACTCAAGTATTGAACGGAGATAGAATAGATATTGATTGACATGGACAGGCGCCTTAGCAGGCCCAGGCCAATGAGTACTTACCACCTTGGTGTCGTTCCCAGACAACAAAGATATCACCCTACATAGTCTACAGGGAGAGACACCCCCAGGAAGCAGCAAGGCTTTTTTGACTTGCCAATGATGAGGACCTTTTTCTTCTCACCAATCATTGAGCTTGCTAAAAGAGTGATTCTATCCTTACTTTTCTTGCTTCCTTTGCTGAAATCATTGACGAATGTTAGGGTCCTGTCTGGAACAGCTTGGAAGTGAGACCAGTTTCATCACAGTTCCAAATATTCTCAGGAGAGTAGTTTTTGCTTATTTCAGGCCATACCTTCTCAAGCCACTGCTCTTTGGATTTGATGTCAGATGAGGAACCTTCCCCATAGAGCTTCTTATGCATTAACCCCTCTCTCTTCTTCAGCCAGGTTAGCCAGCCATCATTGGCATGGAAGTCTCCTTCAATGCCCAGTGCTTTGGCAAACTTGGTTGCCTTAGTCATGACAATGGCACCAGACAGCACAGCTCCTCTCTCATATGAAGCCCTGATCCATTTGATGACTGCGAATCAACTTCTGGGAAAGTACCTGATCATGACTTCTTGCAATTGTCCTGGTTGGGTGCACTTTCCTTGATCTTGTTCTGCTGTTAAAGAATTCGGCAAAGGGTGGACTGATGGACTCTGAGCTTGCTTGAGGCAGCCCTCTGACCCATCTGAGGGAGTCTGTCATAGGCCTCAAGAAGTGCCCTTTTCTCCTTGAGTGCCATATCAATGCGGGTCTTTTTTGGTGGTGACATGACTCCTAAGAAGGTGTCACAACCACAGAACTCATTTGTGTTTTTCCAAATGAGAAAAGTGTTTGAAATGACAGAGCAAATCAGTAAATCTAGAACCAATAACATGTTTTTGTGGAATTTTTTTTAGAGTCACACAACCTGAGGCATGCTGAAGTGATGCAATTAAGCATAAAACCATTGATCAGCTGAAACAATTAAGAGTCTAAATTTTACTTAAATGGTAATTTGGGTTTGGAAATCAAGAATCTGATGCAATTAAGTGTCTGATTCAATTATCCAGTGATGCTATTAGGCATAAAGTACTGTAATGCCTTTTTGAGTAAAATACATTAGAAAGATCATACTAGAAAGGATAACTTCTACTTGTCTCGGATTCTCTTCTCTAAAGTTCAAATCCTTTGCTGAATGTACGAAGTGCAGGGCTTCAGCTGCCATCTCAGCTTCAGTGACTGACCTTGGCTCAAACTAAATGTTTGAACAGTGACGTTCAAACTAAATAGAACACTGTATTTTGGTCACGACAGCTTCACAGTCTAAGACTCTGTGTTGTGTGCATGCTGTTACTGCCCCGGTTATTAGGGTGCATTCTTGAATTAACTATAGCCATGGAGGGCTAAGTATAAAAGTGACAATCTCACCTTGACGGTCCTGTACAGTTACCTGAGTAAATTTATGTCTATGAAATTAGATGCAATATATATTCTCGACTCATCAGGAGGTAATAACAACATTGTTCCTTTACCGGAGTTGGATGAATTCCTGGAAATGTGTATTTATATACGAACGCAACAACTATTAACACATTTCTTTATGTAAATAACCCAACTCTGACAGTGTCTTGTGTTGTACGAAAGCTTCACTGATTTTGTATGAGCTGCTCGATGAATTCCAGCTGCTCAGCCTCGACCTTCCTGAGCGCCTCCAACTGCAGCCTCAATCTCTCCAGCTCCACCTTCTTCTCCACGACGATGGCCTGGAGCTGCTGCTGCTGTTGCTCCCGAGCCTTCGTCACAGACTTGAGCTGGTTGCGGGACCCCAGGGCTATCATCTTTTCGCGGTCGACTTCTCGGGAGACCTGAGATGAATAAGGCGCACAAAGTATAAAGAACGATGACGATAACGTCGTCCAAACACATTCGTACAGTACCTCGTCCGACAAAGCGATGAGTCCGTCGGCCACCTTCTGGAATTCAGTGATCTGGGTCACGAACTGTCCGCACTCGTCCTTCAAGGACTGGGTCTGAGTCGACAGCTCGGGGTCCATGACCCTCAGCTTCTGCAGGTCGTCCATGTAGAGGCCCTTGTGGCTCAGGGACTCCATTTCCGCGCTTGTGTCAGACTCTTGGTGGCTCTTTGTAATCCAGTTTGGGATTAGTCAATCGATTTGAAGCTCCTTTCCCTTCTTCCTCCTCCTGAAGCTATAACTCATGTGTCTGGCGGTCTAAATGAGCGCCAGGGGCAGGACAGAAAACGTATATTACGCACTTACGGATCGTCTGCTCTAAAAAAAAGGTGCAAGCGTGACTTTTTTTGCTTCACGTCTCTGCACCCTCACTTTTGGGCACGTTGCAGGAGCGAATTGAACAGCTAGCAGCGATGGTATTGAGATTGTGACAGTATATTTTCATGCTAACTGAATATTGTATATGAGATGACTGAGAAATGCGAATTGAGTGAGCAAACCATAGGCATTCTTTTTACTTCAACGTGTATGACTCTATGATAGAGCCAGACCAGCAAAAAATATAGTTCATGCTAGTTCAGTCTAATAAGTGTGTGCGGAAATTCAGAGAGATCCTTCATGTCGAGAGGACAGGACTTAAAATTCGATTTTGGCTCAAAATTCAATGAATGAGGCCATTTTGTTTAATTTTTGACTTCTTTTCACTGAAACAGTCTCTTTCGGTGATATTCTACATCTTGCCGTCAATCTTCTTTCATCGATTTCCTAATTTTTTTCACTGCTTTTTACTGTGGGTAAGACTTTCCTAATACTACAGAAATTACTATTGTGTGTCTGATTTCTTAAGGAATGACTGTAGATTGCGAATAGGCCCTGAAAAAATCACTTATAGAACATGGCATGGAAGACAAAAATTGAGCAGCTATTGTCACTCGCAAAGTTAACTCTGTTTCTCTCGTGAGAATGACTTTGCATATTTTTTGTCTAACTAATAATCTTGTGGGCGATAATTCAGCAAATAGCTAATTTTCAGGTGGCGTCTAGCTTCAAATAAGTTTATCCTCCCCGAGAGTTACGGAAGACATATTGTATTTCGGCTAGTGGCTATGTTTGTCTCAACAAAAGTATTTCCCGAACGAGAGTAAGAAATATTTGCATGTCAGGTACGAGCCTAACTTTTCTTCCACAATTTTTCCATCGTTTCGGCACTTTGCCGGCTACAGCACCCACGCCCAAACTGTCAGGAAAGTGGGATAATATATGTTTTAGGTACGAGCCTAAAACCCTTAGTTCTACGTGTTCATGACGCCTTTTGTACGACGAGGTAGCATAAGCTTGTTTTCTGATACACGCATTGCTCGCAACAGCAAAGCGGAAAGCCTCGCCAATTCGAAACTTTCAGTCGTGAAAGTACCTGGGAAGGAGGGGGATTCGGCACAGAGCCCAGAGCTGTCCCCACTGCTTTCCCCTAGGCATTTAGTATGTCGTTGGCTCCACGCACGCATCGCTTGTTCGCTTATTATGGTGAGTGGCAGCGGCGGAAGTGATCAACTGTCTGGTGGAGAAGACATCGGCGAGGGTGGATCAATCTCAGCCCAAACAGAGCCAACGAACAAATCCGGTTGCTTCAAGTGAATCTCGCGGGTATGTAGAGATCTATGATGTTTCGTAGATGGGGAGGAAAGGACGTTGCGACGAATTTAAATCTATTTGCTTTTAGCGAAGTAAACATGGACTTGGTCCTGCTCGTGCTGCTTTTGTTTCCCGGGAGCTGCTTCGGCAAGGTGGTCCACGGCTATCTCCGCACTGGGGACAACTGGGCCTTTGTCTCGCGCTTCTGCTTCCTCTCAGTGCACGGCAAGTTCGAGTACGAGGTGCAGTACGAGTCCAAGTTCGGCGTGCAGAACCTCAACCTGTACAACGACGGTCCATCTGTGTGGCAGAGGGTCTACGGCTGGCATGCAGATCTCACATCCTGCACGGAGAAGGAGTCAGTGCTGGAGGTGAAAAAACTATGATAACAATAATGACAAATAGCCCGTTGTTTTCATGTCCGACGGTCTCACGATCAGTGGACACCTTGAACTGACGAACTCTGTCGAGCAAAGTATATGTACCCTAGATTATGTTTAAAGTATAATAAGCTTATAGTAAACATACCGGTGTTGTGACTATTGGTTCTTAGGTTGAGAAGTTCCAATTTATCAACTTAACCGCCGAACTTGCCGTGTCCGGTTGTGTCGAGGTCCCCGGGTCGAAGCTCCCCGGCGCGAGGACGACGTCGAGGATCAAGTGCAAAGGCACGAGGACATTTCAGTCAGCCAGGGAGCGGTGGTGGTTCTTGGCCGTCTCGAACTGCAATTCCACCAAGGGCCTGCAGCTCAGGTAAGTCTGCTGCAAAATGCCGAGCCCAAGAAGTTGCATACATTTTAGGATTTGTTGCGCAGCTACCGCCTGGTGATGACCAACGGCGAAGAGGGCGATCTGCTCCACCACCACTTCTCAGCCGACGAGTTCTACATCCTCCCCATCTTGATCATTTGTCTGATTGAGCACCTTGTGCTACTGGGACTCTCGGTGTGGTCGGCGGTCTTGCTCAAGATGAGGCAGCTTCTGCACGTCACCTACAAGCTGTTCATGCTCTCTGTATTCCTGCATGTAAGTGCGACCAAAGTAAGATGCTTGATCGGTGCCAGAGTGACACTTCTTCTTCCAAAGACGGCCGGCATTTTCTTGTTGGGCTCCCACTACATGGTTTACGCTTTCGACGGTGAAGGTCTGCTGAGCGCCAAAATGCACGGGAGCGTCTTTGAGGCTGCTGCCAACATCATTTTCCTCCTGCTGCTCATCCTCGTCGCCAAGGGCTACAACGTGACCAGGGCCAGGCTGAGGTCGGCCTCCTCGGTGAAGCTGGCAGTCTTCATCTGTCTGTACACACTCACACACGCCACCCTGTTTGTCTTCGAGACCAGATACTTCGACCCAGGAAAGGTGAGCACGTGATGAGATGACCAAGCGCAGTACTTCAATACCCTTTTCTTCAGGTTCTGTACAGATACGAATCTTTGGCGGGCTACGGGCTCATCGTGCTCGGTCCGGTGGGTTGGCTGATGTTCATCTACTCTACGTTCTTCACCCTGAAGCACTACCCAGAGAAGGGCGGCTTCTACTACCCGTTCTTCTGCTTCTACACGCTGTGGTTCATGGCCGGGCCAACCATCATTGTCATATCCAATCACATCATAGCTCAGTGGGTCAGAGAAAAGGTCAGTTCAGTTGCGTTCAGCAGCAACTGTTGCGACGTTTGCGTCATCGTATGTACGGTGGCGTGACCGTTCAGAATGAAACACTTCTGCTGCAGGTTGTGGTCTCTGTCGAGCACTTTGTTGTGTTCTTGGGTCACACTGTCTTCTTGATGCTCACGAGGCCAAATGCACACAACAAGAACTTCCCTTATCACGTGCGCACCGGTCAGATCGACATCCTCGAGGAGCAAGCCGCCAACAACCAAGGTACAGATGGGGATGTGCAGATGGGTACACGTGATACACTTGAGACGATCCACTCTGACACGTCGTTCAAGCATTCAACAGTATCACAACTTTCTACAGCTTTGGATCGCACCTCTTTCGCTTCCTGACTCTTGTATTCAAGCGAATTTTCATGCATTTTTACTCCAGGATGCATATACAGACGGTCGTGAATATAGACAAAAAAGCCAACTAATTTTGCATGGAAACAAATATGAAAAAACTATAATTATACTATTGAGTAATATTGGATGAACCTTGAAACTACACTTTCTATCAAATATCCAGATATGTTTGATCTTCATTTGCATAAACTTATAGCTCCTGAATCTCGTGTAGAAGTGGCCTCAGATCTCTGACATCTATGCCGTTCACACCAAGCTTTTCTGTCAAATGTTTTCAGAGCAAGCAGATTTCTCTTGTCCCAATGCAGTCAACTTTGCAAGACCAAAACTTTGGACTGAAACGACGTCCTGAACTGGTTCGTCCCTTTATGGAAAGCTTGGAATCTGCCCTTAAGCCAAGCATATGTGAAGATATTTTCAAAATGTGTGGGTGCAAAGTTAGAGCCAAAATTAGTCACGAGCGATCAACTATGGGGGCTCATTTAATGTCAGTCGACTTCGTAAGCCTGTGACTTTTGACTGAACTGAGCTGCAAAGCTTCACCCCTCCGTGGAATTTCCAGACTCTCCCTCCAAAACGAACCCTTATGCACTTTTGCTCTAGCACCATCCAATCCATACATTGACATATCCGAACCTCCCCAAATGTCTTAAGCTCCTCAAACGTTAAAAAATTTCATTTAAAATCTTTTCTTCAATTTTTTGGGTAGACTTGAAAAAGTCGACTCAGAATCAAATGTTGCCCTAAATTTTTGGCCAATGCTCTTCCTGTTGCTGCGATGAAGTGATAGAAACAGGGTTGTAAGAATATTTGAAGGGATGCCAGACAGCCTTTTGGGGGGGTCAGATTACAGAAATTTGGCAAAATTTTCTATTTTGTGGCTGGCTGTGGTGATGGCACCTGCAGAAAGAAACAACTCAGGCTGAAAGAAGAGAGCTTTAAAAAGCAGCTGCTGTTAAAAGTTAACACTAAAGAAAGGTTTTCCATGAAAACCCCAACCATTTTCTTCAATTGACAGTGATTATTAGAACGCTTTGATTCTGACCTAGAGTCATTTCCATAATGGTGACCAATGAATTGTTTTTGCATCACTTTTACCATGATTTCTTATGCCTTTTTTTACAACAATAAAGTACCCATGACCGTTGAGGGCACCACGCTCGACGCCTTCGCGCACGGTGGAACCTACTCGGTTAGCGACCACAGAGCTGCCATGGACATCTTCACGGTGGACAGCGTGGGTTCGAGGTCGAGGCAGCTCACGACGTCACTGCCGCCACCGTACTCCCTGGCGCCTGCCACTTCAGCAGGTAGCAGACCCCGGACGACGTCGTCTTCGGCGGGGGCAGGGAGGCGAGTCACAATGGCAGACAGAGCGTCGTCGCCCACGTGGGCGGAGAACTCGACGAGGAAGAACTCGGCGAAGGCGGCCATGAACGGATTGGCCACCACCGTTCCGGGGAATGCAATTCTAGCCGATGAGCTGACGCCCAGTGCGCCCAAGATATTCGATCCCAACGAAGAAGATGAGGTGGACGTGCTCGATAGACCACTATGAATAATTAAAGTAGCGGACCAAAAAGTAGCTCATTCAAGCAATTAGCAATGCTCATTTTGTGATAAGAATAAATTTCTCCAAGCGATCGTATGTACACTGTGTCCCGTAATTAATGTTTAGCGGTTTGTTTGGGGGACTAAGGGTGATCCGGTGGGTCTGTTTGGGGGCCGAGGAAATCGGGGGTTTTATCGTACCTTTTCAGGCTGCCGAGGTCCCCGATACGATTATTCGGGAAGCGGTTCCTTATCAAAGGCCTTGCGCAACCAAGCACGTTATGGAAACTGTGGTTGAAAATTGCTACTTTACAGTGTGTGTTAACGGTGTGAGGTGAGCGCTCATTTAAGTTGTGTACACTTTCTGCACTTCTCGTATCCTTTTCCCATCTGCCGACTCCAGAAGTTTGCTTCCTGGACTCTTCCATGTGGACTCTTGACGACGTCGATCACGCAAGTGTCAGTGCTTTTGCCCCCAACCACTGGTAGGTTTGTCTCCTACCCCCTCTCACGGCATGGTCGATCAAGCCCTCTACAGGACGTGTTGGAGGGTACGGAAGATTCTTGCCGGACTCCACGCAACCTACTAATTTCACTGTTGCTGCGGAGAAAAGCGACGCCCCTGAGCAGGTAGAAGAAGAACGCTCAAAAGGAGGACGATGGATGTGTGAAGTGTGTGTGCGTGTGTGTTAAGGGAGAGAGTTTCATGACAGGCGGATGTTTGCTTCTTTCCAAGGAAGAGAGAGTTAGAGAGAAAAACGAGAAATTGCTGGCAGTTTGCAGGATGAAAGGAGAATTCTCAATGTCCTCGCGCTCCCCGCGCTGCACGCGGGGATTGTGCCAATGAATAGGCTTTCCTAAGTTTCGCTAGCACTCGATGTGGCGAAACTGAGGCCGAGTATCGTGCATAACTGATAAGGCCCAGACGCAGCAGCAGACTGGCTGGAGTTGTTCTCTCTTTAGTGCACATGAAACAAACGTCTGACCTCATTTGAAAGGTACCAGTCTTGTGAACAGCTATAGAACTTATATTAAAAAAAGGCTCTGGCGCCGTTATCCTGAATGTGTCACATAATTCCTGGGGAGCAACTGTTCAAATGCGATGGGAAGTGTGACGTATGCGACCAGCAGCCAAGGACATCATATGACTCAGACACACATGCTCGAGTCAGCTATACTGCTGAAGCCCACTCCGGAGTTGGTCTTCTCAAGTCCCCTGTGCCCTTCCCAAAGGCAAAGTGAGTGGGAAAAAAGGCCTTTCTTGAAGCTGACAAGCCCAGACAAGGCCCATGAAACTGAACAGGGTCTTAAGCACAGTCTGGAACTGCCAGTCCGTGATGGGAAGACGATGAAGGGAGCCGAGTCTGGATTGGAAGTGTCCCGACCCATTCTTCCTCTCCAAAAGCGTCCTTCTTGGCGACGTCTCCACATTTTAGTATTCTTCCAGACATTTGTATATGCATTGACGGAAAAAAACCAATCTGCTGCTTTCCAAAGAGAGACCAACATTCGTTCCGCAGGTGAAGTCGCCACCGTCGCCGCCGTCGCCGCCGCAGCTTATGTACCTAACTCTCAACTGCCACCTGCAGGAAACCTCTGAAGCGAGAAGAAAAAAGCCAGCAGATCATGACTGTTGCACAGGTAAGTTTGCTGCTGTCACTTCTACGGCCAAGAAGTAGAAGAAGAAGAAGTAGAAGAAGAGGAATTCATCTTTACCTGGCTGCTGCTGCCGCTTCCTTTCACGGGACGGCCGATGCCTCCGTGCTTATGTTGGCGTCGGTCATCGCGGCAGAGTCAGTGAGCTTTCTACCTACTCGAGGGGCACGCCTCCGTGGTCAAGCACGACAAGAACGACGTCAACGTCAAGGCCGAGCTGAGGAGGAGCTCCCGCCTCTCCAACGAGATCCCCCAGCAGAGATGGGTGTGTGGGACATGGAGTTAAGATACATCAACGTTAGGCTATTTATCTATAGGGTCTTTTTTTTTGTTTCATCCATAGCTTTTTCTACGTGTAGCTTCTTCTTTTCTTCCTTCGAGGCCGCGCTGCTTCAATGCTCCTATTTGATGGTAGATTCGTGTACCACAACGTGCTGCTATCCCCCCCGCCCTCGTCCACCTCCTTCCCTCCCTCCGTGGCTCGCCTTGGGGGCTCTCGCCGGGGCTCTCGGGGCACTTGGCAGCCGAGGAGGCGAGGGCTGAGCCCCTCTAGCGCGCACCGGCGACTGAGGAGGAAGAATCGTTCCTGCTGCTCCGGCCGGGGGCTCTTCTTCCAAGGCTATCTCTGCTCGGCTTCAAGGTGACGAGAGCTGCCACGGCGCTCGCTACCTGTGGATTAATGACGGCGGCCGGGCCGGGCTGTGCGGTGGCTCCTGCTAAGAAAGACTTAAGTCTTTCGCTCGCTATACGTGACCTAGAAGTTCTGTTCGAAGGTGGCGGCGGTGGGGGCGGCGGCAGCGGAGGCGGCGGCGGTGATGATGGCGGCGGTAGCGGCGGCCGGGCGCGCACTCGCTTTCTTTCGCTCTCTCCTGCTGCTGCTGCTGCCGCCACTTGTCATCTTTGGTCGCTGCGCTGCTGTCGACGACGACGACGACGACGACGACGACGACCCTGATCGTCCGCGCGGGCGCGCCCGGCAATGTACGTACATAGGTGCCGTCTGTTAGTCCGTCCGTCGCTTAGGTGCCCCCCGTGTGCGTCCGCAGCGTGCGTGTGTGCGCTCTGACTGCTCTCACTTCTTCGTCGGACCCCGCGAACTTCGCTCGGCTCCTCCGCAGCACGTGAAGATTTCAAGTTGGAGAAGAAACTTACTGACATCCACCAGCGTGCGACGTCCTCAAGTTGTGCCACGCCACAGTCGTCATCACCAGCGACCAGTGGGTAAGTCGGTGGAGTCTCAGTGTTGTGGCCTTTTTGTCTTTGCCAAGCGCCACCTATCAAAGTGTGCTGACAATAGTACCGTACCCGTGTGCGTGCCTGCGTGTGTGTGCATGTGTGTGAGTGCGCGCGCGCGTATGTGTGTCCTTCTAAGCAAGTTTCATATTTGTCCGTCGTCTCTTCTCCTCCTACTCGACGTAGTTCTGGCGTGCATTCAACAGGTAACAAGAAGAATTCTTCTTCTTCGTCCGCTCGCTCGCCGCCGCCTTTCCCCCTTCCAAGGCCGCCACCTCGCTCGCTCCCTCCTCCTCTTCTACAGGGGGAACGACGGGGGGAAGGGGGGGAATGAAGCGAGCGGACTCGCGGCCGCCACCGCCGCCGCCGCCGCCGCCGCCTTCAACTTTTTTCCCCACTGTGCTTCTTCTATGGGCGGCTGATTTTTTTCTGTTTTGTTTTTGAAAGCGCCTCCTCAAAACCCGTTTGCTTTCGTTGCCGCCGCAGCGGCCGCAGTCGCCGCAGCGGCCGCCCGCTTCAGCCACGTCGTCAACGGGCGCGATAACGACGATAACGGCTGCTATCTCGACTGGCTTTCGTTGTCTCTTGTCCTAAGACACTAAGAAGTAGGAGTAGAAGTGTAGTGAGAAGATAATGTGTAAAATCCAGGCCAGAATGCGCTGTCCTAACACGCACGCTTACTTAACCTTGACAGTCACTGTGTGATTGTCTCGGTATCGCTCGCTACTTTCAACCGAGCGGTAAAACGTCCGTAGCGGAGGAGTCCATTCAAATCACATCGCCGGAGCGGAAGCGCCGCTCTGATTGCGTAAGACCGTGTCGGGGAAAAAAAAACCCGGACTCCTAACAACAAGTAGTAGCAACATAACTGCTATCTAATTTGAGAGAGCTCCTTTCTCCCCCCCCTCGCTTCCGCTCGCATCTGCGTCTCTCTCTGGGTCGCTGTCGCTCTTCAGTCAGTCGCCTTTGTGTCGTCGAGGTAGAAAGCAGAGGCGTCGGCGAATCTTGCAGCTTTTTCCACATCGCTCTCTTGCTTTCCCACATGCATGTGTGCTGGTGTGACTGGACCCACGACCCCATCTGGCTTTTCAAAATGTTCTCCAGACATCCGCAGCTGCCTTCCTCCGCGCTCTCTCTTTCCCCCCCCCCCCCAACAACAAGTGGGTCGGTCGCTCTTGGGCGGCTGCGCTCGTTAGCTTCCCCCCTCCAGATTTTGCCCTCAACCCCCCCGGTTCCCCCCCCCCCCAACACGCACATCTGTGCGCTACAAACTCGAATAGTAAGCCAAAGAGAGCAGTTATTCGATAGCCTCACTTGAAGGGAAGGGGGGAATCCAGCCTGCAACTTTACAGCTTCCACCTCTATAAGTCGAGCATCACCTATAGATTCGTGATGATCGGCTTCACATGCTTCATGTACACACATGATATACGCGCTCTCTCTCAGGTCGTGATGTACACGTTCGTGCATGAGCTTTGTTAAGCCCACTGCGTCGTTGCAAGCTCTTTGTGCTCTGCCCCCCCCCCCCTCTCTTCGCTTTGGTCCACTGATTCGTTGTTCATACATGAAGCTCTCCGGGCTGCTGCTGTTGCTGCCGTTGCTCTCAGAGGAATTTAGGACAGCTCTGTTCAATAGGAGGCACACAAAAACGAGAGCCGCTTAAGTACATAGAAGCTTCCTTCCTCTTCTTTCCCCTCTTTCTACTGCTCCGAGAGCAAATAAGATGATTGCCCGAGCAACACGTTGAGAGAGACCTTCTGTAGGCTTATACTTGGCAGGAAGTGTGCGTGTGTTTGTGTGTGCGAGCGAGCAGGAAAGAAGGGGAGTTGACTGCACAATAACCTGGCCAGAAACCCCTTTGTTGCTGTGCTGGAGCGGCAACTTGACGAAGTCCGCATATATATATATATATATATACACACACTGACACACATATATATATATCTTTTCTTCTCTGTTTATCTGTGCGTATGTGCTGCTCGTACCACGTGCGTGTGAGGAACAAACAGTGGCTATTGCTAAGGCTTTCGCTGCTACCTTGAACTGCGTCGCAGTTAAAGGAGTCCTTATCAGAAGTTTACTTCTGACGAGAACCTCAAACAGACGGCTGAATAAAAAAAAACTCACGCGATAACGAATTTAGACTTTCTCTTTGTCATTTTTTTGTTCATTTCGGCCTCCTCCGTTTAAAGCTCTCTCTTCCTCTCGAACCTGTGTTGTGTAACACGCTGCTATGATTTTGAACAAAGGATTTTGAAGCTCTCCTTTTTTCCCTGTTTGTGGGACTCCACCCTTACTACGAAGACAGGCTTTTTTTCCACCCAATTCCCACAAAGAGCTCTCTCAGCTTCCCCTCAATTTTCTCCAATTCCCACGATTGTTGTACAGATCTTGCTTGCTATCGTGCGATCTTTCCCTCATGTCCCACTTGTTAGCGCACTTTCCCTCCGTCCTGATTGCGCGCTCGCCATCGTGCTGCTTGGGGGGGATTGCGGCCGGCACAAAAGCTGAAAGCATCGGCAAATTCAGCGGCATCCGCAGCGACTTCAGCGGCTTCAGCGGCGTCGGTGCGTGCATCCACCCACCCCTGCTGATGATGAACGCCGTCTGTGCTCGCTCACGCTATCTGCGCCCCGGATCAATCAAAAATCTAGTGTTGTGTGCGTTTAAAGGGACTCCAAAACATCTCCCAACTATTTTTTGCTGCCGACCACGCGACCTCTCACGGCTTTTTAATTGGATAATGTGTGTGTCTCTTTCCCACTCGAGCACGCGTCAACTTGAGTGGGATGGGATGGGGTTGGCGGCAAGGGGGGGGGCAGCAATTGAAAGCAACTTTGGGGGTCGTTACATGAGAGAGCTGCTTGTTAAACCCGACACGTGTGGGGGTCAAAAAACTTGTGCGGCTTCACCCCTTACATATTGTTCCTGCTCTCTCACTTAATAGGGAGTTTTTTGGGGGAAGCTATTATGTATGCTCTCACAGATTATGCGGATGTAATTTCAGAAGGTGTCGGCCAGCAGACTCCTGCCACATAAAGTGCGCTATACTGCCTTATGTCGTAACATTATCGCATGTTGTTTTCCCCATGAAAAACGTGGCAGTAAGAGCAGAAAGAAGCTACGACTGCTACGACTTCAACTACTTGCCAAGGCCCTCCTCCCTCCCCCCTTCTTCCCCTGACGACAACGACGACTACGCAATCAATTCTTCTTCTCCCAGACTCAGTCTCACCGTTTCGACATCACTTTGACCTTCAAACCGAGCGAGCGAGAGCGAGAGAAACCAGCGTAGGGTACATATTACGTGCGCTCTACGTAGGCTTCCTGAATCTCCGCTGGCAGCTATGGCGGTTTTCAAACGTCCTAGACCTTCTGCGTCTCTCTCTCCCTCGATTTTAATGCCCGCTGAAGGCCTTCCTGCATGACTGCGCGCGAGTCACTGTAGGCCCGGCGGCCCGGGGAGGGAGGAGACAGGGAGGGCGGGCCTAAAGTCGGATTCTCCCGCAAACGATGTTCGGCACAAGCGTTGAAAATCCGTAAAAGACTTTCCAGATTAAATTTGACAAACATTTCCGAGCCATCTTTCTGGGAAGAAACAGATGTGGCTTAGCTGAAGTGGCTCTCTGGAATTTGAATCTGAGAGAAGAGGCTGGGTGTGGTGGTGAGGCCACCTGGTGGTGACGATGCTGTACTTTGTGGATTAGAACAGCAACACACACTTGTCGACCGACGAAGCTCACGCCATGGAGAAAGGTGATCTGAACGTTGCAGGACGAGCAATGTAGAGCGTGGACTTTGAAAGTTCAGCTCCATGGTACAATGATGTCCATCTTCTTCCACCACCTGGACAGCCTTTTTTCCGCTGTCCGAGCGTCGATGACGGTGACAGCACCAGCTTAAGCTGCTTAGCTCTCGTCAAAGGCAGTAGTGTTAGGTTGCATCTCACAGCCTTTGTACCACTTCGTGCCTGTGGTTTTCGTAGCTATGAACGGACAGTTGGTACGATTGATCTTGGCAATATGTGCCAAGGAACCACGCACACTCACATACACATTAGAACAGTGGTGAACAGAACTTTCCCACTATTGAATCGAAGGTAGCTCATTGATCATCTTCCTGTCTTTATCCAATGATAGCCCAATTGAATCCAAGGACTCCTTTGTCCTCCATTGCTGCTCAGAGCATGTTACGATTTTTTAGCTGGCGTGTTGAGCCTCGAGCGCTGTTAATGCAATTGCCTCGTATGTTTCCACTGCGTGGTGTCCATAAAGCTCCATCATGTTGTTACGTGTGTGTGACAGGTAGTGCAATACTGTGTTAGCGTACGGTTTAGTACTTCTCCTGCGCGTGAGCGTGCGCGCAATCCTGAGGCATGCATGAGCGATGAGCTAGCACACCTGGTATCAAAACGTGGAAAAAAAAATCATTGCCAGAGATCCCTTGGGGATTTGAACTTTGAATTTTGGGATTTATTTGTCCCATCGTGGGTGTGTCGACATTTTGACTATGTCCCTCGGCAGCAACGTCGACTCCTGTTCGAGATACCATGGGGTGAAACGTAGTTCTGGGCTGTTCTCTCAGGTTGTTACGGCTCTTAAGGTGAGAGTTTCTTTATCTTACTTATTACGTTTAAGGTACTTGTGAGAGACCCCCTCAGTCCCGCGGGAAGAGGGTGTACGGTGTCTATAGCAGGGAAGCGTGAAGAGGGTGGCCTTCTAATCGGCCGAAAGTGCCTGTAGTGTACGTACGTCCAACCAGGCGGGGAGTATAGAGAGTCAGGCATCTTCCCAGCAGTCTTCTGTCACACACACACACGCGCCAGAGCGCTACGTGTGCGTGCGTGCGTGCATGCTTCTACTACACACATGCCTCTTCCTGCTCGCATTCACACACGCTCGCTGGTTGCCTTGAAAAGAGCTCTAAGCCACGCTGGCAGGTTGGTCGACAGAGAGATCCAGGTAGAAGCTGCTGGTTTTCTCTGCCTGGTACGGTATATGGAAGAGTAGTGGAGGGGGCACCTTGCGGCATTCCTGGAGGAGAAAAGAAAACTACATACGCACGCACGCAGGATGACGGGGGTTTCTGTACTGCTTTGTGTACCCACGCACGCACGCGCACACATGGTGCGCGTGCGTGCGTGAAGCAATTGGAGGAGAAACTCCGTGCTCTTTTCTCTCTCTCCCGAGGAAAAGGGGAGAGAGACACTTTAAAAGGAGAGAACTAAGCGAGTTTGCAGCGATATCTGCGTCCTACTTGCTAGCCTACTACAATACGAGAGAGAAACTCTGTCCATTCTGACGCTACGAGGCGTGCTCGGTACAGAAGGAGATTACGATGATAGCTGGAGAGAGAGAGGAGCTCAGAATGACGTTACGTACTACACATGTCCCAGTCACATACGCACTTCTCGATACTCAGACGCACTCATCCAGTGATGGGCATAGCGGACGGTTTCCTCGTAGGATCGACATGTGTAAAGTTGTGACTGGAGGCGAGAGAGCCTTTGTGGCGTGGGCCGTCGCCGACGCCGCCTTCGTCTTCGTCGTCGTCACGAACAAAGACCCTCCTCTCATCTTGCCACGAATCTCGAGAAGCTGCTCTTGCTGCTGTCTCCTCCTCCGCCACGAAAAAAATCTTCTCGAGAGCCATGAGGGGGCTGCACGACGACGAGATAGCAAAGTTGCCGTCGCAGCAGCAGCAGCTCAGGCTGTCGCCCAATGCTCCAGCGCCCGCGGGCATGAACGAGCAAGCCTCGCTCTCTGTCTCCCTCAGAAGCAGCAAGCTGTTGCGCTTAGAGAGAGAGAGAGAGAGACAGTCAGACCTGTGTGCGTGAGCGCTACATGGCTACATAGAAAAGACGACCGAGTCTGCTACTAGGACTACATAGAAAAGAGGCGGACACTTTCCTCTTACTGCGGCTGCGGCGGCGGCGGCGGCTGCGGCGGCGCTCCCATGAAGCAATCTCTCTCTCTCTCTCCTCTTTTTCTTTCTTTTCTTTCCTCTCTCCTCTCTCCTCTCTCTTTTCAGTAGCGGGACGGTCTTCAAAGGGTGCAGCCGTTCGTGTATATTGAAGTCGAGCTCTTTACAGGTGGCTTCCACGATGGGCGACTACAACTACACGTGCGATCAGTGCCCGCGCACCTTCAAGCTCGAGGAGTTCTACGAGAAACACAAGAAGGTGCACCAGCTGAAGAAGCAGCATCGATGCGAGGTATGCGGCTTCGTCTACGGCGCCGCCAAGGGCCTCGAGGGACATCTCAAGACGCATACCGAGAAGGACCTCATGGCGACGGCAAAGGCTCTGCAGAGCAACACGCCGGAGCCGCCGTACAACATGGACTTTCACTTCTTAAACCCGCGAGGCGTCTTGGCGCAGGCCGCGCCCATCACAGCGGCGGTGGTTGCGGCAGCGGCTCCGTTGCCGCCACAGCCGCCGGCTGCCAGGAGAGAGAAATCCGCTTCGCTTGCATCGTCGGAGATGGCTGAGGAGGCGGTGACACCGGGAGCCAAGGGGCCTTCGTCAGCCGGGACTGGAACCTACGAGGTCTACGGTGAGTCCAAGGGTTTTTTTTTTTCTAAGAAAAAGGAACCTTACCATACTTATGCATAATTCGTAACTACATATGTACACACACCTGTACCCATTAAAAATCAGCTAATGTTTTTGTTCTTGCTTTCCGTGCTTTAGACTCGGTGCCTGACTTAAGCGACACTGCAGCCGTTCAGAACGAGTCCGGCTTCTTCACATGCTCGATCTGCCGTCGGGAATTCTCCGGTCTCAACAGTCTTCGCAAGCACGCGCCCATCCACACTCGCAGGGTACAGCACGCGTGTGACGTCTGCGGCTTCGTCTTCGGCAAGAAAGAATACCTCTTGGACCACGCGCGCAAGCACACGGGCGAGGTCAGCCCCATGTGTGACTTGTGCGGGCAGACGTTCAACAAGTCGCTCAAGCTCAAAGAGCACCGACGTTTGCACAAGAACTTCCGCCCAGACGGGGTCACCGTGCACGAATCGCTGCCCTTCAGGTGCCACGTGTGCAGGGAAGTTTTCCAGCAAGCTCGGACGCTGGCCGCACATCTGAGCACCTGCCACCCGGAGTCCGGTGGCTACAAGTGCGACCACTGCGACGCCACTTTCGGAGATGTCAGGGGCAAGAACCATCACATGTATAATGAGCATGCGACCAACGCCTTCCAATCCAAGTGCGTCTCGTGCCCAAAATGCGGCCAGGGCTTCACGAGACACTACAACCTCAAGGTGCACATAGTCAAGACCCACGGACAAGAGTACGTGGACAACAACTTTACTCCGGAGGAGTTCGCTGCCCTCACCAGATCGCCTCCTCCACCAAATCTTCTCAAAAAGCCTGCCACTACCGTGCTCAAGTCTAATGTGGCTAACGGAAATAAGCCAGGGCCGCTCTCCAGCAAGATCTTGAAGGGACTGAACCATTGCTCCGTTCTAGAGTCTATGGAACCCCGACCAAATCAGAAGAATCACGCCTATGACGAAGACAACAACGACCCACCCACAATAGCCATAAAGCCACCCAAGAGGCGCCGTCCGGGCCCTGCATCACGCACCAACGCACCGCCCGAGATTCGCGCGGTGAGCAACGTGCCCAGCTACTTGGACGCGTCTCAATACGACGGCTGTCGCGAGGGCGGGTACGAGTGCACAGAATGCGGCAAGGTGCTGCAGCACAAGCAGACCTACGTCTCCCACATGCGCGTCATTCACGGCAACTACTACGGTGGCAACCGTTGGAAGGGGCACAGCTCGGTCGTCGACATGATCTTGGAGGAGTCGGCAAAATTGTCACCTAAGAAGCGCGCCGGCGCCGGCGGTCCCTCACGAATAGGCGGAGTGGATGCCTCCAACGTCACCATGTGCTCGGTGTGCGAACAGGTCTTTCCGAACCCTAGCAGCCTGCGCAATCACGTGGTGAACGTGCACATCCAGGGCCAGACCCACACGTGCGACCTCTGCGGGAAGGCCTTCCTCAGCGCTGAAAATCTGGAGGCTCATAACAAGGACAAGCATCCCAACCTGAACAAACGACTGCAGTCCCTCCGGGATGCCCTCGGACTCGAGGACGAAGACGATGATGAGGCGGCCAAGCGCCGGGCGGCCGCCAAACGCGCCAGACTCAATCCTGACTTGCTCGTACCCCAAGGTATTTCCGTTTCCGGTGAAGGCGAAGGCCAGCCCAAGAGCCTGCCTGAGCCTTCACTATTGCCTTCCACCTCTGTCCTTTCCACTGTCGTCGTCGTCTCTTCTTCTTCTTCTTCTTCCACTTCTTCTTCTACTTCTCTGTCTCCCACTACCTCTACTGTCACTACCACAAGTAATAGTCTTGCCTCCTCTGTCGTCGACCTGTCTACTACGTCCACGTCCTCTAAGGATTTCCCTCTGATCAACAACAACAACGAAGGCGAGGGGCCACTTGCCCTTTTGCAGCAGCAAGGCTCTGGCGGGAGTACCGGCCGCAAGAAGAACTCGATCTGCAAGGTGTGCGGTGTGGTGCTCTCGCCCAAGACGAACGTGAACGTACACATGCGCACGCACTCGGGCGCTCGCCCGTATGCGTGCGTGCTTTGCGGTAATCGCTTCCGCCAGAAGGCCCACCTGATGAAGCACTTCCGCTGCTCGCACAATCAAAAGCGTCCGCCCTACGTCTGCCTCTTCTGCCCGGATGAGTGCGCCTCATCCAATGACCTCTACCGTCACATTACAGATAAACACGGACGTGAGACCGACGAGCTCGCCAAGGCCAACGGATTCAGTAAGGGCGAAGAAGAGGAAATCCGGATCGACGGCGCCGCGGAGACTTCGGAGGCTCCCCATCTGCAGCAACAGGAGCAGCATCCGCAGCAACAGACGCCTTTGCAGATCTCCCCGGGGATCTCTCTCCCGCTGCATCCTGTAGTACCAGAGCAGATTGACGACGACCACGGCCAAGAGGAGGAGGAAGAAAAGCTCTCCATTCAGGAGGAGGAAGACAACGTGCGGTATGAGCCGATCACGGAGGCTTTCGTCTTTGAGGAGCAAATCATCCACCCTTGCTACGTGGTGTTGCCGTTCGTTAAGGACCACGAAGTCGAAACCATGTGTGGCAGGCCTATAACCGTACGTTGAAATTAAGTGTTTTTTCCCTTCTCACCGAGGGATGTTTCAACTTGTATGAACATCTCTCTCTTTCTGTAGGCCTACTACGACAGCGAAGAGAACGCAGCCGAGGACGAGGAGGACGAGGGTAAGCTAACCATTGACGAGACGCGCGAGGAAGAGGAGGTGAGCCCACCACCAGAGGCCGTGCCGGCCGAGGAGCGGCCGCTGTTGCAGAGTGCGCTGAGGAGTGTCTCGCAGGAAACTGGACTGTCCGGAGAAGAGATCATGCAGTAAGGACCTGATCAGCACTTAACATGCATGCTTTTTTAGCCTTGTAAAAACGATCGTACTTTGATATGCGGCTTTGGGAGCTTCCAGACCTGTCCAGTTAACCTCTTTTTTCCTTTCCCTTTTACTATAGCCGCAACAACAACAGTTGCTACGACGCCGAAGACATCAAGCCGCCGGCAGTTGATGGCGACAAAGCCGCGGGATTCTACCCCAACAGCTTGATTGGCGATTTCAGCCTCCCATTTTCTCTCTCCAGCATTTGGAAGAAAAAGGTGGATGTGCTGCCGCCAGAGATTAGGCATCAGCTGGAGATGATTCAGAAGCATGAAGAGATCAAACAGCTGAACTCCGGGCACCTGAACAACCAAGCAACTCCAACGAACAACAGCAGTCGGCCTAAGCCCAAACCCAAGTCAAGGTCAACGGCGAAGAACTCTGGAAGTACTTCTCCCAAGGGATCGGCTTCTCCAAGCAGCTCCGATGGGTCTGAACCAAGGAGGTCTAGTGGGGCAGGAGCCTCTTCCACTCAAGTGAGCGACTACGAGGCTCAAATCCAGAACGACTTCTGGCCTCTAGACTGCATCAAATGCTCGGTGCTGGTGAGCAGTCTAGAAAACTTCAACTTGCACATGAACGATCACTGGTCCGACGACAAGTGCTGTCCCGTCTGTGGGCTTCTCATCAATAGCAAGCGTTTCAACTTTAAGCAACACTTAAAGATCCACACAGGCGAGAAGCCCTTCACGTGCAACATCTGCAGCAGGAGCTTCAGGCAGAAGGCGCACATGGTGAAGCACATCACAACGCATCGCAATGGGGCATCCTCCAATGCCGCTGCAGCGGAAGTGGCCGTCAAGTGATCTTGTACAGAATGAAATAACTTGTTCTCTATAGATGTACTCTGTTTTGTACAAACACAGCACTGAGAAGCTACACAACACTCATTGTAAAAGAAGCATAGTTCCCAGGCATTGACTGGCATCTTCGATTGTTCGAAAGGACATGCGCATGGCGAAACGGTCTCCCTTTCCACATCAATAGATTCGTTATTTTGCACTTTGTACAACAGCTTTGCTATTATATCATCGCCGGAATAAATAGTAGTATTGTATTGCGATAAATGTCGTCAGCGTTAGCGACTGACTGGACTGCAGACTACTTACTCGCGTACCACTTTGCAGGAAATGCATCTTCCTTCCTGTTGCACTTATCGGAAACGTGACTGATGTCTGAATGTCACCAGTTGTACCACTCATTGGATTTGGAGGCGTCTCAAAGGGCAACGATGTTGATCACACGTAGCAGATGCCGACAAGCAAGATGTCCGTTACTCTGGCTGCAATGGCTACTGTGCCAATGACTCAAGGTTACATACCGAAAAACAGCTGAAGAAAAAAGCACTTACGTTAGGTGTGATCATACCAGATGAGCTGAGAAGGCTGTGGGAAGCTCAAAAAGTAGAGTCGTGGAGCAAAAACCTTTTTGGCATTTTAGTATGGATGGAGCAGCTGAAATCACTTGTTGAGTTTACTGGGCGAATTTTCGACACTTATCAGGAAATTGTGCAAAGCCTAATATGTTAATGTGCCTGAAAAGAGCAACGTGTACTTACCAAATAACAGATAATCCACCCTGCGCAGAACCAATGAATTTCATCGTACGTAGTGCACGCATGCATTTCTGAAGGACATGAGTGTGTATGTGTGTGTGTGTACTGTAACGAGCGCGACACCATGGCACAGAGCCGGCAAACAACAGTGATTTTCGTTTAACTCACTTGTGATGGCGTCGCTGATCAGAATCATCCAGGTGCTGCTGGTGGACGGACAGGGAGCAACGAGGTGAGAAAAATCTTTACCAAACCATGTATTGGAGTTCTAAATTACTTGATCAAGCACCGCGATGCTTGAAGTAACGTTGCTGTACTTGGTTACTTCCCTTGAACCGGTGCTGTACTGCGGTACTCGGGTGGGTGGGGGGAGTACTGCAAAAAGTACAGCCAACCGCCAATGTAACACAATTTGCAGCAGGGGTACATGCATGGTCATGTACCCGCCTCTGGAAGCTGGAAGTGAAAATTGGAAAAATTGAGAAAGCAAAGCAATGTTACATTTTAATCTGGTTTTTTTGCAGTCCTATATTAATTTGGGTCAACCCTCACGTTAAACCTCAAACCGTAAAACTTAAAATTTTAAGTACCGTAGGAAGTACCGTTAGGAGGGGGTCCACCGGTACTCTTACTACTACGGTGCAATTTTTGTGGAGCGTTGCAAAAAGTAACGAACTACGATGTACCGTTAAACGCTCTGCTTCATAAGCACGTGAGCAGTACAGCTATAGCTTTCAGGCATCATTTATATGGATTTTTTCGATTTGTCAAGAACTTTCATCCCTAGTTTAAGCCTCCACCACTACCCCGCCATGAGCCACAAGGACGAGGAAAACAGAAAAGACGTGGAGGGCGAGTTTGAACACCTCCTGGAGCAAGTTGGAGGATGGGGAACTTATCAGGCATTGACGAGTTTAACTAAGTTAGGTCATCGAAAGCGTTAACCTCTCTTTCCCATCTTGCAGTACCGCCTGCTTGTTCTCTTCTTCGTCTTTTCTATGATCAACACATACGTGTGCTGCACTCCGGTGCTCTTTTTGTTGGCGCCCGAGCACAGATGCGCAAATCCGCAGGCAGAAAATGAGGCAATTTCCCCATGGCCCCTTGCCGATGGCGTTGGGGTCTGGAGGGAAGAGCAGTGCTCGATGAGCACGTACATCAACCAAACTGAGGCAAGGATACTTCTTTGCACTTCAGGCTGCGCAGGGCGCATGACGCAAGACGAGATGGCCAGAACAAGTTCACTGTGCCTCACATTGTACCGTATGAAACAGTAAGCCAAGCACACGCTACAATGAGACTTCTCTTCAAGGAGGGTCTGCTGCGCATGGACATCCCCTGTACTCATGGATGGGAATTCAACACCACGGGATACTTTAGCACAGCAGTCTCAGACGTGAGTGCAGCCTTTCTGCAATGTCCAAGACATTGCAGTAGCTTCATTGTGCGTGCTCATCTTTGCAGATGAACTGGGTTTGCGAGGATGCGTGGAAGGGCCCGTTCTCCCAGTCTGTGTTCTACTTGGGAGGGGTTGTGGGAACTCTGTTCTTCGGGGTCTTGGCTGATCGTGTAGGCAGATTTCCAGCTTTCTTCTCCTCCTCGGCGCTCATTTTCATTGCAGGCATGGCAACGCCATTCTGTACAGACTTCTACTCCTTCACGGTCATAAGATTCATCATGGGACTCACCTATGACTCTGCATTCTCTACATTCTATCTACTAGGTAATAGCGCGTATTTCACTTGGTGGGGATCACTTGGGGTAAAACATGAATTTCATGAGAACCCTGACAGCGAGGTAATGGGAGTTGCAGCATCAAGCTGGAGGGCGGGTCAAAAGATGGATAAAATGTGATCGAGTTGACTCACAAGTTTGCATCACAATGATATCTTTAGGATTTTTCCCCCCTGCTTGGCCATGATGTTGGCTGAGGCGGCGAAAGGAGACCTGGACAAGTTGCTGTTGTGGACCTTTGCAGAGATTCAGGATGGTCTTTTTTGTTTGTTTGATGAGAGTAGTACTCGAAGATGTAAATAAGCTCCCCAAGGAGAAAGAACCCAGAAGTTTCAATTCTTGTAACATGTGAGAACGACACACTAAATATTCCCCACCCAGTATTGGGAGTAATGGAGTCGTTTTGGTGCAACCGTGCTAAAATCAAGTCATTTTCTTAGCTATCGAATATGTGGCCTTGGAAAAGCGCTCATTCATAGGCAACTTCGGAATGGCCGTCGGCTTCACCATTGGCGGCGTCTACCAGCCTTGGCTACTTAAATGGCTTCAAGATTGGAAGATCTTTCACCACATCTTGTTTGTACAGACTGCGATCGTCTTCGTCACACCTTGGTAAACAAATGCACGCGATTCTTCAGTGCCTGAGTACAAGAGTAAATGCTCAAAACTCCATTTCAGGCTCTTGCACGAGTCGGTGATCTGGCTGTCTAGTCAAGGCAAGGCCGAAAAGTGCAAGCAGATCCTCACAGAGATCGCAGAGATCAATGGAAAGAAGCTGGCACCAAACTTCTTGGACAAGGTCGAGGTGTGGTTACATCTTTTTTACGCCCAGTTGCAAATTTTGGTTCGTATGTGCGTACGAGGTCATTCGACTGTTAAATGACTAGATTATCGTAGAAAATAACGCTCATATCTATCTTAAATGTCCACTACGGTATACACTACGGTAGCCAGACACAGATTGTGTTTTTGTCCTAGAAAATGACGCTGAAGTACTGCCAGGACGAACGCGTGAAGGAGGGGACCGTATGGGACCTATTTAAGAGGCCCGGGATGAGGAAGATCTCCGTCCTCATGATTGTCACTTGGTACTAAGGCAACATAAGCAACACTAACACCATAAAGATTTCTTTTTTATTCAGGTCTCTCATCTCATCGCTCTACGACGCTCATATGTTGAATATCTCAAACTTGAATACCTCGATCTACATCACTTTCACGGTGTCCTCCTTGCTGGAGCTGCCTGGTGACCTTCTGACCATCTGGGGCTTGGACGTCTTGGGCAGGCGGTGGTCCTGCTTCCTAACGCTCGCCTTGTCTGGCTTGTGTATGTTGTTTTGCGGGCTGTTCTATGGTGAGTGAGTTAGCATCGACGCCGTGGATGGATCGAAATCTTATCGAATAAGGATGGATAATTCCGTCCAGAGTCTATACCCACATCTGAGTTTGTGGCTGAGGAGAAACTTATTGAATATTGATGTAAAGTAACACTTATTGATGGTAAGAACTTTGCACATTCCATGCTCTTTGCGCAGTCCATGTGCTTCGTACATTCCATGCTCTTTGCGCAGTCCATGTGCTTCGTACATTCCATGCACTTCTAATAGTCCTTACCCTTGGTGCACATTCGAGGAAACTTATTGTGGTTACAGATATTTCACAACTACAAGGTCTTCAACCTCAGTTTGTGACATTAAAAGGTCTCTTGGGCCAGATCGGACCTCATCCGCCCCACCACTTGGGGTGGGTTCTCAATAAACATTTATTATGTCATGAACTTTTTTTTATCGGAGGCCTCCTTGTTCCCAATGTGGAAAAATTTTGACTTTGGGTCAAACAGTAACCCCTCAGGGACCCCTGAGGTCAGATTTGACCTCTCCCCCCTGCCTTGGGCAAGCTTCTCGCTACGTTTGGTCAGATTTATTTGTGCGCATCACGAACAAACAAACGTTGAATTTCAAATTAACAGATATCATAATTACGGTGACGTGATACGGGATATACTGAAACCCGGGTGTTTCAAGATTCCTAGGACAATTTTACAATTCCGATTGGTCTGTCACTCGAGTGTCGAGAGAGAAAGGGAGAACTTTTTTAACATTTTTAAAGTACTCTTATCAGAAATTTTATTGAGGTCAGCTTGGAAGGACTTGATTTGAAAGAAACTTTCCTAGCAATTTAGAAACGACATATTAAGACAATGCTAATTCCACGTAACCAAAATACAGATATGCCCACGTGGTCTACGGTATCCGCCATGGTTGGTCGCCTCTTCATCACCTACGCGCTGAATGCCGGGCTGCAGCTTCAGTTCGAGGTGTTCCCCACACCGCTGAGGGCGCAGGGCAGCGCGGTCGCAAGCGCCTGCGTCATGATATGCCAGCTCTTCATCCCATATATTGTGCATTCGGTGAGAAGGCGACTTAGAGCGGATCGAGACGTGTAAATAACGTCCATGCTATTCTGACTGCTCATGCCGACAGATGCAGCTGATAGTGATGATACGAGCCTCAAGCCGAGGCTTGTGTGAGCCCTTGTCATACGTGGTGGGCTCATCTCATCACTACTAGTCCACAATACTTTTTGCTTCTAGCCTATCAAGCTTTATTAGTTCGTACCACATGAGGTGGGAATGGAAAGCTTCAGGGTCGATTGATGCAACAAGAGTAACAGGGCAAAGCAGGGCCAAAAAAATTTAATTTTGAATTTACCGTCGTTAGTACTTAGTTTTAGTATCTCAGCACTTCTCCGGTAAACGCAACACTTCAAAACTATCGTCAAACTCTCCACCGTCACAGAAATTGCTGAACTACGGAACCCGCGGTACAGCAAAGTCTGAGAATGCTTGAGTGGTGAGAGAGGAAGCAAAAATTGCGGCATTATGGCAATGCAAAATTGTGCCAAATTTGGTAAAACAATAACAGAGAGTCTTATTTTTGACTGTAACGAATTTCGAATGACATTGGCACCTTCTGCAGTATCAAGGGGCCTCTGACCAAAGATTAGCGGTCAAATTTTGTGTGCTTGTATGTGCGGCATTTTGTTGATCTTCTTGCTGGCATCGTCCATCGTCCAGATAGCAACTGTTGTAAGCAAAATTTCCTTCAAATCACAATACTTCATAGGATAATTTGCTTTAAAGTCGGTTTCAACGTACATTGCGCAGTCCCTGCACTCCAACCAGAAGACAGGTGACGATCGCTTCTCGATTGTTGTTAACGGAAGATGGTTTAAAGCAAATCATCTTATGAACTGTTTTGATTTTAGGAAAATCTTATTTCTAGCAGTTTCTGCTCTTACGTGATAAAAAGAACACTCCTCAAAAGAAGCTAACGAAATGCAGCTCAATTAAGCGCATAAAACTTGGCCGTCAACATTTGCTCTAAGGTGTCTTAAAAAGAGGTATGTTTATAGCATCAAATATATCCTGCGCTGTGCTTTTGTGCGACAATCTTTGTGCGAATTTTTGCTGCATGACCTTCACTGCTTCCTTTCCATTCACTTATCTGGAGCATGAACCATTTCTCATCATCAACATTGAGTCATGCATTACGCGCCAGGCAGAGTATTTGACACTTACTTTTACAGCTTCTAAGCGGCTTTAGGTTTACAACACGTGAATTATGTGCCATGGAAAACTATGTTAATTATGGCAGAAAAATATAGAATCAGCAACTTTATGATCTTTTCTATTGATCAAGAAAACAGCAACTCAAGTCAGTTCAACTGAAGTCGCTTCAGAAGTCGACAAGTCTGAAAAAGCTCTTTCAAGGGAAGGATGTACAATGAAGCCCCTTATGTGCTAAGGATACGTGGAGAAGTGTACACACATGTCCAGCACATTGCGTAAAAAAGCCCGCCCCCCCCCGTTTTGCCTAAAATTTTAAAGTATATGTTCGGCAAAGAGTGTAGAATGGGCAACTTAGTTTTGCAACAGTGTCATTCCGTACACCATCGTCGGGGACCCAGAAATCAACGTCATTTTTAGAGAACTAAGGAAAAAATGTAGGTTTACGCAAAGAATTAATACGAGTGCAATCTGTGTTTCTTACATGAACCTAGTCTGAGACGAACGAGAGTCTCCCGTTCCTGATCCTGTCCGCGCTGAGCATCTTGGCTGCTCTCATCTCGCTTCTGCTGCCCGAAACTGCCGGCGTCGAGCTGCCAAACACCATAGAAGAGGCTGAGGAAATGCATAAGAGTACGAAATTTTTCTATAGACCAGTTTTGGCAAGTTGCTGGAAGGGAGCTGAGTAAACCTACCCTTGTTATGGATGTGCCGTATACACATACATGTGATAATACAATCCTGGTCCTGATTCCTCAAAAGTCCGAGCATCCGGCCTCTTTTTTGACTCGGGTTTTCGAGACAATCGTAGCTAGTGCCATACAAGTGTGCCTCCCATAGAATGAACATTCTTCTACAGCCTAAAAACCAGTGTTCCCCAGCTATCTTCATACCGGTTATCCGTACTCGTGCATACTCACGTGCTTGGCAGCTTCACAGGTGCAAAGAGCTGAACTTTGGGCAACGCTTGTACACTTCCCGACGAGCTGCGATGAATTTGGAAAGTTTCGGACTTGCCAACGTCCCGGTGACTCCCAGGAGGCATCCTCAGCAGGAGGTGGTGAAGGACTTTGACGATGTCCTATCACACCTCGGGGGATGGGGCAGGTTTCAGGTCAGTGCAATGGATGCGTCCGTGTCCATGACAACAACCATTACAAAAAGCGCTTTGCAAAAGCTAATTCATTAGTCATTACACAGACTCAACTGCTCGTCTTCTTTATCGTGTTCAGCAGCTTCAACGCGTACACCATCTACGTGCCGGTCCTGGTGCTGTACGCGCCCGACCACTGGTGCACGCCGCACCCAAGCTTATCGAATGTGACCTGGTACAATCAACATATAACGTTACATTGCGTGCACGGCTGATCTGGCATTTCGACCCAAAGGTAGCTCAAACTTTCTTGTCGCAGGAGTGAAAACGAGGTTCTCTCGGTCAGTATCCCAGTGGACAAAAGTAGCGGAGAGAGAAGCAAGTGTGAAATGTATGACATCGACTACGCAAAGGTGGAAGAAACTCTTTCAGGTCTCCCACACGCATAATTCAGCATCAAGTCATTTCAGCTCTCATCTCTGGAGTCGCCTCCGCAGCCTGACGCCAACTGGACGAGAGTGAGTTGCAAATATGGCTGGAGCTACAACTTCACTGGATACTTCACTTCCATTGTCACTGATGTGAGAAGTCGTTGCCGTTGATTGGGACACCTGCTTGTAATCATCATATTGCAGTTAAACTGGGTGTGTGGGGAAGACTGGAGGGGTCCATTCTCCCAGTCCATGTTCTTCGTCGGTGGCGTGTTCGGCACGTTAAGTTTCGGCGTCCTGGGAGACCATTATGGCAGGTGAACCTGCATAACTGAGGCGTTGTCTTGCCTTTCCGACAAGTACGCAGCGTGACGCGGCTGTGACCACCAGCAGGATCACCAGATTGGACGCCAAAGTCGCCAAATTCTGTTGCTTCCTGTGCTGCACGCGTCTCCCCTTTTGCTGCAAATTCGTCTGAAATGCAAGATAACAAATATAAACTCACCACACTGCTCAAATAGGGTCATCAGGTATAAAAAAATCAGGTAGCAAAAAACTGTTAATGGGAGGTTTTACTGTGTATTTTTGTGAACAATGCAGGCACAATTTTAAAATTTTGGGATGGGGACTTTTTGAGAAATTTAGGTTGAAAGGTTATTAGCACTAAGTAAAGTCCAAAAATTGAGTAGTAACAAAAAAATTCTATTTGCTTCAAAAAAAGGATATTTTCAAAATGCAACTCTTTGCCAAGTTTGAGGGTAATACACCAAGTATGAATAGGTTTATAATATGTCAATCAATATAAACAGTAAATAAAGTCTTAAATAGTTCTAATGACGCAAAGATTGTTTATTATACAAAATTGTTCACTCTGTCATATGACATTGCTCTGCCAAAGCTGAAGCTGATAGAGCAACCACATCGTAATTTTTCTTAAAGGCACTTACATGTTCTCTGTACCAAAATGAAACTTTTGTTGCTCTAGCAGCAATGAGAAATGCTGTGTTCATGAACTGAATGCCTTTTTTACTTCAAATGACTCATAATATAGGGAACTAAGCCAAACATTTATTATGGAAAATCAAAATACTTAGTCCATATTGGGACATCGAGGAACCTCGAGGTGCTTTCAAAAAGCTAACAGTTCTTTTGTTAATTTTTTTCATCTGATGACCCTATTTGAGCAATGGGATCTCACCTTATCTTGATGTGAGCTTTCTACCAGCGCAGGTTCCCCACGTTCTTCGCCAGCGTCGTCATGCTACTTCTCAGCGGTCTGGTCACGCCGTTTTGCACCAGCTTCGCCACCTTCTCCGCAATCAGGCTGATCAATGGTCTGACTTACGACACCAGCATTCAAATGTTCTACCTGCTAGGTATGTAGCCGCACCTGAATGCAGCGTTCTCACTGTACAACCCTGCCGCGGTGCGTGCGTGCCATTGCCCATCACTAGGGCTAGAATCTGAAGGTGATTCACCTAAAAAATCGGTCTCTAGAAATGGAGTGAGTCAAAAATAGGGAGTGAATGTCGTTGTGCATACGCTGGCATTCTCCATGGAATTTGTACGATGACCGGGTATAAAGAGTGTACTCGGTGATCCAGTCAGTAGGTGATGAGAGATTTTCAGGTGAAGCAATCACCCTCAGATTACCTGAAGTCACCAACCACCATATCTTTCTTTCTTGAAGCTATCGAATACGTTCCCGCCAATAAGCGCTCAGTGATTGGAAACTTTGGCTTTGCCGTTGGCTTCACGGCGGCTGGCATGATTTTGCCTTGGATCATCCTGTGGGTTGGAGATTGGAAGATCTTTCACCTCGTGATTTATCTGCAGATGTCCGTCATTTTCATCACGCCGTGGTAGGGATGTCGCTTAGTTATTCTGTGTACAGCTCATGTACAGTAAGTCAATACAAAGATATCCTGATGAATCAACCTATGCAGGTATCTGCATGAGTCAGTCAGATGGTTGGGGCAGCAGGGAAGATATGAGGAGTGTGAAGTCATTCTCAAGAAGATTGCAGTCACCAATGGAAAGTACCTAGAGGTGGAGGTCTTGGACAGCTTCAAAGTATTTCATTTCAAGGATATTACGGAAAGTGACATCGTAACTGACCAAACTTCATTGACAGAGACTCGTTGAGAGAATAAAGCGAAGTCAGACGAAGAATCCAGGTATATTGGATCTCTTCAGGACTCCCAGACTCAGGAAGCACTCAATCCTCATGATTCTTACTTGGTATGAATATAAAAATTTTGGCTTTCGAGACATTATAGTTGATTGGGGTTCTTTTGCAGGATACTGATTGCAGTGCTGTTTGATTGCCACATCCGGAATGTCTCCAACTTGAACTACTCCATCTACGTGACGTTCACCATCTCCTCGTTCCTCGAGCTCCCGGCCGATATCTTGGTCATCTACGTCATCGACGCTCTTGGACGCAGATGGTCGGCCTTCATCTCTCTGATCATTTCAGGATTCAGTATGATCATTTGTGGTTTTACATCAGGTAGTATATGTGAATCGTACTGATATCTACGTGTGCATGTGGGCTCCCCTCTTCAGGACACTCGTTGACCATGACCATCTTTGCCATGATCGGACGCTTCTTCATCACCTTTGCCACTAACACGGGGATGCAGTTGACCTTCGAGATCTTCCCCACACCCTTGCGCTCTCAGGGCGGCGCAGTGGCGAGCACTTTCTCCCTCATCTTCTCTTTCTTCTCGCCCTACATCGTATACTCAGTGAGCATGATGGAAATCATCCTGTACCGTACGATCTTACAAACATGCTCTTCTCCTGTAAACTAGAGTGTAGCCATGGCCAGCCTCCCGTTCTTCATCATGGGCTTCATGAGCCTCGTGGGCGGGTGCCTGGCAATCTGCTTGCCCGAGACTGCCACGGCCACGCTGTCCAACACCCTGGAGGAGGCCGAGGAGTTCGGCAAGGGTCAGCGGTTCTTCTACATGCCGCTCATTGAGCAATACGGGCTGAGAAAGAGGGGAAATGGACCACATGAGCTGGAGTCAGACAGCAGGACTGCGTCTGTGGACACCCTGCAGACACAGCTAGACTATTAACACATATGGCAATTACTGTCAGGATGTCTACAAAAAAAGTGACTGGGACATGGCAGAAAAAGATGAAGTCTGCATGAAGCAAGTGGAATCGAATACACAACGCTACTGTCAGCAAGAGGTGCACGTGAATCTCCTTGGTTCTTTGCGATCTGTACAACCTGTGGCTTCTCCGATCCGCATTCTGTCAGCCATCAGTACAGCTTTGAAACGTTTAAAAAAAAGGTGTGAACCCACATTTCGACACAATAAAGTCATCTTAATACTGCAGCTGGATTTCATTTAACTTGTCCTCCTCGTGTGCAAACCCTCAGACGGTTGGAAAATGCCACGACGTTCGCACCATGCCCATAACCATGGCGGTGCACGAGGACGCAAATGCAATAATCTCTTTGTAAACAGTACGTGTGATAAAGCGCTACCCTCCCCGCTCCAGAATTGAGTTTCAGCATCACTATCGATGTTGGATGAAACTATACTTTAAGTTCATGTATAGCAAACTAATGGCCACCATCGACAGTGCAGGTTAAGTTGCACTTTTTTCAATGGGAAATTTTGTGCTAGTCTCATATTGCCTGTGGCAGGTAAAATTTTGACCTGCGACAAGTGAATTTGCATTGACATAAAGGTCATAATTCCAAATTCAAGAGCTGAAAACCCCCTGATACTTCGAATGAAGAATTGTCGTCAAATGAAACTTATCATAAACTTTTTGGACCACCCTGTAGATAGTTTATGCATGTGCTTGCCATTTTTCTGGTATCGACTCAGGAGACCCTTTTGACTCTCCTAACTTCTTGGCCTTGCTTGGGTCGGTGGTGGGTCAGTGTTCATGATAATATGATTTAATCTTTAAATCTCAAAAAAAAACTGGTGAAACTTTCTGCTCAGGTTGTGATGCAGACCCAAAATTATGACGAGTCCAATGTATTTCATTTGTCCAAGGAGGAGGCAGAACTAAACTTTTCCATGACAGCAGGAGAGGTTTCATGGCAAAAATGCTGCAAGGTAAGACCTCACACCCTTTTCATTGCTAACCACGACCCTTTGGAAGGGCATCAAAGGACGCTGAAGGCTCCTCTTTCATTGACCATTCTGCACTCTGTGGGAGTTTGGTGGCATTTTCGTTGGTTCGCTGCACTTTTTTGGGCCAAAAATGCAGACTCTCATCAATCAGAACACTAAGTTTGGTTTGTTTTGGCACAACTTGGCATGGCAATGACAATTGTGGTCTAGCTTAAAATACTTACTAGAATCGTACGTCGCGGCCTTTCTGTCTCTCTTTCTGTCTCCTTTTCTGCCTCCTTTTCTGCTCC
>JAAUXU010116666.1_pt1 | contig 32378 bp, 27 predicted proteins | sample 7278151 | NCBI WGS metagenome assembly JAAUXU01 (sample SAMN14350113, study PRJNA611818) | marine sediment metagenome | isolation source: surface marine sediment (1.8m) | place: French Polynesia: Moorea | collected 2018-08 | reverse complement strand
GTGGAATATCCTAAAGTACCCGGATTTGAAAACTCAGACCCCCAACATCACTACTCAAGCTGTTATTCTGCCTCCAAGCTGCCTATCAGGGATCCAATAGATGGCTCTGCCAGGCTGGACATCTGGGTGTAACTTCTAAGTCTGTGGCTGGACAAACCCGGAGAGGAGGAGAGTGTCTGGATCAGCCAACAATAAAAATAGTGAGTGGGAAGCTTGTGGAGAGCGCGATGAGGTCGAGGCGCATGGTCAGCGAGAAGTACGTGGTGGACGAGGAGAGAGACAGATGGAAAAAGCGATTTATAGAATTCCCCCAAGCAAAGCCGGGTGCAGGTTCAGCTAGTCTTATTATATTTGGCATTGCAGTAAAGTCGCGCTTCATTGGCCTCAGTTTTGAATGCGATTACACGAGATTTTTGACCGTCCTTGGGATTGTCTAGGCCAGGTCGAAAACCTCATACGGTCACATTCAAAATTGAGGCCATCAATGTTCTGCTGCTACGATGGAGTTTGTAATTTACGCCATAACTTTAGTTTGCTGTCACGACACTTTGACATTTCGACAGGGTCAACCCCTTGCCCCGACCCAAGAAATCAATCCCTTCCGACAAGCTCACTGGAGGCTTGTACCGGTCAGACCCAGCCTTGGTCCCACTTAGCTTGGCCTCCTCCGTGGCGGCTGGACTTAGTGCTATTTACCCCGACCCGGCCCACGCCCCCAAATCCAGCCCGCCACCATCACTAGTGTACAAACATACCCTACCTGGGTCGCCGTGCTCATTAGAGAGGGCAGCGATTTGATTGTGGGAAGACCGGTTGCCTGCTTTGGCAAGACTGCTATTGAGAAAGGTGAAGAGACATACCGTGTAGAGTTACCAAACTGCATCAAGACTGATATATTAAATAAAGGTGAATGACAAAATGAGTCTTCCAAAATGCTTTCACTTACTTTGCTGGCGCTTTTTGGGGACCAATTTAAACTATACATCACCAGTCAGCGTGACTGATAACTGGCAACCCTTCGACGAGGATAGTAAGATGAAAACAAAGCATATGTGCAGGGTTTTCTCCATTATGCTTAGAAAAAAGAGATGTTTTGGAAAAGGAGAATGTATGAATGACGAGACACAACAGACGAAGGCATGCATCAGTACTAAAGTGTGGAAAATATGCTAAAAGCACTCTTTGTTGGTGATGCCAGCAATGTTCTATTTGAGTTGCCTTAATACAAGTTTTGATGACCATCCAGATGCGCCACCTAATTCTGAAGGTTGATTGGTATTCACTTGTATACTACGATAGCCCTACTCTCTTGGCCAAATCAGTCCACGACCTTTTCTAGCTATGGGCATTCCCCCTACCTTTTCTTGCGTTCTCTAATGCCTTCTTGAGCTGCTATACGGCCCGCGGTGGACTACAACAGGGCTATAAAGTACTTCTTGCGCACCTGCTCTCAGCACATAAAAGCTCTCAGTAAACGAAAAAAGTGATGTCACTTGGCCACTTCATAAAGTCACTAACTTGGGTCATCCAGTTTCAAGAAACAACTTCGAGAGAACTTGGACAGAGGATCGTGCGTGGAGCTCAAGGTGACATGGAGGGCATGGACAGTAAAGAGTGCAGAGCGCATGAGGACGCGGATGAAACAGATTGTCAGGGTGCAGAGCCCAGAGTGGATGATGGCAAGGAGTGTGTGCCTGAAATGGGGTACGTGGACAACACAGAGTGCACGGACAACATGGAGACTGTAGACGACCCAGAGCGCATGGACGGCATAGAGCATGTCAACGGGTTGGCCTTAAATTGGCCTGAGCAGGATCGGTGCAGCTCTTAGCTGACATACAAAGTCATATAACAACCCGGCCAGCAGCGGGTAACCTCAACTAATATATATTAAGTTAGGATCATCTAGGTTAGGATCGTTTAGGTCACGTCAACTGCTATTTGAGCTGTTGTGGCCTGGGTCATGGAAACGTAACTGAGTCTTCGTCAAAGTGCAGAATTGAACTCTTCCTGAAAGTTGTTTGTCGTCACTTCATCCTTTATTGGTGTAACTTTTCACTGACTCACAGGCCGCAATAACGAGGAATGCCAAAGAGTCACTCCTTTCTTTTGACTGCCTCAAACTTTCAGACGGAACCTGAGTGCATAAACAGATTTTTTTTTCTCTACTGAGCAAATGCGAGGTATTAAAACGTCCTCAATACAGCGAAGGACACAGTGGAATGAAAAAACTCCTTTCAGGAACTTTGCTGGGACAACATTGTCAAATGTCATCGGTGGAGCTGATGACATTGACGACGAAGACCACGTCCATTATGTAAGATCGACAGGGTGCCTCAGATAAATCTGTAATTACTAATGGTCCCTAGTCCCTAAGGACAATTGTGACAGTGACAGTTGGTAAAATTATTCACAATTCCACATTATAAAAATGACTCAAAGCCTCTTTTTTGCATATTTGCGAGTAGAGCAGCTGACCTGAATGCACGCATTTAACCTTTGTCAGTGAAGTCGGTCTCTTGACGAACGAGGCTGCGGGAGCCACAAACAAAAATCGAAGAGGAAATGAAACGCCCACGACAGGAAACCCCCGAATTCGCATGGGAAAAAAGTGCATATTTGAATCATTTAATAGACGAGTGAGAAAAGAATGGGCAATTTACAGATCGGTACTAACTCAATCGGACTCCGCGCACTTCGAGCCTGGGCGTTAACGGTAAGTTTGGGCAGGCTCTGCCCGAAGCGGTGGGGGTCTGGAGGCGGAAGTAACGCAGCTACACGGACGTGGAGGTCTCTGTTCATCAAGACGTCTGAGTCGAGTAGAAAAAAAAGAGAATGAAATAAAAGGGAAGGCTCGTTGTGTGTCTATCCTCAAGTGGTGAAAAATTCCATCTCCAGGCTGAGACAACTATGATTTAAGCGACGTCTTTCGAGGTAGCAATTTAACCCTAAAAAATACTTTTTTGTAAGCATTCCATCAAGATTAAATGCGGTTCTGAGCATCTTCTATGAAAGAATTCGGGCACTTCTTGGCGCTCGTCCCTGAGGCAGCAACAGCAGCGACAGCTCGACCTTGGGGCGCGGCTCAAGTTCACCTGGCTCGGGACGAGCAGGCAAACAGGGGAAAAAGTCGGAACTTTTAATGTGTTTATCGCACATATTGTGTGAATAAAAAACAGAAAAAGGAGGAACCTGACACTTTGACTTACAACTTAAGCTAAAAGGGGCTCGATTCATGTAGATAGGAAGACATTGATCACATACATTCGGCTTCTTCTTGGCGCGCTGCAAGTAAAAATCCGAAGTGGTTCTTTAACCGCAACGGTTAAAGGCAACTTAGCCCCCTAGTGAACACCATGGCCAAGATGTTGACCTCTTCCGCCTCCCCCCCTTCCCCCTGCAGCCACATTTGCTGAAGTGGCCACTCACGAACGTCTGACTGGCAAGAGACGCGCGCGCATGCCAAGAGGCTCAGGCCCACACCAGATTCACTTCTGGGCAAGAGCTGCGGAGCGTAGAAACGAGGTTGTGAGGTTCATGCACGTCTCGGTTCCGGCCACAGAGGCACGAATGCGAATGCCTCAACGTAGAGGACGATTAAATGAATTCTAGAGATGAGGACACAAAAGATCCCAGGGAAAGCGAGGCTTTGGAGTAAAAAAAGAAGGAAATGAGTCACAGCGTAATAATCCCAGATACACAGGATGGCTTCTGCAACATGTGGTCTCGCCATAAACATTCCCATGCAAGACGGCCCCATGTCCGAAATGTCTGTAATTGCACGCAGGGGAATCTGGGCAACAAATTTCAGCATCAGGTCGAGCAAAGCCCCCAGGCAGACACTGACAAATGGGGAGGAGGAGGAGGAGGGGAAGGCGAAATCATGACCGCTGTCGGGTATTAGAACAGCGTCCATGTTTCGGGTACTTCAGTGAAAACTTTCCTTTGCCGTCCAGCAACCATCCAGTCATTCATAGGCACCAGTGAAGGAACGAATCCCCAAGATCTTGGCAAAGGAGAAGACGTTGGCAAACAGATAGAACAATGCTGAGCTGCTCCTGGGTTGCCTGCCCTCACCTCACCAATGCTCATTTACCATCGCCTCACCTCTCCTATCATTACTTAATCTCACCTCACCCACCATCATCGAGCAGCACCTAATGGGCGTCCCATCATTGGTTCCTTCACCAAAACCTTCATTTGAATCGGAATGAGATATTGGATAGGGTGACCTTGCACTCCCCCCTCGGGTCCTTGCCAAATCATGAATCTGACTCCTTGGAACCCTGAGATTGGGATCACATGAAATGAACATGGATCTTCCAAGAATCAAAGTGGGGGATGCGGGAAACCGAGTATGGAATCCCCTTGGTCTCGCACTGACGGCGAGACCTGAAAAGTCCTTTGCACAAAAATTCAAAAAAAAAAAAAACATTTCGTGCATTGTATCCCGTGTTTCATAAATTCCTGACAATGATCGATGACAATGAATCTAAATCAAGTATATCCTGTTCTGATCTGAATCCTGGATAAGAATCCCGATCCGATCCATTCCCATGTGCACCAAATCATCTACCGGCCAGTTACAGAGAAGCTGCTCTAAGTTTTCAAGGTGTTTTTTAACAAGTTAGGGCCAAATAAACAATCAAAGCATTCAGTAATTACAGGAGAAAGAAACCTTCAAAAGACTAGTCCGGTCAGCTTGAACAGAAAAAGACCTTTGCAGATACAAATGGGAAAGTTCAAGAAAGTCAAACTCCGCCTTTCAATCACGAAATGGCTTCTCTGCGCCCTGGGTGCAATAACATTTGTTTTAGCTTGCTCTACCTTTTTCCTTCCGGCAAATCGATTGCTTCATCATCAATTTCTCTCACGCGAAGTTGGTCCAGAAATGGGCTCTGCAGGGTTGCTGCCAGCTTTGCCACGGGGCTTGGAAGCCATGGGCGGGCTTGGAAATTCTTGACCTGTCTGGTACGAGTGCGTACGACCGACGCAGACCAGTGTGTCTGAGCGGGAATGAAAAGGTCTTAGAGGAGTCTCACTCAGTCCTGGTCAGATCAGACTCGTCAAATCTCCCATGATCCAAAGGCTGGCAGGGGGCAGCGAGAAGACGACGCTTTTCTCCTCGTTGGCAATCTTGCGCAAGTCAAGTAGCTTCTTTTGTCTCTTTCTCTCTCCATAAAATAAATAAAAAAATGTTGCACAAGGAGGCCTCGAGCCTCGCGTCATCCTCCCCTAAAAAACCATCGTTTCGGCCACCCAAACCGACGGCCGACGAGGGAGGCGCTAAAATCTTTGACAATGACAGCGTTGCGAAAGAAATAAAAGAGTCGTCTGAGACCCCTCCAGCAAGGCCTGCTCAATGTCCTCTGCTGGTATGTAGCGCAGGATGTAAAACTATGTATAGTGTCAGCTGCGACGACTTAGGGCTATATTAATTGTTGATGGCAATTTCCACGTAGCTCCGTTCTGGTGAGTTAGAAAATGAAAACCACTGAACTACATGGAGAGCAACAAACGAGCTTAAAGTTATGACTGGACAGAAAAATGTGAACCGAGCTCTGTAGTCAAGTCGATAAACTTAAAATGTCAGTGTCGACTTCTGAAAAGTCTTCAAAGGGCTTAAGAAATACTATACCAAGGCAGTTTTGGCAAATATGAACGTACTGCAAGTGCAGGGACGATCTTCTCTAATGAGGCACACCCAATAGGCCATCATTAGAGGCCACACCAATGCCTAAACTGCCATTTAAAAAAAATACAGTACTACAATGATGATGTTTTGTTGCCTTTCCATCAATGTTGGGTCGAAGATTTAAGTCGATGAGATGACCATAGTTCAGTAATCCAGAACCTCACAAACCCGTGAAAACCATGTTGTGGTGAGAAAGAAACGCCAACTTCACGCTTTCACCCCCCCCCCCCCCAATTGATCGGTGGGGGCCCCAAAATAGGAGGCGATTTCGTTGAAGTCTGAGTCTTGAATGGTCATTGGAATACAAAGTGAGGAGAAGATTCCATAACGTTAGCTGGAATGATCAATCAAACTCCGACAGTCCTGGGCCAAGTGCCAGGCCAAGGCCTCCATCATCACACGAGCGCTAGATGCACCGCCCGGACGTGTTTTCGATAAATAAAAAAAAGAGCCCCCCCTTTTTTTTTTGAAAGGGCAAACGCGACTTAAACGCCCTCATATTCCGAAAAGAGGGCAGTAAATAGTCTAGGACTCTGGGACGTTACAAACCATCTGTTTTCGCTCTGCGGGGAGGAAAAATCGGTCCCGTTGATAATGAAACCGTTTCCAAGACTTGTGACGATAATTTTTTGTCGAAAACTTGCGACAAAAGACAGGAGCTCTTGTCATACAACAGAAGAGACATTCTTCAAAGGTCTGCGGCTTGACAACTTCTGACGTGGACTCTGACGGCGAATTTGTCTCCGGACGTCGAACAAACGAACAAAAGCTTAATTTCGCTGAAGAGAAAAGTGTAACTACCATTACCCAATGAGCTTAATAACGTGAACTTGCAAGCAAAGGTTTTTCTAACCTAAACTAAAATGATTGACCTAACGCAACTTTAAAATGACCTTTAAGAATAGTATTCTGTTAAAAATAGTGCTTTTTGTATGTGACCTTTGGCAGAATAGCATTTCCACCAATCAACGTTGAAACAATGCCCCAATACGAGTCGATCCTCATCCAGAAAAGTCATTATTCCCGTCCTCAAGAGCATCTGAACAGGTGCCGGCAAGTTGCGGGCCCCAGACAGCGCCACCTTCAGCCACGCTTGGACGGCCATGCAGTCATCCACGGCTACCTCAGCTCATCTGCAAGCTGGTCCCAAAGATTCTGGTCAGGTATGTATGGAGATTCAATGCACGACCATTTTAGAGGATCCTCCACAACTTTCATTTAGTTAACACATGCCAAATCCAACCCTCTCCTGCCCAAAACTGTAGTTTTGACCTCAAGATTGCTGCGTGGGCGACCTGGGAATGGCGCAATGAAAAAGGCTCGTACGAAGTTTAGTCTCGTGAGGATCACAATTTCTTGTTTGTTTCCAAAGTTTTGCTAATTTTTGACTAACAATTAGATCTCCTTAACTTCTCCTCCCTCAACAAGACCAACTTCAACAGTTCTTAGGCCTGCGTCAGCTAGCACTGTAGGCCAAAGTATGGGTAAATTTGCCTCAAAAACGCCTACATAGGACGCTCATTTGAGTGATTAGAGGTGGCAATTTTTAGTAGGTGGGAAAAGAGAATGAATCATGATTCATTTTCAACCGAAAATTTGGCCTTGGGCCACCTCAAGTCAGTGCCAGCAACAAATGCCAAAAAAAAAGTTGAGAGCGGGAACTTTTGGCACACTTTAGTGACAACGAACAAAACTTACCGTAATTGAATCTTACCAAGTCTGCCAGCTTTGTTTGCATACAGGAGGGGGAGGGGGAGATCGCGAATCCAGCTAGCAAACACGTTTACTTGCAGTAACGCAAAAGTGAATAGAGTCACAGTCCTTGAGCACCAATAGAAGGCCCTGGCGATGGATGAGCACATGCGCAATCTTTTCTTCCACTTTCCCATTTTCGAAAGATGAAAGTGGGCAATTCCTCCGTCCTTCCACTCGAGTCCAGGAAAAAGAGAGTGGAGTAATTTTGCAAATTTTGCAACATAAGATGGGTCAGGCCCAGCGGCGGTGGCCAAAATTTGCCTTCTCCTCCTCCTCATCCATCCTGTCAGCACTGCAGCTGGGATAAACTGCATAATTGCTACCGCTAAACTGGGTTGCCGATAAAGAAAACAGGATGTGCGGAGGAATTTGGGTCCTTTAGGGCACGTCCACCCTCAGCCAGATTCTGAAGTCCGCAAATTCTGATCTGAGGTGGTCACGCGGGGGGAGAGTGGGGATACTGAACTGGCAGATGGTCGCCAGCCCCCTTGAAAGTTCCCTGGCATTGCTTTCAGGGAGAAAGTGCCCTTTGCACAGTCGGTGACGGACTGAAAAATGTCGGGGCCACCAATAATGCTTCGAGTATCAATCTCACCTTAGGCGTGGTGTCCCCAGGAATTCCCGTGACTGGAGATACCGAGAACTATCCGAAATCACTCACAAACTTTCCACTAGCGAGCGGAGCGGCGGAAGAAGCACCGAGAATCACAACTTTCAGCACCACTCACTCATTGATCACGAAATTAATAGCACCGGACACACAACACACCGACCACATGTGACGCACACGTCTTCACGTTGCGACTCCCAGGCAGCGACTGAAGACCGAGAAGAAGGAAGGCGTGTGATTACACATTTTAGACGGCGCAGGGAGAAACGAGAAAGAAATGGGGCTTGCAAAGTTCAGTAAAGGAGGTGGGCTAAAACACATCTTCCCCCCCCCCCTCATATTATACCCTCCTCAAGTCTCCGTCCACCTTTTGCCACGGCGTCCCTGGCTCCTGCCCGCATTTATTAGCTGACATGTTTGTGTACACCTTGCCTTTTTTTCTTCACTTGATTACAACAATGTTGAGTCAAAAAGTCAGGCCCATCGACTTCACCTCAGGTGAACCATGTATCTAGCCAAGAGAGCGAATGGGCTGTATTGTAACAAGGAGCCATCTCCAAAACAAAAGCCAGAGACAAAGATTCAGACCTGACCTATCCTAAATGAACAACAACGACATTTCCCATGGCACTTTCTGTCCATGTGGTCTCGCACTCCTCACGTAATACTGACCTGGAGAACAAAGCAGTGTGGAAAAAAGGAAATAAGCTCAAGTTAGCTAAACCATGTGTCTAGACTAAGAAAGCAATGCAGTAGATTCTCGATATACCGCGGTTTTTGGTCAACGATCTTATGGCGAGAATAATGTTATGCTTTCTTATGACTTAAAGAGCAGCAAAAAAGACATTTTTTGACGGAGAAAAAAGATTATATCAAGAATCGAGTTATATCGAGGAAAATCAACGTAAGTCAGATAAGATACTTCAGCTAGGCACTAAAATTGAAGAGATTTTCGTCGGACGATGGCGTAAGAGCTTGTTTGCACCTGCGCCTTCTTTCACAGTAGTTTCAATAGCAAAGAAACCATGCATTTCTGCAAAAAGGCATGTAAAAAGGGCATAAACGCTTCTTTATTCAAGCTTCCGGCTAATTGTCCTGACTTCAACTGGCAACTATTGAGAAAAGAAGCTCTGACACGACAGAAGCAAAAGACCAATTTGCCTGCCGAACAAAAGTTTCTTCATCCCAGCTGGTCTCGTCTAATTAGGCCGAATTCTCGTCTGAAATTGCGTGCAGATTCCGCCAGATAAATGTAAGAACCCTTTTTTTCATTGCGTGAGCAAAAATTCTGACTGGCCCCAACGAAGTCTGCCCTAATGAGCTCCCGTACTAAACAGAAGCTTCAATCTGATCCAAATTTGCACGAGATATTGCGGAAGATATCTCTTATCGTCGAAATCTCGTGTCAGGTACCAACTGAAACACCCATAAATGCCCATTTTCCCCCATGAGTGATAGAAATTGATATGGGTATCTACAACAAGGAACTGGGTTCTCCCAGTCTTCTGGACAGGAGTTGCCTCCTTAAATATTCACTCATCGCGAAGTCACAAGAGGAATTTGCTTGCCAATCTCTATGCAGACGTGCGTGTGCCTTTCATCTGACCTACAACACCACCAACTCAGCTCTCCTGAACGAAAACTTGGCCGACTTCAGCAAAGTAAAGGGGGGGGGGGGAAGAAAATTAAGTCAAAGTGGGACGAGGGTGAGGGCAAGACACAGTTGTTCTTTCTCTCTCAGGCATACGAACGAATCTCCGATCTCTCAAGAAATGCACACTGTCGTGGGGAATGAGACTGCACAAGATAGCCGGCAATTCTTGAAAAGGTCCAGGACTGGAACAAAGTCGACTGTCTCGCTATTTTCGCTTTCCTCAAGGAGGAGATTGAATCACATTCGGGGATAAATGACAGCGAGAGAAGGTCAATTTTTGACTGATTCGTCCTCCTCCTGCTTTTCTAGAGGCGCATGCGTGACCCATGGATAATCTTTGCTCAATTACGATGTCAGCTCACACACGCACGGTTAATTTTCCTTACGTTTTAACCGCGCAGGTGAACGCATAAAAGCTGTCTTAAAAGGGGCGAATACACAAAGGCGGACTTAACCCAATTTTCCTTATCAATGCGACCGACATGCGGACTCTCCGAGACGGTGATTTTCTGGTAGAAGAACATGAAGAAGGCGAAAAAGACTTAGGTTGCGCTGACACTACCATAGCCATAGTACAGAAACCTGATTTCGGTCAAATAAAAACTTTTTTCAATGACGTTCAATCTCCAAGTGCTGGATGCTATTCGAACATTAAGGAGTACACGGGGATTTCCCTCGTTTGAGTGGGAAACCCCTACTGTGTCGATTTAAACACCGTCTTTGTCTAGCGTCCCAAGCCGTTAGACGAGGTGCAAAGTTGCGCAGAGTTGAAACGGGCGGTTGTGGAAGGCAGTAGAACTTCAAAAGGGTTGAAACCCGTACCTACTGTAGTACAATCCCCCCCCTTTTGCCGATGGATGAGCGGTCTCACACAATTGAGAGTAGGGAATTCCTAAAGGTCGATAAGGAGCGATCCGTTTGCCTCAGTTTGCCTGAGGACGTCGCTGAGACGCAGACGCCCCAAAATGACCTCTGTCAAACTTTGTGTACTACTGTTGGCATTCCTCCTAAGCTGCTCCAGAGCAGCAAAGAGATCTCTATACGTACTGGAGAGCCAAGGCAACTACGCGTTGACGGCGGCAGAAGATGAGGTCGAGCCGATCTTTACGGAGCTCCTAAATTTGGACGAATCAAATCTTTGGTGGTTTCAGTTCCAGAAACAGAGGAACACAGTTCAGATCTGTTCAGCTCTCACGAGTGGAAGCGAGCAAAAGTGTCTTGGACGGGCGAACAAAAGTCACTTTGTCTCTCTAGTCGCCAAGACCAGAGCCCTCGATTTCGAGGTGAAAGATGTCTCCGCAGGCAGTAATTCTTTCGACAGAAGCATGATGTTCAAGGTGCCCTCGGAGCAGCGCTACCTGTGCGTGAGGTTGGCGCTCTCGGACGACGGACGATGGCCAAGGCTGCGGACTTTGCTTGGCAGTGATCAGTGTCACTTTACAACAATGGAAATGGGCAGCATGGAACATTTTACTTAGCTAGGGCTAAATGTTTTGTCTCTTTGACCAAGCATTGATTGATGTGTTTAAAAAAATGTCGTCCTACCTTCTCAGTCCGCTGTTCCAGCGAGGCCAGTGATTCGCAGTCGCCGAAGTCTTCTTTTCACCACACCATCGTAAATAGAGATCACTCAATAAAGTAATAAAGAACATGTTCAAGCTTCATGCCAAGAACTGCAAGTAGTTAAAAGTTAGACCCTAGTGCTGCGTCGTCGAAGAAAACGCTACATGGAAAATATCCAAGCATTGGTGACAGGAGAAAAGTGCATCATGGAGATCAGCTCGGAGCTGATGCATCACGGAGCTTTTCTTCAGTGCATCCATGATAACATCTTCTGGCTTGGACTCATCAATTCCTGCTGTAAATGTCATTGGGCACATCACGAAGGCTTGGAGAATTTTGCATGTCGCGTCTTCCAACTTACACGGTAATTACGTCAAGGAGAAGCATTAATAAACGTGGAATTGACCCAATTCACTGCTTCGTCGCTGTAAGTACTTAAAGAGGAAAGGTAAACTTAGATCGTTTGTCGCCTTAAAGCCCTTTCCTACGCCCAGAGGAGCAGTTTACCTCGTCCACGAAACCCCGATTGACGAGTTCTCCAGATATCGGAGGCCGCTGAAGGAGGAATCTCCGGTGAGTCTCAAGTCTCTCTGGACCTTGGACGGTTGGGGAGACTCTCCGGGATCCTAGAGAGGCAAAAAAACACAAACTGTCCAAAGAATGAGATCCTCGCTTCTACTGCGATGAAAGAACAAACCAAGTTGCAGCTGTCGCGGCCTTTCTCTGGTGAACAAAACAACAGAGCGCAGATGTCTGCGCAGTCGACCCGGGGAGCGCCGTCCATTTCGGGCGAGGCCAGCGCCATCGGGCGAACAGAGCGGGACGTGACTCGAAGTAAATCACGAACTCCGGACTGGCGAAGCGTCTCCCGGTCGGGACGCTTCAACTCTCGGCGGTTGGGTCGGCCCTGGCCATCGCCTCTAAAGGCGTCACGGAGACGTCCGAGATGCGCTCTGCCTGTGCTCTCCTCATGCACTTGGGGGACAAGAAGTGGGGAGTGAAAAATTCTACGATCTTTGTAGTTCTTCGCAGCTTGGGTGGAAGCTAACATTTAGGTATTAAACTTTAGCACCCTGATCTATATACTTAATGATATGAATCTTAGTGGAGGAACCCCCTAGGGAGTGACTGTCTTGGGGGTAAGACCTCCGCCGTGGAAAGGATCCAAGCTGAAGACCAGCAACGAAACCTTCTACAGGGTCTAGCAAAATCAGATTACAATTACTAATATTTAAATGTACTAGTTGTCAACTTTGCTTATTGTGTGCATATGACACTTCCAAAGAATTTATGTATATTTAAAAGGAACAATACTGGAAAGTATTTGAGATACTTGAATATCCAATTTTAGAAACATTTTATCGTTTACTTAAATAGTCAAATTCGTACATTGACGCCAGATGTTTACTGTTGAGTTTTTGTCACTGGAGCTGAGTTTTAAAGAATGACTTTACGACAATGTAGCAGGGAAACATACTTTTTCCTCGGGAATATAGCACATTTTCAGGGATATGTAGTATATTTTCGGGGAAATACAGCATATTTCCAAGCAATGCTGGTGGGCGCCTCAGAAAAAAATACAGCGTGTGAACAAAAAAATAAAGGGAATGTGCAATAACAAGAATGACAGGAACCTACAAAAGAGTGACAGCATGTACCAGAAGGCCTGGTCGGACTTCTTGGCAGTCGCACCCCAACGAAATCGATGAAAAAGCAAAACTCCATTACATCAAGTTCAAAATACATCTCTGTAAGTGGGACTATTTTCCTCATGTTGATCCTTGTCCTTCGACGTGTCCTTGGCCTGATGTAAGGCCTAGGATACGTTAAATTGACTTGGATGAAACTAAAAAAAAGACCCCACTTTGCAGCGATATAGTTATATTTAATAATACATTTGAAGGCACAATTTCGCACGTCGCATTTTCTTTTCTGAAGAAATGTCTGCACTGATCTGTCTGTTTACCTCAGGGCTCAGGCTAACATTGTAGGGATGTTCGTAAATATATTGTCGATATTACTTTGTGTATAAAGTATCAATACTTCCAGTCCTGCCATTGTCAGAGTTAACTCCAGTTAATATTTATATACCTGAATATTATAAATAAAAGTTAATATTTTGCCTTATTTTACAAGGAATCTGTTGTGGTTGACTGGTGACACATCCAATTGCTTGTTTGGACAGTAAAAATGATTTCGTGGCCTCCGAGATTCCTGACTCCACTAACATGTCGTGCGAGAGAAAACAACTTTCTTTGGAGTCCGAGTAGTGGCCTGAGCTTCTTGTGGAGGAGCAGGAAGAAGGGGGTTAACGCCCCCATCCAGTCGGCCATGACGGGGCAGACCCTTCCTTTCCTCGTCCTCGTCCTCGTCCTCCTGTTCGTCGAGACCATTGTCCTTGGCGGATCCGAAGAGAGTGAGGACTTAGACACAGGCATGTGACTTTCGCCGTACTAAAGAGCAAAGACCAGGAATTACTTATTTCTTCATTCAGCTTTGGTCTTTTCCCGCGGAAACCGCCTGGAAGTAGTGAAAGGATCTTCTGGGGGGTCCGATGTGGTCGTCGAGCTCAACTCCAGCGTGGTGGCAGTAACCTCTGTCGGAGGGATGGTCTTCGCCTCTGATCTGTCCGGCCACGTGTACAGCGTAAACATAGACGTTGAAGGAGGAAATGCCAAGGTCGTCAAGATTGTTGAAGAAGAGGACGGTGAGAAAAGCGGAGACATTTTCATTTTGCCTCTGCTGGAGCGCTCTTTTCTCGTCAGATGACAAGGGAGTGGAGATGGCAGAAAGCCTGACCTATGATCCTTCAGCTCGCCGTCTCTACTTGGCCGATTCCAAGACCGCCGTCATCTTTGCAGCCGATCTGGACAGGGATGTGGGTGGAAAAGTCGATTTGAAAGTCATCGCCAGTTTCGAGAATGGCGACAGACCTAAATCGGTGGCTTTCGACTCTTGTTCCGGGTGAGTTTGTATGCGAGGAGTGACCTTTTCGGGACCTCTAAACGAGACAGTGACCTGCAGGCACCTCTACTGGACAGTTTGGAGCCGGACGCTTCCTCGTCTCGAACGCTGCCATTCAGATGGCAGCAACCGATCCACCGTCATTCTTTCTGGCATCCTCAGACGACCTCGCGGACTCCACATCGACAACAGAAACCGACTATACTTTGCTGACGACGACGACCAAGGAGGATTCACCATCAACCGAGTGTGGGCGGTCAAGAACAAGTCTGCCGTTGTCTGTCGAGGCCGCTCGGGCGCCCCCTTCGCGGTGACTAGCAACGAGAAGGAGCTTTACTGGTCCGACGGAGGAAATCTGGTCATCTGGCGGGCAGACAAGCAGGAGACGTGCAACATGGAGGCCGCCCTTAGGTTACAGGGTTCGGACAGACCCATGGGCTTGACTGTTATAAGCCCGAGGATCTCTGCTGTTAACTGTGGAACGCCAGATGCGCTGACCGATCATAAGGAACCAGAAAAGGAATCTCTGGTAGTCCAGACTCATGCTCCTTACTGCCAAAACTTTTGTCTGCACGGCGGCGTCTGTTCTGCCGGTCCCCGCCTCCGGCCCGTTTGCCAGTGCCCAGATGGTTTCAGTGGAGACCGATGCGAAAACCTCGCCTGCAACGATAACTTCTGTTTGAATGGGGGAAGCTGCAACATGGAGAGAGGAAAACCAAAGTGCACTTGCCAAGAAGAATTTCAGGGCCGCAGGTGCCAAGATATTGTGATCAGGTGAGTTATCAGTAGAGGCTCAAAAAAAATGCTTCAGGGAGCGCAACTTGCTCCTCGAAGCAGTTTCGTTTATCCATGGCCATTGCTGGTGCAGAAAACTTATAGCAACATGCAATTCTGGGTTTTTTTTAGAGCGTCAACTCTTCCCGAAGTCAATCGCTCGAACCCCTCACGTTGGTCGGGATGGAAGACTTCTTTGGCTATCTCCATTTTCTTCATTCTCGTCTGTGCTTCCTCTGGCGTTTGCTTCATCCTCATTAGGATAAGACGACGGCTTAGCTCAAACCCACCTCCGGTGGTCGTGATCCAAGCTGGACAACATGTCCGAACTTTCTCAGGTATGAATCCAATGAACTTCCAGGTCGGTGCATTTGTTCAGGATGACACCGAAGGAAACTTTTTTTCACTTTAGCATCCAAACCTGTGTTTGAAGAGAACAAGAAGAATCAGACGGCTGTCGACCTGGAGGACTGCTGCCAGATGACACTCTGTGACACAGTAAGTGCTGCCTGTCCTGTTTGTCGTACTACCCGTTTGGCGTAAGCGATGTCCCCAGGAGAATGCGCTGCAGTTTCAACTTCTGGTGTGGAAGCTGACCCCCAAAATTGGTCGTATGCATACCCACACATCAGGATCCAGTGGTGTGGTCAACTTTTCAATAGCCGACTTTGATGCGAGTGCGCCCAAGTGACCCCTAAAGGGCTCCACGCTGACGGGAATTATTTTTTACCATTTTTGGAGCTTTCTTTATGAAATTGGCCAAAATTTTCTGGGGGCTCTTGTTCACCCGACGTCCGGACCCAACAACGTGCTACGCGCACAAAACTTCTTATTCATGCACGACACCACTTGTTTCATGAAGATGCTCACATTCTTGCAGCCTTGTTCCCGTGCGACGTTCCACAAGCCTTCCGTCGCTCAGGGTGGACGGGGATTTTGTTCGCATACGAAGTCTTATCCCAGCACTGACAAAGCCTGTCTACTAAGTGTGGAGGAATACTAAGAAAAGAACCCTAGCATTTGCTCCAGAACACGAGCGGAGAGGATAGAAGAATTTACGACGACCGAAGACGAATCAATACCAAAGCCTGCTGTGACGAAAACGTCTGGAATCTCACGTATTCGGTGCTCAAAGGATATTGACTTTAGGCATTGTGAACTGAATGTGTAGTCAAATGGTGAATGTGAAGAAAAACTTTGTAAGCGAGATGCATCGTGAGACGCGATCATCAGTCAGATTTCTACATATGTATAACCATTATGTTTTCTCAGTGCGCAGTGTTGTTGAGCATTTCTATCGATAAAATGGATAAAATGCCAATAAGCCAAGTTCTATCTGTCTTGCCGTACTTTGAATAGACGCAGACTCATGATGTGTTCATACTGTTCGGTTTGTATTGCCAACACCGATCACTAACACAAAAGATGTCCGTAAAGTACAGAAAAGTAACGCTCGAGGGTGCCGACATCCGTGGATTTTATCATCTGGATGTCAGCCTGGCATTGTCTTCTCACAGCTCTATGTCGCTCTCCAACGACTAAACTAAGGCGTGACAAATGCTGTACAACTCCGTATTCATGCTTCAATGCACTCATCCATCTTGAATTGGTAAGTGTTCGGCAGAGTCTTTACGACAAGCGAGTAAAAACTGACGTGATTCTCTCCTTCATGAGATATGGCATGGCCTTTGCGATGAGGTCGATTGAGGGATCGAGAGTCCTGCCTAGGCCCTCCAATACCATGACGGCCCACATGACTGAAGCGTAGTTACTTTCCATCTTTACCCTGTGACGCAGGAGCACTGCAAACAATTCTGACAGAAGCAAAGAAACGTCTGTATGCGCAAGTGTCAGTTGCTGTGAGCGGGCTGTCGCCACCACGTCCGCTATCTGGCGGACGAAGGCGGGGCGGTCGGTACATTGATGCTGAGAGCTGGACAAGAAGAGCTCGCCCACAGCTGCTCCATCGCCAAGAACCACGGCCTTGAAAACGGCCCGAAGATTGGCGAGATCGTATGAAGAAAGGCTCGACACGATGCCGGGATCAAGGATCACCAGCTGTAGGAATTCCTTTTTGTAGCCGGAGCAGTCGGTCACTGGGCGCACAAGAAGATTTCCAGGGTGAAGGTCGCCATGAATGAAGTTGTCCGTGAAAATCTGAAAAACAGCATTCACTCAGAATCTCCAGTGTTAAAGAGCGAGTGAATGCACGGCGTTTACCATCTTGAGTAGAACATCGATGCCTACGGAGGCGACCTCTTTCCGCACAGGATTGCAATCCTGACGTCCTTGCGTCCTCTCCACGAACTCCTCCACGTGCTCGCCCTCCTCAAAGGTCTCCACGAGTACTTCTTTCGTACATAGGTCCAGTAGCGGCTTGGGAAAAACCACCTGTTGACTTTTGATTCCGAAAAGCTGTCCAAACTTCACTAAATTTTTGGCCTCATCCGATAGATCCACCTGAAGATAAGTGCGAAATCTTGGAGATTATCTGCAGCACTGTCCGTATGCATCTTATTGATTGTACCTGCGAGATCATGAGTCTCGAGAATTCATCTAGCGATTCTCCGAGACTAAGCCAGTGTAGACTGGGCACGATCTGCTCAGCAATGGTGGCGAAGGTGCGCAACACACGGAGGTCCCTGGCGAAATGTTCGGCAATCCTCGGGTGCAGTACCTTGACGGCCACGGCTTGGCCATCGTCAGCCAATACAGCTCTGTGCACTTGGGCGCACGCGCCTGATCCCACGGGTTCGTGTTCTATCGATTCGAGCACCCTCGGGCAGTAGTCGTCGCCGCCGAATGCCTCGGACAGTGCCCGATGAGTGTCCTTCCAAGTATGTGGGGCAGTTCGGCGTTGAAGACGTGCCAACCTAAGAGTAAGCAACGATTTAATACGGAGTCGGGTAAGTAGGATTCCATAGAAGTGATGACCCAACGTGTGATCCTGCCAGAGGAACTACAACATGTTTACGTGTCGTTACCTGTAACAGAGCGCTGCCGGAAAGAGATCTCTTCTGGTGGCTGCCCACTGGCCCAGCTTGGTGGTGACGGGTCCGCTACGCTCCAGTGTCCGGACTAGGAGGTCGAACCACCAATTAAGCAAGGTGGGATCACTTTCGTTCTTGAACCATGTGTGGTACAAGGCCAAAGGAGAGGTGAGGACCAACGGAGCGAAGATCACAGATAGCTGAAGTGCGCGTAACAGTGTACGAAGGTAGTTCAACGTGTCGGAGAAGAGAAGTCTAAATGACAACGTGATTAAGTGTCACCCATTAATTGTGAGGGAATTTCAGCATTCACCAACCTGAACGCAGACACGAAACTCTGGCCAGAGATGTCATCAGGGGGGCTGAGTTTTATCACAGGAAGACTTCTGCCTATTCTTGATTGTACGCTTATTCTTTCTTCCTCAACTGCAGTCTCTGCTGAAACCAAAAGTCTGGAGGAAGACGCAAGTGTCACAGCTACGCAGCCACCAGACCCAACTCCCAGAGCCGCCACTGCGGCAGTCTTTGTCCTGCTGAGTAGCCGACTAGCCGAAGCAACCGCCAGCCTGCTCCGGACCAAAGTTCGTAAAAGAACCAACATACCTGAAACGATGAGTACATGTTGCGAAATCATGACTTTCTATTCTCTTACCAATCAGGTTGTTAGACTTAAAAATGGCCATCCTTGCGTCATAATGATCTTTTTATAAGCTGAGTTCTTGGCATCGTGACCGGACGAAGGAAAGGATTGTCTATAACATCACTTTCTTCTTTCTTCATCACTTTGGAAGGAGATTTCTCGTCGGGCTGATCTTCTGTCTCTGCTTTGGCGGCTCCTGCTTCGGAAGTTTCCTTAGGTGAGTCGTCTTCTTCAATCTCTTCCTTCTTTTTCTTAGGTTGAAACTCTCTTTCATCCTCCTCGAAGATCTGATCCCTGAACAGTAATGCCGAAACGTAAGCTGGAAGCAGCGGCTGGTCGGCTAACACACCACCGCAGCCTCCGGCAGATCCACCAGCGCCGCCTCCTCCTCCCCGACGGCCGCCACTGCTGCTACCGCCGCTGCCGCGATCACAGGAGATCAGCGGGAAGAGATTAGTGTCGTCGGTGCGAAAAAGTGAGTGCGTGCGGCCGGCGCTGGCGGCTGTCTTGGCGACAAACCTTGTGAGGGCACGCTCGACGTCTCTTTTCTGACTCGCAGCCTTCTCTCGCACCGATTCGTAGTCCGTCACTGGCTGCTTGTGCGTGGGCGTGCGGACGTACGAGTGAGAGTCCGGGAACTCGACGAAATTTTCTGGCACGACCCCGCCAGCACGGTGACGCCGCCGGTCGCCCGTGTGCAAGATCGCTGGTGCCCGCGGCGGCTGAATAGCGGACGGTGTCGGTAGGCCCTTTCGGCTGGTGCGGAAAGCGTAGTCTTTTAGGCCGTCGACGGTATTTAATGAACCCATCTCTGCCAACGCTAGTAGGATGTCAGCCGGCAGAGGGTGGTTGCGGCAAGCGAGCTCGCTAAAAGATCTGCAGGCTCTTCCGAGTTCACTCAAGAAGGCTTGCAGAACCTCAGTCACGCTTTCCAATGCCAATGGTGCCGCAGAGTCGAAGCCGCACTCCGTCAGGATGGCGGCCACCGCCACCGAAAGGCATTTGCGATAGTTCCGGTCTCCTCCGCCACTCGAGGAGGAACCACTGGTGACGGAACCGTCTATCTGGGCAGAGGCGACGCCTCCAGAGGACATGATGTTCTTCTACTTGGATTTTTGTACTCAGATACTGTCACTTCCCTGTTCGTCCAGTTTCTCGGCCAACAGAAACGCGAAAACAACAAACATCCCACTCAGCCCAGGTAGAGTCAGCTGTCGTTACACAGCCCCGGCCGGGCCTTATCAGCCCGTCAGTTCAGGGGTGCCATTTCTCTTGCTATCCGTCAACTGCGGTGTCGTATGAAGGAGAGATATACAGTGGAACACGCTTACGACGGTCACCCTATATACGGGCACACGGATATGCCGGTGAAGCAGTAAGTCATGTCCCAATTCAATGAGTATTCATCATTTATCGTGGGTTTGCTCACCCCCGTGGATCCGTTTGAAAGCGCTCCAAGTGCAACTATGGGCAAAAAGATGAGGCAGGCCAATATCAAGCATTATTCCATTCAAAGGAGGATCATGGGCCTCTTTTTCTTCTTGGTCCCAACAGGACCGTCATAAGTGTGTTCCACTGTAAAACAAGTGCAGGATAAGGAGGCTTGTCATCAAGCGTGAGTCCTACACCCAGAGTAACATAGAGGATCCGTTCATACAGTACTAGGAGGTGGGTAGAGCCCGAAAAATCTTCAGCTCGAGCCTGACTGAAGCTCTTTCTAATCACGATCAAGCTCCACAGTGCACAGTGCCGGTAGAGAGCAATATTATCGAAGTGACAGGACCCATTTCAACACAGGCAAAAAGTTTTACATGTGTTAACTTCACATGCATTCAAAATTGTAGTTTTAACTCTGTAGTGCCACTGCACAGGTCAGGGGTGCTGGCCTCCCAAACGGGGGTCAGGATCTCTCCACCCATCTCAAGAGTTAGGGCGCAACGAAAAACACGGCCAAGCCCATTGGGAAGGATTAGGGGAAGGATGAACATATGTACGATAGCGGGACAATGGAAAAAGCATTTGTGGACCAAAAGTGACATATTACACTTGAGAAAGAACCTCTGCGATATGAGGATTTTACGTTCAGTACTGATCTTTGGAGTTTTCTTTCGCTTCTTTATTCAAACCAAAGTACAGTTCAGTCCTGTAGTCGGATCAGAGTAAGAGTGTTAGCTCCATTGGCTGACACGTGGGCTGAATCGTGAATCGCAATGATTCAGCCCAAACTGAAATTTTCAGCCCGAAATGCATCACTATCGCCAGTGGTGATTGCTTTGCCCCTTATCACCTTGTTGGCTTCTACTGCTTTGTCCAGAAATATGTCGCCGGTCACCTCCTTGAGCGTCGAACAGACCTAAGTAGTACTATATGAGAGTGGGTCGAAACCTAGGTTTGAGCTTGATAGCTTGGACAAAGCTTTTCTTTTCGAAAGGCAAGGCGAGGCTTGAGGCTTGACAAAAAGCTTGATGAAAGTTTGACCTCTGAAAAACGTAAAAGTTTTTATTTTTACGATTTGAAAAATTCAGACAGTTGGCAAAAACCAAAATTTCAATGGGACTTCCTTCGGATTGATAAGCGAGCAAAACTTGTTGGTACAAGGTGGATCTCAACTTTTTTCATGGTGGAAAGGCTTCGAAAGCTGAAGGATGCTGTCTGCTTAGAGCTTTGAGGGCCAGAGGTATATGCATCTTTTGGACACTCACAGTGCCGGTAGAGAGCAATATTATCCTGACCCCCGTTTGGGAGGCCAGCACCCCTAACCTGTGCAGTGACACTACGGAGCTGAAACTACAATTTTGAATGCATGTGAAGTTAACACATGTAAAACTTTTTGCCTGCGCTGACTCCATGGCTGAAGCGTACAACAGATGGCACTAAAAGAGGAATCAGTAAATTATCAAGCAGAAAACAAAACCAAAGGAAGAGGCCCACAATATTCACTTCACAGGGCCAGACTACAAAATTGCCTGCGTCATTGCCAGCGTCACCCCAATGTACTCTAAGCTTCCTGTCTTCTCTGACCTTCCTATCCAATAGTTGTTTAGGTATCACTGTGCAATGCCACACACTATGACGTGACTTTAGTGTTGTGTCAAACACACAGAATACCGTAGACTAGGGATATACCACACCATCACTCAGTACGCAAGCACCACACACTTTTAAGAATCAAAATCCTCTGTCCCATAGTATAATTTACATCCCAAGTTCGCTGTAGTGAGCACCCGTCCCATCGAAAATGAAACAAAGATAACTTGGGGGCTTTACTGATAAATGATAAGTCTCATAATGATAAGAACCAGAGAGGACCCCTGCTTTATCATAGACTTTAAGCGTCACATACCCTTTGGCATCAGATAGAGATAAACAGGGTGGGGCAGATGTTCTTTGACCGACAAAAGAAAAATGTGCTGCTTGCCTAAATTCAGATGTCTCGGCTTGTTTTTGATGGAGCCGTTGCTGTTGCCGTCCAAATGAAGTTTAATGATCACGTCTCCGAGGTCCTTCACGTTCTTGGGCAGAGTCAGATCGAAAATTGTTCAAAAACAGAAGATTGTTTGCCCCTTATCCAATCAAAAATCATACAACAAAAAGTAGAGTGCTAAACGCCATTTTTTGGGTCGGTCAAAGAACATTTGCCCCACCCTGTGCACTTCCACCATCGTCAAGTGACTTTTCAAATTCACCCAGTGTGAGAAGCCAGCTTAAGGTACAAAATTTTTTCAAAGCACATTTCGTAATATGGCAAAGCTTTGATATGAAAAGTCTTACAACAGATGACAATTTTGCTGGATAATCTTCCTCACTTTCTTCTCCTTAAAGCTCAGTTTGCTCGACAGGGCTTCAGTTTCAGTTCTTACCAATTCTCGCGTGAGCTTTGCTATTTCTTCGTTGTTCAAGACAGACTGGACCAAGCCTAGGGTTAAAATCTCTCCTAGCGTCACTGCTTCCTTCAGTAAAACCTTCCTGACAAGTGTAGTCATTAACTCTCCCTATAATCATCCTTGTTGGCCTTGCAATGGAGGCTTAAAAGTTGGTTTAAAGATACATTTTTTGCATAATGCGGAGCCATCTACTGTTGGCTAACTGCTTGACTAACTCCTTTACCAGTGACAGGGACAGAAGTATTGACAAGACCAGAACAGCTCAGTCGACACAGGAAAGAAAATAAAATCACCTACTTTCCCTGGTCCAAGCCCCGTCTGGTCATTCGCATTGTTTGGGTCACCCTGCGACACACCAGGCACTCAAAGTGCCGGGCAACCTCCCCTTGGCTGTTGTGTCCTTGTCAGAAATATCCCAGGACAGTTTGTTCCTGTGCTTGCTCACGATGGAATTTGCAATGACCTTACTAGAACCTCTGAATTAGTGCCTGTGGCACAATTGAAGCTTATATCTCGAGTCGTTGGCACTCAGGTCAAGCAAGTCCTACAGACAAGAATAGCGTAAACGTGTACACATAAAAAGGCTTTTCACCTAATAGCTAACCAGTGATGCTTGTCCACCATGAAGACCTATCCTCGCTTATTCTTCTCCAGCCTCACTAGCACTGTCGTCATTTTCGGCGCTCTCGGCAAAGAGGCTCTAGCGGCCACGAATGGACCCTCTCTGAAGTGTTAGTGTCATGCTGCTACCACCTAAATCTCCGGCTGCCCCCTCTTTGGACCTTCTTTCCTACCAATCCGTGTCTTAGCTCTTTTCATTACCCATTGAGGTCCAGTCTGTAGAAGGGTCAGGTATTTTGCACTGGCAGTGGTCTTTTGAGAGGAAGGCAATGGATTTGTTCATCCTTTCCTTTACAGGGTCTTTATTCTTTAATTCCGTAATCTCTGCATTAAGAACCGCGGCTAGTATTGAACGCAAGAACTTTTGATGTGGGTAACTTTCAACGTCGACTCTAATACAAAAGGTTTCTTTCTGCATTCCTTCTAATCTGGCCACAAACATTTTAGTTGCTATTTTGCATGATGTACTCAGGGAGCTGTTATACTGACAGTATGAAAGTTACACTAGTGCAACAGCGCACTGGATGTACTATACTGTATACCATGCATATGTATCCATAGCACTGTCATCCCAGAACCTTGATGTGCGGCTCTCTTTCAAGAGCACCTCATATTTGAAATGTCTTCAACTTCGGTGCGGTCGTCACATTTGTGTTCAAGAGAGGTCCTGTTTTTTTTAACTAGCTGGCCTCAATGCAGAGAATACCGTGATTCTCTTTCCCAACCTTATTTAGCAGTTGTCTCTTCACCTGGTGGCCTCCTTGATGACCATAAAATCTTATTCACGTGTGTTAAGCTTCACACTAGCCACCTGTCTCAGTCTGTTGAATCACTCACATTGGCTGTTCAAAGATTGAGCTGCATACGCAGTCACAACATCTACGTATGCTGCAAGCTCAACCCTTTCTCTTGGAGTGGAGGCGGATTTCCCTTACCTTCCTTCAGTCTTATAGGGGCTCAGTTGCAGGGAAGAATGGAGTTGGGGACAAGAAAGTCCCCCTCGCTTGATCTTCCCAGTGGGAAATATTTGTTATTTTCATGCTCTCTCCGTTCAATTATGTGAGGTGTGGATCACGTCAAAGAGCCCAGGAGGACGTCATAATGCAGAAAAGTAGGCCTTATGGGTACAAATGCGATGTGAGATTGAATGCTTCAGAAAAATCGACGCCACGAACACACCTTTGCCCGGATAGCGGGATGACATTGTACCTTCTCGCTCCCCTAAGCGTCGTTAGTCCTTTGATGCCCAATCAGAGACGACTCCGTAGCTCAAATCGAAAGGCCAGGGTGAAGCAATGAAACCTTCAGGGAAGGCTTCATTTCGTCAGAAGTGAGCTTCAGAAGTCATTGGCCGACCTGTACGAGGACTGCAAGGACATTCAGGAGACAGGAGCTGATGAGGGAAGAAGCGTCAGTGGCAGTTGCTACGAATTTTTTTAAGTCAGTCTCGTAATGTGTTGCTTGTATTCAAGGGTCCCGATGCGCTGGCTTCGAGGAGTACAGCGACGAGGAGGGCCCCACCATCTTTGACATTGATGAAGAGAGGGGCGTCCTGAAGAAGCTGGAGGACCAGAAAATCCCCAGCGTAGATCTGGATACAATGCAAAAAATAGAGAAAAGCAAGAGGAGGTTTCTCAACGTATCTGAAAGATAACAACATATCTCTTACTTGACACTCCTATGTGGGGTACGGTGCAAAAGTAGGTGGTCGCGTACGCTGTTTTTTACATGAGCACTTGTGGAGTCTTCGTGGTTCATGCGTTGGTCTCCCTCCTTCTAGGCGAGGGCTGCACTTCAGCCTAGTGTTGCACTACGTCGATTGTATCGTCTCAGTGACTGTCAAAACGTCCGGGTACTGACTGATTCATCCGAAAAGTGCTCTAACTGATTGACATAACCTTTTTTCCTGAGCCTAGGCACGTGTCCGTGGCGGAGGAGTTGATCTCCAAGGTACAAGATGAAAGTCAAGAGCAAGGATGGGCCGATCCTGGACGGACATAGGAAGTCCATGAACTGGGTCGCTGTCGACATTGGTAATGCATTGTTGGTCTGACGTCACAATGAACCGCGACGCTGGAGATCTTCATCACAGGCAACGCTCTTCACATCTTCATGAAACAAACACGTAAAAAGTATGACATTGGGACCCTTTGGACTATCGGCCAAGATTTTGACGACTTTTCTAAAACGGAGACCGTCGACTCCATCGATCTGACGCAAAATTCTCTGTTTTCTGTATCTTTTTTTACCGCAAGCCAGAAATATGAAACTACTTCATGAAAATACTTTTTTACTACTTGGAAATATTTTTTTTGACTGATTTTACTTTATTGGAGCATTTGAACACTGCTTATAGTTTAATGGCGCTTGATACTAAAATCACTGGCTTGCCCAAAGTTGAAGTAAAAAGCCTGAAAATTCTTCGCACCCTCCTGGTCTCCTGCCGGGGTCACTACCGTCTCCTCCTCTTTCACCACCGTCTCCTGCCCTAACGCCACAGCCTCTGACATCACTGTTTGCGAGAATATGACAATGGCCACCCTCTTGCAGCAGTCTCCACGCACCAGAATTTGAGCCATGGTCACTCGTTGGTCTCGTTGACATACTTTAGAGCTGTTGTCTCCCGCACCCATCCGAAATGATGCTTAGATCAGCTGTGTTGGCGCCGCTGTTGGGGGCTTCAGACACAGACGACAGACAAAAGCAGTGATCAGTATTGGTCTCTGGATTCTCCAACCCCCAGCTCAGAGGCAACTTCCTTCCCAATAGCTGCCAGCTCATAACGGCCAATCACTTGCTTCCCAAAACCACCAGATTTGATGGGGACGTGGAAGACGTCAGAGTCTGTATCCTTTCCTAGGTCTGGAAGACACTGCTGCAGGCGGAGGAGATACGCCACAATCCTCAAAGCAGGGATGGGACTCATTTTGGTTGAAGGAAGCAATGAACCAATTATTCATTTCAGCACCCTTCTGCTTGACCTGCTGATAGTTGACCCAGACTCCTTCATCATCCACCATGATGCCGCCATGCTTTGTGGACCACAGCTCTTTACCAAGGAGGCCACCACAAGATACAATGGCAATGGCACACTTCCAGATCACCGAGAGTGATGAATGGTCGTTCAACTAAATAATAGATCATCAATTCACCATAAAAAAGTGCTTCCGTGTTAAAGATTCTTGTACCTGTAGTGCTCGTGGGATCTCCGCACGACTAAAACACCGACTACCTTTGGCTTGTCCTTACTCTCGTAGTTTTTTAACATCAAAGTGATCGTTGGGCACTTCTGCAGCTTCTGCAGCTGCTGGTGCCGACTGTTCATCATGAAGTAGGTAGACCACGTGCTGGATGCTTTAAGCTTCTTCTCCTCACACACAAAATTTTATGCAATGCGGTGAAATGAAGTAGAATATGCACTCGAGAAACGCACAGGTGAATATTGTTTGACTCTCAGAATTGTCTCTAGAAGATACCGTAGAGCCAGAATTTTGCATTAAGAAGAGATCCAGGAAAGCCAGAATCTTGCATCAAATTGCAAATTGCCTCACCGTACGAGGACTTCATCGGACTCGTTTTTTAGGTGTTTCCATCCTTGGTAGTTTGACCTGTCATCAGGCTCTTCCAAAGATGATCCCCCTTTCTATCACACTGGTCAAGCCACCTTGGATTCAAACACCTGAAAAACTGCCAATGAAGCCCTACTATAAGGTGAGGCAGTATATAGTTACGCCAGAAGCCTGGCTGGCAGACGTCGAGCCTCTCCAACCAAATGCCATATGGGAATTTGTACACAATGCAGCACAGAAGGAACAGAACCAGCGAAATCCGCTCTTTCATAGAAGTCTTCGACAACATAAATATTTGGTTTTTTTAACAATGTCCAACATATATAACAGAAAAGACGTGAGAAGGAGTCAGTCGAGTGTGATGCACGATGAAGAGTCTTACAGTGGAATAAGTAGAGGAGAGCTTTACACGTCAGCAAGAAGAGTATACCGGACAACTCACACCGTACCTCTTTAGTACGCACTAAAGTACATGACTCACAGTTCGAGCAGAGAGCAGCAATTGATACTCCTGCCTTGCTGTCCACAAGACAGCTCAATCGTACTTGTACAGGACAATTTGCTCGATCTCGGATACAGCCACGATTTGTTTAGGGGGGGTTATTTCATGAAAAAATTCCTGGAGTTTCTTCGGGGTTTATTTCGTATGTCTGAAATCCAGGTGAAATGCGGTCAATAAGTTGAAGTACATGACGTTGAAGTCGCGTACGTAGATACCACGTTAACTTCACGCCTCGGCATTTTTCTCCAGTCGTATTTTTGACTGCATGAGCCTAATGAAAGCAGAGTTCATTCACTTACACCAGAAGACTTCTGTGAAATTATGGTTGTTTTTACCACTGGAGCTCATGAGCAGCAAGACACCAGGATAGAAGTATCTCGAAGTTACGATCCTGTGAGCCAAGAAATGACATATGGGTCAACGGGTATGTGGGAAGATTCACTTGCGTATCATCCCGTGTTAAGTTTAATACGTGCGCTTCATAAGACAATCTTGAATGATTTGTACACCTCTGCACGACTGAATTTTCTATAATTGAGTCATTCTTTGGGTTCGGTACCCAAGATACAAGGTAGATTTGTCATTTTCCTTTTGCAGCTCAGCTGCCACATTGATTTCCATTCAGTTATTGATGGTGCGTATCTGTGGGCTACAAAAAAATGGCACTTTCCCTTTTGAAAACTTGAAGTTATCTTATCTGGACAATGTTACTCCTACGAAAATTGGTTGCCCAGCTTTCCTCCTCCCCCGATCCAAGTCCCACTTGTCTGAGGTCTACTGTATTCTAGACCTTTACAAACGATACACACACCTTACTACTAATGGATGAGAGCTACTTAAAGGTGACGAGCTGTGATTCGCGGCCCCCGCTATTCACACTGGACGCATTCATACCTACTACGGGGGAGCAAATTGTAACGGTTTCTTAAAGAAAAATGTCTCCGTCATTGGTGACACTACCTGTCCTGTCGAGATAAACGCGCACTGGTCGTCTCAATCAAGTTGCCACTCACTTTTTCGCGGTTATTTTGTCTTCACGCGACACACAGAGCGTTCGGAATGTGCGACCAAATGCCACTAATTACGGAAAAGTTATCTCATTTACTTGAGGCCCACGTGAGAGCCACCATTTTCCTGTACACGTGAGGTGAAGGCTCGTACTAATACTTGGGCAACAGTGCCAGTACGGTACTCATACTACTGCTGTACACCTTCATCTGTTTCACGTGCGCCCGGACTGCTGACTTCTTGCTGAAAACACTTCAGGAAAATGTTGCCATGTTTTGATCTGCACCTGCCTCCGTCCCGAAGGAGCAAGAAATGTGGTCGAGGAGGAAAGCACCAACTTCTGCAACGTAACCGAGACGGCCTGCGCGTAACGTGTAGACAAGTTGCATTCGTTCATGGTAAGTACAGGTGTTGGTAAGCGCAATTACAGATCATAAGGATGTCTTGGTTAAATTAACCTTAAAAGAATGAGTGTTTGTGAGGAAATGCAGCTTCTTCGTTAAGGAGTTGGGCGAATTTAAAAGACTTCAACTGGCACTTGGGCCAGGGAGCTCGAAGGTTTTGCTCGTGATCATGTGAGCTTAAAGCAGCCCCATTTGCGTCATTTTTGATTATTGCCGTCCAGCTAAGCGAGATCGCTTTAGTTTACTCCTTTTCCCATACGTACCCACATGACGTGGAGGCATATGGAGGTGTGGGAAACTTTTCCCTCTCCTTCAAGTGTCCCCTAGCACGAAAACAGTGTTCTTTTGAGACCTCCTTCTTAAATCATTTTCTCTATAGAGTGAAGAATACACCGGTGAAAGGAAGAATTTGGTTGTGGCGAAGGCCGCGCACCTTTTCTTCTTCAGGGTATACAGGACACAAACACAACTCTTGCTTTCTCCAGGATTGCTGAACCGGGAACGGTCATGACGACGACGACGACGACGACGACGACGGCGACGGCGACGACGACGGAGATGACGACGACGGCGATGACGACGGCGATGGATCCCGGAGCAGTGGCAAAAGGGGACTTTCCAAGAACGAAGTGCTCAACCCTCTTTTTGACTTCAGTACTTCACCACCACAGCTGGTACTGTACGTACTGCAAGGGAGAGAGAGAGAGAGAGAGAGAGAGAGAGAGCAAGAAAAAAGCAGCTTTTGCCTTCACTTCGACCCCGCCTCCACCCATCGGACAGAGGGAATTTCCCCTCGAGGAAAAAAGAAGAAGACGACTCTAATGACATTGTGACACGCACGGTTCTCTATACTTTTACTCCTCAAAGAGTCACAGAGCTACAGAAAACTACGCCTGCTGTGATAATGGCCCATGCATTCTTCTGCGCTGTTATTGCTGCTTGTTGCACAATGACGGAGGATTAAGCGGAGAGATTTCTTTCTCTAGCGGCTGCCATTCAAATCTTTGCCACTCACTCACTGCTCAGCAGACCCTTTTTCCCCTAACCTCTGTACAATTCTTTCCACCTCGCTTATTTTAACCTTTCTGTTCCTGGTGCTTATCAAGTTTCGCTGCTCTTTCAGCTTAGGGGAAAAAGTTTGACAGTCGTCGTCTGTGAAGATCATACGTATTTCTGACATTAAGCTGAGCCATCGCTATCTTCTTCATTCATCCTTTCCCTTAGGTGAAATCGGATAGTTTTTAATGCTAAGAGACTTAAGGGGCAGCAGCACTAGAAGTGTTTGCTTTGCTAAAAAAGTGGCTTGTTGACTTTCTGCCTGAGCTTTATAAACGTTTATCCTATTACTCAAAATAGGAAGCACTTAAGAAGAAAATTCTCATTGCAGAACCTTTCAGACTGACTTGTCATGCTCATCTTCAAACAGTAGCGCACCTGGCCTTCGTAACACATCACTTTCCAGGGACGAGGACTCAACGCCTGTTGACGGTGCAACATGCAATCCCAAGACCTCTGCCCGGCCTTAGAACATAGCCAAGGTGGCGGAGGATAGAAGGGGACGGACGGCCCTTATAGGCCCATAGGACATGACTCCTGTATTGCTTTCTCTCTTGTGTTACTACACCCCATTACATAATACGGGGTGGCCAAAATGGACCGCACCGAATCCCACAAGGCCTCTTCGAAGAAAGGAAGGTCAATGTCACATCAACTGCAAGTTGACGGAAACACCTTTTGTGACACCTTGTAGATGGCTCCCTAGTATGGGAGTTCCGTCTCTTCTCTCCCCTCTCTTTGGATTGATCGGAACTTTTTATTCGACGCACGCTTGGCCATCAAATAGTCGTCGTATTTGTACCACCACCTTATGTTCAGTATTCTGGAGTCTCCGATGTTAGAGGGGTAGAAAAAAAAGATCAACTCCTGGAGGGAGAGACCAATCATCAGCATAACGTCCCGCGTCGGTGCTGGAGAGCACCAAAAACAGTGCACACTAAATGGTTGACCAGGATGCATCTACAGCTGTCGCCACCTACAACTTGAGCAGACTATTCATTGAATTTCCTTTAAGCACTTCTTTGTCTGTTTTGTTCAAATGTAAAGTCACATAGGAACGCTTTTTGTCGAAGAAGTAGTTATTCATTCTATACACACTCGTGCGTGCGCGGTGCACACATACTTTGCGTACTGGCACAAATAAGAGGTCTGTGTGCGCGTGTATATGTGTGGGTGTGTGCGAGCGGGCTACTGAATACTATAAGAAAACGTAATAACAAGATGTAGGTAGTAGACACGCTGCCTCCACTGCTGCTGTCGCCTTGTACCCATACAAAGAAAGTCTTGCTTTGGTGACGTCACCAACCAGAAAATGATTCAAGAGGACGATAGGAAATAATCCTTCAGCTGCACCACACAATCAAGACAGTCATGCGTGTTCACCAGTGGGAGGGAGGGGAGGACTGACACATGTAAGAATGCACTCTTTTTTTATGCAAAAGGCAACAACAACAAACCCAGTTTTAAACTCTTTAAGCAGGTACGTATATACTGTAGGCCGTAGTAACATGTGACAGTTTTTGCAGTTTTGTCAATAAGCCAGGCCTGGTGGAGAAATTAATCTCCCTCTTTCTCTTTCTTTCTCTCCCTGGCGCTCCCGCCTTCGTAGGCCTGACTTTTTGTATGGGACCACCGCATATGTACGCTACACCTGGGCATACATGTGTACAGGCCCACCAAAGGCAGTACGCACCACGTAACTGGAGAAACTAACTGCTGGCTACCATTTTGTGGGTTAAGGCCAAGAGAGACCATCAGCTGGAAACTCTTGGTCTGCTGCCAAGGAGGTTTCTTCAGCTTGCCCTCAAGCAACTCTTGTGTTAGGATTTCGCATTAAAATCACGCAACTCGCTGAGGACATGACACGGGTCACGCAGATTCTCGCTGCTTTTCTCCTTCCCGACAAGTGCAGGGCACACAGCCCGCTGTGTAATATCCGCCACATCATGGTCACTCTGGACCTCCCTGAGAATCTCTCGTGACGACTTCTGTCACGTGAGATTGACTACGATGGCGAAAGTCATGCATTTCGCAACTTTTCTCTCCCCCACACTGCAATTGCGAAAGTTCTTAGAGGGCGGGAAAAAGTATCCACCTTATCTGACGGGAGAGGTTAAGACCTGGGGCAGAGGACGTGTAAGTATGCTAAGATTGCAGGATTCTGTGTTTTTCCAGTCATGAACATAAAGTACGCAGCCGATTGTGTTTTGAAGGCATGCCTTCAACGAGACGTGAAAGCGTAGTCTACGTACGTAGCCTTTGTCACCAGTCCTGGCACGTCATGACTCTCAACGAGCCCCGCAGGGCAAGAGAGATGAGTCTGGCACCTGTGCCAGATGGAGGCACATACATGTGAAGCAAGGCCGATTATCCTTAAAAAATTGACTTTCAGTTACCGTATTTTAACATGGAGGTGAACACTCCACCTAAGGTGCACAGACGATAACATGAAGGTGAACAGCAACTTCTTAGCACTCATAGGTCATGGCGCTTGAATACATTTGATGAGAAAATCTTTCATTCCCCTTTTAAGTTCCAGGTCACTTTCTAGTACCGATTTGATGAGGAAATTCTTCTTTTTTTCTGCATGCAATTGTTCCTTCATGGAGCCATACAACAAAATGAAAACTTGCTTCTGATGGGTGGTCCAGTAGAACTTTCTAGTTCCTTAAGTAGATTTGTCAACACT
>JAAUXU010122741.1_pt1 | contig 32408 bp, 30 predicted proteins | sample 7278151 | NCBI WGS metagenome assembly JAAUXU01 (sample SAMN14350113, study PRJNA611818) | marine sediment metagenome | isolation source: surface marine sediment (1.8m) | place: French Polynesia: Moorea | collected 2018-08 | reverse complement strand
CCTCCCTCCCTCAAGAGGAGAGAGATGTGTACGTGTCAATATCGAGAGTCCTCAGAGAATTTCTCCCCTTGATAAGAACACCACAACAGAGATGTGAAAGCTCTCTCCTAATCAATGGAGCATCCGCCATAATTGCATGCTCTTTTCTTCTTTTTTTTTGCTCTCTCCCCCCTCGGAAAAAAAGGTCTGATATGAGGAACATTGGCCCATTGTGGTCGCTGTCAGCCCGCCAAACACCCCCACAAACAACAAAAAGTCAAAAAGCTTTGTAGGAGCGGCTGTCAATCAAACCGTCGTCTGACCCAGACCAACTGAATTCATGGTAATTTTGTTTATCTATTCATTAGATGCATACCGTCGTAGTCGTTGGGCTGGGAGGGGAAGGACGGGGGGAGGGAGAGAGAGCCCAAGATTGACAGCCACAGCAGGGGGGTGAAGGGGGGCAAGAGGGGGGGGGGGCGTGAGGGGTTCTCGGTCTGACAGCCATGCACAACAGACGAAATTCGTGACATCTAATCTTGAACCGACCTGGCCCACCTAGCTGTACAGGGTGAGTCAAAAGTCAGTGGAATGTTGTTGGAAGAAAAAAAGAGAGAATAACATTTCCCCATCCCTTGATGTGAGCGCAGACCTCTGCGTTCTTCCGCTCAAGCACGGCCGACGTGCGACGAAATCAACCCTCCGAACGGTTGACTCACCCTGTATAACAATTAAACGCTCTCATACCTTCTGCAGGCCGAGCCAGAAAGCTATTGGCTGTACTATGTGAGCGCGTAGCATGCAAGCTCCCATAAAAATGCGACATTAATTTCTTGAGGGGAGGTTAAAACCAGGCAACAGCTGTTGTTGCAGCCGCCGCCGCTGAAGCCGCACACTTATCGCTACCAACAACTCATTCCGCTGCCTCTCATTGGCTGGACTTGGCCAAGAATAAAAAAGGGAGAGATGGTTGTTCCTCTTTTATGTAGTTGTACTTCTACCTGGCTCCCGACCGACGACTTTGGAAGGAGAAGCAGGCAGCAAAGCGCTTGTGAACACGAAACTTCCCGCACAATGAGTAATGATCTCGATGGCAGCCGTGCGACAAGGGGGCAGGGCCGACAAGAAATCTGCCCGCCATCATAATAGTTTATCGCTTTTCCCCCCATAATAATCACAATAAGTCCGATTCCCCCCCCCCTTCGAGACCGGGCTGGCGGGGGGACCCGGGCCGACTGGATGATGTCTGCTGGCACGTGTGGTCTCCGAAAGTTTTCTCCATTTGTTGGGAAAAAAAAATCAATGAGGAATGCCCAAGCCCATGCATTTCGAGCCCTCCTCCTCCCCCCCGGCAATTCAGCACGCGGGAATACAAATCAAATTCCTGTGTTAATGCTTCCACGGGGCATTTTCAATGGCTTGGGCCGGAGCACGAGGCCATTTGATACCCATCCAAGAATGCATAACATGAATACAGATTAGCAAATGACGGAGCGAACCAAACTAATGAATTATCTACGCCCAAGGAGAAGAAGCCCCAGGAAGAACAGAAGAAAGGAGCAATTTGATCTGATCACCAGAAAATAAGACATTTCAGTATTACTGTGTAAAAGAAGCCTCTCTCTCAGCTCCATCTCTCTACTTTTCCTTTCTCTGCGATGGGGAGTGTAGATTTTGTCCTTCCAAGGAAATTTCCCCTGCCACAATAAATCACGATAAAGTCTGATGTCGTCCTCTCCCTCCTCCTCTCTCCCCCTCCCTTTCTTCTCTCGACATAGTTGTTGTACGTAGAAAACGCAATCTCTGAGATGCTGCTGCAAAAGTAGTCGGAGGAGTAGTAGGAGGAGGGCTGCAATATGACCAGAGCCCCCCAGAAGAAAAGGAAGAAAAAAAAGTAGGGAGAGCTTGTTCGTGCACTAGAAAATTATGTTTATGATGGCTGCTGCCTCGATTTTCTCGGCTGCTCTCAAGGTTTTCGGGCAGAGAAGAAGAAATGGCTTCCTCTCCGACTAATTACCGGGCTGTCTTGGCACCGTCATCAAAAATCGATACATCAGGAGCGTCTTTTGCACGTCGTAAAGGGGAACAACAAATTTCGGTCGATTCAAATGACGCGAAACCCTCGGAGAAACAATTTCTACAGTTCATTAAATAAGACTTTTCTGCCGCCATTTCAGACGAGAGCAGAGGGAGGGAAGAAGGGGCCATTAGAGGTGTTGTATCGGTGTCTTGAGACTCATTGCCTATCTCAGAGAAGGGAGAGACACAGAAAGGGGTCCCCTTTTGTTTTTGCGTCCATTGGAGTTGCGCCAATTCTTGCGCAAACGTGGTCAACGCCCCGTGCGTGGGGCACCAGTAATGGCGCGAATATGGAAATGACCAGGCTGGGGGTGATCAGCAGCAGCAGCAGCAGCAACAACAACAACGACGACGAGGAGGACAACAACAACAACAGCCGGGCCAGTAGCAACAGCGGAACGAGAAGAGGGCGAAAATCGGGGGTTTCTCTCCTCCATGCATGGGGGATGCTCGACAATGAGGAAGCAGAAATGTATCTGGCCAAATATGTCCTTAACTGCAGCAGTTATTCTCTTCCATTCATCTATGCTTGATTGGATGCAACATTTTTGGGGGAAGAGTCCACAATTAGCAGTTCTCATGAGGGCAAATTTATTCCTACCTACCCCCTCCTCCCCCCTCCCCCCTTTGCCTCACCTATTAGTAACACGACGTCGTGGCAGCCCCGGGGAGCAAGAGGGAGAAACGCAATTTCCCCGGGGCTGTGGTGTGTGCTGCACTCGCCAGAGTTTTAATTTCAAACCAATCGTTATATGTCGATCAGTAATTTGTAGAACATGTGAATGAGTCCCTCCCTCCCTCCCTCCTTCTCTCCCTTCTCTGGAATGCACGCGGCCGTCATCTGGTGCCTCAGGCCAAGTCTCTGGCGGCCTCCTTTGAAGTCTTGGGTCGGTATTGTTAGAGCAAGAAAGGTTGTTGGAAATTTGTAAGACCCTGGCTAGATCTGACAAGGAGGGGGGGGAGGAAAGAAGCGTTTTACACTTACCAGTTATTGACTTGAAGAATGGTGAGTCCGGTGTCCTGTGCTAGCTGCTTCTTCTGATCTTCCGACGGATATGGGTGCTGCGGAGAGAGAGAGAGATCAAAAATTTACTCTTTTCTGCACAGTCATCATGATCACGTATCTCAGCCACTGCTTGCTTGCATTTTCAGTTTACTGCTTGATAAATGATGACAATGATAGCTTCCAAATTTCTTACTCAACATGCGTATGCAAAGCAAACAGAAAGTGACTGCCGGAATATAAAAAAAAGATCAAACCACGAAAGACACAACCTTTCCTCACAACCTCAGACACAAGTGCTGCGCTCACCCAGGGAGGATTGAGATTTCAAATCATTCCGGAGACAACTTTGTGGTCTCGAAAACGCCTGGCAAATATTATCCTAGCGAAGGAGATGAACTTGAGCTTTCTTGAAGGGAAGTAGGGGGAAAAGAGAGGAAGGAAAGGGGAAATAAATTGTCAGGTGGTCTCCCCCGGAACATTGAATCCTGCTCACTGAGGTGCTCTGGTGGGGGCGCTAAATCTTCTCACCAAATTGGACTAACGCGTCTTTACTACCCGCCCGGGACAAAGATAATCCAGAAGACGACGGCTTTGAATTTATAGCTAGGTGTCTTGGATCTGAGGGAATTGAAGGAAGGAAGGAAGAGGAGAACAAACTAGAAAGCAAAAGGCTCCTTCATCCAATTCCCAGACAATATGAATGTGTGCTAGAAAGGAAAAACTTTATTGTTGTCAGGGGAGAACCAAGGATAACAGGAAGTTTTATTTTTTTTTCTGAGTTACAAAAAAAAGAAGGTTGGACATTTTCAGATGTGATTGGCTTCTTCGATTTTCTTCTTTCTCCCCCCCCCTCTTTTTCTCCCTCAGATATCAACCCCAAAACCAAGCGTTTCTCCCTTTGTGACTGACTTTTTTCTTTCTTTCTCTCCCCCTTTTTGTGTGTCCATCCGTGATGGTCATTTGCCCCGGCGGGGCGGGATAGGGAATGGAACCCCTTCATGTGATTCATCCCCCCTTCCTCCTCTCAATATCGCCGATAATGATGATTACCTCAAATCTCCCCATCACAGACACATACACACTACGTACGCACAGAGAAAGACGTCGTCTGGAAGCTTCTTTGAGTTTGCCCTACTTGTGCGTACAGGGACATGCGGCTGTTCTGGAGTGCGTTGCAGGCGTTGGATGCACGCAGTTTTCCACACACACATACGCACACACGCACATTTAGATGTTTTTAATGCGCACATGACGCATGCTAAAATATACATGGTACATGCTAAAATGCATACCGTATAATCTCTGATATCAGCAACACCGACTTGACACATGTTTGGCTCGAAAATTGGCATTGTTGCTTGCATTGGCACCTATTGCTTACGTTAGAACCAACGCTCTAGTATCAAGCGTTGCTTGTACAAAACATTATACGGTAAGTATACTTTATTGAGAGAGCAAGAGAATGATTAGATTTGTTGTGACTGAAACTTGGTAAGGAAGCAGATCTTTCTCCTCTCTCTTCATCGCCTTAAATGTAGTCAAATTTACCGTTAGGTGTTGGAACAGCCACGCCCTGAGGATGTTGGTGGCCACCTTGGGGAAGATCCCTCTCTTCTTGGCGTTCTTCTTGCTGGCGGGGTCGTCGTCGTCACAACCGTCGGTGCCGTCTCCGCTCCCCACGCTCGCATTACTCGCATCGCCTGTGCCAGAAAGAAAGAAAAAAATCTGATTACTCCAATTAAAACGAAAAGAGCCTCTGCACTTCCCTCCCTCTTTTTGCTAGTGAGAGAAAGCCATTAATAGTGCAGCTTTTGCTCATCAATTATTAGAGAGAAGGGGCGCAAAAGTTAACCGCTCATGTAACACCAACAACGTAGGAGGAAAGAAGCTATTTATAATTCAAGAGCAGGGGAGAGAGAAACATCTTCTTTGCTCTCTCGCTCGCTCGCTCGCTCGCTCAGACAATGTCGCAATTACCCAGAGTGTGTTTAATTTCACCCATAGTAGGAGAATGAAAAGCGTTCGGCTGTCTGTCAATCTACGTGCGTAGCGGCAATTGCATCGAGCGAGCGAGCTGTAACCATGTTAGAGGGCCCTTCTCCTATTCCCTGCTCACCCCCTCGTCCGCCTCCTCCTTCCCCAACTCCAATCTACAGGGTGAGCCAAGAGCAACTGCGTACGTGTAATTCTAGGGGAAGGATCTATGAGGGCTGCTGCTCTATAATGAAGGAGGAGAGTCGAAATTTTCATCTGCAACAAACCACCCATTGATGGATCACCTGCTGAGGGTGTAGAGAGAGAGAGAGAGAGAGAGAGAGAGCGAGAGAGCAACTTGTGGCATGATGGGCCTAGAGACAAAAGCACCTCGAGCAATTTCACAACATCCTTGATCATGGTCCTGGGGTGGCTTTTTTCTTTTGCCCTTCTCATCTTCAGAGACTGATGACCACAGATATATCCCAGTCACTTTACTCTTGACTCACCCTGTGTCCCACCACGTAGGAGCAGCTAGCCATAAGTAAAGTACAATTAGTATTGACGTGTTGCCATCAGAGCGAGAAGCTTTGGGGGTCCATTTGATCGTTCCGCCGCTGACTCATACACAACAGCACTCAGGGAGCAGCGCTAAAGTGATTACAGAGTCACTTCCTACTCAAATTGTATGGAAGCTTTGCTCTCTTCTTCCACACTCAAAACATTCACGCATACTAAGGCTGCGTTCACACATGTTTTTGCCGTCCGAAATCCGCTGGATTTTTGACTTTGCAGCTTGTTCAATTCCATTTCCCCCCTACCCCCTCCCCCTCGCCGCCGCCGTTGCCGCCGCCTCGACCACCACCCCCCTCGTCTCTCCCTGGTGAGAAGTCGACATGAACAAGAAGCATCACTTCGGCGGCGCCCACGAGCAGAGCTCTTTTTTTTTTTTTCTTTTTCTGTCCTTGGGCGCATGTGGAGCGCAATCTGGCCTGTGTAAGTGCAGCTTAAGCATCGAATAACTTTGCACCCCCGTTGTTGATGTTGTTGTTGTTGTTGCCGCTGCTGCTGCAGCTCCTGCGACCTATTGTGGACCGAACCAATTCTCGGAGGCGCCAATTTCGAACCCCAAGGATGTGGCGAGCCTCAATTTGTGGCGGGGCGAAAAACGAAGCAGAGGCTTAATTGCCATGAGGGTCAGAGCCACAAGTACAATGAAATTCTTTTCTACTGATCCCCATCAGGTAGTGGAGGAATTCCGCCGCTCGCCGCTCGCCGCCGCCGCCGCCGTTGCCGCCGCCGCCGCTAGCCGAAATTCCATTCCGCCCCTCCATTGGAAAATCACATGTGGACTTGGTTCCACTCCCCCGAATTATATCATTGAGTGCTTTGATCACGCGAGCTGCCGATTGGACGGAAAAAAAATGGAGGTGGTGAAAAAATGTGACGCCTGAGGGGACAGACAGACAGACACCCACAACATCAGACCACACATTACCACTTCCATTCAAGAACTTTTTTTTTCGCAACAACTTCTCTCTATAGAAATTTCTTCCAAAAGGCTTGCCACTAATGACTTGTGTTGTTGGTTCGAAGCTCCTCTCTCTCTCTCTCTCTTTCTCTCCTGAGAAGAAAACTTGGATAATGCTATCTTGGATCTTTGCTGCTCCAGGAATGTTGCGATGACTATCACCTACTCTCAGTTGTTAGGAGACGGACAAACAGACAGACGGACGGAGGGGCTGCGCAGAAACCCACTTCATCATGCCTACTCTAAGAGCCCGGAAAAAGAGACCTCAGGACGATATTCATAGTCGAACTAGATCTTTCTTTTTTTCATTCCTCTTCTCATTCTTCTTTGTATCTATCGGGCTAGCTGTGGAGCTCGTACTATCATCCCAAGTTCCTTGGTGGCTCGAAAAATGCTTACACCGACAACTCTGTAAGCTTTGTGTCTACTGGAGTCTTGACCCTTGACATTTTCTAAGAATTAGCCAGAGAGCTAGATCTAGATTAAGTTTAGATTGTGTTCGAGATCCCGTCTCTCAGCCTGGGCATATCTATTCAAGTGTGCACAAGTATTGCACGAGACATCACGATGCACGCGCTGTAATTGGCCACAGATGCACATACGTCACTGCAGCACGAATGCACGTCTCCTCCTCCCCTTTTTTCAGCCTCACACTGCACATGGAGGGATCTTTAAAAAAAAATCAGTGATTTCCTCGCGCAATTTGCCTGCCGATGCCTGTCTGGCTTCTGTCAGAAAATGACACCTTGTGATATTTTGGAGAAAGAAGTTATTGTGGTGTGTAACAGGCATGACGGGAAGAAGATTCTCTTTAAACGTATATCGCGATTGTCTCAGACTGTAAAATGGGACCAGCGTGGGGGGTAAACAAGGCAGACAAAGCGAGGCTCAGGATCATTGAGAAGAGCCAGAGGACAATGACAGGAAAGAGAGAGAGAGAGGCGCAAGTCATCCGCCTCCGTTGAAGAAAACGTTAGAAACCGTGAAATCAGTGGAGAGAAAGTTGAAAACGTTCCCAATGCTCCGGATATTAGGAAGACTCAAACCAGCGACGATAAACAAAGCGCTGTTCTCATGGTTCACGTGAACACCATCAAAGGAGGGAAGTAACTGAGAGCTTCCTGTACGTAGCAACATTTTCGGAAACTAATTTGTTGTTGGCCCCCACTGTAACAAACCGCTGCTTGTATTACAAGAGCAGCCAACAATAGACAGGAGAGTCTTCTTCGTGATTGAATGGTCCGCCCGCTACAGGATGAGTCAAGACTGCGACATGGCCTCACACCAGGCCTCTGCCACCCCCACGCCGCCGGCTGTCTGCACCGCCGCCATCGCCGCCACCACCGCCGCCACCGCCGCCACCGCCGCCGCTGCCTCTTCCTCCCTCATCTGTCGCACGCCACCCTGTGAATTTTACGCCAGACGCCTTCGACTTGAACGATATGTAAAAGTGCAGCTATGTCCATTGATGCAGCTGTAAATCCCAAATGGAGCCATCATCTACAACTCATGCCTGCCACCTTTCCCAGCGGGCGATCCCTGTGATGAATGATGGCAGCCATCTTGAGAGAGAAGACGGTGTCCTGTTGCTTTGCTCTCATCTTCATTAGAACAAAGTCTCTCCAATTGGTTCCGTCGCATTTGGTAGAGAATTCAAATGCTGCATATGTGTGCCGTTTTTTTTTCCTTTCTCTCTCTCTAGAGCACTTGGCGTAAATATTGAGTAGCTGCCTGTGGGTCCGACCATCACTCATTTTGACAGGAGCGCGAGATAGCAGCAGCAGCAGCTATGCACGAAGCTGAGGCTGAAGCCGAAGCTCCAGAGGAGGGAGAGGGAGAGTATGAACGAACAGAAAAGACAACTAGACGGCGATCGGACTGGCAGCATTTACACACGGGCTTGATTTACGAGAGGAACATGTTTTTATTAACTGGCAAGAGAAGCCGGGCTAGACACAAGCAGCAGCCAAGGTAAGCCAAAATACCTGGTCTGTGTGGACCAATGAAGTCTGTGGAGTTACCTGAGCTGGGCGGAGTCTAGAGAGAAAAAGAGGATAGGCCCAAGAGGGGCAAGAAGAAGAGGGAGAGGAAAGAGAGAACGAGCGCATCAATGACAAAAGAAACGAATTCGAACAAAGAGAAAGAGCCTCTTCAATTTTTAATGGGCAGCAACTTTTTTTTTCTACTTCGACTTTTTTTTGTGCCAGAAACGAAGCTCCATCAAGAAATGTTTTCTTCTCCTTCCTTCTTATTCTACTCGGTCGTCGTCTTCTTTGTCTTCTTCCAGATGAAGACAACTGCATTTCAGCCTGATGAATTCCGGACAGACACAGAGAGAGCAACAGACAAGGTTATGTCCCTCTGATCAAATGGTCCCAGTATTATTATGTGCATAGTAGGCTTTTTATGAACATGGGTCTCGTCTGCTCCTCCTTATCAGGGGTGTAGGATTTAGCTCTTCTCTCCTCCTCCGATTTCGCGACCATTTATCTCTGCGCTATGGCCTTTCTATTGCTCGTAAAAGAGAGAGAGCGCGCGAGAACAAGAGACGCTTTGCCGCTCAAGTCCACAGATGTCGCTGGCTGCGGCCGCCGTCGAACCGCCGCCGCCGCCGCCGCTGCTCTCAAAATGGCGGCGACGGCCACGGCGGCGGCGGAAAAAAAAAAGTACTGGGGGCAGAGGAGGAAGGAAAAAAGAAGAGCGGCGGTTGCGGTGGTGGCGGCGGTAGCGGCGGCGGCGGCGACGACGACGACGACGACGACGACGACGACGACGACAGCAGCGGTGGTGGCGGCAACGGCGACAGCGACCGCGACAGCGGTGGCGACAGCGGCGGTGGGCCAGCGAGGCGAGCGGGGAGAACAGGGAGGTGAAGCCAGCCAGCCAGCAAAGCAAGCAAAGCAGGCGGGCGAGCGCGCCGCCGAACTCGGTTAAGGCGCATTATTCATGTCGCGCGTAAGTGAGCTCGACAGGTATGTGTCGCCAGGGCGCGGTGCGGCGGCAGCGGCGGCAACCGCGTCCGCCACCGTCGTCGCCGCCGCCGCCGCCGCCGCCGACATTGTGTTGTCTGTCACCGGGCTGACATCTAATGAGGAGTCGAAGTAATTCACACCCATACACGGCCGCTGATAGCATCCATAAACCTTGTACACACGCAAAGAAGAAAAGGTGAAAAAAAGATACGCACACTTTTTTTTCCCCTTTTTTTTTTGCATCTCGCACATGTGTGTGTACTCGCATACGCTGGCTCCTCTCCGTTAGTTGCAGAGACTTATGTAGTGGAGGCAATACTACACCTCTGGATAATTGATGAGCCTGGGTGTCCATGGCGGGCGGGGCAGTAACACCCCGGCAAAGGCGAAACCATATCAATACTGTCATCTCTCAAATATTAACCAGTACTCCACATTTCTGCCGTATGCACGGGGTTGGCTGATATGTCAAATTAGTCGATATGGGCCTGTCATTAATAACACCGCCGAGCGCTCGTTGTGTCAAGCTGTCCTATTCACTTGACACATGTAACAAACAACTCTTTCTAGCAACACTTGATGATGAATGTCGCCAATCTGAATTCGTGAAAAACACAAAAGTAGTAAGAGAGTCGTCGTCTGGCCGAGTTCGTCCATAGAGAGGTCAGCGGCAGCAGCCACAGCAGCGTGGGCTGCTCGGGCGACGTCAGCAGCTCCTCCGGCAGCAGCAGGCACCGGCAGCAGAAGCTCTGAAGGCAGATTCCGATCTGGTCATTTGAGAAGCCTTCTTCTCTCTTCCCTACGTGCCAACGACAAGTCTCTTCTACAAATCCATCCATTACAGTCTCAGTCCGTTCGGTCGATGCATCTCTCGAACCAGATAAGGACTGGCCCAGGAGGAGTCAGCGGGGGGGAGAGGAGACAGGTCAAAAATTCGTCGCAGGTATGCGGCAACGCACACTTGCTTTTTTTTGCAGCCAGGAGGACAAGCACACATGTTACTTAGGGGTTTTTTTTACTTAATTCCTCCCTCTCTCTCTATTTCCACTCCTCCCGCTGTCTGCAATGTCATGATTGATGCGCGTTAATGGACATTCGCTGTCCCCTTCACAAGGTGATGTTGTTTGTAGCAATCAGCATTTATGTGTTCTGGGGAAAAAGGGAAAGATCCCCCCTCGTTTCTTTCACTGCATTAGCCTAATGTTGGTCAGCTCTGCTCTGGCTCTGGCCAGAGAGAAGCAAACACATTCAGAAGAAGCCACTGCATAGGACGGATAGATGGAATGACCGAGTCTAGAGGGAGAGAGAGAGATCTGGTTGCCGAGAAACGAAAGCTCTTATGATAATTGCAACTTGATCTGTCCATCTCGGCGAAGAAGAAGCTGCGTGCTCGCATACTCATGCTGATGAGATTCATGCTTTTTGTGAAATTGGATTGCTAATTCCAGAAGTAACGCGCACTCAAGAGGTTCCACCAGCCAGCCAGTCAGCCAGACTGTTGTTCGCTCATTGTGTGTGTGTAGTATTGCTGTAGAATGGTTTTTGATGCGGCCATCAAAGGTTTAAGTATCAGATCAAAAGCAGATTGTTTGGCCTTAGTGCGTGCGTGTCCGTACGTGTGCTGAGGCGCGCTCGCGCGCGCACGCACGCACGCACACACACACACACACACGCCAGTTCCAGCAACTGAGTGGGTTTTACAGCCGTCATTATGAACGGGAGATGACGCATTTCCAGCGCCATTTCTCGGTTAGAAGGGGGAGGAGGAGGGGACGAGGAGGAAGGAAGGCCCTAGGGACTTCCTCCCCCTTTTGGCGCTCTCCCTCTCATCCATCCATCCAATGCCAAGCTCTTGGCATCTGTCAATCACACGAACGTCCTCCTACCAATGCCGAGAGAGGGGAGAAAGGTGTGGAATGATGGTGATTGGTGGCAGCCAGACGATCGATGCTGCTGCCTGGCTGCTTTTGCCTGGCTGCCTGCTTTTGCTTGGCTGCCTTTCTCCTCCTTCAAGAAGGATCGTTTGCACGGCTACTTTCTCTTGCAAGAAAGGGGGAGAGAGTGAGAGAGAGAGAAGGCAAGCGCAAAATAAAAAAATTGGCAAAGCCACAAGCATGAAAAGGCTAAAAATATGTGTTTGTTTCTCAGCATTCATAATCAGACAAGTATAACAGTCCAATACTTCGAGGCAGACGAGGAGGAGCAGTCGGAGGAGGAAGAAGAAGCAGCAGCACCTAAAGCCTTCATTTCCCAGCCCGAAACCATGAAAATAGCGTTTTAGGCTGGGGGAATTTGGCTGTTGGATGAGTTTGGCCCTTTGGGACTGGGGCTTTGTTTCACTGGAAGGAAGGAAGGAAGGAAGGAAGGGTGACGAACGCCAGACAATGACAAATTACACCATTTCCCTTGGCTGGAAAGAGAGGAGTTAAAGCTGATAGCAGCAGACTGACTCAGAAAAGGAGGGGGAAAGAGAGAGAAGAAAGGCTGTAGTCATCATGAATATGTTTAAAAGCTTTTAATTTCTCTATTATAGTGAAGAACTCCGCGAAAACGAATGGAGTGTGCTCAAGGAGAATCACCCCAGGGGCGGTTAAAAAGAAAATGACCATGTTCTGCTCCGGAGGAATGCGGTCCTGCTGCCCCCAAGGAAAATGGCACCTGGCTGCTGCCGCCGCTGCCAGCTTTGCCTTCGCAAAAATGCAGCAGACAAAAGAAGAACAAAAAAGGGAGAGAAAAAAGAGAGATTACTTCAGTAGGGATCAACAGAGCCGGGCTTGGGCTGGGGATTTCAAGAATACGAGATGTGGTAATAGGGGAAATATGTCTCTGGGGAACAAGGGAAAATTTCTGAATAGGGAATTATGATACATTTTTTGTGCGCGCCCTCTCCTCCTCCTCCGTTCGTTCGGTGGTCATTTTTCATTTCCCTAGAGAGACCCTCCCTGCTTCTTCCCTCTGCACTTGATTCAATTTCTTCAGAAAGCTCCTCTTCTCTCTCTTTTTCCGGGAGAAGAAGAAGAAGAGCGGTGAAGGGAATTCCGAACAAACATTAGCATTCTGCTGAGCAGCTTACGAGACGATAAAGGTTTGTGAGAACTTTGAACAATCCTTTCCTTAGAGGAACGAACGATGCGTGCTGCTTTTTTTTGCGCCAGCGTCTGGGAAAACTCTACGGAACACGCAAGCGAACGACAAACCCAGGAAGAAGCTTCGCAGATAATTAAGCAGAGAAAAATCCTCGAGGGTTTTTTTAAAAGGGTTTTCCTTCTTCTTCTTCTCCTGCTTCTCCTTCTTGGTCTCCTTCTTCGTCTTCTTCTCCTTCGTCTTCTTCGTCTTCTTCGTCTTCTCTCTCTTAATGTTCCTTCTCATCAGCGTTTCACTACTGCGGCCTTGGATTGTGTTGTCATCAGACAAAGACAAACGTTCATCACGTCGTTAGCTATGGCATGCCTGTTTTTGGCTGCAGCAGCGCTGATGATGATGATGACGACGGCGGCGGCGAAGACGACGACGATGACGGCTGCTGAGTTGTAGTACAATAAGAAGAGACATTTTTCAAAGGCCAGCGGCTCATCACCAAATATTTCGTGGAGTGTGGGTTTGATTTTACGGTAAACATGACATTGCCAATCACTGGACAGAATGAGACAGAGTCACGCACGTACGGCAATCTCCAGATCCACATCCTCGGCCTTTTTTTTGCTCTGTCTCTCTCTCATTCAGGATCACAAGTTGAGAGATGTTTGATCCAAGCTCTTCAGTGAATCGTCAAGTTCGCGTGCACTCTGGGGCTTGTAGCTGTGTGATAATCTGAAGTGTGTGCGTGTGGGGGACCCCCCCCCCCCCCAAGACAGAATCGCACGCTTTTCTAATGGCAAACAAACACAAAAAGATCATCACACCATCACTGTGCGTGTCTAGACCTCTAGCTGTTGTTATAAGGAGGTGGCGGCTTTCCAGATCAATCTTAACCATCTCAAGTGACAATTTTGTGGGGGACGATGATACACAACTTTTTCTTCTATTTGTTTGATCCCCTCGCCAAAGGCTGGCGTTTTGACCTCGAGATCACAACCTCCTCAAGTGTTGCTCTGCGACCTTTCCGCATGTTGTTCTGGTCCTCGGCGTGTGTGTTCAACTTTATCCCCCCCCCCCCAAGAAGAAGAAGAAGAACGATTTTGACAGTTCATAGTCCCCGAGTTGGTCGGGGCCGAGGGGCAAAACTAGCAGCTGGCTGCGTTATGTAGGCAGCAGCGGCAGCGGCGGCAGCAGCAACAGCAGCCTAGGGCTACAAACCGATTGAAGCAAGTCTAATTAACGGTCTAGATGTGCCGTCGCCGCCGTCAAATTGAGGCAGCAGATATTACTACTGTTGTTCTTACGAAGCAACATCCTGCTTGATTCTCGCGTGGTTTCCGCTCGAAAAGAAAAAAAAAGGAGTCGCCATCATATGAATGAAGTCCTCTTAGTAGCTGTTCTTCCCCCCCCCCCCCCGATAAGGCAAGCAGTATCGTGTAGTGCAGCGCACAGCAAGTAAGAGGCCGTAAATCAAGCGTGCATTGTGTGTTGAGACGAGATGTTAACAGGCAGGCGATATTGCCTTTTATTGCCCTATTCTCGAAACGTGCGATATCACAACAGCAGTAAAAGAACGTTTCTGTCTAATTTGTGGTAAAAAAGATTTCCTTCCTCTCACCCACGGAGAGAAAAAGGCAATAGATCACCCGTAATGGGGGACTGCAGTCAAATAAACAATTGGAAATCACAAGGTTGCACTTAAATTACAATCTTCTCAATCATGGGAACACCTACCCATGTACGTGTGGGGAGGGGAAGAGGGAGGGGACGGACGCGCCGCCATCATCATGGTTGTTGCAGGCGGTCAAAAAAGACATGTCATGTCTGCGGTGCGGGGAGAGAGAGAGAGAGAGAGAGTGGGACGGGGATGAGTCAGTAGCCCTAAAATTGAACTTCTGTACTAACACCAAGGGTGTTTTTTTCGGGCACTCGGTTACTTTTCCTAAAAAAAACCTCCCACATTGCTGCCAGCCCTAAAAAAAGAAAAAAATGGGCCTTTTTGTTCAGTAGGCACAGTAAATCTCCTTCGACCTCCATTTCTGCTCAGTAAGCCTAAGACATGCTTTTTACTCATAACCCTTGAATTCTTTTCAAAGTTATCCCACTAGCCCTAAATTGATTTTTTTCCACCCCCTTACTGCAATGCTGATTACAAGCGTATGAAAGCCAGTCTGCAGCAGTCACCAGGTGGATGAGCTTAAATTCTGATACTTTTTTTTTTAGGACTACGTCCACTTTTAGGACTCTTGGCCTGGCCCCAGAGGGGGGAGGGGGGCAGGGGAACGAGCGGAAGAGAAGGGTGCTGAATGAGTTTACCACAGCTACAAGCGCCGCTGCCGCCGCCGCCGTCGCCGCCGCCACCACCACCATCATCAGCGTGGACCCACCGAGCTTTGCGTTATGAAGCACAGCTGTTATGACTCTCATCAGCAATCGATAGCGGTGGCGGCAGCAAACATCAAGCCCACAACACCAAAGCCTCCCTTCGATCGACGACCAGGTATTATGGATGATTGCTCACACAATATCAATGGAAAAAAGGAGGGAAAAGGAAAGTAAAAAAAAGAGCTCTCTCAGTGTGTAATGTGTCAACATGTTATAGCCACAGGGCGTCTGCTCTTAGTTCTAAAAGAAGGTAATCATCCGACTCAAATATGATGGATTACACAGAGGAGATTCAGCCGGATCATAGCAGATATTATTACCGGGCCAAGGCAGGGGCGAGCGAGCCAACGAGCGAACAAGCAGCCTTTTGGAATAAGATCAGCTAATGATGTCTTTTTCCTCTACATTCCTATGGGTCGGCATGCAAAATATTGCCAATCAAAAAGCCTCTCCTTTCCCGTCATCCGGGCTCCCTGTCAAAGTATTGACAGTTTCATCTCCTTCCTCTCCCTCCACGGTTAGATTACACATGTCATGTTCCAAAGCTCAGATGCTTTGTCTGAAAAGAAGTCGTCAGAATTTTTCTTCTTCTCCTCCATGACGACGCATATTTTCTACTCGCAGGGTGGCCCACAGAAGAGAAGGAGCTGCCTTACACAATGGCACTGACCCCTGGAAGGGGCCTCTGGCCTAATCAGACGGTGGCATCATCTCTCTCTCCCGAAGGGTGCCAGCACCGTCCCCTACGTGGTGCGTGTGTGCCTTCTTAATCCAAGAGTCCCCCCTCCTCAGAATCAGATAAGACGGGAATCTATACAGCCCCTTCAGTGAGGTCTTAAATCATGGACCAGCCAGGGCTGCATGTTTATCTCAGGATCAGTCTTCTTGAACCCCTCTTCTCCTTTTTTTCTTTCATACCACAGGGAGAGAAAGAGGCGAGTCAGGGCAGGGCATTTTGGGGCCAAATGACACACATTCTGAATGAGGAAAAACCACGGGCGCGCACGTGTGTCATGTCACGAAAATGACTGCCCACTTGAAGTCAATTGGGCCAACAAGGGATATAATTTGTCGATCAACTGCTGCTAACCGTAAAAAAAAGTCATTGCGTGATAACTTTTTCGCCTTCTTGTCTTGTCTCTCTTCTTGTGACTCTTCAAGCGATGCGCGGGCTACTGGAGGAGGAAGAGCCAGAGAAAAAAAAGTGCGCGCACACACACACACACACGCAGGAAAAGTTACGTACGAATGCTAACATTCAAATTAGTGTTGTCGTTTCCTGCGTTGCCGCATAATTACCACGCACGCACGCAGAGCAGAGAAAAGTCATGCATTCTGCTGGTTCCATGCAGTCTGGCGCTGGCAGACGACGCAGGCCAGGTAAGCAGCAGGGGCAGCGTTCACAATTCTCATCATAACAAATTCCACCATACTACGAACGGCGACGACGAAGGCGGCGACGACGACGAAGGTGACGGCGACGTAGGCGACGTAGGCGACGACGGCAGTGGCAGCGGCAGAGGCGGCGGCGACGACGACGACGACGACGACGACGACGACTTCGTTGACTACTACCTGCCTTCTAGTGCTACATGTTTCTTTGTGGTTGTCTCCAGTACTTTTGCCTCAAGGCACCCACTACTGCCGGCACGGGGTGAGTCAGAAGTACTGACTGCCGTACACATACACACACGGGCGTGTCCATGTCCGTGCTGGTCAAGGCGCTGCTGCTGCTGCTGCTGCTGCTCCCGCCGTTGTTGAACAGGCGCTTGATGAGGCGCATTTAAAAGACCCCTTCACAGACGTACAATCTCAGATAAGTTCATCCATCAGGTGAGAATTTTGAATGATCTCCTCTTTGTCACGTACGTGCTGCATACGTAGGTACGTGTACTGTACGGGGCCGGGCAGCCAGTCAGTCAGTCAGTCAGCCACTTTTCATCCAGGCCTACACCAGGGCCACTTCTGACTCACCCTGTACGAGGAGGGGGGGGAGGAGAGCGGCTCTGGCTTGGTGTGTGCGTTGGAGGGAGAGAGAGGAAGCAATGTTATTGCAATTACAGGAAAGCAGCGGCGATGGATCGATGTGTACGCGTAAGGAAGGAAATGCACCAATCAGTGTTGGAGGAGGGAAAAAATCGTCCACGGTCTCGTCGTAAGTGGCTCATAATCGATTCGGAGGAGGAGGGCAAATAAGATTTTCTTAATGGCAGATTATGGAGTTGAAGATTATGCAAATAGTAGGAAGTTTTGTCCCTGGGAGGCGCGCAGCGGGTGGCAACTTTCAATGAAATTTTCCACCCCATCAAAGGTGAATGAGATTACTTCAGAGATCTCAACTTCTCCCCAAGTCTCTTCTATCCCGTTTTGTGCGGTCTTCCCTGTACCTAGAAAGTTGCGTAATAAATGGGTGCAGATTAAAACAAAGGGGCCATCACAGGGGAAACTAAGTGACACCCTTGGGGGTGCTGCTGACATTAGCATTCCAAGGCAATTAGCCCTCCTCGATTAAAGCGCAGTTATGCATGCAGATTGAATTATTTACATCTTCCGACAATATAAACAAATCTGCTGCGAACTAAACAAACTTGACCTCCTGCGTGTTTGTTTCCGCTCTCTCCCTAAAATCGATCGGACTCTCTTCTCTGTTCCCCTGCATCCATGAGCCTCATTCATCAATGTCAGCGTACTGAATGTTATGGAAAGAGAAAGAAGGAGACTAAATTTGGGGGATTCCTCTGATGTAAGCCTTGTGTGCTGTGCATTCTCATACTGCAGTGAATATAATGCAAGGAGGAGAGCGTTGCAAAAAAAACTGTTCCTGGCGCTTTTCTCTCGTGCCAATTGAACAGAAGAACAGCAAACACTGCGTGTGTGAACGTTCAGCTCAAGCACACTTGAGCAAAGAGAGAGAAGGAGACATGTAGTACAACAATAACACTCGGGTTGGCCAAAACTCTCTCACAAAAAGGCAGGGAAAGAGACCAAATTTGGTCTAAAAAAAGGAGGGAGAGCCTCGTTATTAGTTATTCGGGGTCACTCGCCCATGCCGCAAAATCAATTCTGTCAAAGCGGCGGGCGCGCGTTTTGAGCGATTTTCCAATATCGTCAAAGCGAGCAGCCAAGAGAGAACAAAGAAATTGTTGTTAGCATGGTTTTCTTGTGCTGCCCGCGATATTAGGAGCTCTGTTGAGATCTCCTTCCTCTCCGGGGGGTTCCGTTCCTCCCCACGGCGAAATTTCCTCGCTACCCAGATACATTAAGCTCTCTGACATGACCATTACCACAGTCGACGTCGTCGCCGTCGCCATCATCATGTGTGTCATGTTTTACCAACAGAAAGGGTGATTCGAATAATATTTTGCCTTTTTTTTCTCTTCATGCATGCAATTTCATTATTGCCTAAACCTCGTAGGGGCTCCTCAACAAGCCTTTGTCGACGGCCGCCTCTTTTTCCCCCTGTGTGCAACCAAGCAAGAAAGAAGAAGAGGAACCTTTTTGATGAAAACTCGGACCAACGTTGCCCGAGCTAAGTTTGGTGGAGAGAGAGAGGAAGGATCAAGTGATGTTTTGATGAGAGACCTCATGCGGGGAGAGTCCGATGGCAGCAGCATCATTTCAAGCAGCTGGATTCCCTTCCCCACACACCCCTCAGCAGGAGAATTGGCTACTACCACGTCTACTAGTTCTTGGTCCTCCTAATAATTTCTTTCTACGCCAGACAGCACATTCGGGCAGGCCCATCCATGGTGAAAATAGCTCTTCATATGCACTGCCCTGCAGTCGTAGTGCTCGCAGTACGTCAGGGTGGAGGAGAGGATTGCCAAAAAAACGTCAGCGTGGCAAATGCAGTTTGTACTGTCTGTGACAGAAGTGGGCAGTGGCGACACCCCCTAAGTTCTTGGAATTCTGTTGGAGTCGACGAGCGGACGGGAGGAGGTTGGCTTTTTGTCTCTCCGTTTTTTTGGTCTTTTCCTACCTGCTTCGCTGACGTTATCCCCCGAGATGTGCGATCCGGGCGGAAGGAGGCCTGGAGTTCCCCCGCCCGAACTGGGAGAACGGGCCTCATCGTTTCCCAAGCCGTAGCCCGACAACGACGAGCTTGGAGGTCTCTGCAACAAAATTCAGAACAACACATGAAAATACATCTGCAGGTCCAACTTGGTACGTGCGTAATTAATCTTTGAGATACTGCTGCAGTACATGGACCAAGTTATGGAATATTGCCGTGGATGGCTGGAATGACTCAGCAGATTTCTGCTCTCGCTCCTTACTTGAGTATATCGTAAGTCAGACTTTGACTGATATGCGCATGTCGATAATTGGGTCTATTTGCTGCAAAATGAGCCCCCAACACGAAAAGCCAGTGTGTCGAAAAAGCTGCTCGTGCACCCACCACCGTCTAGGTTGCCTTTTTCACCTAAATATCCGCAGCGCTCGAGATGACTCATCTAGCACTTAATGCTGAGAGCAAACAGTAACAAAAATCAATGCTCACGTTCGTACTACGTCCCCAATCCATCAAGCCCAGCCGCTGTCAGGGCCAGAAATAGCGACGCCAATGACCCATGGACATTCAGTCACGTGATAGAGAGCACTTCCAGAGAAGCAGCATCCGTCATCGTCGTGTGATAGAAGTGTATCAGTATTTTCTGCAAACGCAGGCTTATCTGCACTCTTTTCGGCCCCCCTCCCTACTCCAGCCCTAGGAGAGAGCTTAATCGGGCCGAGCTCGAAGTTTTCGCGCAGATCCCAAGGCTTAAGTAATGTTGGGTTTCGGGAAGAAGGAAAACTTTAGGCATAAGTCGATCTGAGAGATCAATTCCACCTTAACCATGTAACAAATGTTTGTATAATTCCTATGAACTTTTGTGACTGCATCTCAAGTTTTAGGAAGCGTCGGGAGGAAATGACACATGGAATCCCTCGTACGTATATACAAAAAGTTAGTTCCCCCTCTCCCCCCCCATAAATGTTCGTAGGGTTGAGCCCCCCTCCCCACCCAAAGAAAAGAGGAGTGAAACTTGGCAAAATTCACCTCCGGCTGGCTCGCTGCAAAACACGCTCTCAAACTGCACAACAACGCTTCAAGCTTGAGTAAGCTCGCTGCATCCCTACTCTGCCCATCTCTTTGTTACTACTTTTCCTCCACGTTCTTCAATCTTCTTTAGCGGCTCTCCTCTCACTAGTAGGTAGGTTCTTTGCAACGATCTCCGAACAGCGGGGGTCTGACTCGGAATGTAGCTCGACCGACGGGACCACGACCGCCCCAGGTCAGCCTGTCAATAACGCGCATCACTCCGCTGCTGCTGCCGCCGCCGTCCCTGTCGGTGCTGATGCTGGTGCTGCTGATGCTGCTAGTGCCGCTGCTGCAGCGACTGCTGTCAGTGCTGGTGCTGGAGCTGCCGCCGCCTCCGTCGCCGCTGCTGCTGCACAGGTTCTTCCAAAGATCTTCTTTCTCCTGCTCAGAGCCCGGCAGGGGGTCAAGTCAAGCCCTCACAGGTATCGGGACATTGTGCTGAAGACCGAGCAAAGATCGAGGAGAGTCCAACACACACACGCGCGCGGGCACACACGCGCACACACATCTGAGACAGACTGATCCATCACCTTGCCTGTAATTTGACATGGCAAAAAGCAAAGAAGGCATCTCTCTCGTCTCTATATAAATTCTCTTTTCACTGTCTCCTCCTTCTTCTGCCCCCCCCCTTCCCCGGTCCCCACGCGAAAAAATACTGCGACTCAGGGTGCATCGACACTATCACATCCTGACATCACTGACTCCTAAGGGTCATGGACTCACGACTTGTTCGTCATTATGACCTGATTGCGGATGCACCGTCCGTCATGTCTTTTTTTTTCTTCCCTCCCTCATGAGTTATTTACGATTGCTCTTAGCAGTCGCGGGACCAGCCAAAATGTGCATACGAGATAAGTTGCACGTAGCGAGGAGATCAACGTGGCAAACGTGTACGTACGATAGCGTGGACGGACGCGTCTGGAAGCTGGCGACGCCTGAGTCAATGATGGACACTTCCTTCGAAGCCATGAGTGAGCAAAAAAAAATATTGGGAGCAGCAGCGGCAGAAAGAAGCAGACGCAGAATATTACAACAGGAAACGAACGACTCAATTTGCCTTCTTCCTTCCGCCATAGGCATGCATTTATTAGAGCTTTCGTGTCTTCATCCGCGCACGCAACGAACGAGGAGCACGACAAATGCGCGAATCTCTTGACACCTCATTATTGGAAATTTGTAAGATGTCCTATCAATATGTTTTTGCCACGATTTATCATGGGGAGTGGACGCAGGGAGGGAGGGACTGAGGGAGGTCAAAACGTTCCCGGTCGGGGTGGTTTCGGGCAAGGGGGGTGGGTGGAAAAACTCATTTCCAAACCACCTGTCCGGTGCTACGGGCTAATGAAAGGGGCCGACCGCGTGGTCGCTGCCGCGGCCGCCGCCGTTGGACTCGGTCGGACAAGCAGAGCAGCTCAACCCATTACTTTTCAGATCACAAACTGACGGAGGAGAAGTCAGTCCGGGGTCCAGAATGAATCTGATTAAGTCCCGAGAGAGAGAGAGAGGAGAAGGAGAAGGAGAAGACGAAGACGACGACGACGACGACGAAGAAGAAGAAGAAGAAGAAGAAGACGAAGAAGACGAAGAAGAAGAAGTACGGGCAAGAATGCTAATCAAGACCCAAGAATGTGTTCCTCCCCCCCACTGATAATTAAAGTGAATGCGGTCGTTTTGGCGCTGGTATGCGTGTGTCCACAATTCTCATCTCGGGCAAAAAAAATCACGAATTTTTAAAGGAGTTTTTCTCCTCCTCCGGAGTCACTGCTGCCTCCGGCTTTTTTCACGCCATACATTCCTTAAGAAGAAAAGAGCCTTAAGTGTCGTCATTTATGTTATCAATAGCTCATTATAGGGGTGTAGTGGAGGGAGGTGGGCCAAAGCAGGTCGGTTCGTTGCATACCTGATAGTACATACGTGGGCAGGAGCCAGGCAAGAGGGTGGGTGGGTGGGTGGGTTCTCCTGGGTTTCAATTTGGGGGCATCGAGCATGAGTTGTTGCATAACTGAAAACACTCGCGCCAAAGTTGTGTGCGGAGCAAAGAAGAAGACATCGTGTTTTCTATTAAGAAGACGTCCGCAGTGGATTTTTTTTCACTGCTCACTCAGCAAAAGCAACGTGGGGAATATGAAACGAGCCAAGCAGCCCTTCCCCCCCCCCCTTCTTCTTCTTTAAGCACCGATCAGGTAGGGGGGGTATCTGCCCCTAATCGCTCCCATACGCACACGTACGAGTGTGCTGATGGCGGCGGCCGTCGGGCGGCGGCTTAACGGCCTGCATTGAAGGTGAAAGATACAAAGTCTTCTTGGTCGTCACAAAAGCGCGAAGCGAACCTGGAATGTCGTTGTAGCAGCAGCAGCGGCAGCAGCAGCAGGTCACAAGCTAGCCCTGATCACCAAATCTGTCAGGGAGGAGAAGGAAACAAGGACGGATGGTGTTCAAAGACCTGCGACCCGACACTTTTTGTCGTGCCATTGATCTGTGCTTTGGGAGGGGGGGGGTAGCTTGGTTGGTCAGAAGCGATCTGTGCTGCTCAGTCACATTGTCTCTCCACAGTGTGAGTTCTGCAGTCATCCCCAGGAGTGCCTTCCCCCCCTCTCAGTCCCCACCCAAGAAATGACCCATTCCTAGACCTGCGAGGACAATTTGTCGTAGGGAAGGAGGAAGAAAAGAGAGAGGGAGAAGGTCAGCTCTCCTCTGAACATAGTAGATAGCGCCCCGGCGGACTGATAAAGCAAAAGAGCAAGAATTTGTACCTACAGAACCGTCCAACGACCCCTGCTTAATTTTGTCCGCACGCGCATTTGCATGTTTTTCTCTTGGCAAAAAAATATCCTCTCTCTAATGGCAAAAGACCGGTTGAAGAGAGTAGGCGGCGGCACAGGTTATCTTGTGTGTGTTAGATGTTGGTGTACAACAAAAGAGTTGGTTATACCTGGCTGCCGCGGCCCCAGTGCATATTGGGCGTTGTTGGGCAGCAGCAGCTTTGGGTTTGCATTGAAGAAAAACCCGTCAGACGGGCTTGGTGCTAAGAGGGCTACACAGATGATGAGTTTTATCCAACATCAGCTCACTCGCCGCCGCCGCCACCTCCCTCGTTCTCTAATCTCTCTCTCGCTCTGTATGTGTGTGTGCGCGTGTACAGTAGACTTCCCTTTAATTCAACGTCCTGAACGTGCAAAAATCTTAATAGGTTTTCACTCAAAACCTTGTTATTTTTGCTACACTTGGCTCCTTTAGCAAGAAAGCAGTTTTCTACGTCGTATTTCTTCTCTCCCCCCCCCCTCCCCTCACCTCACCAGGTTTGGCAGACTCCGGGTGTCTGCAGCAAAGACCTCACGTCAGTCATCCCATCTCTGGTGCGTCGAACCAGGGGAACAAAACGTATTTGTTGTTGCATCACTCCATTTGGTTGCTGCTGCAGCTGTGGACTCGAATTCTTTCCACATTTTCAGTCCGTGTGAGCATTAGGCAGAGTCTACTGTAACATCTCAGGGCCTGCAGCAGCATCACCAGCAGCCTGAGCTCGGGCCGCAGCAGCAACAGCAGCAGAGATGGGATTCTCAGATAAGTAATCAACGCCGTCGCTTGTCGCTATCGGTCAGAAGAAGGAGTGAAGAAGGAGAGTGAGTGAGGGCAGAATACAAATGTGTCACTGCTTGCTTGGAATTATGGGTAGTGGTAGCCAGAAAAGCCCTCATCACCAGATAAACTTGACAAGACATTGGCTGTCTACGTGACAGCTCTTGCTCTCACCCCTTTCGCCTCCCCCTCCCAGGACTTCTCCTCCTTCCTCATGTTCATGCCCCCCCTCCCCATTTTTTCTTCACCAGGAGAAAGAGAGAGTTTAATTTCCTTTTTTTCTTCTGCTGCTGGCCACTTTTGCTGGCACAAACGAACCCATTTTCCCTTTGCTCTCTCAGTTTAATTAAAAATCTTATCGAAATTAACTAAGCCATTAACTCTCTGTCTCTCCTCGAGTCGAGAGCCTTCGTACAGATGAAATGACAAATGCAGGTGGTACCCAAGGCATTATCTGGCGCTCGCAGGAATGCGCGAAAAGATCTCTGCCAAAAAGCAGTCTTTTTGTGTAGTTTTCTGCCAAGCCTCCGCACTTTTTTCTCGCTTCGTTCAACCCCCCCTACCCACCTCTATCAACCGTCATTAGGCATTCCACCTTACAAACATTCTGGGCTCTCTCTCTCTCTCTCTCTCTCTTCTTCCCCAGCCATAGGGCAGTTTACTTCCTCTCAATTTCTAAGTCTAGAGACCACGTAACGATCCACTGCATCGTCAGAGCGAGCGAGCAACAAAAACTCCTCTCTCTCCTCCTCGCTTTTGGCCTGGGATGGCTCATAATTGAAGTTTTATGCTAATGTTGCTGTTGGTTGGGAAGACGAGGAGAAGAAGAAGAAGAAGAAGAAGCAGAGGAGATGTGGAAGAGGAGAGCTGGCAAACATGTCTCGCAGACCAAATCCACCCTCCTCCTTCTTTCATAGTCAATGCGTACTAGATCGTATCAAAATAATTAGACGGAGTGCAGAAAATGGCGCCCGTGAACTTGGTTAGTTGACAGCGTGCCAACTATCGATTTTTCTTCTTCCAAGAAAGAAGGAATGAAAAAAGGGAGGAGGACACACAGAGAGAGAACCCTTTCTAACCCTTTTCTTTCCATTGCTGGAAGGTAGAGGTGGCACGCGTCAAATAATCGTCGTGTGTTAGCCCGGGATAATTAGGGCAGTAACCCCCTCTTTCCCCTCCCTGGGGGTAACATTGAGAGCAGCCCTGGTGTCAAAGGGGGAGGAGGGAGGCTTCTAATAATATACTTGACTGAAACGACAATGTTTACGAGGCAAGCAAATGGCGGACTTGACCCCCAAACTCTCTCTCGTGACGGAACGTAATTACGGATATACGTGAATGGCCTTTCTAATTGAGCAATGGCATTTTCGTCACGAGTTTCGGTCAAACAAATAGTTGTTACCGCCGATGGGAGCATTTAGATTGTGGCCAGCGACGGTTTTTTTTCCTTTTTTTGGGACGTCAAGCAAATTGTAATGGAAGTTAATTCTCTCTACCTGGGTGGCCCTGGGCCGAGGCGAAAAGGACAGGTGTCAGTCAGTCGGGTCCATGCAACTGCCGACCAAGGGCAACAACAACAACACAGAAAAAACAACGGGAAATGCTGAGGATGACGAGGGAGGGAAAAAAACCGACTCTCGATCGTGGCGTGCATTGGTGTGCGTTAATTTGTAGGCAGGAGGGCAGGCCTTGACCCTTATAGATCAATCATTTATGCCCGTCCAGACGTGATGCTCGTGTGGCGTGATCTCCTGCAGTTCTGTCTCATTGAATTGCAATTGCAATGGATATTAAGTACAGGGGGCAGGGAGGCAGGGAGGAGGGACGGAGGGAGGGAGGGAAGCGCCCCTTAGGGGAATTTTATTACACCCTTTCACACACACACACACACACACACGTACTTGACTTTCCAGTTTGCTCTACACAAACAGGAAAGGTAGACTGAAACAACCTCCAAAGTGAGTCTAATTTTCCCCCTCTTCCCCTCCTCCTCTTCTTTTCCTGGTGGTGGAACAAAAAGGGAAAGTCACTTGCGGAAACAAAAGACTATCTCGCCACCATTCCAACGTTTATGGACCCCTGAATCACAATGATTGGCAGTAAATGTCTCTGGCTTAAGATTGGTACTACTTTAGTACTGTTGTCAAGTGGTCCTGCTACGAGGTGCTTACTGTGTGCGTGTGTGGGTGGGTGAGTGGGTGTGCATGCAAAAAAGAGGACCATGACAGATGGAGCAAGGAAGGAACAGTGGAGAAAGCAGAGGCCTTCACAGGGCCAGGAGGTAAAAAGACAAAAAGGGGGGGGGGACAGTAAATCGAATTTCTTTCAGCCTTATCGACGCACGTATGTTTGATAAACTACTGTACTCTGCGCCACGTTACTGCTATTTGCGTCTGCAGGGAATCAGGCACATTGTTATGACTTCATCTGGATGGCTGCACAGTGGTGCAGAAGTCTCTCCCCTCCATCGTTCTCCCTCTGCAAGTGAGTTCACCCTCATGTTTTCCTTCATTCAACACTTTTAGGGCTCTCTCAAGGATGTGATTCTGGGGCTGAGCGGGGAGAATTCCAAGGGAGCAATTCTCATTCTCTATCTGTGTGTGCAGCCAGGTAATGACAACTTCCCCACCCTTTATGTGACTCTCGCGCTCTCTCTTTCTCACACCGCCAATTAGCTCAATGAGGCTAAATTGGCAGGACTGAAGGTGACTGACAGGTGGACTCGGATACTGACAAGTGTCTTCCTGAGCCCTCAGGTGAAGTCAGATGAATAGAAGACAAAAAAAATAAAATAAATAAAAGAGTCCTGTTTTTTTCCGCAAAGATGCGTCCATTTTCCCTCATTTCGTCTCTCCCCACACACACAACCCCCCTGTCAGACAGCTCGTAAATGGATTAGGGGACAAGAAGCGTTCAAAGCGATTGATCATATTTGCTACCTTTCACTGACCACAAGTGCTATGGACTCGCCCTCTGTGCGGAATCTCGTTAGATTTGCTCGCCGAAGCAGTCACCGAAATAATGGATCTCTCTTAGGTGAAAACAGGATGCGTTATTGTCACCGGAGGCTTTCACACAAAAAAAGAAGAGGCTACCGACGCTACCTGCGCTGGCTGCGAGACATTTTTGCTCTCAGAAATCACTCGACACCCTCAGTATTTATCATTTGACACGTGCGTGTCTGCGTGTGTGCGAGCTGCACATGCACACACTCATATGTCCCGTGTAGACGCGTGTTTAGTAGGTGCTTAGAACGTGGTTAGAACGTGCTTAGAACGTGGGTAAACGTCTCTTTGCCCCCTCCCCCCCCGGCCTTAAGGCCAATCGCTCTTCTACCTTCATGGTTGCGAGCGTCGGCGCCATCCCGTCTTCCATTTTGATGTTTGACAGTCCGTTGTAGCCTCCGCTCGCCTGAAACAGTACAGACAAAAATACGTGAAAACACCGACGCAATAGTCCATGAACATGGACATGGTATTAAGCGAAAAGATTATGTTTTGTCGTCATCGGATCCTCTGGATCTGTCACTCACGTGTCGCCATTCAGGCCCCTTCCCCCCCCCCCTTCATCCTTCCCGCCGGGAGGGATTCCCCCCCTTCTCCCTCTTCCCCATCTTCATTAGCGCCCCGCAATCTCCCCCGGACAATGGGAGGAGGTTGGAGTTCCCACGAAAGACCAAATTACATCAGCGCATTAAAAAAAAAAAAGCGAGTGTGCAACTGACAGGCGATTGAGTCTGTCACAGATGGGTCACCATTCTCTACTATCAGCGCATCCATCATCATGTAACATGTGCATACACCGAAAAGTTTGGCTGTGCAAGCGAGCAAACAGTTATGAAACTTGATACATTGCTGCTGTGATCATGAGGTCACTGGTTCGAAAAGAAAAGAAAGAATGTGACCGAAATCTCATGAGTGAAGAGTTCCTTTTTTTTCCTGAGCCACCCCGTACAAGCAGGGCAGTGATCCCGGTGTAACCATGAGTTTTCTACCAGAGCGAGCGAGAGAAAAAGAATGGATCTTGTGTGTGCGCTTTTTAATCCAAAGTCTTCTGTGGAAAACGAGAGGGGGAAACCATGTGGAAAATATATAAGAGCACTCAAGTAGAAGAGAGGAAAAAAGTAGAAGGAGGGAGACTCAAAGTTTGGAACGGAAGAGTAGGCAAGAGGGGAAATGTGACAATGGCAAAAAACTGTTCCCCAGCTACTACAAGAAGAACCTCCCTTCCTTGGATCTGCCTTATGTAGTCGTCGTCGTCGTCGTCGTCGTCGTCGCCGCCGTCGTCGTCGCCGTCCTCCTCCTTGGGAGTGAGTGAACGACTGAGCGAGCGAGAGGAAGGAAGGGGACATCTCAATTGATCAGCCTCGTTCCGTAGAGGACCGTACATCATTTTAATGGCGGATTGTGAGGGAAGGAGAAATCCTCCCTCTACTACTGCAGCTCCTACCCCACGCTGACTTATTCAGGATAGAATAATGGCATCTCCCTAGTTGTCCTACAACTTGAGCAAATTCCTAGACGATTTTATCAGGCTCTTTCTTCTTCTTCCTCCTCCTCCCCCGGCCGAGCATCAACCAAATTGAGGTCTGGATATTCTTTGGAGGCAATGAAAAGAAGCATCATCGCTCTGTCTATAGCTCTATCGGACAAGCCATTGCTGCCTTCACTCCTCCTCCTCCCCCAAACTACACCTAATAAAATGATCTTTACAGCTTTGCCAAATCCTCAATGTCACTTATTCTCCGGGCAGGGCCGCAGTTTACTGTCGATAAAATGATAATAGACCCTAAAACTGCTCTCCTCCTCCTCTTGTTGACTGCCCTGGTTTTTCCCAGGCATCCGCTTTTTCTCGTCACACAGGAGACAATGGCACCAATGCTGGATTACGTGAGGATTTAATCCCGAAAAGTGAATAACCAAAGAGATTACAAGGGGTGCGGGGGAAAAGGTGACAGATCAATTAATCCCAACGCAATCAATTGACGGGCAAAAACAACGCAATGGTGCAGGGAGAGCCGGAGATGGGGGGGAAACTTTGGGTGAAGATCGATCTGCCCAGGATAAATTTGTACCCGCACGAGTCTCCGCACGTAGAAGTTATCAAGTGCTTGTTGTTGCGTTCACCCATGAATCCATGTTTTGCAAGTTGGTTGAGCCGGGACGATTGTTTACGCATTGCTCCGTCCGTCCTTCGACTGCCTTCGTTCGGTGTGTACATAATTTGTGTGTCTGCGTGTCTCCCCTTGACAGGGCTTGACTGGAGTTTTCGCCTAATGTTTACCTGGCGAGTGATTTGGCCACGAAATTTGAGGATGGGATGAAAAATTTGGAGAAGAAGAAAAGCAGTCAATCTTCCTGGGAAGTCGACTCGATGAATAATCATCATCTCACTTGTCTCGACACACATCAGCCAGCAGCTGGAGGACCCTTCGGCGTCCTCATACCAAGTATAACCAGAACAGTCTCTTCTCTCAGCAATTAACATTTCGAGGATGCCTCGGATGCCTCCCCGCGTGTACTGAGTCTGCCTCATTAACACATTCTACGAAACAATTTTATGCACAAGTGAAAGCAGCTTTTTTTTCCCCGGGAAAAAAAGGTGATTGCCCTGCGTCTTAAGGAGACGAATAATGGAAAGAATCTTAAGCCATAAAAATCTCTGTAATAAATCAGGACAGTATGAAATTTGCACATCTGTCTCAACGGCGCAAGAGAAGTAATCCCGATATATAGTTTCATCCTTGGATTTAGCTGTCCACCGACTAAAAGCTTTTTGGCTGATGGTGTGCGTGTGCGCGCGTGCCTCAGTGCGTGCGCGCGCGTGTGTGTGTGTACGTCTCAGAGAAGCTGCTGCTGTTTGGAGCTACTGAAGGCAAAGGAAAGGAGGGGAAAGAAGAGAGCCAGGAAGCTTTCTCAAAAATCCTAGTCAATTTTTGCTCCTCTAGCCCAAGCAGGCAAAGCAAAAGCTCTCTCGCCTTCCTGCTTCTTTCTACCCCCCCCCCCTTCTGCACACGTACACGCACGCAAGAGGCAAAGGAGACTCTTTTCACGAGGAGTGGAAAAAAGAGAAAGGGGGGGGGGTTGGCGGCTAGTGGCGGCTGGCGGCGGCTGGCGGCGGCAACGGCGGCGGGTCCGTGAAAAGAATGGCAAGAAGGAACCCAATTGGTTTCCCTCTCTCTCCCCACCCACCCTTCGCACATACGAGTAGGAACTAAAATTGGATTGCAAGTGTTTTGAGGGGCTTTTTTTCCTCCCACCTCTTCCTGAATCTTTAAAATATGCAGATGGCTCACATAATGGTCATGCACGAAGTTCTCGCTCTCGGTGTAGACACAAAAGACATGGCAAATTACCGAGCAGTAAAGTAATCACACTTGGAAAAACGTATTAATCACTGCTGCAGCCCAGTGCGAAGAGAGTCATTATCGGGGCTGCGTGAAAAATCTGTCTTGAGGTTTATTTTGAAGCTGTCATGGCGAGCGAGTTATGTGCGGGCTTGAGGTAAGACTCAGAATTCGACGACTTTCTGCTGCTACCTCACCTATGTGCTATATAAGCTTATATATACGGGGGAGGACGAGGAGGAGAAGAGGAAGAAGAAGTAGAAGAAGAAGCATTCCTCCTCTGGCTGCTACACGTTCGTATGTGTGAAAGTCAGACATGGGCTGGCTAATAGCACAAGCAGCACGCGCGCACACGCGAATGCTTTGCCAGAAAACGGGGGCAGAAAGCCAGAGAAGAGCTAGCAAAAGCCATACAAGGCTGTAGCTCTCTGCAGCTCATGAGCCAAATAGACGAGGAGAAGGGGGAGGCAGGTGAACATTGTTTGTAAGATTTACAATCACAAACACCGGCGGCGGCGGCGACGGCGGCGGAGGCGGCGGTGGCGGCCGCGGGCGGCGGCCGGAGGGAGAAGGAGGGGGGGGGAAGGATGAGAGGGGTCTAAAATGGAGAAGAAGTGGGGGAATCGTTTTATGATGTTTCCCGAGTGAATGAAAGACAGACACCCCTCAATGTTTATTCAGCCTTGGGCCTCTGATTTACAATGTTTTCATTGGTGGCCATTGTGGTTAGCGAAGTGTAAATGATCTGTGGGAAAAAGGCTGTCTTTTTTTTTTTCCTCCAACGGAAGTTTGCTCCTTTTGACTTCTCTATCAGTTACTAATCCTTGAGAGTGTGGCACAGCTGTTCCACTGGTTGGGGTGCAACAGCAGGGGATAATATGAGCGAGAAGTGAGTAAGTATGAGAGAGTGTCACAGATGACACCATGTGCAGCAGCAAATCATCACCACGTGACCTACAACACAGGGTCAAAGAAATAAGTTTCCCCCTCGTCTCTCTCCTCCTCTTTTCCATTTCTCTGATGGATTTTCATACGGGGGAAAAAGTGAAAGAAGAGTTCGTCACATTTCGCATTATGCACGCTCTATGCTTTCGATATGTGGCAGAGCAAACTCGTAGTCACCCATGTTCAACGACTGGAGGAGCAGTAGCAGTGGGAGGTGGGGGAGGAGGAAGTTTTTTGGGTCTGTTCGTCATTGAAAGAGAGATTGACGCTCTAGCTGAGGGATAAACCCCGTGCCACCCCTGCGATCAGGCATGATAGTGGCAGTACTAGAGGTACTCCTTCTTTCCAATCTTCTATTCCCCTCTTTTTCGTTCGGATGGTTAGAGTTGAAGATGGCAAGAATACTGTTCTCTCCCTCTCTTCTCCTTCCTTCTCCCCCCTCCTCCTCAACCTCCTCCTCGCCGCCATCGTCGTCGTCGCCGTCGTCTGCTGCCCTGCATGTTTGAATTTCGTCAAGGAAGGCTATTGTGTCGGGTGATTTATTACCCCTTCTCTCTCTTTCTCGGCGTACAATCAGCCCCATCCAGTTACGTAGCTATGGAGCAGCGCACGCACACACGCACGCACACACACGACGTGCGTAGATATGTGCGTGCGCGACCGTCGCTCTCTCTCTCTCTCTCTCTCACACACACACACACACACACACACGAACATAGGGAGGGTAGCAAAAGGGCGAGAGAGACGGTGTAAGTGAGGGCAAATGGAGGAGCCACAGAATAAAACTTTCGAAAAAAAAAAAGGGGAGCAGAAGAAGAACTCCGACCTCGTCCTCTCTCTCCCTACTTCTTCAAAGAGAGTCGAAAAACGTAAAATCCAATTTGGAGTTCGTTACGCGATATCTAGGGGGTGTTTTCCCCCAGCAGGGGGGCCCGGGGTCAGTCCGAGGGGGGCCTCAAAGTGTCCCCAACCACGGTCAGTCAAAAATTCGCCCTCTGCTGTTAATTTTAACTCCCAGTTGGACTTCAAAGGGACGGTTTTCAAAAACCCCAAGAAGCAGGAGAAGACTGTTAAAGCATTCTGAAAGAAAACTCTCCTCCTCTTTCCCAGCATCCCCCCTCCTCCTCCTTCCTCTCTTTTCCCAATATAACGAACTTCAGTGAGGCTCAGGAGATTCTTTTAGAATGTTCATCTTAAAGACTCAGTCCTAAACCCCGTGAGAGAGGAAGGAAGGAAGGAAGGATATCTGGGAGGACTAGCCCATAATCTTGGCATGGCTCTAACAAAGCTATTAAGTGCAGGCGGCAGAGGAAGAGACTGCAACCATCAAAGGTGTGTAAATGGAATATTAAAATTCGCTGCTGCCACTAACCACTTCACTTTTCCGAGGGGGGGGTGAAAAGAGGGTGTGGAGAGGGAAAAAACTTTTGGTGTGTGTTCACAGAGAAAAGGGG
>JAAUXU010066914.1_pt1 | contig 32416 bp, 34 predicted proteins | sample 7278151 | NCBI WGS metagenome assembly JAAUXU01 (sample SAMN14350113, study PRJNA611818) | marine sediment metagenome | isolation source: surface marine sediment (1.8m) | place: French Polynesia: Moorea | collected 2018-08 | reverse complement strand
TGGTGGTGGTGCTGCTGCTGCTGGGGGGCTGTGGTTGTTGTTGTGGTTACTGCTGCTGCTGCTTATGCTGGTAGTAATGGTGCTGCTGCTGCAGCACCTGCACCACCACCACCACCACCACCACCAACAGCAGCAGCAGCTGCTGCAGCAGCAGCACCATTACTACCAGCATAAGCAGCAGCAGCAGTAACCACAACAACAACCACAGCCCCCCAGCAGCAGCAGCACCACCACCACTGCCAGCAGCAGCAGCAACAAGAACAACAATTATCCTAGTATAGTAAGAGCAACAATAGTCCCTAGCAGCAGCAGCAACAGCTACTATAACAGCAACAATAACTAGTGTAGCAAGAGCAACAGTTCCTCCACCTGCCCCCGTTTCATTGCACCAGCAGCAGCAGCGGCAGCGGCGGTTGCACTAGTATTTTAACCTCTAAAAACCCATAAACAGCAATACCAATTAGTGTAGTGACAGCGCCAGCAGCAACATCCTGTACCTTTTAACGTCTTCTGGACTGAGGTTTTCCGAACTTTTTTTGCAAGTTCCGTTTACGTTTACGAGATACTTCTCTTCCCCAAAGTTGCCATTTTTGAGCTCTTTTTTTGTAAGTAAACCTTTTTTGTTCAACAATTTAGTGGTGGTATATCTCTCTTTTATCAGCAAGTGTCGTGAAAAATATAATTTGCTATTATGATATACAGTATATTTGTTGTCTGTTTCCAAAGTGCTTCCTTCCTTTTTTTTCTTTTTTTGCGGACTTTTCCCAAAACTATCTGGCACCTCCAAGCTCAAATTCGCCCAGGGGAGTGCGTGCATAAGAAAGAGAAAAAGTTCGGAAAAGTGAACGAGGACGAGGCAAGAAATTAGATAGCGGAAACGGCGGTCTGTGAATTAGTGTGCAATGCTGACTGAGCAAGGTTCATCTCGACTCCAGTTTCTGCACCTATGTTCCCCGCCCGCGCTATTCCCACTCTCCCAGCCTCCTCGTACTGCGGAGAGAGGAGGGCCAACGCCCATTTTCCTGCCGCTGTCTCCAGATCCCCCCGACGGTTTTTTGAGCCTATACCTACAACTGAGTCCCCGAGACACGTCATCTTTGCGGCCTTCCACGACGCCTGCAGGGCCCTTTTCCGTACAACATGTTGACCTGGCCTGGCCTCCACCTGGGCCTGGCAATAAACTGTCTCACCGCGCTTTATGCTCCTCATGCATATCCACCTCGTGTTTGCCACAACCTCACGCTCGCCAAGGACAGCTACTGCGCGACCTGCGACTACAGAGGGAAGGACACGATCAGGTTAGTCTTTTAAGAAGTGCTTTATTTTTTAGGGGTTGCCCCTCTCTTCTGTATGATTACCATATTTTTGGGCCACCTTATTTACAGTCAATCCCATCTTCCTTTCCAGTTTTTGCCCCCTTTGTTATGTTCACCCATTTCCTTGGCTATTTCCTACTGTATTCAAAGTTGTGCTATTTACAATCTCCTCCCCCCCTTCCCCTCCCCGTTTTTGTTGTTTTTCGTTTATTCTTGGCCTTGTTATTCTTTCTGTTTCCTTTTCCCCCTCCCCAAAACTTCTGTTGCCTCCTTCTCGCTCCTCAACTTTCTCTCCTCCTTTCTAACGTGATGAAGGGCCCTCCTCTTGGCTGGAGTGTCGTTCTTGTCCCCACAAAGCTGTTTGACCCGTAGGGCCAGCTGCTTCTTCTCCAGCTCTATTTTATCCCGTTTGGCTCGCTCTTCAGGATCTCTCATAACCAGATCTGAAATTAAATCAAGCAAATAATTCTTCTTAACCACCAGGTGCCTTCCGCCTCGACTGTCTGCTCCTCGCTGTAGGTCGTACGTCATCAGATTCAACAAAAAGGGCGTCCCTCTTCCTCCCTGGGAAAAGCCCCCATCGGGTAAATTCTCTCACCTCTCTTTGAAATTAGGATTGCATCCAGTCGTATTATCAACCTTTCAGATCCACGCAGCCGGAAGACGTCTGTGCCGGATTGGCTCCGTAACAACATTAGCGGGGAACCGATGACACCCTTCAAGTGAGTAAAAGCAAACATTAGCCAAGAAATTGCTTCCTAAAAGCTCCCTCACCTTTCTTTTTTCAATGAGAACATGTACACGACGCAGCTGAATCCTTACATTGCATTCAATCCCGTTGTTGTGAATCTCCAGCTGGAAAATAGGGCCAGGTTCTGTCTTTGCAATTGTGCCTCTTTTTCTCCTTCTTTTTCCCCTCTTACCGTTGTGGGGAACTTGCGGCTCTCTGCTACACTAAGGGTGTTGAACCATGAGGCAATCCACAGTTTGGGTACCCCTTCATTGTAGTCACGGACCTCGGCTGATTTTTTTTTAAAAAAATAATTATTTTCTAACAAAATCTCGACTACCCAAATAAGATTACCTTCTTTTACACTTGTCCCAAGCTGAGTTACAATCTCCACTTTTTTTTCCAAAAATGGGATGTCAAAAAAAAGGCCGCCCTCGTCTGTCTTCCTCAGATTGTATTCGCCCAATTGAACATCAATGCGAATATTTTCCAGGGAGTCCTCATCCACAGGCGGGAGAATTGAGCCGGGTGGAGCCGCCACCCCCTTTGGAACCAGGGAGAAGGTCATTTCCTCCCATACACGTATGGGTGCAGCAAAGGGAATGTATTCGCCAGCCCAATTCTTCACCAGTGGAGCCGCCGTCCCGGTCAAGTCCAGCACTACCTCCTCTGGAGATGTGCCTCGCTCCAGCCTGTTTCTCAAAAGCGAGCCTCCGTCTCCAGGGTTAGAGCGGGAGGCGATGTCGTCCTCGGAGTCCGCCACAGGTTCCTTTTCCGGAGCAGAGGTGGGCGTCTTGCTGGAGAAAAGAAAGGTGCTAGTTTGAACACCTGTCCCTAGCACTTTACCCTGACTGCCAACCTTTTTTTATCCTTTAAGTTTTCCGAGGATGAGCCCAGACAGATAACCTCCTCATCACTGTCCTCCTCCCCTCCTTGCTCAACCCCGCCTGCGTGCACAGACGAATTGCCCGTTGGAGCGGGGGAGGCCGGACCTGGAGAAGAAGGCGCCGCTTCCGCTACCTCCACCACTGCGGGGCCATTTGACCTGGGCAAGGTAATTATTTCTTTTTTAACCAGTCACTTTTATTGATTTTTTTATACAACTGGGTTTTTTTGATTGCTTTGTGCGGGAAAAAACAAGTTTTGACGGCCAACACGGGCTTGTAGCAAAAACTTGTTGAAATATATTAGTTTGAGAAATAATTGACAAAAAACTTTTACCATGACTTTTTTGGTGCAAGGTCTTGGTTTCTCGGAAAAGCTACAAAACTACAAGACTCACTCTGACAAAATCAAAATTGATGGCCACCCGCTACGCGGATGGGGGTCAAACCGTCCTTCCCTAATATCATTCTTCCCAAAATTGGAAAAATGTTTTATTTAGAAATAGTTCCAAAATGTACTTTGGTTTCTATAGTTTTCGCACCGTTCTTGGCTCTCCTTCCCTCCCTCGCCTGATCCAGCTGCCTCGAGTATTTGCCTTAGCCGCCCCCCCTCAGGAGAAGCACGCCTGAACAGCAAAAAGTATTTTTTTGCAAAAATATCTCTCCATCTATCTATGTACTTACATTGCGGCATCAAATCTTTCGGAAAAAATGAACCTAAGCATCCTCATTGCCGCCCTTTGCTTCAGTTCAAAACTGTAAAAAAGTCCGTTTTATTCTCTTTCGTTTTCACAGGACCAGACCACCTACCTCACAGCAGCACTCCCATCTTCTTTGAAGCCGCCAAGCAGACATCCAGCTCCTCCCTCGCCCCTGTCCCCTGCGCTCCTGGCTGCAAGGACCACCACTCCCGCCCCCTCCTTGCCGGGCTCCCCGCCATCGGCCCCAGCAACCACCCCGCCGTCAGTGCCAGCCACCGCTTCCCCGAGCAAGGGGCGGCTTCCTGCTCCACCAGCCACTATAACCTCTTCGCCACAACCTGCGCTGGTCAAGAGGCCCGGGTCCTGGTAGGATAAACCATTTCTGGTTTACAATTTGATGTCTTAATTTTTAATAATGCAGGGCGACCTCACTCCCCCCTGTCATGTCATCATCTCCCCTGATGTTGGAGGCCGCATCTGTGCCCAGCACTACCACCCCACGTCCTTCCCGCGGTACCACCTCATCTAGTGCCGCCGCCACACCCGCCACAAGCCGCGAAGAAGATGACGACACGGAGTCCAAGGTAGTAGCTCTGTCAAATGCTTGGATGTGACTGCACTGCAGTAATTATTTTTTTCCTGCTCAGCATGAACTCGGCGAGGGAAGCAGCAGCAGCAGCAGCAGTAACAGCTCAAAGACTAAGTCAGGTAAACTTACCCCTCGCCCCACATCTTAATCCAATTCTTTTTTGGAGAAGATAGTGAAGACGAGAAATGTGATGGCGACGAAGGTGCATTAAGAGGCGGAGTTTGGGGAGGTCCACATTTGCCCTCCTCTTCCTCCTTCCCCCCGACTCTTTTCCTCTTTGAAGGCCTTCCCCTGTTTGATTCGCGCAACAAAGCTCGCCGCCCCCTTGCCAGTTTTGACAACCTGTCACCTGTTTTTTGGCGTAATAAGTTATCCTTTATGCACCATATAAATTTCTTACTTTTTCGGCAGGGGACCAACTTCCTGGCTCGCCCCATCCCCCCGTCCCTGTCTTTCTCGCACTGAAGCAGGGGGGGGAATCTGTCCGGACCTCCGCTGAGCGACACAAAAGGCAGGAGAACGGCGTCGAGAAGGAAAAGAAGGAGGAGGTTAGCCACTGCTTTTCCCCCTTCTCATTACCCGCACTCGTTCCTATCTCCCTTTTTCTACTTTCTTCTTTCTTTCCAACCTGCCTGGCGCCGGCGGCCGCCACTCCATCTCCAGTTTGCACATCTAGGTTTTTTTCCTCTCTAAAAGGATGAAAGCCGCTCTCCCTTTACAAGCATGTAAGGCGCGGTTAAAAAGAACATTTTCCCCCAAAAAACCGGGCTGCCTTTATGAGCTATGCTTGCAAAAAATTCTTTGGAATTTGGGATATTTTGTTAATTTATGACCGAATCTTTCCTGTTCTTTTAAACTTTTTTCTTGGCTTTTTTGTGTTCCTGCACTTTGCCAAGCAATTTTCAGACCTTGCTTGTGTTTTATACATCCTGATCTCTTTTTGTATCTTTTTCTGTTGGGCCAGAAAAAACTGTTTCAATTTTCCCATTCCTTAGGTTCTTCACACAGATCAGGAAGACAGGCCGAAAGACACGGACAACGAATTCTTTGACCAAAAGCTCCGCGCCGACATCACGGTTCGCACCTACACTCTTCTGGTGAGTCCAAGATTGGCTTATGAAAAATGGCCAGAGGTGTTGATGCCCTTGTTCATTTAGGTCGCAACTCTGGTCTTTAGCATCTTGGTCAACGTCATCCAGTCACTCCTCATCCTCTACTGCTTCTCGAAAAGGAGGAAGGAGAGGAGAGGGCGAGTCTCTCAAGTGTCCGTGTTGAAGGAAAAGCCCCATTCCACTGATGCCGGACAACAGGGCCTTGCCCCCACTCCTGACGAGGCAAGGCAAATATATGAATAGACAAAGGTTTAGCTCACGTTTTCATTGAATTAACCTTCCCCCTTCTACAGCCTTCCTCTCACACATCGCTACGCCCCCGCTCTTCTAGCATCTCCAGCTGTAGCCGGGAGACAGGAACAACTCTTCACCATCAATGTGGCCTTCCTTGTCCTCCAACACAGGTGATAGTTTCTTTGCTGGTGTTAAAAGGTGGTGACATGAGACCAAATAGCTCTGCTTTCTCACAGGCTCGCCCGTCCACGCCTATGGTCTTCAGGCGCTTCCGCAGGATCTCATCCCCATCTACCAATGCTTCAACCAGCTTGCAAGTTCCCAGCCTGCCTACTAGCCCTGCTAGGATTCGAACAACCATGCTGTAGAAGCAATAATTGTCCCAGAATATTTTCCCAAAAAAAATGTTTTTGTGCCTATCATCAACATTGAGTAAATATATATTTCATAAAATTTCACGCGCGAACAATTGCCGACATCCCAGCCCACCCCAGCCTGCCACACCCCTCCTCGCCCTCCGGCGGCATCTCCACAGTGGGAGGAGTGCCCCCCATCTCCAGGTCTCCCTCCCTGTTCCCTCTCGCCCTTGCCTCAAGGCTGCGGCGGCGCAGGCGCAGGAACACGCAGGCGCAGGCTACCAGGACGAGGGGCGAGACCAGGGAGGCCACGGCGCCGGTCACCACTCCCGCCAGCAGGGCCGGGCCAACGGGTGAGGAAACTTCCCCCCCGTTGGAGCTGGCCACCTCGGCCGGGAAGGTGGAGTTGGGAGGATGCTGCTCGATGTTAGATGAGGAATTCCCGGTCGAGGTGGTGCTGCCTTCCTTGGAGGAGGTTTCCCCACCCGCCGCCTTGTTCCTGCTGGCGGTGGTGTTCGTGTCCGTTGCCGTGTCCTCCCCAGCCTTGCTCCTCATCAAGGTAGCCTGCACCAGCAGCGCTCTGGCGCATCTGGCCAGCCGGGAGGCGACATAGGCCTCGAGGGCGGGGGCGGCAGGGCCGGTCAGGCGCTGAGAGGGGGACAGCGCCACCAGCGTCTCTGGACTCCCCCTCAGCTCCTCCTCGTCCAGCTCGGACACACGTACATCTTTTCCTGGAAAATTACCAGTCAAAAATTTAAGTTCTCGAAAATTACTGTACTGCCCAAGTTGCGCTGGTTTAGAAAGAAGTATAAAAATCATTACACAGCGGCAGCAGCAGCACACATTTTTTAGCAGCAGTAGCAGCAGCAATAAGAACAACAAGAACACCCACAACAGGAAGGGAAGCTGCAGCAGAAACAACAATAACAGTCTTCCCCTCCCCCCTTTTCATCCCCCTCATGAAAGGCCAAAATACCAAAAATAGCATAAAATTCTCATGCAGCAGTAGCAACACAAGCAGCAGCAGCAGCACACATATTTTTTCAGCATCAGAAACAGCAACTAAAACAGCAGCAACAACTACTACAAAAACAGCAAGGGAAGCCGCAGCCGCAGCACCAGCAACAACAGCAACAAAAACAGGACTCTCTTCTACCCCTCCTCCATTTCTCTCTTTTGATGGGCTAAATACCAAAAAAATATAATTGTCATGCAGTAGTAGTAATGGCAGTAGCAGCAACAGCAGTAGCAGCAGCAGCAGCAACAGCAGTAGCACCAGCAGCACACATATTTTTTCTGCAGCAGAAACAGCAGCAGCAAAACCAACAACAATAACAACAACGACAGCAACACCAACACCAACAACAGAACAACAACAGTCCTCTCTCTCCTCCCCGTTTTGTTTGGCCAAAATATCAAAAATACCATTAAATTATCATGCACTAGCATCAGCAGCAGCAGCAGCAATAGTAGTAGTAGTAGTAGTAGTGGTAGTAGCAGCAGCAGCAACAACAACAACAACAACAATAACGGCAAGAACTCCAGTAGCAGTAGCAGTAGTAGTAGTAGTAGTAGCAGCAACAACAACAACAACAACAGTCCCCTCTCCTTCCCCCCTGCAGCAATAGTAGTAGTACTAGCAGCAGCAGCAGCAGCAACAACAACAACAGTCCCCTCTCCTTCCCCCTGCAGCAATAGTAGTAGTACTAGCAGCAGCAGCAACAACAACAGTAGCCAACAGCACCACCACCACCACAACAACAATATCAACAAAAACAGCCTTTTTTCCTTCCCCCCCATTCCTCTCTTTTGATTTACCATTGAGATTGTGCACGAGAGCAAAGCCCCTCTCTAGGGCCTCTCCCACAGGAAGGGCGGGTGCGCGCTCCAGGCACTCGGGGGGGAGGCGGCGAACTGCCAGGCCAGGGGGGGAGGGAAGGAGGACGAGGAGGAAGAGGACGGAGGGGAATGGCCCAGTGGACATGGCTGAGGAGGAGGTTGCCTCACAGTTGTGGTGGTTGCTGTTGCTGTTGCTTTTGCTTCCTTTTTTTGTGCTCTGAATGTCGTTGTTTTTCGTCTACAGCGCTCGCCCTTCTCCTCCCTTCTCTCTCGCCAATGGGCTGCATGCAAACCAAGGTAACTTTCTCTTCCGCGCCCCCTCTCCCGGCTACCGCTCTCGGCCCCTTCCTCCTCCCCAAAAACCCATTTCCCCCCCCTTTTTTGAGATGCTTCCCAATTTAAACACATATGTACTTTGTTTTGGGCTCTTCCTTTATTGCATCATATGTTACACACCAGTTGTTTCATGTGATTATTTTTGATTAGAGATAAGGGAAAGCAATATTGCCGAGACATGTACCTTTGAAATGACATTATTTTTCTGGGCGGAACCTCGTCGGTTGACATTAGGTAGTGCAAATAGTCAATCAAAGAAAATCGCTGGACCTTTTTTTTCTTGTCTACAAATGTAATAGCAAAATCAGAGCTCCGTATAAGGTGGCTGGGAATTATCCTTAATATGTAATCGAGTAAGTTTTCATATTGATTTCTTTCTGGCAGGTGGGTGAAGAAAGCAATCAGCTTCTCTCTTTCAAGTGGGAGGGCCTCCTCTCCCTCCTCCTCACTATCCTGCTCTAGGGCCTTTAATCCAAGATTGCTGTTATCCATCATATTTTTCCTTCTTGCCACTCTGAATGTCTTTCTTTGGGGCTGAAGGTGAAGGTAAGAGTTTTTGGGCAGGGCAAGGAACATTTTTTCTATCTCTCCGGCTTCCTGGTAAAAGTAGTGTTTAACCAGCAAACGAAGAGCGCGAAGATTAATTTTTTCTGGCGTTATGTACACATCGGTTAAAAATTGTAAGATGGAGAATAGTCCATTTGACTGGATAGAGTGCGCCACGATAATGACATTGGAGTCATTGTGACGAGCCGTATAGTTGGTTAATGTTGCTAAAACCTCTCTGTTTGAGTCTTTGAGGCGGTGGAGGTCGTCTAAAACATATGTCACGTTCTTTCGCTCAATTGGGAGCTCTTCCCACGTCACTGCACGCACCTGACGCCCACTCCCCTCATAGGCCTCTGTGGGACCATTGACAACAGCTATATAAGAACTCTCCAGTTCCTCGCAAAGTAGCAAAGCTCCATAGGTCTTCCCAGATCCGCTCGGACCAAGGAAAAGGAAGCTAAGTGGTCTGTTCTTGCTCATGGACCTAGCCTCTGTCTCTTCTCTGGAGACAGGGCCTCAAACTCGTCTTCGGCATGGCCGACGTCCGCCACCACCTCTTCCTCCTCCTTCTCCTCATGCTTTGTCGCCTCTTGCTTTTTGCGCGGCTGCTGATCCAAGTGCTGCTTGGCCACCCTTATTAGGCTGCCTATTTCCTTTGAGAGACACATCTTTTCAAACGCGTGGAATGGCAGGTAGAGGCCATAAGATGACAGGCGGACCTCATCCTCTGCCCACTCCCCACGGGCGGATCTCGGTGGCAGGGAGGTGGCATGTTTGATGCTCACTTTCAGCTTTTCCAGTGTCATCTTTGCATTATGGGCCATTTGCAATTCTCGGGTTGCATTCCAGGTGCTTATGACCAGACGCATTTCGGATCGATAATCTTTTCCGGCAAAGGGAACGGTGACCTCCTCTATGTTGAAGCTCTTGTCCAGGTGCTTCCGTTCCCCAATTTTTTTCCCTCCTCCGTAGTTGGTATTCCACTCGCCACACAGCTCCGTTCCCTGCCTCCTTAGCTCTCTCAAGAACGTTTTCGGTTGATCGAATAATTGAATGAACGTTTGGTTGTCCAAGAGCAAGCACTTCTCAGCCTCAGTCCCTCCGAACCGGTGGTACGTCAGAGCTGCGTAGCCGAAGAAGCGGTGCAGAGGCCAGGTCCTCCTCTGGGACAGCCGGTTTGCCAATGCCTTGCCGTCAAAGTTTGCGCCGTTTCCCGACAGCTGAAAGTGCACCTCTCCTGCACCAAGGTGGTCCTTATCCTTGAAGGTGGCTTTGGCCTCAAAGGCATTTTTTGCCGTCTCTGTACGGCTTGCCTTTATGGGTTTTTTGAAGATGTAAGCCATGCTTATGCTTTCCTTCGGTTGAATTTTGACGTGAGTCTCCCTTGCTGACCTGGTTTTATAGCCGCAAACCCCCTTGAAAATTCCAGGAGGCATTGCCATCCTTGTTCAGCCTGAGAGGGAAAGTCGCCAGGGGAATTCCCCCCTGACCTTGCCCGGCCTTGTTGTGCGGTATTTCTAGGGGAAGGAAGCAGCAGTTCATCTCAAGTCTAGAGAACAACATGACCACAGTTTCATTTAAGAAAGAGAAGGAGGAAGCTAGAGCCCCACATAGGCCTCCGACTGGCTCTCTCCACGATCTTTTTTCCGTGGAATCTTGTTCCATACCTCCTCATTCAGTCGTAGCTGTGAATACTGGCATACAATTGGAGCTGCCAGAGGGTGTCATTGGGCAAATTTTCTCCCGGTCTTCCCTTGCTCTCAAGCACGACCTCACCGTTTCCACCGGAACTATTGACGCGGCCTACAGAGGTTCCATCTACGTTGTCCTGAGGAATAATGCCCCCTCAGAGTATCTGGTGTGCAAGGGAGACCGCATCGCCCAGTTGGCAATCTTGAGCCCCCTTGACGTAGACTTTGTACAGAGGAAAGAAATATCTGGTACCCTGCGCGGCCAGTCCAAGTTTGGATCCACAGGCAGATAAAATGGGCCTGAAAAAAAAGCTACTCAAAGGTGCTCAAGCACTCAGACTGGCTCCCATGCTCTTTTCCCAAAGTATACCCTCACTTCAAGACCTGTGCCTCTTTTCCCTTGCCAGAAGTGAACACTTTGATGTTGAATTGGGACCTCTGCTGTCCAGGCACCACCTGTGTGCCCACAATTTTTACCACGGTGGTGTTCTGGCACGTATCAGGAGAGGCTGTGGAAGCCTCTTCTACCTTCAAGTCAAGTTGGAAAGCTTTCACGAGATCAAAATAACAGACACAGACTTTGAATACGATGGTGAGTGCTCCTGTCCCGTGACATCTATTCGTGTCCCCACTTGCTCCTCCTTCGGATCTGAAAAGGGGGTTGTGATTGAAGCAATTGATGAATTCGACAAAAGGACGGGCAAGGCAACCAACTTCTACCTTTTCCTGCTCACTACACAGCCCCCAAAGGCCGATTTCGTACGCCGAACCATTGCTCGTTTCCTTAGAAAAGGAACAATTTTTGGTCGGTTGAGCAAGAAATGTTTCCAGCTGCCAAACCACTGCCAGGGAATGGTTTCCTGCAAAGGCCAATTTTCACTTCGCCTCCGACCCTACCAGACCCTCCGCTTTCGGGGGGAGTTTGCTCAAAATAATCCCATTGATGTCATGAGAGTGGTCACACTGAATGAGATTGAGTCTCTTCCCCAAAAAATTGAAAAGGCCATCAGGTCAGAGGCAGCTTTTCTCCAAAAAAGTGCACTGAAATGGACAAATGAGCTCTTTGCCCAGAAAAGTGAGCATGAGTACCGGCAAAAAGTAATTGAACAAGATCAACTCATCGGTGGCGCGTTTCGAGACCACGGTTGTGCCTGTACATGCAGAACCTGCGTCCTCTTGAGAAGGTCGATTCCAACCTTCCCAGCGTAGAAATCCACGAAGGAAATCCCCCCCTGTCCCCATGACCTTGTCCGCCGTTTTAAAAGGGAAGAGGAGGGAAGGCAGAAGCAGCAGTAGTACATTAGTCCCCCATGAGCACAGAAGAAAGCAGGGTGATCTACCTGGAAGGGCCGATTGCTGTGGGAAAGTCGTCGGTTCTTCAACTCCTCGCACTTGAGGAGGGAATCGTCGTCCTTCCCGAGCCGATACAAGAATGGAAGAAGCCGATTGAAGGATCAAACCTGCTTCAAGACATATACGAAAAAACAGGAGAGGAACTGCCGAGCGCCCTAACACGCTTGCAAGTCCTGATACTTGCCACTCTGCATGAGAGGGAGGCCAAAGTTGCTGAATTTCTTCAACAAGACAAGGCCCTGACGGTCATTATCGAAAGAGCCCCAAGCTCAGCCCTTACTTTTCTTGACTGCAACCCGAGCATCGACCCCCGGGACAGAGCAGTATTGAAGAGGCTAGTACATGCACATGGGTGCTGTGCACCAGAGAAGGGGAAAAGTATTCTCCTTACAGCAAGCAGGCAGGAGCTTGGACGCCGGCTTAGACTTCGAGCCCGTCCCGAAGAGCGGGGAATAAGCTTGGATTACATCTATCACCTTGATGATTGCTTTAGACAGCAAGCAGTAAAAAACTCTCACACCATCATAGACACAACTCTTCTTGCCCCGAGACACATTGCCTCGATCATTCTTGGTCTGATTGGAAAAGGCCCGAGGTGAGGACATGGATTGGCAAGCATCAACTGCCTCGAGTTCCAAGAAGAAGCCGTGTCTCTATGACCACTTCTACTATCATTACTCAGAATATGAGTTCGATTTACTTAGGAAACCGGGATTTGAGGCAACAACCTTCAGAGGCAGTAAAAATGTCGTCCCCACTCTAAAATCACTTGTCTTGTCCAAGCTGGGAAGAAAGTCCAATATGACCTTTGTGCCTGAGAGGACCTGGTTTGAAAAAATGGGCTTGGGCAATGCAAGAGTACTCTTTGAACCCTTTAATTCCCTGGAGGAGTGTATATTCATGCAAGAAGTGGAGATTTTTATCAAATGGAAAATTGGGGAGAGGCCGAGGCAAGAGCCACAGAACATCCCTGTTTTCCACCACTTCAACAAGGAAAAGGGGATTATTCACAGCCCCTCCTCTCCCTGGGGCGGAGCGGAGATAAGTTTTTTTGCTGGCTGTGGCTCAACCTCCTACAGGCGGTTTGAAGACAATGTTACATATTTCCAACTGTCCTTCAGGGGCCAGGAAAGGATGACAAGGGATATTTTTCTCACCCTCATGTCAGTCTTCTTTGGAGCTACGATGCCAGGAAAAATATTAAGACAAAAATTGAGGAGCTGCAAAACCAACGAAGACAAATTCACCATGCAAACCCGCTGTGTTTTGTGCGGAGGAAGAGAGAACCAACAATTGCGCTCGGTGTATACCTTCCAATCTGAAAGGCAACAATACCCAGACGACTTCCCTTCTGCCAAAGAAGATGGCTTTAACTTGGAAGATAATATTATTTTAGATACGTTTGCAAGGCACGTAAAGCCTCTGCAGCAAAAATATGAAAAAATGATACAGTACATTAATAATCCCAACATGACCGATCATGAGTTTTTGGTACAGACCTTTTCGTTCTGCCGCCTGGGAATGTGGTTTGACATTAATTTTGAAAGCTTTGACAACTTTAATGAATTGAGAAGATTGCTGGACAAATAAAGTTTTTTTGCAATAAACTATCCTCATTGTTGTACGCATTACATTTACGCGGTTGGGGATGGCGTGGTGCTGGTGGTAACAACAACAACAACAATGACGGCGGCGGCGGCGGCGGCTGGCGGCGGCGGCGGCAGCGACAGGATTTGATGGATAGCCTAAAGTTTAGCAATTGACATATTGTAATGAAGAGACTCATTGCCCCTGTGTCATGTTTCTTGGAAATGCTGCAACCTCCCTATGTACGTGCTACGTAGTTGGGGTAGAGGGAGTCGGTAGAATTAAATAGTAGCCAAGTTCCAATTACGATTGGCTGGCCTTGGGACAAAGGCCGACTCCCACGCGCCATCCTAGTCCTGCCACATATGTCGCGCCCACCCTGGAGTGATCGGCTGATGGCCCCTTCTAGGGAATCATGGGCATGTCCCAGTAGTATATAAGTCGCCAAGTTGGCAGCCTCAGTAAGACATTTTAAAAGTGAATCGGTGAAACTACAACTTGAAACAAACGTGAAACGACGATCATGCCTATCCAGCTGAGGAATAGACGTGAGTTACTTTTTTCGGAAAACCGTGTTTTGAGCTCCTCTCTTGAGGAGCTAGAGCGCCGCCACCGCCGCCTTTTTTCTGGTCCAATCGCGAGTCTAATTTCAAGGTAACAGGTTGCAGGCAAGAACCCCTCTCCTTGCTTTCTTGAATCAGACAATCTTTTGGCAGACCCCTTGGTGATAGGGAAAATGGAGGAGTCCTTGCCGAGGCAACCCTAACAGTTCCCACTGACACAGACATACCACGCATGAGGGAGCTCTTGGCCAAGCTCTACTATGACTTCAATTTCCACAACCCTGGGCTAGAGGAAATTGAGCTCACTGTCACATTCAATTTTGTGCTCAGGGGGGAAGGTGCAGGTGGAGGCCCGAGCTATAGCCTATTTTTTGGCGGAGACTTCACAGCTGCCAGCGATGATCTAACCTCCTCCGAGGTTGTTTTACTCCATTCAGTGGCTGACCTGGATCTTATTGACTTTGCCAACCTGCACCAAAGTGAGGCCGGAAGACAATTGGAGAGAAACTTCCAGGACAGCGGTGTAACAGTCGAGCGGTGTTGCAGCACAGTGTTCATCCTCCGAGCATACAGAGACTGGGAAGATCATGGCGGCAGGGCAGGACGCCAAGTCGCCCTCTTCTGAGAGCCGCTCCCTCATCAAACAGCTGCTAAGCAGTTTGGCTGAGGATATACCTTCTTTGTGCAGCCCTTGCATCTGGCAAAGGCTTGCACCTAGTGAGCGGTCAATATATATTTACAAGTTCTTCCTTCAAAAGTGTGTCCACTTTGACACTGACCTTAGCATCGCTAGCAGCGTCGACGATGATATTCTTCAAGGCCTTTTTGGCCTCCCGGATGAGGAGCCAGTGTACATGACCTTCCATGCTGGGGGGGCAGACCTGGCCAAGCTTTCCGGTATCCTCAAGATTGATTTGGTTGTGTACTTCAACCCGGCCCGGCAGAGGCGCACACAAAAGTACAAGTGGTTTGACAGCAGGCTTCAGTCACAGCTTACTGGCTCTGGCAACTCACAATCTACATATTTCTTTAGAGTCGAACGTTGCAAGGCCGGGGAATTCACACTCAACAGGGTCAATGAGGGAGAGGCTCTTAAGGAGTACACAGCATCCGAGAGCGAGAGCCCGTTCATCTCTGGGCGTTCAGTAATGACATCAAGCTTCAACTCCTGCTACCTTGGTGCTCTCCTTGCCCTGCTTGGGGCCCGTCACAAGCCAGAACATGATGATCCATGTTGTCCTACCCTTTTGTCACTGTGTCTCGCAATGGGCCGAGGCCTAGGCCAAACAACAATGTTTTTTCTGAAAAGGAAAAGGATCCTTCTTGCCAGCCACCACAGCACTGGCTGCAGGTACAAGTACGCAAGGAAAAAAACTAACGGGAAAGGGGCGCTGGGCATCCTCGATCCAAAAAACCAGGTGTTCAGAATACTAGCAACCCTTACCGGTCAGGGAGATGTGGCAGAGACCATCGTGGTGTGTGTGACCGTCGAGGGTAGACTATATATACCACACAAATTATATGCAGATCGTGCCAGGGAAGGACACAAATTTCCGGCTCCAAACACGCTCAACCCCCTAAGAATCGACAGACTTGTGCAGAAGAAGTCGGCGGGCTCCACTCAGTTTCCTGAAAAAGACCGTGAGCAAGGCAAAAAACAGAAGACGGCTCCCTATGAGCCGGCCTGTCCTTGCTCCCTTTGCAGTAACGGCCTAGACTACTACAAAAATTTTGTGATCAAAGGTGATGGGAGGAGGAGGCCTACAATGGCCCAGCGACCATTTCGCTCTGAGCTGGACACGCTCGAATACCTTCATTGCTTCGGGATAGATACACAGGACATTCGGAAGAGACTAACTCAAGTTTGGTCCCTCTCTTTTGCGTCGATGGATGTCGAGTCTATGACAGAGACCCTTCCTGCCCATACCTCAGATGAGACGGCAAAAATTGAAAACCTAACTGAATTAAGGTATGACTCATCCCCACGACTAAGGCAGTCAGTCGTTGTCTTTGCCCACGGCGACTTTATGAACCCATCTGGAACCGAGGAGGTTGGCGATTGCACCCCAGCTTTCTTCAGAGTCAAAAAGAACAAGTCTCTGGTTCAATTGTCGGTGGAGTACCTGGACTACATCCGGAAGAGGAGAGATGCCGCCGCTCAACTTAAAGAGAAGCTTCTAGAGCCAGTCTTTTCTGTTCTCAAGCCGTTAAAGGAGGCACACTGGGAATATTGTCGCCAGCGCCGGCTTGATGGAGAAAGCGACAAGACTTTAAAAGCAAGGACAGAATCAAGCTTTTCCACCACCCTAATGGGAAAGTTTGAGTCACACTTGGCCCGACTAGTACGGTCCTACTATATTTTTGCATACAATGGGAAAGGATATGATTTCATTTTGATGGCTGGACCCTTGGTCAGCGCAGCCGCTCGACTTTCACCCCCAGCAAGGCCGAGAATAATGAGGGAAGGGAACCAGGTCAGGAGCATCCGTATCGAAAAGGGCATTGTTTTTCGAGACCTGTGCTGCTTGTCCGGACACGGCGTTTCTCTTGCCCAGCTGGCAAAGATGTCTGGAATACCACAGGAGAAGTCGTATTTTCCGTTCAAGCAACTTTCATCCTTGGAGTCCCTGCAGGATCCCGAACTCTCAGCAGACCCCTCCATGTGGGCGAGTGAACTTGGGGGGAGATCAGCCACAGACTCTGACATCCTGGAGGCCCGCCGCCTTTTCCAGGAGAGGGGAATGACCTCTCTTGGGGACTGGCTTGACTTTTACCTGGGACGGGACATTTTGTGTCTCCTCCTTTGCACCAAAACACTATTCAATCGCTTCTTTTCTCTTCTTGGTTGCCACCCCATTGATGTGGGCAAGCTGACAATAGCTAGCTACTCAAGTTACGTTGTGCAGCTGTTCCTGTTCAAGGAAGCACGCCCTGCTCTCTACTCACCAATGACGACCAGCCTGTACTCCAGCCTGAGAGACACTACTAAAGGTGGTCTAGTGCAGGTGTCCCGACATCATTGTGATGTTGGCAATAAAGATCCTGCGTCCCGCATCAATGCGCATCTTGTTTCCCTGCTCCAAGGAGACGGCAAACAAGGCCATGACTACCATGAGACCACAGAGAATGTTTCTGCAAACCCGAGACATGCAAAGCTGAACAAAATAATTGATGCTGTTCTGGACGAGTTTGGGGAGAACATGCTCCCATCTCAAAGGGCGACGCAAACTCCCACCGTGCCAGGTCTATCTGCCTCGCGTCCTGCAGAAGCGGCGCATGCTGCTGTAGTCACAACAGCCAAAATATTCCAACCTCCCGAGGGCTTCAATGAGAAGAAACCGCTTGGTCGCCCGGTTGACTTTCTAAAGAAACACTCGGAAAACGGGGGAGCATCTTGGCTGCTTACTGAACGTGAGAGGAGGGAGGGAGCTCAACCACCCAATTACAGCTTCTATTTGGATGAGCATGGTACTATCTCTTTTTTCTGTTTTATCTTATTCTCTTAGCTAAGCACTTGTGCTTTGCAGGTCTTTACTCCACCGCAGGTAACAAATACAACACACACAAAAAAGCAGACAAGACAGGACTAGAGACCAGACAAAGGGTAAAGATAAATGTAGTGGAGTTGGAGTGGGACGGAAAGTGAATTTTCATAGTTTCAACTTTGAGAAGGAAAGGTGTTGTCATTGATGGGTTTTAATTGCGGCATATTAGTTCAGGCTCCCCCCTAGAAAAAAGGTAGGTATGTTTCCCAGAACTGTGAAAAAAGATTTGACTGGGCTAGATGTGTCCGTATCCAAGGAAAATTGCTAGCAGAGACATTTTATTCAGCGTCACTTTTAAAGGGCTTCCCCCCCGCAGCCTTGTTTGCTGCTAAAGCCAGCGATATCTTGGCTCTTCCAGACCGCCCCCACAATAACTGAACTGAACAAGAATGTTTTCCAGAGGTGCGCAAGCAAGAGGCTCTGAAAAATGAAACGGAAGAGAAGGAGATGAAACCTCCTCAGCCCAACTTGGCTAATGCTCCAAGAACAAGAACCCGGCCTTGCCCTCGGCTGATCATGAACACATCTGGGGAGGGCAAGTCCACACCCATGTTCAGGAGCAAAAGCAATATGGCAGCGACAGAGAGGAAAGACCTATACCAGACAGGAAGGGGAGGCAAAACTGCCAGGAGGACTTCGCGCCTCAAGCAAGAGACAGCTCCCGCGGGATTAGAAGCTCTTCCCCGATCCAGCCTCTGGGCTTATGCCTCTTTTCTTGCCGCTCTTTTCATGGCCCTCTCCGGGTTCTTCTTCTTGTGCTATGCGGGGTTTCGCATACTCCCTCTTCCTGTGGAAGCGGCATCCAATAGCTCCATCAGGTTTCTGCCCTCTTCCAAGCAAGCCGCAAACGGTGTGCCGCACTCTCCATTGGTCACCGATGACAATGCCAGCTCAAACCCTCTCAACCCGAGAAGGATGGCCGACAGGGTGGATATGCGAAACCGCTCTAGGCCAGAAGCTGAACAGGATTGCACAACCAACGACCCGCCGGAACGCGACAACATTGCCCCTCTTGCTGAGGAGGCCCTCGACGCCGTTGCGGGACCCATTTCCGCCGCCAAAAAGTTATCACTAGCCCTCTTTCTAGGCTTCTTGGTGCTTTGCTTTCTCCTGGAGCTGTGCATTGCTTTCTTTGACGCCCGGCAATCAACAAAGCGGCATCGGCGGCATAAGCATCTTCATTGGAAGGAGGGCCCAAGTGTCTCCAACTTAGTTTGTAGGAAAAGGGCAGGGAAAGACAAAAGGCAAGGCAAACAAGATGGCTCCAGCCTTCTCTGCCAAGAAAAAGAAAAAGAAAAGAGCGGGCAAATCAAAAAAATTGGGCCAAGAAGCCGGAAGTGGGTTAGACTTTTTCGGTGCTCCTGGCCCCGTTGGGGGATAGATGAGGAGGAACGTCATCAAAGAGAAGAGAGCGGGCAGCTAGATGCGGCAAGAGAGGCAACTGATCCTACCCAGCAGTCGCACCAGCCTACCGTTCGGGATTACAAAAGGTCCGGGGGGCTCCAGAGGTCTTGCGGGAAACTTACTTGGCTGATTTCGAAGGGCTCCAAGGGTAAACATGATGCTGACGACTCCGGCACTAACAAACAGCAACCAGAAAGAAAGGGTAGTTGCGGAGAAGATTACGCGGCAGAGGCAACTCGTCCTGCCACCCACTACACTAGCATCCCCACCAACACTGCTTTCTCAACCAGAGAGGGGCCCCGGCCCACAGCTCTGCCCACACAAGGACCAAGGAGAGTTTCTGGAGCCTTGACGACAGAGACGGATCATATGAAGGACTTTGACGGTTCTGGAAAAGATCGGGGACTTCACAAGCGCGGCCTGGTTACCTCGAGCCCTCCCAATTCGACTAATGCAAGCAACAACAACGATGGTGACAGTGGCAGCGGCAGTTACAATTCCCCCATAGAAGCCGACCACCATGGCAGAGAAACGGCAGAGTCTCCTCCAGCTGGAAAGAAACCTTGCTCATGGGCAAAGCAACAGTTCCTGGAAGCTGGAAGCAATCCACCTGGAGCAGAGGTCATCTCAGATCCCGTTGCACCAGGCAGCAAGCATCACCACAGCCAGCCCTACTCGTGCAGAAGGGCCCTTCACCCAACAAGGCCCGAAACGCCAGCCACTCTATTCTCACCCACAAAGGAAGCTGATTTCTGCCTCAGCAGCAACTTTTTGGACAACGGGAGCAGCGGCGGCGGCGGCGGCGGCGGCAGCAGCAGCAAAGGAGAAGACGATAAGCTCTTCTAAGAACAGTTGTTGTTGTAGTAGTGTTGTTGTGTCGCCTGCTTTGGATAGTTGGGGCGGGCTTGACCAACCTGATGCCCGGCTTTGCCGGGCATCAGGTTGGGGGGGGAATTTGTGCGCGCGCGCGAGTCCCGGCGCCATCCCCGGACCCCCACCACCCCCACCCCTCCCCCTCCCGGGGGAGGGGGTGGGGGTGGTGTGTGGGGTCCGCGCCCCCCCAAATTAAAGATGTTGACGACAACAAGTCCAAGGACGACCAATGAGGAGTAGAAGGGGGGGAGGGAGTAGGTGAGGAGGCGGCGGCGGCAGCGGCGGCGAGTCATTGACGGACCAGGACCACGTACGTGACAACAAGGAGAACCTTGAGGAGGAGGAAGAGAAGGAGGAGGAGGAGGAGGATGACGACAAAGAAGAGTGAGGGCAGGAGGGGGGGACGGGAACGCGCTGCTGCCAGTTAATCTAGCAAACAAAAAAGGACCAGCCCCCGCTGCCGCCGCCGCCGCCGCCGCCGCCGCCGCTGCCAATTAGCGACTTATGGCTCTTGCACTCTGGGGCTAGGGCTGACGGGACCTGAAGACTGGGACGCATGGCGGACTGACCGACCGGGGCATACAAGTCCTACAAGACGACAGACGACATCCCACAACAAAAGTTTTGGTTTCCGCCACTTATCGCTAGTCTATTTTCTCCCCTCACTTTCTGCTCCGCATCCTCCTATTTTTGGACGACCCACTTATCTCCGCCGTCGTCGATGCTGCTGCTGCGGCCGCTGCTACTTCGGCTGCGACATCTGCTGCTGTTGCTTCGGCTGCGACATCTGCTGCTGCTAATTCCGCCTCCGCCGTCTCTACCTCCTCCTCCACCACAACCGGGGCCCGTCTCACTTACGGCTCCTACCTCCTGATCCACTGTTACTCGCACGACGGATGGAATTATCTCAGCTGCTCAGCCAATGCCTTTTGGGCCTGCCTGCTTCTACTTTTCCCCTGGCACCAAAAGCCAGAAAAGTGCATTAACACCACCGCCAGCAGCATCAGCAGCAACACTGTCAGACCAGGTGGAGGACCAAGATCTACCCAAACTTAACGCTGAGAAAGAGCAGTTAGGAGACCACACTGAGTCTCAAAAACTGCCGGAGAACAACAATAATGAGGACAGCGCGGAAAAGGAAAGGTTCTTTGTACCACTTCCGAAACAAGAAGATGCTACCAGGGGGACAGACTGTCAGGAGTCACTATTCTGCCAGTTTTTAGTTTTGGAAAAGTTTGCTGGCAAGGTCAGCCGTTGCTTCAGCTACTTTCATGCAGGTCCAGGACAGCTATCTCTCACACACAATCATCGCAGGCGGATGGACTGTACTCTTGTGTTAGAGCCAGGGCACCTCCTTTTCATCAACTACCACTCCAGCAGCCTGCATTACGCAGGCCATATGGGCGACTGCCCAGCCAAACCAGGCACTGCATTGCCAACTGAGGATACAAAAACGAGGGAAGAATTACGCAACGGGGACGCCCAGTTACAGGGACAAGAAAAGAAAAGCGAGGAGGTGGCAATGGAGGTGGGGGAGGAAAAAGAGGAGGCAACGGAGGAAGATGAAGAAGATTTGTTATTGTCCGAGGAGGAAGACGAGGACGAGGGGAGATCTTTGTCCCCTCAGGAATTTTCCTACAGGGAAGAGATTAGCAGTGGGGAGGACAGAGCAGGGGTAGAAGAGGGTAAGAAATGGAGGTCATCCTGGACCCTGGGTGGAAGGAGAATAGGCAAGAAACAGTACTTTGAAACAAAGGGGGAGGCTGCCTTGCACTTGGATGAAATGCAAGATGCTGATGATGACTTGGAGTGGTCAATAGAAAGTGGGGAATTCAGGCTAAATGATGCCACGAGAAGGGGCAACGAGGATGTCAAAAGTTACATTTCCTGCTTAAACAAAGCTGTAAGGGACGCGCAAAAGTCGTGTTCCACTTACCCCAATCTTGTTTTCGGTGAGCAGACTGAGTATGCTTGTCATTTCTTCCATGGCAATGCATTCAAAGCAAGGAGGAGTGCTCGCATATACCACAGCTTGAGGCAACTTCTCCTGGAAGAACACCCAGACGACTCGCTCGTGCTGGGGGGTGCCTTGCTGGGGAAACGGGAGAGAGTGGGAGAACAAAGTTTGCTAAGAAGACTCCTGGCCGATGATAGCCTAACTGGCTTTGTTACGGTCCGATCAGGGCAAGAGACAAGGCGTGACATATCAAGCCTTGTTCAGGGCTACTGTCTGGGAAAGTTCACCAGCTACAAATCTCCCTTAGAGGACCTGGGCTATTTTGCAAAGCAGCAGGCCGAGGCTGCTGGGGAGGATCTCAAGAAAAACTGCAAAAAGCGCTGCCTGACCATGACAAGACTTGGTTACGGTCCGGATCAACTGACCACAATGTCAGTAACCAACCTCAGGTTCCTTTGCCAGGAGAGATTGTTTAGGAACTTTGAGGTGGTACATTTCATCGGATATGAGGTCCGCCCATGGCATTTTGCCATAATCTCCCGTGTTATCCAAGAGAGGCATCGCCTGAAACGGGAGAGCCCCGGCGACCTAAGTGGCATCAATGCCTGCAAGCTTTTCCTGAATGCACTGTATGGCTTTACCTTCAAGGAAGCACGTAATTTCAATACAACAACTCTGGCAAGCCAGTCCAGAGTGCAGGAATGCAAGGTAGGAAGGGATCCAAACCTGGTTGCTTGCACACTGGTGGGAACACGCCCTGCACGTTACCGAGCGGGACGGAGAGATGCTCGTTGCAGGAAGTCGACGGGTTCGGTTAATGCAAGCCAGGACCGAGGGAAGCGCCTGGAGATGATTTTTGCCTTAACTAGAAAGAATCCGGGAGCTCTTGTTCGCAACCTAATTCAAGTGGCAAGTGGGGTATTATGTCACTCAAGGAATATTTTCTATGGCCACCTCCTTTTCCTCATTACCGTGATGGATCCAACAAGGCTCCAGTGTGCATATTTTGATACAGACAGCGCCATGTTACTGGCAAACAAGCCCACTCTGAAGGGTAATGTCAGACCTGAACTAATGGACGTCTTCCTTAAAAATCACAACGCTGTCTTTGAGGACCCAACTTCGCCACTTGCACAAAACAATCGGCTCAAGCTGGAGGGCGTCTTTTCCTCAAGTTTTTTTTACTCTCTAAAACAATACATTCTTCTGCCACTTGATGAGGCCGAAGATGTAGAGGGAGGGCAGGCTGAGGTTCTCAAAAAAACCAAGGGCATATCAAAAGTTGTGAGAATGCAGATGGAACCCCACCACTTCATGCTGCAGCCATTGATTGTTCAAGACTCCGGGCCTGAAGAACAGCCTTTTTCCCAGGAAAGATTGCTACCTGAGAAAAGAAAAGATCTTTTGGCCGCCTCCTGGATTCTCAGGGGAACAAGAGGCTTGCAAGTCATGATGAGCATTCGGACCACTCGATTTGTAGTTCCTGTAAATTACAAGAGACACACCGTGGTAAGACGAGTCAGTAAAAGTTTTTTCCCAGCTTGCATGTTTTCTTTTTTCTTTTTCAGTCCGAGTTTCAAAGCTACGTTATCCCATAGTCTGAACGGGCATGGTGCTAGGGAGGATGAGGAGAATGAGGGGATGGCGAAAAAGGGAGCTTCAGAAAAGACATCAAAATCTGACTGCAGACAAGGCAGACTCTTCTGAGGAGGACGAGGAGGCGCGACAGAGGCGTCTTGTCAAAATCCTCACCCCGACATTCCTATCCAACATACGTCGTGGAATCATTCTCAATGATAGGGAGCTACAGACCTTAATGAGGAAAAAGGGACTACCCCCACTAACAAGGCCAGAACTCAATTTTTTCCGGGAACAGTGGCCCGAGTTGCAGCGATTTCGCCAGGAGAGGAGGGAGCGTCCCAGAGAGTATCAGACAATAGTGAGATGTCGGTTTGGAGTTGCGTTCATGGACGTTGCCTACATTGGTGAAAAAAGGCACAATGGAGGTAACATTGGTTTCCTTCTGTGCATCGAAGCAATCTCCGGAACGATGGGCGCTATTCCGATCAAACGCCGGACTCTTGCCTCCTTTGAGGATGCTTTTGAGCGCCTGATCCGGCTAACGCAGCTGGACAGTATTCACCTTGTCCTGTGTGACAGGGAAACCGCTCTTTACTCAAAATCTTTTTCCAGAGATCAGAAAAAGAGACATGGCTTGCGGATGCGCTACTTACGCACGCGTTCCAAAGCCTACCTGGCAGAGAGAGGCATACGGACCGTAAAAACTATCCTGCAGGCTTGCATGGAAACACTCCAGTCTAAGAATTGGGTGGACCTCCTTCCTACATGCATCAACAAACTAAATTCTAGAAAAATTCCGGGCACAGACTATGCACCCAAAGATATCAATGCCAATAATGCCTTTGCTTTTCTCAGGCAGCGATGGGGTGTAACTAACTATAGATCACTGTACAACACAGCCACTGTGAATGCAAAGAAGATTGGCAACAAGACCTGGCTACGGAACCTTTTCAAATTTCAACTTGGGGGGAGAGTTCTGATTTCTCTTAGGGCTCTTGGCCGTCGCGGACCGTTCCACAAGAGCAGTGCTGTCGGAAACTACAGTAGGGACATTTACACAATCGTGGATCGCTTTGTGACCACCAGCCGTGATCTGCGTGCTGTACCAGGCAAGGAACAGTCACTTGACCTGGTCACCAAAGGCACTTTGGACGCAGGGAAAATATTTTTTCCTTTGTTGCAGTTTACCGTGTCCAAAAGGAGGGGGGAAGGAGGCTGCCAGGAGTAATTTATCAGCGCGAGATGATTGCCATCAAAACTGGGAGGAAGGAGGACTGAGGGATGTTACATCTCAAGGGCGAAGTACCAAGGGGCGGGAGCACTGTTCTGCTGCAATACCAGAACCCCCGTCCCTTCGGACAATTCAAAAAAATGAGACTTATTGACATATTGGGCAAGAGCAAGGAAGACACAAGTGTGTTTGCTATAGCCGCGAGTGTCAAGGGCTTTCTCCAGCACAGCTTTCGACTACGTCGCTTGTTCCTGGAGGATGTCACAGTGGAAAATGTTGCGAAGAGGCTAAACAACCACATGGCCAATGTCCAAGACACATTCAGCCTCATGAGGCAAAAACCAAGCCTTGGATATGATTCAGAGAGGAGCAAATTTTTTGTAAAGCTCTCCCCAGGAACTATGCTGGCAACGGAGGGGAGCCGCCTACTGCTAAATCTCATGGGCTTCTCAACTGCTCAAGTAAAGGAGCTCCCCAAGGGTCTCTTTGGAATAACAAATGAGAAAATGGAGGGGGAAGTGACAGTCTGGGGTGAAGAAGCCTGCCCCCCTCACATGATTGTGACAGATCTGTTTTACAGTTTGGAAACGTGCACAGACATAGATGAGAGTGTGCTGACCAATTTAGGTGAGGGAAATTTTGAGTTGGCTTTTCACAGAGAGCTTCCAGAGAGAGACCAAGTTGCGCAGACAGAGATGAGAGAGGTAGACTCCTCATCACAACTGGCTCAGGAGATTGCAGGGCTCCTGCGAGAGCTGGAGATAAAAATAGGACTCTTTCCTGGCATTATGGCTGTTGAAGAATTTGGAGAAGGACTGGCCTTCTACGTCCAGACGAAACAGTCACCTTCTCTTCAGGTCAACCTAACTTTCAACGGAGCTTTGGCCCAGGTTATGAATACTCCCCGCTTCCACAGCATGAGGCTAGACCCGGGGGAGAATCCTCGATCTGTCGGAAACAGAAAAGGGGAATTTGTTACTGGCAAGATCAAGAAGCTGGAGGCCAACTTGCTGGAGAAATTGTATCCTCTTCTGTTAAGAAGTGAAGGGGCAGGAGGGGCTGTGTCATCACTGAGCTATGTGGAGGGAAAGGGCGCAATTGACTCACTGGCATACATAACAGTGGAGGGGGAGATTGTTGGAACTCCTGTGGCAGTAGGGGAATTTGACTCATCTGTGCAGATCAGATTTTACAGGCGTGATCTCAGCGAACTCATCTTCCCCCAGGACACCATTATCCTGGCCCACTTCAGACTTCTTGCCTAACATGGCTTTCCCCATTTCAGAGTTCAACCACTAAATGATGAAACAACAGGAAGATCACAACGCCAACACTGACGAAAGCGGAGAGTACAGTGACGGTGACAGCAGCGTTAGCAGCAGCGACGGGTTCAGCTTTGAGGGCGAGGATCCAGATCAGGGAAAACAGAGGAAAAAACGCACTGAGAAAAAGAAAGAAATAAAGCCAACAAAATATGTGAGTGAGTTAGACGAAGGAGAAAGTGTGGAAGAAGTACTGCAGGCAAGCAAAATGCCAAAAAAAGGCCGAGCGGGCAAGGGACAAAAGAAAAAGTCAAGCAGCAAGGTGAGGTCGGGGAACATCAAGAAGAAAACAAAACAAGCCAGGAAAACGAAGAAGGAATCCACGAGGATCAAAGAAAGCGCAAAGCGAGGAGTTGTGACAGCTCTCAAGCCAAAAGCAAAGAAACTAAGCAAAGCACTACGGGCGCAAATAACCAAGGCATTTGAAAAAATACTGGCCTGATATGGGAAAGGGAAAGAAGCGCAATGCTGCGGCCGGAGGCAGTGGTGTGGACAAAAACCGAAAAAAGCGCCCTGGTTTTTCCTACACCACGTCAGACAAAAATTCATTCCCCTTGCCGCAACTGCTAAGCACAAAGAGAATCAAAATCAGACTCCTGACGGGGCAGGACCCGAATGCCGACACACTAACCTTTGTTATTCGCTCCCATCCTCTGGAACTAATTCGTCTGCTGCCACAACCTATCCGAATAAAGTATGTGGCATCGCAGCCAACACCTAACAAGCAGGCAGCTGATCCGGAGAGGTCATACCTAAGGTCGCTGCAAGCCAATGAGGTCAAAGCATACATTGACCCCTTCACGGCCTCGTCAACCTTCTTCTCCAGAGCAGATGTTGTCCTGGACAACCACTGTGTCAGCGCACAATTGCCACCTCATGGAGGACTCTTGGGGTTTTACACGCAAGCAATAAAGTCCTTCATGACAGAGGAAGCAAAGAATAGAGTGTATGGAGACGCACTCACCATTCCTGATGAGGAGACTCGAAACAATGCAGACTCTGGGGAAATGAAGCAGGCACTAAAGAGTCTAGAGTTTGACTCTAAAACAGCCCCCACAGCCCGCACCATATCACTCAGCATGGACTCGGTCCCATTCCTAGGACCAGCGCGGAACCCCCAGCTGGCCAGTCTGCAGGGAAGAGAGCCACCAGAGACATTTTCATACCTCCCACCTCAAACATCGCTGATGATCAGACTTTTCCGCCAAAGGCCAGACTACCAGAACATTGAAATTGTGGATGGGACCAACCGTTCGGACACAGATTATTTCAAGCATGCTGACCTAACTGTGGAACCCCCTGACATAAAATTTGAAATCAAGGACATACACCTCATGGCAGAGACATGTAGGGTCACCCCCGCAGGCATGGACAAGCTCATGAAAGCATATGCAAAGACGCAGCTCCATTTCCTCATGGACGTTGTGTACCCCAGCTATCAGCACCTCCCAAGCGGAGTCAGCGAGGCCCATGTGACATTCATGCTGGAGAAAGGCACTAAACTGGTGTATTTTTTCTTTGTCACACAGCACCAGCTCTTCCTGAACAAGACATCAAAAAAGACTTGCTCCTTCAGAGTGGTTGTTCCCCCGACTCTTAAACAAGTGCGCTTTTTCTACGGTGCGGACGAACTACACTTCGATCAAGGACTTGGAAAACTGCATGGAACCAATGTTGCTGGAAACCTGGATGTTCTGACATTTGAAACGTATCTAAAACAGAGGAACTGGCTCGACAACCGATATCCACATTACTTCCCCCGCAAGAACGAGTTTGGCTATCGGTCATTTTTCCCCCTGGATTTGACTGCTTTTGACGGTAATGCGGGGGGGAGAGAACTGAGTGCCGACTTGCAGTTTTTTGATGCTGGGGCAGCTGAGGGCTTAATATGTGTAGCTCTCCGGGTCGTCGAGGGCGATCTCTGCCGCATCATGCAAGATGGCAAACCCAAATGGAACTTAATTCCAAACATTGCTGAGAAATAATGAAAAATAAGGGTGGCCAAAAAACACAATTACTAACATGAATAATACTGTATCTGGGCAACAAGAACAAATAAAGTATTTTTAAAAAAGGTAAAACATGTGTACCAGCCTTTTATTTCGCAGGCCAAACTGTTGAGTTGAAAAAAAACCTTTTTGATTATTTTTAGATCACCTCGACCCTAGGAAAAAGGACCTAGCTTCGTTCGAGGGTTCGTTTGTTGGGGCGCCGAGTGAGGAGGATGCCAACCCCGCTAAAATAGTACGACTAGAAGATTGCAAGCATGAGAGGGGAAACCCACGCAGCCCAAAAATGTTAGCAGAATTGTGTCTATTTGCCATATGCCTTCACAACGGGGAGGGCCCAGGGACATCATTTGACAGGGAGGCTTTTGGCCATTACAAGCTAGCAAGCATACCAGATGGAGGCTACGCATGCTTCCGCCTCTCGTTTAAACTCAACCTTGCTTGGATCAATCCCTGTGAGGAGCACTCCGAACTTTATCGTCGGGAACGTTGTCGGCAGAGCAAAAAACAAGGACAGCGGGACAATACAGAACCAAGCAATGTGGGAGAAAAATTGGAGCTAGACACAGGAGAAACGCAGGGCGGGTACAGGGCGGCAGACTGTTCCATAGAGCACTTTTGTGACGGCAGCATCGCTTCTGTTAAAATCACATTGTACCACATACCAAGTTTGGGAACTCTCCTAAATGTCCTGAGTATTTGCTTAAATGAGACAAATTTGGCCAAATACATTTGTGGGCAAAGTGTGAGACATCATGACTACAATTTTACGGTGGTTGGTGCTTTACTTTATGGCGTTCGAGATCGCTACAGTGCACAGCTGCTTGCCCTGCACAACACATTCACCATGCATCAAGCGGTTCTGAGTGTCGGGAAAAAGAAAGATGGGAAACGCAAGTTCAAGTACGTTACTAGAGTTCATCCGCACTGCAACACCAGATATCTGCGAGAAAACCTGAGGGAGTTGCAGCGCGACGGAGCCAGGTTATTCGAAAGATTCACAGAGGGAAATCTGTCGCACGACCACTTGGAAAGGAAGGAAGAGCGTGGGCTGTTAAGTAAAGGAAACGTACGTACGTAACACTCACGCAAGAGGAAAGAAAAGAAAAAGGCACAAAAAAGCTTTTTTGGGGCAAGGCAAGGGCAATACGCAAACGAGATAGACAGTGGTGGGAAACAATTGAAAAAATGCGGACTGGAAGAATGGGCTGAGCTGTGACAGGAGAGAATGACCGCGTCCCCATTGGAAAGGAAGAGGGGATTTCCCCAAATTTTGTCAACTAAAAAAAGTTTTTTCCTGTAGGTAACAAGACATGGGAAATAAAAGTTTTCGCAGTGAATCCCCGTCAAAAGTGGCCAAAAATAGACAAAAAGAGCAAATGAAGCCATGACCGGAGAAGAAAAAAATGGGTCTCACTCGGCCCCATCCTCGTATTCCTCCTTCCTCTTCCCCTTTTGGCGCAATTGACAGTAATTGCTCGTAAATTTCCCCTTTCCCCCCCTTCCTCGTCTGTCTCTCTAGATGGAAAGGGAGAAAGCAAAGGTGTGAAAAAAGCGGGGAAAAGGGGAAGGAAAACAATGCAGAAAAAACTTTCGTGGCCGTTTTCTGGACCAAGGAAGCTTCGCACGAAAAAAATCATGTAATAGAATATCTTTTTTAGCCCCGAATTATGGGGGGAGGCCGCCCTTGGAAATGTAATTGGAGTGAGTTTTGCAAGGAAAAAGAAAGTTTTTTTATTTGGTGGTGTCTTTGGTTAAACAAGAGGAGGAAAGGCGCGCGCTTCCCGCGCGGTTACGAAACAATTGAGAAATTGTTCTAGACACTGGGCCAAGGATGGGGCTCAAGGACGATTCCACGTGGGGATGGACGGAGGTGGAATCGTCCTTGGATTTCGCCTTTATTAGCCCCCCGCGGATGGAGAAACGGGGTCACTTTTCCTGATAGAGCGAGATGGCAAGAAAGCTAAATTGGAAAACGGAAAAGAAAGAAAAGGGGAGAAAAAAACTTAGAAAATTAAAAGAAAAATTCAAATTAAAAAAAGTGAGAGTCCTATTGGAAAGGATGGACGAGAAACAAATCAAGGCTCTCCTCGCGGGGGAGGGGAACATGGAAAAAAATGAGATGGGGACTTTGGAGAGCAGCAACAAGAATATGGAGGAGGAGGAGGAGGAGGAGGAGGAGGAGGAGGAGGAGGAGAAAGTCAATTATGACGAGGGGAAGGGGGGGAAAGAGGCTGATGAGCGGGAAAATAAATTGGTGGCAGATCCGGAAGAAAAAAGAGAGTCGGGAAAAAGGTGCCTACCAATGGAGGAGGATGGGGAGGAGGAGAAAGGAGAAAAGAGCAAGCCAGCGGATACCACCGAAAAAAACAAAGAGCAAGGAGTTAACATCCATATGATCGACGCGGGCACTGAAAATGCCCTAAAAATCCTGGGAGAGAACCCAGTCTCTCTCACAGGGGGGACCTACATAAACGACGAGGTCTTCCTGTCGCCACCGACGCCGCCGGCGAACGTGGGGGGGTCAGGTGCGTACAATGATTTTCTGGGAGCAATGGCAGATGGCCCCTTTCTTCCCAATCTGTCACCCGCCACGCTCCTCGGTCTGGAGGAAAACCTCGGAGGAACAGAAGAAGAGAGAAGGAAAACTGTTGCAAACTTTGCCAGTTGTACAGACAGTGTGCTGAACACGCCTGTGCATTCAAATCTAAGCACGTACCAAAAAGAGGTAGAAAATGGAGGGGCAGGCCTTGACATGCCCGACCTGACCAACATGGGCCTCTCAAACGTCCTGGACGGGATTCTGCCGGAGCCCGGGCCAGCTAAGACGGAAGGAGGGGAAAGTATCCTCGAGAGAATTTTAACAGGAGGCGATGAAACTGCAATGAAAGGAGATGAAAATAAAGGAGGAGGAGGAGGAGGAGGAGAAAGCAGTAAGAATGGCCATGAAATCCAGCCCGGAACATCTGGAGTGAATGGGGCGCAAAACCCAGCCCCCGAGAAAGAACAAGATAGTAACGTTGAGGGCCCAAATGCAAACTTGGGGGATGCTATGCCGCTGGATTCTGCTGGGAGAGAGGAAAGGGCGGCTGAGGAAATGGAGGTAACAAGAAGCCCAAGCATTGAGAGCGACGTCGCCACTTCTTTCGAGGCCGCAGTGGAAGAAGCGTTGTCACAGAACGATAAGGGGGAGAAGGAAAAAAACCCACAACCTGAGCAGGGAGCGGAGCCGGCGAGAGTAATTCCAATCACCATCCTGGAGGCGGGACAGACTTTTGATCTGGGAAATGGAATCAGCTACAGGTCGGTAAAGAGAAATGCAATTTTTACAAGGACATTTTAGGAGAAATATTTTTCACATTTGGTAACAGTCTGGCAGTAGACGGGACAGTGGCGGGCTCACAAGGAGCTCTGCAGGAAGGAGCTAACGGCGGTGCGGGGATGACGCTTCACCAGACCAAAACCGTCGTGGAGTGGATCGCGCGGGAGGAGGAGGTATGCAAGGGACTCTTTTCTCAATTTTTGGAGGGAAATGAAAACAGAAATGTTCATAGGTCCTGGGCATGGTACTACGCGAGATGAATAGTCTCTTTAACCGGTGGAATACACAAAGGGACTTACCGCGCGTCTCTAAAGTGAGTGAAGAGAGAAATTAGATCAAAAAGTGAGGCAGAAGAAGGGCGGCACAAAAACAATTATTTTTTCAGGAGCGCTGTCCGGGCCAGCTCAACAAACTCGTCAATAGACGAAATCAGGCAGCACGAGAAGATGCGGCCAGGCTGGAGGAGAGCATACTAAAAATAAAAAAAGTTATTGAGAAATTGGGAGCCATGAACATTTTGCTGAATAATTGAGGGGGAGGGGGAAAACTTTAGCCGAGGGAGTTGAATGTACTGTCCATACCATAAGGAAAACATAAAGTTTCAAAATAAAGCAGTGGTTTTTACTCTAAATAAGGGTGTGCCTTTAGCCGGCTCTGGAACAATCTGTGATGTTTTCCGCGAGTACATTGTTTTTACTTCGAAAAAAAGATGCACTTCTAGCCGGCTCTGGAACATTCCAAGAACTAGACAATGAAAGATTTGCCAAACTGAGCTACATGTAACTAGTAATTAAAGGGAAAAGAATTGTTGAATTTACAGTACAAATGAATAAGGGTGAGATTCGCCAACTATGAAATCTGATAACATAGCAGCAAGGAATAATATGGGTGAATGTGAGAGGACTAATTCTCCTGTACTTGTTGATGTTTCTAGCGCAACAACAGCTGCTGGTGCTGCTGCTGCTGCTGGTGATAGTGCTGCTGCTGCTGCTGCTGCTGCTGCTGCTTATGCTGGTGGTGGTGGTGGTGGTGACAGCAGTGGTGCTGGCGCTGCTGCTTATGCTGTTGGTGGTGGTGGCAGCAGTGATGCTGACGCCGCTGTACTGTTGGTAGTGGTGGTGCAGGTGATGCTGCTGCTGCAGGTGATGCTGCTGCTGCTGCTGGTGGTGGTAGTGGCGGTTGTTGTTGTTGTTGTTGCTGCTGCTGCTGCTGCTGCTAGCGGCAGTGTTGCTGCTGCTGGTGGTGGTGGTGGCGGCGGCGGTTGTGGTTATAGTTGTAGTATAAGTAGTAGTAGTTGTTGTTGTTCTTGTTTTCTTGTTGTTCTTGTTGTTA
>JAAUXU010081275.1_pt1 | contig 32423 bp, 31 predicted proteins | sample 7278151 | NCBI WGS metagenome assembly JAAUXU01 (sample SAMN14350113, study PRJNA611818) | marine sediment metagenome | isolation source: surface marine sediment (1.8m) | place: French Polynesia: Moorea | collected 2018-08 | reverse complement strand
GTATCACATATTCCATCAAAATCTGGTGTTCTCTCTCTAGTTTTAAGCTTAATATTAAGGCGCGCTCGCTCTACACACTCAACTCGAGTCCAGTGGCACGTGACCTAGTTCTACGAAAGTGTACTTAGCTCGAGATAGAGCGTTTTGTCCTGGTCACTTTCGTAAATTCTAATCCGTAAGGACATCAATGACCTCTTAGCATGAGATTAAATGTGTCATTGCGCTTCTACAGGGTGAGCCTTGAAAAGTGTTCATTTTTCTTTGAGTCTGAGAGTTCTAAAATGTAGACTTCATACCAAGTGCTCTACATTGACAGTCAGCAAAAACGTGGAGGTATATTATGCAAGTGGCAAAGACCAATTTTGGTGGCAAAGAAAACCAACATGGACCTCATTTTCACATTTTTTTGTTTGAGATGGCTTTTGCCGTCTTTGAGCTTCTCCCTATTTCCTGGGGTCATCACATTCAACCCATAAGCCCTGACCCGTTGGCCACTGCTAGCACCTTGAGCTCCTCCAGGTTTATGTTAAACAAATGTCAGTCAGAACATGTGTGATGTTCCTATGAACTGTGCCTCTTTGTCCGCTTGACCATCGCAGAACATCACTCTCAGTTTGGTTGAGACCAATGGATTTGCCCCAACTGACTTGGCACACAAGCCTTTGATCCTTGCAGAACCCTTGGTATACTGTAATGCTGACATTTTTGACCTCGCAGATGAGGACACCACTTCTCGTGTGTCACTCCATAAACATGTCCAAAGTCCTCCACTGTAACTGTGCATACTTCAGTGGGCAAGGACTGCTTAACTGTTTTAGTGGACTGCCCTTCATTCTGCCCAGCGGTGTACCAGCCAGTTTGTGGCAGCGATGGCCGCACCTATGCCAGTGAATGCCAGTTGGTCAGGGAGGCCTGCACCAACCCCAATTCGAGGTTGACCTTGCAGGCCTTTGGAGAGTGCCCAACTCGTCTGGAGTCTGGTCCCAATGGAGGCCCACCTAGGTCATGACTGAAGTAGTGAAAGTCTTCCTCACCTCATGACAAGCCCTTGTTTTTCAGGTGCAAGAACTATCAGTGGGCATGTGAGGATGGCACCTGCATCGAGCTAAGGCAGCAGTGTGATGGTGTCAACAATTGTGCCTATGGGGAGGATGAAAAATTCTGCAACTCCACAAGAGAAGGTAAGAAAAGAAAATATTTGTGAAATGGACTTTACTCTGGTGATGTTGCACTGTTATTAAGCGTCACCCTGTACATCTGACACAGTCATACTTAGTGAAACCTTGCTTTGTTGCGACCTACAGTTTACTATAAAGATGACGTGAGAGTTGGTTGAAAGTTCCGTCACTCAACTCAAATTCCAGGTAAATTACTGAGTTGACTTTTAGAGCTTGGATGTCTATGCATGGTAAGTTGTTGCTACACAATTCATTTTTTAGCACAAAGTGATTCACTGAATCAATTCTGAGATAACAAAGTTTTTGTGGCCCGAACAAGCAGGCCTGTATTCACCTTGGTACAAAATGCCAGTGTGAAAGAAATTGTCGTTGTGTGTGCACAAGGATTTTTGAGTTAGAATGAGCGATCTTTGTTTTGGGAGCAGTTTAGTAAGTGACTCAGCCATTCATGGAAGCAGGTTTGTTCGGGCAGCCTCACTTCAGTTATTGAATTGTGAATTGTGCAAGCACCACTGACTGTGATTTCGCACAGTTGCTTATTTCCCTTCTTGTCCTGAAGGCAGGCAGTTAGGGCCACTCAAATACCCAACCAATGCCGAATGGAGTCTGAGCATCCTCATGCTACCACTCCCAATATTTTGCTGTGTTGACTATCATCATAGAGGAGGCATTTGTTGTGGTGCTAAAAGGGCTTTTAAGAAGTGTCCCTGGTTCTGACCACTCTTCCCTAGTAATCATCCTTTTGTGACATTTGGTTCTCCCACAAGTGGTTGACTTATCAAGAAGGAGTGACAGCTGTGTGGCCTACAAGTGCAATTTTGAATTGGCAAGTGCCAAATACATGACTTCAAATCTAGATGTACAATTACCTAATGTGAGTGTGAGTTAGTTGTGAAAAACAGGATCAAGTTTGCAAGCATCCCAGATTGAGCTTCATGCTAGCAAAATGTGAAACCTCAAATGCAACTTTGCCACCTGCCCAACATGTCGGTGCATTGAGGGCATCCACTTCCAGTGCCGGGGACAAGGTGTAAGAGTTTTTGGTGAATATGCTAAGATCTTGCCAAGGCAAAAGTGTGCCATGATTCAAGTGAAACCCAGTGTTGCTTAACTTTGACCTCTTCTGCATGGTGAATTCCACTCTATCTGACCAGTGGGGCTGTCTGTTACCGCAGAGGGGTCCAGAGATTGTGAGTGAAGAAAAGTGATGATGGAGTTGTGTGCTGAGTATTTTCTCCAGCACTGGAGCAGGAAGAAACTAAATTATGTGCTGTCTTCATTGCTGGAGGATCCAGACAAGTCAGAAGAGGACATGACGGAGGACCAGAAATTGCTCTGGGTGGAATTTGGTGCCCGAGGACATCATAGACAAGTCATCAGTCACAAACATTTCATCATCAAGAGCTACGACCGAATCGCTCCTTTTGGATTATTCCCCAACCTGGACAGGGATAAAGTGAAAGAGCATGACCTGTCTAAGCTGGATCCTGTGGAAGTCTTGGGCTACACAGAACAGTGGGTCAGGGGCACCAAGGATTCACCAGCATGGAAGAGAGGTGAATCAAGTGGCAACTCCCTCACTGGAACCATATTATGAGTACATACATAAAGTTATTATATCATACATACTTGGCTGAGCATTTCTTTCAGCACTTGACCACCACTACCAGCACAACAGCCACCACCCGGAGTTCCACTACACAGAAGATGGCAGGACTGGAGCCAGGACTCTGAGGGACATGCCTAGTGATGGTGAAGAATCTTGGCAAAGGCACTCCTGGAACAGGTGTCTCAATGATTATTTGGTGTAATTTCTTAGATTTGGAAGAAAGCATTGTGGACATGCTGGCCTGCCAGTGGGAGAGGACACTTGAAGGCTATGACAACGTCAAGCTGGCTGAGCTGGCAGACATCAAACCATGGTTCCTCACCAGATACACTAAGGCTGACCAAGACAGAGTGAAGAGCTACCTCTCTAACATTGCCCTCATTGATGACAGCAAAACCAATTGACAGCAACATTAATGAGAAGCTTCTTACAGGTTTAGCAATCACCCATGAAGCTCATCAAATAACATTCCTTGACATACCATGTGATTATGTATCATATAAATAAAGGTTTCTTAGCAAGTTGTAAATTAAGGCCTCCATGTCTGTTCTGTACCAAGTCCCCCAATGTGTCAACCATTTCAACAATGAGTCTTACAGGGGCAGGAGTCGACTTCTTTTCCTGCTATGATGGGCGCATCCTGAGCTCCGTGTCACGGTGTGATGGCTTCCCAGACTGTGAGGAAGGCGAGGATGAATCCAACTGTGTTGTGGTGGATCAGCTGCCCCAGGAATTGCTGCCACCAACAGTTGGTAAAAGTGCTAAATGACCCCAACAATGACACAGTGGGTGCCTTCTCATTGCAATTTTTTGTTTTGTTCTTTTCTCAGAAGTCCCTGAAGATAGTTGTGATCCTCTGGATGAGTTTACGTGCAAAGATGGCACGTGCAGACCCATAGGAACAAGGTCAGAACATGATACCACCACACTCACTGCAGTGGGACCTCCCTGTGAGAATCAGTTTAAGGTTTTAATTAACTCTTATAGGGAGGTTATATCTTACTTTTGGTCCTAAATTTAAATGATTACAGTTCTTTAAAAAATAGATTTTGACTTGGCTGCAACCTCATTGCTTTGCTTCCATGAACAGATATCTGGCTTCTGGGGCTCCTTTAAGAGTTTAATCATGGGCTTTTGATTTAGTACAACTTTTACGGTGAGGCTTTATTTGCATTAGTTTATTTATTCTCCAATTTTTCTCTGTTTTTCACTGCTGTGGCCAAAAGTCACAGTACACTCTTGTCGACTGATGTTGCAATGTGTTCTGTACAGGATGCATACCAAATTGCTTTGAAAGAAATTGACTTGCAGCTCTGCTAAAAGTGCATAGAATGAACTCGGATTTACATCAATGAAAAGGAGACTTTGTCACGAAGTCGACATGTGACTCAGAATTAACAGAAAAAAGTGCGTGCTCCTGACAAGAATTAGAAAAAAACAGAGGTCATCAGCACTCATTATGTCTAAACAGCACAATGCATGTGTGTCTACCTTTCTATGAAAAAAAATGATGGTGTAACCTATCAGCTGCTCTCCCCAATATTAGATGTGACGGGATGGTCGACTGTCCTGATGAGTCAGATGAGTTTGACTGTCCTTCAGAAGTCACAACCACTACAACCACAACCACCACAACCACTACAACCACAACCACTACATCAGAGGCGACTACAACAATGACGACCACTACAACAACAATGATGCCAACCTTTGAAACAGAGACAGAGGAAGAGGACTACACGTACGACTGGCTTGGAAATACCTTCATTGAAGATACCATGGAGGAGGAAAATCCTGGCCAGGAAGTCCCAGTCACTGAATATGATGCCTCTTTCTTTGATGCAACCACCGTGGAACCATCAACTGTTGCAACAGCCATTTTGACAAACACGACGAGTGAGGCTTCAGAGATCAGAGTTGCCACTGACGATGTCCCTGAGGAGGACGACGCTCTTTTCCAGGTGGAGATGTAGTATTTTTCTTGGTGCAAATATCAGCATTCTGCAGACTCCACTTATAGTGACACACTGGGGCCCAGCAAAGGCTGTCACCACATGCAGAGTGTCACAATAGACAGAGTGCACTGTTATAACCATGCATCACAATATGTCCCAGCAAAATCTGCGACTAAAAATGTGGTGTCACAGTAAAAAAAAGTCGACAGTAACTGGTACGGCATACCTTAAATGCTCCAAGTTGTAGCCCTGAGCACACATAGAGACTCTCAACACCTTCAAGTCCCATGGAGCCCTTCAATCTCCCAGGGAGGGAATAAATACAGCAATCTTGGTATTTACCTTTACGTGGAAAATTAGCCTAAACCTGGTGTACATACATGGGTGGATCTGGCAGGTTTTGGCACCATTCGAATAATCATTAGTTCCACTTTGAGCTGCAGACATCAGTGTTTATCATCAGTGGTGCAGTGAGATGCAGTTTGGCAGATGTTGCCCAAAAGCTGCAGTGTGAACACCTCTATTCATACAAAAAAGTGCTTCTTCAACAACGTTTTATGTATTAGGTTAGTGTTGAAGAAATCGTTATTGTTAACCTCACATTCTTGAGCTCAAAAGAATGATACAAGACGTTACTTGGGGTTACTTGATTTTTCATTAGGCATAGTTAAATGTCTTCCCTTTCCAAGAGGAAATCTTTAAGAAGTATCTTCACCACTCCTGAGACTGAGACAGAACAAAATACATTTCTTGAGTTTTGACTGGACTGAGTGGTATGACCTGTTCCAGGCCTTGGCTTGTCCTCAGACCTCCAGTCTTGGGCTATGCAAGGCTGGGACAAAGTCTAAGTCAAAACCAAGAAAATATTGCGTACATCAAAGTCAGGTAATACGAAATTTAATGTGAAATTGCCCCCCCCCCCAAAGAAGTTTCAGTAGAAAATTCTTAGTGCAGCAATATATGTAGTCCTATAGTGCATGACACTGGAAAAAACTGAGCATATGGTATTAAGTAAAAATTGATGATGCATATTGTAGAAAATATGAGTACCCATTATGCGTTAAACACCATTCACCCTTATATTATTAATCTGCACTTAGGAAGGGTACGACTGGGACGAGGATGAGGACTACTACGATGAGTTCAGTGAGACCTATGACGAGGATGACTGGTTCAAGTAAAATTGGTCACTTAAATATTGTATAAAGAGATAGAGTTGTAGCTATATGCAGCACGTCACCACTTTGACTAGTTACTGAAGAAAGCATGGATCTGTGTAATAATTCTTGCTATGACGTCATGGCTAGAGAGAGCATCGTGTCGTATCTTTTGTGTGCATTGAAGTGAGGTGAATAAACAAAGAAACAGTGTCAAGAAGTTAGTCATCAACCACAGTGGACTGACGAGGATGACCTTGATGTTGTCATATATTTCGTCCATAGACAGATGAAAATTTTACAATTCTTTACACTCTGGTGGGATGTTTAAAACAGCAACAACCCTTTGTGTCAAAGCTCATTCAGGAGCAATTGATCATGCAACTGGAAGTTGCTCATTTTCAGCAGAGGTTGCAAAATAAACTTGATGTGGTAGAGCTTCGCTAGCAATTTTCTTGGGACCTGGCCATGAAAATGTCAAAAAAGCCACCATTTTAGTGTGGATGGAGTCTTGACAGGGAAGAAGTGCAAAGAGTGCGGAATTTCAGGTGGGTCATCAGAAACAGATTTTGTGGCATTTTTTGAGGATTTTGGCAGATTTGGCTGTTTGTCCAGTTTTTCTGCAAATTCCAAGAATTTAGGCATTTTTTGAATGAAACCACAAACAAAAATGGTGAACTTGCAGAACTTTTTTATAGTTCTTGCAGGCTTATGGTTTTTGCACTCATAACTTTTTCTGGTAACTCAGTCAAAAACAGTCAGCTGTGCTTTTAACTATGACTATATGACACATCTGGGGGCCCTTTTGCAGTGATTCAAGTTCATTCATCTTAAAAGTGGAAACTGCGATGATTCACTCTTCTCCTCCCTTTGTAGATAAAGAAACTATCAAAATGTTATCGTTGATCACCTGAAATTTCGGACTCTACAAATTGCACTCACCAGGAGGTCATTTCCTGCAACAAAGTCTCTCTTTGTGAGGCAAATTTCTGACAAATGTAATTATAAGTTCGTTTTGAGTATCCGTACACGTCTTTGGATCTTGAGATTAAGTCTGCATCACTTTAATGATAATAAGTCAGTCTAGGAAAATGGAGGGGTCGCACAAAATCAAGCATGGTCTTCTACTGCCATTACATTGAGAGGTTGACTTTTTCGTTGTTTTGAGCAGTTTGGATTGCATAAATGCTGACCAATTTTTATGAAGGTATCATAACTTAAAGAGGTCATTTTTTACTATTTTGCAAGCTCTACTGTAGTCCTAGAGTGTCTTTTGCCTGTTGGACCAACTTCAAAAGGCTGCAGTTGGGGATCTTGTGAAAGTTTGAACTGGAAAAGTGTTGTACAGATTCTTCATCATCTTCACAACCTTAAAAGTCTTCACCTGCTGTAAAAATACAGTCTTAGACAAAAGTGTCAGTCTTAATTTAGTGCGCTCCCACGGACACAGATAGCCAAGGGTGTGAGTCTTTTTCTTCTGTCACACTTTCTTGTCCTGCAAAGCAATGATCTTGTTCATCGGTCACACCGTCTCTTCCCTGCAACCAGTCCATTCCAGCCCGGCCACATTGTACGCCGGTGGGCTCATTGTGATGTCGCCATCGCCATCGCCATCGCCATCGATGATGCCTTCGCCACTACCGCAACCAGTGTCTTCCTGATTTGGAAACTGCTTTCGCTTCAGCTGCTTCTCCGCCTCCGTCATTTCCTCCTGCCGCTGGACAAGGAACTTCAACATCTGGGTCATCTCCTGTACCTTCCTGTCAACGTGGGCAACCTGGAAGGAGAAGTGAACGATGCACAATGTGCACTAGCCACACGCTGACCTTGCCAAAATGAAGAGATTAATATCTAGCGATGGAGATATCAAGTTACTTATGTTATAATACATACTTATGTTACATAAGTTGACTTATGCAAGTCTGCATATTAGGTCTAAGTATCAGTCTGACCTCAAGAACCGGGTCTATGAGGCGTGGTTGAACTTGGACAAGACCCTATGTAAGGGAATCTAACTCACCTGAACCCTAACTCAGCAAAACTTAACCTGACTCTACCTAAGCCAACCTCACGTGGGTAATACCAGCGAAGCTAATCCTACATCAGTCTAGGATACCTTGGAAAATGTGCTGAAGTACAAGTAAGTCACCTGATTTTCGAGACGGTAAAGTCTGGCTCCTATGGTCATGGGCTTGATGTGACCCTCCCTGTCGACGCCATGGTGGTAGCTACCCGGCTTCCCCAGGGTCTGGTCGAGTCTCCTCTGCAGCTCCTGGAGAAGGAAGTGGCAGTAAAAAGTGTTCCACTCTCGGCCCCATTGGTGATCATGCTGTGCTTCATCCACACTCACCTTGATCCTGACCATCATGTTGAGATGTCCCTGTGAGTATTGCTCTATCACATCTCTGACGTCATAGGGCTTTCTGGCTTGTTGAAACTTTCTCCTGGCCACAAAGTACTTGATCTTGCGGATGGCACGGATGGCGTTCTTGTGTGCCTCGGTGAGGCTTTGGGAGTTAAGAGAAAAAACAAAAAGTTTGTCAGATGTTTTTTGCAATATTTTTGGAACCTTTGCAACTAGTGACGATGGGCTATTATGGGACCTACAAAAGAGGAGGAGGAGCTGCTGCTGTCCTACAATGCCTTAGGTTTAGGATCAATTGAGGCGAGCTTAGTTAAGTTGGGCAATAGGTTGGGGCTTGCTAAGTTAGCTTTAGGTCATTTGGCGTCTACCTTGCCCTTCCCGTAAAGCAATAATCAACCAGATGACGGAGTGATGTCGTTATAGCTGCAATCCTTCAATGCAAACAAGTTAAATGGTGATGTGCAAGGTTAAAGGCACCAGCACAATTGTATAGGCATATCTTGATAATTCTTACTATGCACTCGTTGAAAGGCTCCTCCTCTTGTACACAAGCTATGTGTATACAATGTACACACTAACGCGTCGGCTTCAGTAACTACTTATTAACGCCGTCAAGATCAATCAGGAGAGCAAGGTTCTGTCAGGTCTTGCAGCCGAACTTACTCGATTGCAACCATCATTAAAAACAAACATATGGAATATCTTACCTGAGTGCTGGGTTGCCACGGTAAAGCCCAAACAGTGGCCCCGGTTATTAATTCACGGCCGTGTCATACTATGCAACAGGTGGGGACTGGGGCAGTTGGAAGATTTTTTTCATGCACGCTGAACAAATCGTTGGAGGAGAAGTAATGTCCTTTCATGATAATGCAGTATGTGCTGTACACGGAGGTTCATGAGTACTAGGACGTAACCAAAGGTTAATAAATGAAGATCTTTTCCTCTCTTTCCAACGACTAAGATTGGGTGAGGGATCAAAAATAAAAGTATTGGAACAAGACCAAAAATGAAGCTTCTGGACAGCGTCTCACACAGGCGTTCAACGAAGTGCATTACAACGAGGTGCTTGAGCAGTGCTTGACGAAGACTGCTAACTACAGTTTTACTCACTCTTTATACTCTATCACGATCGACCTAGTGAATAAGAGGGAGCGGACGGTTAACAACGTCAATCATCGGTCATCAGTGAAGACTTCGGAGTTTTAGGAGAAGAAAAATTGCATCTGAGTTTTGGAGCAAATTAAACTGCAATTTCTCAACGTTTCATTGCCTTTGGCAGTTTCTTCATTGACTTTAAGTTTTACTATGAATTTTTGGGCGTCAAAGTGGCAATCAGATTACCTAAAGGTCCGAGGTCCGATTGTCACGTATAGAATGGACACAAAATACCACTTGGGAGTAGGAGAGTCGATCGTATTCCTTCATTTAAATGTGGAAGAATAATTTTTCTGTTTGTTTGTGGTCACCTGGTAAGTCCCTGAGCCTCTTGCTCGAAGTCTTCGTCTGGATCGTTCATTGAGCTGACCTCAGTCATCCCGGAGAGAGAATGAAAGAAGCTCCTGGGCTGACTGCTTTCCCTCTTGCTCCCTCGAGAGTAGCCTTGAGCGCCTGGATCAAGATCAAGAACAGCAGTCAGGGACAGGTGTATCTTTCGCAGCACGAGTAAGAAAAGTCATCACAGCTTTGGGAAAAGTTGGACAAATCTGAAATGGTGAAATCCAGACACCACTCATGGCTTTGTTATAAGGAGAAGCACCTGACCAATGATAGGGTTTTTTTGGCGTTAGTTCTATGTACAGTTCATACACATACACAAGGTTGTACATCCACATAAATGTGTGCGGGAGAGGGAGCAAATTTGGTCTTACTCGAACGTACGAGTACATCACATACTGAAATAAGCTATTGTTCATCGTTGGGAGTAGTGAGGAGGGAGGGGGTGGGGGTGTTGGTGGATTAGTCTCCCGTGTGAAAAGGTTTCTGTCTCATAGCGTGACTTTGTTTGTTTTTGCTGCATTTTTGTTATTTCTTGCACAGCATATCATAAATGGAGTAGACACTGCAAGTAAGTTTTTAAGCGTGTCCTAAAGAGTCGTGTCGTGCTCTTAAATCCATCGTTGTCCACGTTAGAATCTTACCCTGGGACGAAAGTACAAGACGATGAATATTTCCAAGTCGACACTTCTGAAATACAGTACATACATACCGGGATGAACTTATCCAGTTGCAGTACCGGGTGCGCAAGAATGAGCTTCCCTTGGAAAATGATGAGTAGCTTAACTGTTTGATCAGCATATGAAGCGATATTGGCACCAATGGAAAGCTAATCTTGTCGCAACCAGGGTCTATGACAAGGTTGTGAGCAAAGAGGGGCCTGCTCTTGACAGCAAACAAAGCAAGTCGACGTAGGCAGCACAGGTGGAAGAGGAGTGGGAGAGGGGTGGTTGCAAGAAAGGTAAGATAAGCAGTGGAGGGTTATGTTCTAGTCAACTTCCAGGCTTATGTATTACAGTTTTTTGACAAAAAGTTCTTTTTTTTGTAGACAAGATCACCCTTGTAGTGCAACGTTGGACTTTTGAACATGACACGACTCTTTGCACACCCCTCACACTGCAGGTTATTTACAGTATCTAATAATTTCATGTCAGAGCATATGCGGTTACAATTATACCATACATGGTTACAATTCTACAGCCAAGTATTAAGTTTACTGTGCATAAGTATTTGTGGCACACCGTGACGCAGGAAACGGAAAGCTAGAACACAGTGAAGTTGAGGAGGATCAAACTTAACGGTATATACAACGGCAACATCAAAGGGATCACGCAGGACGGCCAGCAACAACAACTCGTACAAGCCATTTTCCATCATTCTGGCCGCCCTCAACCACCGCCCACGAGAGACTCACCCCCACCTCCTCCAGTTGATCTGTGCTTGAATTTGGTCTGCTGGTGTTGCAGAGTGCGCTCGTCCAAGCTCAGAGAGCGTTCAAAGGACGCACACGAGGCCAGCCGAGGAAGACGCGGCGGCCGCGAACGCCGCGTCGACGGCGAAGGAGAAGCTTCAGCGGCGGCTGCGGCGGTTGTGTTGATGTTTGGAGGTTCAGCAGGACGCTCAGCTCTGCGTAAGTCTTCTTCATCTTCATCCTCCTCCTCGTCGTCATGAGTGGCGACCGCGCGCCACTCGACAGGGCTTCCGCCGCTGGACTGGTGTCTCGCCACCAGCCGTGAAGGCAAGATCATGTCGAAAATGGACTTGCGCCGGCCGCCGCCGCCGCCGCCACCGCCGCCGCCGGAGTACTCGGTGCCAGAGGCTATTTTGAAGATGATGAAGTTGTACATACGGGACTACCAGATGCACACCAAGCTAAGGTGATACAGCGGGAGTGCTTGAAATTCCTCACAGGGCAAAGAGAAAAGGAAAAAGAAGAAACAGATGTCTGCTTGAGAGACAGACAGACCTTGTAGCCCCTGGATGAGGTCAACTGGCAAGACCTGCTCTATGCTGACCTGGAACAATACGAGTACCTACTGTAGCAAACGTGAGCTACCTCACCTGCTCTACTGTCTTCTCCGTCGTAGCCGACATCCTCTTGGCTCTCATGCCTACGGTGTTCTCCTCCTCCTCCTCCTCCCACTCCAGCTCCGGCTCCTGGACCCGAGCCCGCTGAAGAGTCCAGTTTGGTGCGAGACTTGCGACGTCGAAGAGTCTTTCGAGCCACCTGGAGTAGATGACAACGGTGATGTGCTGTGCTGCACTGCATTACGACTGTATATGGTGGCCTATGCAAATGAGCATCACAAGACGTCCCTATGCATCAAAATATCTTGTCCGAAGCCAAATTGACTGTGTAAGCTGTAAACCTCTGACTGACCTAAATATGGCTCAGATGTCATCAAACGGACATGAGCATTAGACTTGGTCAGACTCCAGCCGGACTTGACTGGTCCTCCAACCCTAATGGATCCAACAATTACGTTCGAATAAAGTAATAGAAGATTGACAATTTGGAAGGTGATTTCAGAAGTTCCTGATACAAGCTCGCACCAATCATGCTGTAATCAGCGATATTGCTGATGTCAAGAGTTTCACTGTCGCACAAGCACCTCTTTCCAGGGATTTCCGGAGTTGGGAACGGGCTCCTTCAGGTGGATCCTCCACGTTGCCTTGCTGTGGAAATTCTTGTCTGCTGCATAACACTTCCAAAGGCTCTGGATAAGCGAAGCAGCCGCCGGGATCTGGCGATTGAAGTGCTTCTGCCTTTGCTTCTGCTGAACTTTGAGGGCAAAGCCAGATCCAAGGATGCCCTGGAGGAAAATTGCATGAGATCTTTTACCTCATTCTGCAATATGTGTGGGCACCACGAGAAAATCTCACCGCTGGAAGCGCAAAGAACGATATTGCAAAGACAGAGAAACAGGAGGCCACGATCTTGCCCATCCAGGTGCGAGGAACGGTGTCGCCGTAGCCAATGGTCGTCACGGTGATCTAGGCAGGCAACTTTCAGCACACACGTTCTTCACAGGGTGTAGCAGAACGAAAAATGACATTATTCTTACCACGCCCCACCAGAGGGCATCGGCGTAGCTTTCGAAATCCGATTTTCCGTTGGCGTCAACGGCATCTTTCTCAGAGAGATACACAAAATAACTGGAGAAGATGAGGCCCAAAAAACCAATGTACAAGGTGGTGATCAGTTCCTGCAAGCGGCAGATGCTTCCTCTTTATTCAGCACCCTGTAGAAATATTTCTCCGGCATTTGCTTGTCTTTCAAGCTTACCTGTCTGTGTATAAAGACTACTGATCCCAGCAGCCTCCACGTTCCTCCCTGTCTGTCTACATGGAGCATTCTCAGGATTTGCAGGAACCTGATGCCCCTGATGGCGGACGTGGCGAACACTTGGCCATTGGAGCCCACGCACAGCACGACGATGGACGCAGTCACAACTATCAGGTCTGGAAGGCAGAAAGACTCGATCAATTGCATTTAGTGTTTGCCCAAAACACCTGCTTTACGAAAATTCCAAGTCTTAATTTGTGTTTGGAAAAATTCCAAATTATCGCATTCCATGTCGTTTTTTCTTATCAGACACCTAAAGACGTACCAAAAAAATCAGCATAATGTCTGAGTTAAGTTGTGCATTACCATTCTTCTCGACTTTTTGGTGCAAACTGTGAAACAGTTAGAAAGAGCCAAAACTTGGGCTGGATGTGCCGAAACTGGGTCTAAAAAAGCACCCGAAACTTTCTCAAAGCAACTCGTATCGCAAATTTTTCGGTTTTTGGTTTGTTTAAAATCGTTACTCTTCAAAAGTTTCCTTTTGTGAAGCCTCTTTTCTCACCTATTATGCATATCGGCTTGCGTATAAACCTCAATCTGCCAAAAAATCCTATGTACTTTGAGCGACAGCCTGCGGACCACAGGCGAACCAGGTACTCCACACCGAAGAATCCGACCAGACAGATTTCCTATGCAGACAAACACAGCATGAACACAGCTTGAAATGGTCTCGTCAAGTAGAACATCGCCAAAAGAAGTTGCTGTTTGTGCACACAGGGGATGGTGAATGGACACACCAGACTGTTGATGTGCACAGTAACAGAGATCACCACGGACATGACTACGCAGTACACGTAGGTGACGAGTTCGCAAAACCATAGCTTACTTATTGTTATCCTTTCTTTACGTACAGCCCAAAGCTGCCTTCTTCACTTTGATTAATAGTCTCCTTGGCAACTTTTTTGTTTGATTTTCTTACCATCCAAAAGAGGGTTTCATTGGCAAATCCAGCATATTCATCTATTGTAGACAGAACGCTGAAGATGAGGCATATCAAGACCACCATGAAGCTGGAAAAAAAATGCACATTAGTACGGTTGCTGCAAAATCATTTGCTTGTTTGTTTGTGAGGGATTCGCGCCTGCCAAGAATGATTCAATGAGATGGGATGAGCGTAACCCACAAGGGTCTCTCCCCTTCTCCTGGTTGATGGCATACATAAAAAACCTTTACTCCACCTTGCTGGACTTATTGTCCTATCAATACCACACATATGAATGAACCAGATGCCTTTGCAGTCCAGGGGATCACGCAAAATCTTGAGTTCGTAGAACCACCAATATCGTTCCTTCGCAAGTGCAGAGCACTCACATGCGATGCGTATGAATTCCTCACATTCCTTCCTAAAGAACGTACACTTCAGGTCAGTCATGTCTCCCACTTTGTGTCTTTGGTAGTTTGGGCAATTGTGGCTGATTATCTATCACCTGTATTATTACTCTTCCTAGACTGTTGCGGCTCTGTTCGACGACCTAACCTCCCATTATCTCTGGATAGCTAATCCAGTGGTTCATTTGGCTGCCAGTGGGGCAGCTCTGGCCATCTTTTGTTCAATTTCTTTTGGTGTAATTCTTTAAAATTCCCCTTGAAGGCAATCATTGATATTGGGGTGTTATATTCCAGTTCACCCGGAGTCCCAGCCTTAGGCTGGTGGTCCACTTTCTTGACGAGTTCATGCCCCATGTGAGCTTTGACCCATTTGACAGAAACTGTACTGTGGATTGCCAGCCCCTCCAACTCTGATATCCACCTCCTGACAAGCCGGGTTTGGGATTCCCAGCTGTCAATATCCATCATCAGTGTTGATTGATGAAGAATTTAGTGTCTGTCTGTCTGTCTGTCTGTCTCTCCCCCCCCCCTCGGCTTGGCACCTGGACTGCCTGTGTGATTGCAAAACTTTCAGCTTGAAAAGCTGTTGCTCTGTTCACTAACAACCCTTGGTCGTTGTATTGAGAATCATCTTTGATAATCCAACAACTGAGCCCTCTACATTCTGGGTCTGGCTCCCATCTGTACAGCATTGCATAAAGTTCCCTTCTTCAGGTTTGCCTCCCTGAAGGCTGCTATACTCCACTAGAAAGTATGAGTCCTAGAGCCATTTGTTCCCCATGTCTAGAGTGACAGTTTGGAGACCCCACCTCTGTCAGAGCTTGATTGCCCCCAACGCAGATGACCACGAAGGGCCCACCCACCCAATTCTGTCCCACCTAGTTCTATTTCAATTATTAATACACAGGATGGATGGTATGGCTACTCTCTGAATATAAAGGTCCAGTGGCATCAGGTTCATGATGTTGTGTCCCTCCCAGCTGTTGGGATGGTCCAACATGGGCGGTACAGAGCACGAAGGACTCTATCATGATTGAATCACAACTCTCAACTTAAATATTTTTCCGTGTACTTTGCAGTCGCCTATGGACTGAGGCAAGTCTAACAGAAAACCTCTTCTAACTGCAAGCAAAATCCTCTCAGCACGGCTTAAATTGAATGATCATTGACCTTAAGAGTTTGCAGCGGACAAGTGACGCTTTGCAAGCTACTTTTGTTTTTGCCATTCTGATTATTTTGAATCTTTGAATCAAGATTCGAATCAAATTACGAGTCACGCTTGCATTCGACTCGTCTTCGACATTTCTTAGATTCGAACTTAGTCGGACTCGAACTCTTATTCGAGAGAGGTCTTATTTACTGACTCGAACTCGAATCGAAGTTCCCTCACTCGCCACAGCCCTACGCTACTCATGCGACGCTTCAAGCTAATTGAATCATTATGCAATGTACGTACAAATGGGCAAAGTCCGTATAATTTGGCAGTTCGCTAAAATTGCCACATCACGCTATCCAGTGTAATAAATAACTAAATAGAAGAGAGTGAAAAGGTTAAAAAGCTAACAGCTTTTTCAACTTCTCCCTGTCACGGAACTTTAGTCACTTTTAAAAAGGTCAATCGAACCTTTTTCCCGCGTATTATTCTTGCAACAAAACATCCTTACACAGAAATGTGATACACGAGGCAGCTCCATCCTGCTGGGTGTTCCAGAAAGACGTATACTCTCTCCTGGATGCTCTTGCCCTTCTTCTTCATGTACCTGTAGTGGAACAGGTACTTGGCCTCGTAGTTGCGGTCAATGGGCAGGAAGATGGGGTAAAAGTTCTCCTCTTCCGGCACGTGTGCCTCGTGCTTGCCCAGACCCACGTGCTCCTCCTCTTCGTCCTCTTCCTCGTCGCTGATCTCGATGGAGGTGATTCCGTTCTGCTTCAACGTTGCTGGCACCTCCGGCTTGATCTCCATCTAGCCCCGTTTTCGTCTTTAGTAGGTAGAGTCCGCAATTTCAGGTGAACAAAACTGGCATTTCCAGGCTATAATGTTTAGGTAAGTTTTTGTCTTCAAACAGTAAAGTATCACTGTTGTTGCCACTGCTTTGATGCACAAACGTGAATCAGGATAAAAAGGGGGGCATCAGTTGCATCCAAAAGATTTAATCATAGCTGTTAAGAAATTTACAGGTACTTATACATACTAATTTCTATAAAAAAAGGCACAAGATTTGTTTCCGGCGACTCACCTGAAATTCTGGGGTCTACTAATTTTTCACCGTCAAGATTCCATCAACTTCAAAATCATTGCTTATTTAACATTTTCCTGGTCTCAAGACAGTTGCCCAGCAAAGCTCCCTCATATAAAGTTAATTCTGCAACCCATGCCAGAAATTTACTGCAACAGGCAACTTGCTACATTGCAGCCCAGTAAGAGTTGTCACAAGATTATAACAATTCTTAAAAGTTGCGGGTAAAACTGCCAGGGGACCTTTTTTCCCTGTTGAAGTGCCACGAGATCAATGTTGGGTGATTCACCTGAAATTCCCTACCCCACAAGGTCAGACACTCTGGAAACGTCTCACTTCTGGCACACGTGATGTTGATACCCACTCAACCTTTGTTCTTCCTCAAGAGGTCGAGAGCTTTGTGCTCTTTCTCACTCATTTGTTATTGTCACACAGTTTGAACACGCAATTGTATATATATATTTTCATTTTCTTCTCTCTCAAGTCGCAGGTGTTGCTGCTCCCGTCACTCCTCACAGCATTGACTTTATAGGTAAATGTGCACAAAGAAGTCTCGCAACATTCAACACAAGGCTAGACTAGTGTTTCCAAATCGAGTTTGATCGAAACTGACTGAAATTCGAGACTCGAGTTTTTAAGATTAGGATTCGGGTTGAAACATTGGCTGTTATTACTATTTTTTTAAAAAGTGAAAATTGAGGCAGTGATGCCTTTTTTGCGGGTTAAGTATTAGTAATGTAAGCGTCAGTATTACTTTGATGCCTGAAAGAGTAGCTAAGAAAGGTTTTGTCTGCATGGTATCACTTTGGTTTGACGAGGGTTTGGTCCAAACTCGAATTCTGGGCTGGACTGTTTTCGAACTCGAATTGTTGAAATCACTAGTCTGAACCGTCCAATAACAGGTGTAACAAGAAAGTTTGTTTTCCAAGGAGGTAGCAAAACTGTACAGGTGTGTGAATCAACTGACCCGAATCTTGGAATGAGGGGTGGAAGAGGCAGCAGAAGAGCCCCATACAGACGCACAGGGGCGATTAACTCACTCAGAGTGCTTTCACCTACGACACCACAATGATGGACTAACGTCAACTCTGTCCGATGGGCTTCTCTGACAATCTTTTTCTTCGTTGCCACACTTTACATACAGTGTGAGCCACGAAAAGGGACACAAGAGCATTGAGTAACCGAATGAGACGAAGCAGAACGAGGAAATACGAGAAAGGAGAACTATGTAACTGAATCAGCTGATGCGTCTTCAACTGATGTTGTTGACTTCGGTCTCTACATTTGTGACTCACACGGTACACGAGCTGTGCAGCGGAATCTTCTTTCACTCGTTGGACACCGAAGGAATAGAAAGGGTTGTGAAAGCACCTTAACGTACGTGTTTATTTCCACCTACACGCGTAAAGCCCTCCTTTATTTTTCCTGCTCCACGCATGTACAGTACATAGACATGTTCAATACACTTTTAGCTGGAGCTGCTGTGAGGGAGACCACCTTATAGGTTATTAATGTTTTATTGCTGGTCTTTCCCTTCCTCCCCCAGGCTTTATTCAGTGCGCAAACAATATGAATTGTATCGTTGCAGTATTCATGTAACAGTTGGCACAGACAAATAATGCGCCCGGTTGCTGTGGCAGCCGCCGCTCGGTGTCCGTCCATTGGAATACACTTTTTTTATTATAAAAGTATAATAAAAATGTGCCCTAGAATGTGCCAACGCCGCAGACGCGCAGCTGGACATGCATAATAATGCCTTGTGGCCCCGGGGGATGCGTGACGTAATCGATTTCAGGAGAAAACGGTGAATTGCTGCGCACATTCATGGCTGGCGAGCGTTACCATGAAGACTGGAGGGAGGGAGGGGTTTTAGGTGCTGGACCAAACAGAGTCGAGGATGTCTTGGTCATCCCTGGCCGGCAGGAAGTAGTTCTTCCCCGCTCGACAGCGCTCTTTGCACCCCGTCAGGGTGACCAAGGGAGAGACAGTGAAGGTCTTCCTGTCTGTGCTGCTGTTCTGCACGTAGAACTTCCCAACCTCACTCTTAGGGTGTGTGTGTGTGTGACAAAGAATGCAAACTTTAGGCCGACATACATGTTTTGCACCTTTTCATGGAGAAATTGACCCACACATTTTTTTTGCCACTTCTTCAACAGTTTCTGCATGTGATCGCTGGCCAATAGGGTTAAGATCGGCTGTTAAAGATTAGTTTCTACTCTTAAGTCCCACATAACCGGACAACAGGGTGCTCCACGAGCACATCCCACTCCAAGTGGCTCACCACTTGGTTGTAGAGATGTCACTGTTGCGGAATTGACTTCAGGTGCTGATGGAAGTTGCTGCCAACGCTGTCCATTTTGGCAGGTTTGCAGATGTTGTCAGATGCTGAGCAGAGTTGGCAGCAATGACTGCAACAACGGCAACAGCCACAATTGCGATGGCGCAGAAAAATTCTGCCATCAAGCAGCCGTTGTGCGAAATTTCACTTGGGACTGTATTTGCACAGGGAGAGAGATAACTCGAACGGTGACGCAGAGCCAAATGTGACGCACGTAGCAAAATATCCTCCACATTTGCGTACAAGCTGCAAAAGATCTACAAGAGCCATCTTCGTATGGAACGTGTCTTTGGAACACAACGTGCAGCATGTGAAAAGAACAAGCCATTTTTTCCCTCCACAGCATGAGGAACGTAGTATTGATTGTGCACAGAGAAGTTCTCGCGAGTGCTACGTAATAACTGTTGCTTTCCAGAGAAATGTGGCATGTTTGTGCATGACGTCACACATGCGGACTACACTGCGAGACTTAAAAATGAGCGTGCGACGTGAAGGAGCCATGAACGGGCACACGACCAGGAGACGTTTTGTCTGGCTCGTACGGTGTCCCAGTCTGGTGAAGCATAGTCAGCATTGATTGAGGTGAGTTCTGTTTGTGGGACGTTATCATTGCCAGTGACAATCACACTTTCATACTCAGTAAATTGGAGCCTCGACTTTTTGTTGTTGTTTTGCAAAGTCATTTCTTCCAGCAGCAACAAGGAAGTTTCAGCCAATTTTCTGGAGGAAACAGAGACTTCTTTTTCTTCTTTTGAGGGTGAACTGTGTTAACAACTGAATACCAATGGAATTCGAATAATCGGAATCCGTAAAATCGGAATCTTTTCTTTGTAACTGATATGCTGTGTATTGAAACTACAGGGGAAGTGAAGTCGAGGTATAGTTGAGCCCTCCTGACTTCAGTATTTGATGCATTCATCCCCAAAAGTACACAATTTCTGGAATTTTTGGAGCCCAGAAATTTGAAACAAAGTGAAAGCTGAGGGGTCCCTCCATTTCCTTAAGTGGTTGCTATGTTTCCAGTGCTTCTCTGGTCAAACAGAACTGAATAAAGTTGCCACACATCATTTATGATTCCACTGTGATGAATCAATCCACGTAACCGATCACAATGTTTGAAATGATCTTTAAGACAAGTCTGTGTCGACCTCACCAGCAGCTTTGTACTTCAGCTACTTGTTCCTGGCCACAATGACCATGGTGACGACGACAACAGCTGTACAACCAGATTGAATGTTGTGTTTCTCCTCTCATGCTGGACTCGTTTAAGAGTCCTTGACAAAGGTGCAGTCAAGTCTCATTTGAGTGAACAAAAGATCCTTTCCTTCCAAGGTCAAGATGAGTTCCTGACCAACTTTACTTTATTAAAAAGTATCCATTCAGCAGACCGTTGGTAATCAGCACCATCTTTTCTACCTGGAGATTCTCTACCACAAAGAGCGGGAGTTCCGACTCGAGGTCCTTCTGCTCAACGCAACCGCCCGATGCCAGATCTCGCAACCTCGTTTTCAGAAAAGTCTCCATCTATCCAAACTTACACGGAGAAGTGGTAGAGAAAGCATTTCCATCCTGTCGGCCTCTCCAAGAAGTTGTACACAGCGCCCTGGAAAGTATTTTTCATGCCTTTTTTGTGGTCTTTCGGATCCCATGGGGGGTGCTTCAGTTGAGAGATGGAGTTGGAAGGCGCCCCTAAAGAATTAAACGGTCTATTAGAAGAGAGAAGAAAGGAAAGTTTTTCTTCACTAAGCGTTAAACACCTTTGAAGGTTCTGGCCGCTGATCGTTTCTGGTCTGGGCGTGAAAGCTGCGCCTAATTATACCGATACTAATTACACCAATAATCAATACCTCATCGTTCGGGCACACACGTGCGTGTGTGCGTACCTGAATAGAGGTTCGCTGACGATGCCGACCGCGCGTGTAAGCAATTGTACTGCTGAGGTGGGACTGAGGCTGCCTGGATGCCGCCGCCGTGGCCCCCGCTGCCGCCAGGGCCGCCGCCCGACAACGCCGTGGTCGAGGAAGTGACTTCCGTCGACTCCTTGACCGCGGTTTGACCTCCTTCCGTCGTCGTCGAGGTCTCCTGGACGCTGCACTGCGACTTGGCGGTTTCGACGACGACGTCGCTCACGCCGGTCACGTCCAAGAAGGACACGGATTTGCCGCGACGCAGGGGAGGAGGCCCCTATTGAACAGAAAGAGCCCAATGAGCCTCAAGCTCTTCACTTTTTTGTACTTGCCAGGCGTGACACATGCATAGGTGAGATACACACCTTTGAAGGCCTGTTGATGGGACTGCAGCCGCCACCGCTGAGGCTACAGGCGCTCATGTTCTGGTCGTCGCAGTTGTGCACCACCACTTCCTTCAACTTAACCTTCCTCCCCTCGTCCTCGTCTCTCTCCTCCTCCTCCTCCTTGATGACTGCGCTGGCCAGAGAGGACGCCGAGAACGTTGGCGACGGCGTGGCCAGGGAGAGCGTGACCGTGGCCCCTAGGGTCGTCTGGTTGAGGCTGACGTTGGCCGCGGTGGACGTGGTCGAAGGCTTTGTTTCGCCCATCGTCATCATCCTTACCGTCGTCAGCAGCCGCGGAGATGTGATCGGAAGCCGGGGAGGAAGAATGGAAAGCTGCACTAATGTTCATAGTACTTCAACATCAGAGGAGTTCTGAAGTTTAAAGGAAGAAAGAAAGGATTCATTTTTGTACTTTCGTTCATAAATACACGGTCAAGATTAGAGTACATTTTTGGCTGCCTCCGCGGTCGTGCACGTTCCTGACTGCAGCACCTCTAGTATCGGCCATGACGTCAACGACAGTCACGTGGGTGCAGTTTGTCACCGTGCTGATGTCAGCAGCTGAGTTCTCGGCGTACAATAATTCGACCGACAAAAGTCGTTCTCAGATTCCCTCGAGCTTTCAATGTTAATGTGGTCAATGTGAACCTCGGCGGGAAGAGAATTTCCCGCTCTTTTCATCCCGGACTAGCAGGTGCACCCGACGGTGGTCGGGTTCAAATCGACGTTGCCCAAACCCGGGAGTCCCTTTGGAAACCGGGTGATCCAGAGGCTCCTCACCCACCCACTATTGTGGTGGTGACAATGGGCCCTAGCTAGGTCCACGGGTCGGGCCGAGGTTTAGCTGGCTGAGTTTGCCGAGCTCAGCCACTGCCCACTCTGCCACCCGCTTGTACAGTCTGCCAATTCTGCCCTATATCCCAAGTGGCTGCGGAAGGACCAAAAAGGTGTCTGCTAGACCAGACAGCCAAGGCAAAAATTGACTGTAAGGGTGGGAAAAATTAAAAGCTAAAATTATTCATGAAACCCCGATTTTTTCCCGGTCATACATAAGCTTGCAAGAGTTGAATCATTCAGAAATCGTGACGTCAACCTGAGAAACACCACTTTCTCCTACACATATGGAAGATTAATGAAACTGTCAAAAAAGGTAACCAAATTCGAGAAAAATCGTTGGAAAAATTGATCTGGATTTCACATGGCTCCGTCCTCCATGTCCTTATGCAGCAAGATCCGGGCACTGCCTGCTCGTGATTGCCAGCATGTTCAAGATTCACGAGGTGTCCGCGGCCGACGCCGTCGGCACCCACGTGTGTATGCGTGCAAGGGTCGATAGAGAGAGAAGAGCTGTCCGATATTCGGACGTGCTGCGTTGTCTGCATGGAAAATGGCACATTGGCATTTCCAATGGAGATAGAATGAGTGAGTGAGAGCGAGGGGAGAGAGAATAAACAACTTTAATACTCAAACTTTCCACCAGCTTTTGTGCTCATGGACTGCACACAAGAAGGAGAGAGAAAAGAGTTACTTACTTTCACACTCAATGAGTGTATAAGTCTGCCAACGCTAGCACAGCTGGGGTCAACACTGTGGATGGAATTTAACGTTGTTGACAACGCCACAGCATAAGACATAATGCGTATAATACATAGTTGAATAATGTCTATTTAGTGGCAAAGAACAGTTGGCGTACCTGTGACCTCAGCTACGTACACGAGTTCGCATGTATCTGTTTTTGCTTGAAAGCCTTGCCAAAAACCAATGCCGCAGCGTAAGAGGACAACAAGTACTTCAGGGTTGAACAACATTGCATTTCCCCCCTCCCAACATCAACTGTACCTGTGCGGGAACGAGGGGTCCATGAAAGCCGTCCAGGTCATGTACCGGGAGGGGCAGATAAAACTCTACCCTTCTTGAATCATGGATGAATGCGAAGGTTGAAAAGATATTGTCATGAAACTTGAGGAGCAGCTGCCTTAGTCCTCTAGAGCTACCAAGTTTGAAGACAGCTGCTCCAAAAGAACCAGCAACTTTGTACTCATTCTCGCCAGCAGCGTCAAATTTCAGCCAGGACTTTGGTGTCAACGCTTCAGCTGCCGTCACAAGTCAAGTTCAAGGGGTCTCTCTTGATGCTTAATGTTGTCCAGCACTTATTAATGTCATACCTTATTTAATGGATCCTCCCTTAGAACTTAAAAGAAGGAGGTCACAAATGTAACATTGCTGGTGCAAATTGTTTCTTTGGCAAAAAGGCATCTTTTATAGAAAAATCCGTTGTTTTATGATGATCTTGATGGAAAAGTTTTTGATCTCAATTTTTAACAAAATGGCGCAAAGTTTTGGTCAGCGTCACAGCGTTTTATCGGCCCCACCCTGTAGTACGGGGTGAGGCAAAATCCCGTGCACACGTTCATTTTCTCCTAAAAGTGTCGATGGGATTCCGCATCACCCTGTTCATGTACGATCTGACTATCCGGTAGTCTAAACTTACATACAATTCAAGGTAATGGGCAAGTATAATGGCCCTGTGCGTGTGCGCGTGTGTCGCCGATATTAAATGAGTGCAAACAGACTTTGTCATGGAGGATAAATAGTGCATTACACACTAGTTCTGGTAATTTCTCACTTCACCCTTTTTTCCCTTCATTGACTGCCCAATGTTTGTTTAGCTCGTAAGTTGTTACTCTGGCTCTTGCCAAGGCTTTAAGACTTCAAGTTCTTTGTAGCAGCTGGCAGCTGGACTCAAAGCTACATATATTCCAGGCGTAATTACATTTTATGACAAGTATGTAATATAATCATAGGCAGTGGAGACTCTTTACAGGGTGTGTGCGAATTAGCGTTAATTTTGATGGCCGCCTTTAAGGGCCTCATACTGCGACACATGTTCAATTTCATCAAGAACGACACGGGCAGCAAGTAGAGGCTCCATACTGAACTACTATGAGGTTTAACCAGCAACAGTACCAGGGGGTCCACATGAAATTGTACAGTTAGACCAGGGATTGGTGCATATTTGAGACGAAGTCGATGCCACCAACAGCAGTAGGTAGAGTCGGTTGAAGGTTTGACCTCCCTCCATTGCAGTAACGTTTTACCGCATAAGTTCCTAACAGGGTGTTCAGATTTAGACGGAAAAGCTGAACACACTTTCTTGTCAATTTTATTGTCACCGCAGTTCAGCATGTGGCAAGTGATTAAGCAAGTCTAACTTGAACTGTTTACCTAGCACCCATATGTAAAACTTAGGAGACAGAGATGGAACCTCAAAACACGTTCATATGTCATTAAAGAAATGACTGCCTAACGTACATTAGTTTAAAGCATTTTTAAAAGGACTGTCTCATGAGGCTAATCCTGGGACTTGAAAGCACACAGCATCTTAACAGCTGAAAGTGGAGATTCAAAACTTTACTTGTACAAACTTTATAAAGTATTGTCTAATAGGCAGTTTAAACTGTGACTACTTCACTTTGTTGGCATCAAATTCTCATTTAATAGTGACATAAGTCTGAAATGTTATAAGTAAAAAGCAGAACAGCTAAATCAGCAAGTCTTGCAGCCTCCTCCATTTCGTTGCAGCATCGCTGAAGAAGACCCAAGACCCAAAGCACTGCGAAACTGAGTGGACACTTTTACCTTTAACCTAAATTGTCAAGTTTGTCGTCAAAGTCTGGTCAGGAGCTCTCAATTCAGCTGTTGAACTCTAGTCTGCTCTCAATTTCTGACAACTGATGCTAAAGTCAAAAAAAGTCCTGAGTGTAAGTATGGGTTTGGGCACTTCGAGTGTTGAAACTAATTCTCGAGCACCCTGTACAGCGCAGCTCGGTTGCTAAATGAAAGTTGGTCACCCCTTAAAAAAGAATCTTTTTTCTTTTTAAACAGGAACCCGGATAAATGAAAAGATCTGCATCTGCAATGGAAGAATTGTGGATCTCAACGTTCTCGTCTGCAATGTGAAATAGCAGTGGCAAGTAAAAAGAGGAGGGCTTAAGTGACTCATGATGTCAGCTGTCACCACACGAAAAGGATGACACCATGGAAAATTCCATTGTTATGCTGGGTTCGGTTAGGTTAGCTTTTAGCTAAGTTGGGCAGCTATGAAACATTTCGGCTGTTTACGAAGATGGCAACTTGTACAACTCGCTCGCTCTGAGTTCGAAGGAGAGCAAGATTAGTTTATTGCAAGAAAAATACCTGCACTTAACCTGGTTGCACTGTATAAGTAGTAGAACTGCGGAGCCCCTTAAGAATTAAGGAGGTTGTTCGACTCAGAGAGAACGGGAAAAACGTGAGCAATCTCATGCTTGTAGGACGGTTATTCTTATTGCTCAAACTCATATAGCTGTGACGACTTATGCTGACTTTCTACAGTACTGATTATTACCTTTCTACCAGTTGTTATACCAAACAGACTCGACTGCACCGGGTGGCGCAACAGTCCTGCCTAGTAGCACAATTTTTGCGCCACCACCCCGTGCAGTGGAACTTTCATGGCCGCTGCACTTCAGGTTGCTGGACTTCTGCTTCACCCTGTACGTACAGAGGAGGCTAAATGTGCAATCCTTCGAGCATGGAAGGTAAGCCCTTCTTAAACCTGAGAACAACTTCCAATATATGAAGAATCAGGCTTAAAAAAGTTCTTAAAGCTTATGACGAAGTGTGAAACAGCTCTACCGTCACAACTCAAGTTTACCTCAACATTTCCGTTCGAGAGCGATATGAGTATGTGAGTGCGCGTGCTACGCGCTTACCTACCTACCTACACACACACACACACGCACACAAACACAATTCATGCTGGGTGCTACATATGTGCGTTCGTACGTAGAAGACGCACGACTGTCTGCAGCCTGGCTGTTTATTGGGAGATAAATGGGGCATTCTAGACGCTCCAGCGCGTACAGGGTGTGTAAGCAGCTACACTACCACTTATCACAGTGTGTGCGATACAAAAAAGGAGGCTACGTCCATCGTAAAAGTGTCAAAAGGACGCAAAAAAGCTTCATTTTTTCCCCTCACATGTTGCCTGCAATAAATATTGCTTAAACTTAAACAAATCAGCTTATATAGCTGAACGACGCATCTTCTTGGAGGGGGGAAACTGAGGAGAGCAAGAAAAATACTTTACATGCTCCATAACATGGGATTACTGACTATATTTCACGCCCAAGGAAAAAGAACTGTTCCTATCTATCTAATGCGTACACGTACGAGCTGTGGCTGCAGCTGCTTTCGTAGCTAAGAAACTTAAATTGCAGCGGAATTTTTTCCCTCTGCAAAGTTGTTTGCAGTTTCTTGTTGTTGCGGAAACCTTGGGAGACAAAAAGAAGTCATGTCATTGGTGTCTGGGCTGAGAAATCTTGTCTTTCTGATACTTGAAAACATGTCTCCTTTTGCCGTGGCTCCAGGTCTGTACACTTACAGTGGAAGCCGCGTAAGCCGGCACCCTGGGAAAGGCCAACAGTGCAGTACAACTCGGGACTCCTTTAAAAAACACTTGTCTCCCTAGTGAGGTTAATCCGGTCACACTGCAGTTAGACCACACAGAAAGGTGCTACAAGGTCGCCAAGGTGGAGTGGACCTCAGGGACCTTCATGAAGGACAAGTGAAAATGTGATTGTCACTTCATGCAAACTCTTCTATAAAATGTGACCATGCTGAACAGAAAGGAGATAATAGACTTTTTTTTCAATGGGGACCCAAGAAGGACCCATTCCATCGTTAATATATACAGTAGTTATATACCTGGGGAACGCCAAGTACCTCCCCTAGTATTATATACTTTAGGTGAAATCAACAACTGGTAAATTTGCCCAATTTCTTTTTTGGCGCAATACGTGTTATGCATCTTGATCTGTGGAGAAAGCTAAAAGGTGTTTTTCGAGGCCCTCTCACAACTTTGGTCACGACTTCACTATGTTTGCTCCTTATAAACTAAGCTCTCTTTACATTACATGCAAGCTGAATATTACACGACTGAGCATCAAGACTTAAGTTGACTCACCATACGGCTTTTTGCATGTGTGTTTCAGATCCATGTAGCACAGAAAATTAATGGTTTCCCTGGAGAAGGGGTAAAAAATGAACCCTTTTATTAATTGCTAACTTTTTAAACAGAGTTTTGGAAACAATATGACTCTTCTACGTGTTGTGGGCAGGACCCTATGATGTTCAAGCTTCAGTTTATGGATTTCAGGACGTTGCAGCTGCAGTGTCAGCGTTTGCTCAATATGCACACATAAATTCATGCATCAGGCTAAGTTGAAACGGAAAATTTACGAATTTGACAGTAATTTGGCATTGCACATCAATGGCAAAGTTCTAGTCCGTTAGCTCAAGCTTCATCTATACAGGGAGCGGCAGCCAAATCGACTATTTTCTTCTCCAAACACAAGTTAACAAAGAATTTGGGGCGCCAACACAGGTTGCAGCCGCAGCAGTGATGATATTCTAGTGTTGTAACTAAAAAACTCTTGCGCCGTAAGGTCATGACCGCGGGGGCAAGACGAGACCTTATTCTCGACGTTTTGCACCGGAGGAAGGGGCCCTCAGAGATGAGGAAAGGTGCTGGGGCCAGCCAGCCACTCCGCGATCCGTCGGGTTGGTGAGCATTCATCAGCTCAGCAAGGAGCCCGGACTCCCGGGCTGGAGCGCCAGGTGCGTCAGAAGGTGGAGGACGACCTGAGGCGGTCACTGACGCCAGGGGCGTGGGAGCTCGATGCTTCTGACTCACCTGTGCGCCAAATAGTCTCCGATCTCAGTCTGGCCAGAATGCCAAACACTTGTCAATGCTAACTGAATTGTGTCAGGGTCCAGCTGAATTGCCTGAACCACCAACGTGCTGGAAAGACAAAAAGCTCCTAGCACCGTAATCCAGTCGACGAAATGATCAGTTGATACTGCATCAACAGAGCGCCGGAAGATCTAGTCGTCCAGCATCGCCAGTGGCATCAAGGGGTCATGTTCCTGGGTGTCATCGCCTCAAATGGAATCACCCGACCTCCAGTCTTGGTGGATTCTGGTGCTGAAGTCAATGTCAAAGCATACGAGCTGCTTTTGTGTCAAAAAGTCCTTCCTTGGGTGTACTAGAACTTCCTGCCAGGGTCCATTGTCTTCACTGTTGGACCAAGATGTGTAGACGTCACATTGTAACAGTCGTGACAGCAGAGCAGCCAGTTGGACCCTCAGAAGTATCTTGAATTCAGGGTCAGCAACAGACTCCTTTGTGACTTTAGTCTGATTCACAGACAGGCACAAATGACTATGGTTCATCCATAGGATGATCGGTTAACCAGTAATGTTAAGCATTGTGCCATCAGCTGCCTCGACATCAAGTTCCAAAAGAAGCTGTGACTGTGATAATGACCTACTAAAGTCTATGCTTCTCTGCGCTATCTCACCATGGTCTCTTGCTCCAAGAACTTCCATTTCGGAGACGTGGACTCCTTCCAGAGTCCGGATCTCAATCTGCTGGATTATTCAATGTGGAATGCTGTAGCTGGCATCTCTTGTAAGGATCGTGTGGTAGATGTTCTGAAGCTCAGGAGCCGCGTTCAGGATGCCTGGTGCAATCTTGTCCGACAATCCATTGTCAAAGTCTGTACAAGCTCCTGTAGTCGACTGAAGACTGCAATTGCTCCAGGAAGCTGCAGATTGCACCTCTCGTGAGCGTGAGGAAGCAAAACCTTCTAGCTTTCAGCCGGTGTGAACAACAAGTGGGCAGGGAGCAAGATCAAAAAGGAGTTCCACAGCTTCGGTATGACCACCTTCAGCAGTGACGATGCTGATGATCTTGTGCACGTAGTCGTGGTCGTCAGGAAGATGAGCAACAAGTTGCATTTTAGCCTGCATCTTCGTCGATCGCTCAGCAAATTTCTTGCGGTCTCTTGTGGACAACCTGCAGCCAAATTGAACCCAGCAAAAGTTTTGGTAAAGTAACTATTATTAGCCTCCCTTACATAATGGCTGCCATTGAAGATAAGTCGCAGGTTGGCTTAGTGAATTGCTTATCCAGCTATACATCTTAACAATGACGAATGTTCCAGTAATGCTATTAATAAGAGATTGCATGAATGAAAACTGACTGCGCTGACTAGATGCTATAGGGTGTAACAGCAAAAATGTCACTGAGTCTCTCAATCCCTGGCCACACCTTGGTGATGGAGTTTTTTAAACCCGGCCCGAGAGTCAAAGCCTTCAAGGAAGAAAATGACTCGAACAATTTGACTCTCGGGCCGAGCTTAGGAGACTCCGTCACCAAGGTGTGGCCAGAGATTGATATTTTTGTTGCTGCACCCTTTATGAGCCGCCAGTGAAGACAGATGAGCCTTGCAGATATGCTGCATTTAGCCAAGATTCGCATGCAGCCAAAATTTTCAATGTGTCGTGGCTTAAACAACCGACTTTACGGTGAACAATGTCACCCTCTGTTCTCCTCACATTATTGAACGACCCGGAAAAAGTGGTGATGCGTTACTGCTTGCGGTGCTCCAGAAAAAATGTACGCAGGTATTGAAGTACAGCTGAAGTTCTTTGTCCTTGTACTTCTTCACTTCGAGGGGTTCGAGGTGAGATTGACCAAAATTTCACATGAGAAATACCAAAAAAACGTCCACCGTTGATAGATATTTTTGCCATTTCTGTTGCCAACGTCAGCATCATCACACTGTTAAGGTTGGAACCTCGTTTATTGTGCTAACGGATCTTAAAATACTGTGATCCAGAGTCGTCACTTTGATGGTTGGCGGTACTTCCGTCAGTGCTTCCTTCCCCAGAATGCTGCGCCGGCACAGTTCAGTCAAGTACAGTGACGCCAGTGCAAGTACCGCGGTACTCGAATGCTCTGACACTCGGAGATGAAAAACATGAGGTCTCAAGTCAATTGACGTCTTGCCCCTACACCCTGTATTTGAGCCCAGTCCGAGAACACCCAGAAAACTCTGGCGTCCGACCTCGAGTTGTGAGTTTCCGTGAGCCACCCTGTAAGTATCCCTGTCGCGGGCCCGCATGTGAAGGGCGTGAAAAAATTGTCGAAGTAGGTGATAACTGGCGCTTTTGTCGTGTTCTTGGAGACCCCTCGGAGGAGATAAAAGGTCCAAGCACGCGCGTAATTTGAAAGGGTGAGCAAGAATTTTCGTCATTCTCAGATGAAAGAGACTGAAAGATTAAGCAACACTAGGTGCGTTGCCCACATCAGTCGACCCGTACAGGAGTATATACTAGGATCTTCATTTGGTGTTGTTTTTTGGTACTCGAGTATAGGGTATTTCATCAAAGTATTACCCAGGTACCCTGGTATTTTCAGCTAATGATAAAAACAGCTAAATAAGAAATCTATTGAGCAACTTGAAGTATTTGGGTGAGCATAAACTCCTGTTACTTTTTGTAGTGTCGGTGCAGCTGAATCAACGCTTCAAGGGTCTCATCACCTAATTGGCTTCTAATCTTAGCAGCAAACAATCCCAGAGCTGAAAAAGCCCTCTCCAACTCCACATGTGTAGGTTGTGGCTAGCCTACTCGGTTAAATGTAGATGTTATAATCAGTGCTTGAGAGCTGATGCTCGCCAGCCAGGAACTAGAAGTGGATTGGCTCAGGACTTTCTTGAGTTGAGTTGGGCTCAGTTGGAATCCAAACCCTCGAAATGAGTCGGTTCTGAATTGAGTCACTGAACCAGCTCTACTAGGAACTATATAGGGGGGGCTTAGCGTTTCCACAGATGTATCAAGCCTCAGCAGTCACTCTCCTTTCTTACGTGCTCCTTTCTTACACCTGAGTAATGATAAAAAAAGTACTCAGGTATTGGTTACCTGAAAATTGTCAAAATACCTGGGTATTGGGTATATCCAGGAAGGAAGCCCTAGTGTACACTGCATTCATGTGGAGATGCATTTTTAAAAGAATACTTCATGACTGAGCCATTTCGGTGAGCCGAAACTTTGTCAGTCAAAGTACTTTTGTGTGATAGATTGGATGATGGTTTTAGACATGATTTCAAACATTTCTAGGCAACATTGCGCAAAAATTTCTTTTTGCAGTGTGCGTTTCTGATATGCACTGTTCTGGCAATCTTGATCTGGAGGAAAAAAGTGGTTGCAACTTCAAAACCAATTATTCCATGTCACCAAGAAGTGACTCTTGTTCAGAAAGCTTTGCTGCACCTCTTTTACCAAAGTCATTCTTAGGTACACTGATCTGCTAGGGCACAATTAGGCTCGCAAGAGCAGTTCAGGTGCTTCAGTGCATACACACACTTCATATGAATGAAGTCCACTCTCATTGAAAAAGGCTTTTTCCAGATGTTTATCTAGGGAAGGTGGGTCATTTTGGCACAACTGACCTGGCACTTTCAGTGGCATGTATTTCCTTTACAATACACACGCAAACCTATTGCTTCTCCTTCACAATGCAACTTTTTTTCACTCCTCCCAGAACATACAGCTCAGAGCAGTGGGTAACAAGAGCGAACAAGGCAAAAAGCTATTTTTGCACAATGTTGCCCAAAAATGTTTAAAACCATGTCCAAAAAACAATCCTAGGTCAATCCATCACACAAAACTGCATCAACTGACAGAATTTTCAGCTCACCAAATTGAATTAGTCATTAAATATCTTTAAAAAATGTGTCTGCATAGCAAACGCAAATGCAGTGTACAAAAGCAGCGCATCACAGAGATTTGTTGGCCTGAGAGGCCTCGGAATTTTAGGTAAAGAAGTCTAGCAACTTCATCAAATTTGCGTTTAGATGCGTTTTCTTGCTTTCTCAGCTTCCATTGCAATTTTCTTCTTTTTTCACTGCCTGTGTCATCAATTTTTTGCCCCCCCCCCCATTTTATATTTTAATTTATGTTGTATGTTCTTTTAAGTCAAGTCACTAACACCGTAGTCTAAATTCCCCGTGCACAAAGTTGGCGACTTTTAGGTGATTTGATCAAAAGCTGTACCCGCTGCCATCTCGAGTGTGTGTGAGTGTGGGTGGGTGTCTGTCTTGCAGAGGCAGGGACTACAGAGGCAGGGACTACAGAGGCAGGGACTACAGAGGCAGGGACTACAGAGGCAGGGACTACAGAGGCGGGGACTACAGAGGCGGGGACTACAGAGGCAGGGACTACAGAGGCAGAG
>JAAUXU010091022.1_pt1 | contig 32437 bp, 41 predicted proteins | sample 7278151 | NCBI WGS metagenome assembly JAAUXU01 (sample SAMN14350113, study PRJNA611818) | marine sediment metagenome | isolation source: surface marine sediment (1.8m) | place: French Polynesia: Moorea | collected 2018-08 | reverse complement strand
GGTGCCAACACCCGTATGTATGAAAGGTGCCAACACCCGTATGTATGAAAGGTGCCAACACCCGTATGTATGAAAGGTGCCAACACCCGTATGTATGAAAGGTGCCAACACCCGTATGTATGAAAGGTGCCAGCACCATAATTATAGCTGATGCTCTTAATTAAAATTGTTTAATATTATTTAAACTATTCAAGTCACTTCCGTCATTTAAAGATAGGAAAAATCCAACTAATAGTAAAGCACTGCTTGCGCCCAAGTCATTATCAACTCACTTGCGTCCGAGGGTTTGAGATGCCTGGCGTTAAGCACCTCTACCCGCAGGTGTTCCCTGAGCATCTGGCATCTGATGGTGACGCTCCCGAGGGAGTACTCGCCCTCCCTGATGTCCTTCTGCTGCCTGTGCCGCTCCCACAAGTAACGCGAGATCAACTCGGAGCTGTCGGACGCATACAACTGAAGGAGACTCCTCATCTTGAGCAGAGTCTCGTCCTCTGGAAGTTTCTCGCCGTAGAAGAACACAATCAAGATCTTGAGGATGTCCAGCAGAGTCTTGAAGTAGCTGGGAGGTTTCTGACGCTGCAACGAATCCGTCCACGGTAGAAATGTTTCATAATGCACCACTTACGCTAATTTAAGGCTACTTCTTGCTGTTTTGACAGGAACCACTTACGTCTATGCTGATCATGATGATACCGTTGAGGCTCTGGGCCGAGCTCTCCCAAATGAGTGAGAGGACCCTCTCAAAGTTTTTCTGGTTCAGCTCCTCCTTGAGTATGATCATGTTCTTGTCCAAGTACTGCAGGAGCGTCTCCTTGTCCCTTCCCGCGTAGGTTACCAGAGAGCTACTTTCTACCAGGAACTTCTGGATCACGGGTGCCATCTGCAAGTGGAAGAGCGATGAATACGTCGAGGTTGCCAGGACTCGCTTGGAATTCTGATTAGGCACAAGCTCTTACTTTTTCTCCAACCAAGTCCAACACCTCGAAGATTTTGTTCTCTACATTTTCTGTGGCGTTTTGCACGAGGGTGTTAAGGGTCCTCCTGCAGGCCACGGCCACGGCCTCGCCGTTCAAGGCCTCGAGCTTGGTGAGCGTCTCTTCCAGTCCGAGCTCTTGCGCGAAGGGCCCGATGAACTCGAGGACGAAGTCAATATTGTTGATGGCTAAACAGAGCTTCGGCGTCACAACGAATTTAGTGCCGCGGGGACGACGTTGTTGCTGCTGTTGCAGCTGCGGTTGCTCATGCGTTGCTTGTTGTTGCTGTTGCTGATTGACTCTGCGGCACATGTGGTCAGCGTAGAAGATAGAGGTCTTGCACACATCCTACAGAAAGAAACCTTCATCATATATGATGACCTAAAATGTCATCCAAGCACCTCAACATGACTTCAAGAAATGGTTATAACATATTTTTCTGATAATTTTATGTAAGTGTGCATCTTACATTTCTTGGAATAGACTAATTGACATCACAACGCGGTATCTGAGCTCAAATCGCATATGCGCCGTAAATCTTACTGTACAAGTGTACGTATGCTCTATCACGGCTCTTGCTTGCAAATAGGGCTTTCCCTTGCAAGGATGCGTCTTGCCAACACCAACACACCTGTTCACTTAGAAGAGGTCATAGAAAGATCACACGTTAGCTATCATCGTCATGGGCAAGGTGCAGAGTCACATGGAGACAAAAGTCTTTGAGGATACGCCGCCGTGGGACCTCGAGACCATCGTCAGCTCGACCGACTTAGACGAGGAGACCGCGAACGCATGCTGGCGCGTGTGGATCAGGCATCCACTCGTCAAGAGCGGGCAGCTCACCAAGGAGGCATTCTGCGCCCTTCTGGACATACAGGGTGAGCCCAGACATCTTTGGAATTGCAGGTCGAAATCTATACTATATCCTGCGCTACACCCTGTTTCGGGCAGACGGAGAGGAGACGGAACAAGCGTCCAGGATGTTCGACCTGCTGGACCATGACGACGATGAGAGGCTGGAGTTCCCGGACGTTATGGTCTTTCTCTTCTCCCTGTCCTCCGAGGAGGAAGAAAAGGACGCCGAATTGGCTGCCGAGGCCGTCCTGCGCCGCTCGTTTCTGCTTTATGACCGCGATCGTTCGGGGAAGATATTTCAAAATGAGATGGTGGAGGCTCTCGACCTTCTGGGGATGTTGGAGCTGGAACGCGACAAGGGCAAAGTCATCGTGCCCCAGCATGTGGAGAACCTCTTCAGTCTGATGGACTTTGCCCACGACGGCCGTATCGACCAAGCCGAGTTCTTGAGGGCCACCATGCACTACAGGAAGCTGAGCAAAATGCTCAGCATCACCTTATTGGAGAAGAACAGAAAGATTGTGCAGGAGAAAGTCAAGGAGCTTATACAACAAGAAACAGCATAGGGATAGATATGGAGCAAAAATATAGACATTTCACATTTCTAGACGCGTCTAAACGTGGTTAAAGCTAAAGCTAACCTACGTGTTGGGGAATACTCACGTCCAAGATCTTGGAGATGAATGCGTACGAGGCCTCTACGTCTGGCCAATTGAGCTGCCTCCAGAAGGTCTTAATCTGTAGCAGGACTGTCTTGATGTCCACCGCCGAGGATGTGTGCTTCACCAACTCGTCCACCGGCTCCAGCGCGTCTAGCTGAACAGCCTTGATGATCCTCTGCATCGCCTTATACAAGGCAATGTCCAGCCAACGGGTTACGATCGAGTTGAACCAGATGTGGTAATGAGACAGCTCGCTGCCCTCTTCCACCTCTTTAGTGGTGCTGTCAGCAATAATTGTCTCTAAAATATAAATACTTTTTTGAATAGCTATTTACACTAACCCTTCCAGTTGCTGGAGAGCGAGGTAGAGCTCGAACAGGCTGGTTCCCACGTTGATAGTGTTCCTGACCTCCTCGCTCTCAGAGTCCTCGGTGAAGACGAGGGGACGAAGTTCCTTACTGCTCGATTCGATCAACTCGCGAGCGATGACGGAAATCTGCAAGAAAACTTGCATGCAAACCAGCAAAAAGCTTCCAAAGTCTAGAACCGACCGCCTTCTGATAGACCGCAAAGGCCAACTGCTTGTAGTTCACGTTTATGGTATCCTTGAAGAGCGTTTGCCCCTCTGCGCAGCCCGTCTTCAGGTCTGCTAGAACCAGGTGGACCAGGTGGACGAGCTTTTTGACCTTTTGCTCCGTGGAGCTCTCGTCCATGTCCTGGATGGAGTCGACCATGAACTGGTACCAGTGTTGGAAGCTCTCGGTGACCGCGTCCATCACCTTGAGCTTCATGTTACCGACCCTGGCAATCTCCACCATGTGGCGCTCGTCGTCCAGGCTGTTGTCGGCGGTGGTTGGAAGATCGCGGCCCTCCACACAGCTAGATATCAGAGCCAGGCATCTAATTGAACAAGAATTACATGAGTTTTAGGATGAGTAGTATGAATAATTAATTATGAGAACTACTGTGTATTAATAACAGTGGACATTGTCATTGATAACACGTCGTAGGAGAAGATCGCAAGATTGCTCACTAAGAGCTATGATAGGTTTAATACGTAAACTACTATTTCCTCCATGTTTCTGCCACTTTTTGAGTTATTAGTGTAAATAACAACACATGATTCTCCAATCCGTATAGCGTTATATTGCAGTCATCTCGGATTCTGAGAACTCACTTGAGTATATACTCCAGCTGCACGGACATGGTCTCGTCGCTGCCTGTGTAGTGGCGGTGCTGGCGGATGAACTCGGTCGCGTGATACGTGAAGATTACAGCGGTCTCCATGAACTTGGCCTCCTGCAATTCACAATTTTCTAAGAGGCTTTTTTAATTTGCGCATTTAGATTCCACCATACGTCTTCCTGGTGAAGTCGGTCTGTCGTGATGAAGTGATTGAGTTTTTCCAGGATGGGGTGAAACACCCTGTAGTCAAGCGGGAGGTCGCAGTGCGTGTGTGCGTACACGAGCCAGCGGGCGAGCGCCGTCTCGCTGCCGGTCAGCTTTCCTTGAACCGCGTGCTGGGCCAGGATCGTCACAGACTCCTTGCAGAAGGTGCCGTTCCACTTGAACGGCTGCTCCTGGTAGGAGTTGAAGGCAGGTTAAATGTGCAGGCTACATGTACTCAACTTAACACGAGAGCACATACTAGAAAATATCAATGCAGACGCTTGACTTCCCACTACGTGAGAGGGTCCGAACAATCCTGTACTCACTGTACGTCAGGGTGACCTAGTTTTTGACAATTTAGAAAACCCACCTGAGACATTGATATCTATGTCTACGGCTCGATGTCAAATGGAACGCGAGTCAAATGCCTTTCTGATTTGACCTCCCAAATAAGGCCTGCGGCCTCGCAAAGGCATTGGCTGATCTGCCGATGTCTCGCTGACGGCCTCCGTCAGAGCAATCGTGGACGCAGCGAGGACAGAAGCAACAGTGAACGTGAGAGGAATGTGGAATCGACGGAGGACGACTACATGTGCTACTTTCATGACTTGCGCAAGATTAAGGCCTTCAACGCCTCAAGCCTCATGTCGCTTTCTAGTCACCACAGGAGGTGTGGAACAAAACTGCGACTGTGGCCAAGAACCTAGACGCTCCTGAAGAACTATGCCAAGATCAGGGAACAAGCAGGATGACCAAGGCACCTGAGTGAAGGACCAGCAGGACCAAGCAGAGGGTGATTCCTTCACCACTTCAGCAGCCAGCCGAATCTACGTAAAACTATGCTCAAGCATCGTTTTCCATGGTCGCTCAAGAACTTGGCCAGAAAGAAGTCAAGTCACATAAGTCAGCACCAGACAGCTTGGTGATCGCGGCCAAGTTCTGGAGATGTCTGACGCATAGATTCACTCTCCAAAAATTTCTGAACAATGCTTGCCTGTTCAACCCACCCAAAAGGAAGATGAAGCCCATAATGCAGGTCAACGTACAAACAAAGTTCTGGTTGCCTGTCCACATTGATGCCCACATGGACACAGACGTGAGAGGACTTAAAGGCAATGAAACTTTCCATTGAGGACAAGGTATTCAGCTGCCAAGACCCTTTTTAACACACTTAAGGAGGACTCATTGCACTGATAGAGGCATTAAACTTTGGGCAAATAATGTTGTGGGACGCCAACAAGGGGACGACGACATTGGACTTGGAGAGGCACAACGGGTGGGTGCAGAAAGTCATCGCACTCAAGTCCGCAAAGTAGCGGGACATCGGACAGGCAGCAGAAGAGGGCAACGTTGCTGACCGGGGTCAACGAGGTTACGACCACGGTCACCTCGACTTTGGCTGCAACTAAGCCAGCGTGCTCGTCCTTTCCACATTGTCCAGCTTTCCGGGAGTGAGACAGAGAACACATCTCCCAGGGTCGTCACTGACATTTCGGTATCGGGTAGTTTTCGAATTTGCGGCGCTTCCGCTGCTTTGCCAAAATGTCAAGCGCAATGAAGCAAAATTTTCATCTTCATGTCACGTGTATAATTAACCAAGAAGTACGTGTTGCACTTGCAAAAGAGGTGCAAGTTTGCGAGAACGACCTTTGTGGAGTTTCCCCAGTCCATGATACATCTGCCTTCAAAGGCTCGTGCACGTTGCACACTTTACTGCACTGTGCACACACGCGTATGCTTTCCTTATCTATCAACGTGTTTCTGTATCGCGTACGCACCGTTTTCTGCTTCACCTTCCTCTTTATACACGCACGCTCACCCACGCACGCACGCGGACAAACCTGCGATCGCTGCAGCTCGTAAGCAAAGAGAATCTTGAGCAGATGTTTGTGTTCCTGCGATGTGAGGTTCTGGTCCTTCTCCGTGGAGAGCAACAGGCTGACGTTGACGTCGCCCCGGCGCTGCCGCTTGCTCTTGGCGCCCTCGGGCTTCTCGAGCGGAAGCCATTTCTCAATCATCCCGGACGAAGGAACTTCCTGCCCATCGTAAACAAAGTCATCATCAATACAACAACTTTCACCTCTGTGGCCCATTAAGTACAGACTTTCCTCTTGTTATCATGGGAGGGGGTAAAGTTCAGCCTAGTCTCCTAGGACGTTCAATTTAAGTGCGCTATCATCACCAGAACTCGGAACTTTAGGCAAAGATTTTTAGAAATTTAGCTCTTTTCGAGCTTTTTTTTTCTTCGACTCGTGTTTTCAAAATTCCTCAAAACTTTTATCACTGTTGCACTTTTCTCTTGATTCTCAGAATTGCACCTAAAATTCCCAGGCCTCAAGCAGTCATCACTCAGCAGACACCGCAGGTATGAGGGGAATGAACATCCACTGCGGAATCAGGGCTGGCTGTCGCGCCACCCTGTACTAAATCAAAGTTTAGATGACCCGTGAAAGCCCAAGGTCGCGAGTGTTGGTGGGGAAATAGTCTGTTCTTTAAATAATATGCGTACTCACCCTAAGGGGAATTTCTACGCTTCCTATAAGTTCGTGCGTTATCTTTCCTGCCGAAGCGTTGAGAGTCTCTTTGATGAACTTCCGCAGTCCTCGACCGTCTTTAATTTCACTGATCTTGCGAAACTTGTCGGAGACGTTTTCCTCGGGGTTGAAATCCCTGAAGAAATGAGAGAAAAGCCTGCATCCATGCGAAAAATAACGGATGTCTTATTTATTTCTCCTCACCATACGTCTATTCTTAGGCTGTCACTCTCAATGCTATTGACGTCTCTGTTAAAGAGCGATGTTATCAGCTTAGCAACTCCTGTAAAACTTCAATAGCTGTCTTACAGCACAAACTCCTCATTCCACTCGGGGTCCAGGGTCTTGGGCTTGTAGCTGGTGTTGAACCGGGACAGGGGGTTTGTAGTCAGGTAGAACGTGCAGAAGGGGTCGCTGCTGCCAGACATGTCCTTGCCGATCAGCTCGCGAGCACACTTGATCTCCAAATTGGCCTTCAGATAAGGCTCCTGACAGAGAATAACAACTTGTTATGCACTGTGCTTGGATAAGTATGCAACAATCAAAGTGCCCATTAAGCTTAGGGCTCCTGAGCTTACAAGAATGAGAGAAAGGCCTCATCATGTGGCAAACTCACAAAGTGTCAGGTGGCAAACCCGACAAACCCAAAGATCACTCGTTGCTGTTGCTGTCATTCCTCTGGAGCAACTGCTCGACATGCTCACTTTGCTCACCCTTCTCCCGCACCAACAGCTGCACTCTTCTTTTGCACATCCTGGCAAGCACGTGCCAGATCACGGCAGGGTCGATCTGCAAGGCGAACTTGACCTCAAGACCTTCGTCAAAGACTTCTGCATCAATTGTCAAACGCTTGACTGCGTCACCTTCATGGTGGGACCAAAACCGTGACTTTCTTTTCTGTGCTTTTGCCATATGACCACAACGAGGTATGTCTTTGTGGGCTTTCAAATGACATTGCATGTACCTACTCTACTTAGGCGCGGCATGTTTACAGTTAAGAGGCACTTTGACAGTTACATACTTGTCTAAACACAAGTGTGGGTTAGTATTATCGCCGGTCAGAGAGCCACCTTCACTATTTCCATAGTGGACCAATCTGTTGACCGTCATCCAAGGATCGATCGAAGCTGAAGCCAAGCCAAAAACTTAGCATGAGGCTTTTGACTTTGCCTTGGCTGCACAAAAATCTGTTCGAGCTTCGCTCTAAGGGTGATAACAATGACTGGCAATAAAATCGACTGCTTCACTTGACAGTTAAACTGTTGCTTTAGTGCTGAACCATGACAACAGAGATGTTGCTTATGCAGCAGCTCTTGAGGGCGCTCACTTCTAACTGTAATTAACAGGGACCTTGAGTCAAAGTTTTGCACATGCTTAACATGTCACAAGGCTGTGACCAAATTGGAACCTCGTGAACAAGCACACCAAGTAATGCATATCTATAATAAGTGAGTGCAATGATTCCGGGCTCAAGGAAAAGAGCCAGACTTTTTCCTACCACCTTTCTCTCTGTCACCTCTCTCATGGTTGCAATGTCGAGCAGCTGCTTGTGCTTCTCCTCCTTCATGTGGAAGGCCTCCTTGAGGTGCTCGATCATGCCCGCCTGCCCGCCTCGCTCCGCGTCGCAGCCGATCATGTGCAGGATGCAGTACAAAATCTCGACGTACAATTCTTCCAACTGCCAAAAGAACATCACATTGGGAGGTTGCCCAAAGGTGAGTAGACATCACACTCATTCTCACCGTGAGCATTTTCTTCTTGTTTCTGCCCAACGACATCGTGCTCGAGTTGACCCTCTTCAGTCTTTGGGTGGGCGCGATCGGAGGCATCGGAGGGGGCAACGTCGAGGAGCGGCCGGCGGCGGCCGCGGCCGCGTCCTCCTCACGCCACTACACAAGTATTAGATTTCGTACAAATCATCATTTCCAGCTCGTTCACAATTTCTACGCAACCTTGGCACCGTCGTAAGCATTTTACATCTAAGAGAGTAGCTTGAGCAACCTGGTGTGAAAACTAAGCAACCCAAGCCAAGTTTAAGCCATCAACACATTAAGACTTCTTCACACCAGACTATTTTTAGAAGAATGCACTCCACGTATGAAAAAGATAGCATAAAATGAATGTCAGTGCGTTTCCTTACGCTGTTCATGAGGGACATGCTGTTCCGGTCCTTCTTCCTCTTGAAGGTCCCCTTGAGAGAGGCCGCCTTATCCATGACGCTCTTGGCCAAGGACTCGTTGGCGGCGGCCGCAGTGGGCAGCTGCGGCGAGCTGAACTCCCCAGACTTGGGACGCAGTTTGAACGCGCCCTTCATTTTTCAATCACTCTTACAAACAACCCTTCTTCGTTCTTCTGCTCTAAACAAATCAATCTTTTTCACTTGTCAAGCGAGACCCTTGAGCAGTTTGAACCCATCACAACCGGAAAAGGAGAGAAAATCGAGGCCAGAGACAGCATCAGTGATGTGCGGGCGGCGCATTCAATTTCAGACTATGCACAAAGTTTTTTCTTTACACCAGATTTTTCTCTCCAACTGCACCGTAAGAGGAGTTAAGTGGACACTGAGAGCTTTGTCTGCACTGTCAGAGGGCGAGCAAGATGTTTGGAGAGAGAAAAAAAACAAGATTTTCAACTTAAACCTATGAAAAAATATGAAGGAGCTGAAAGGACATGAAAATACTCTATCTGGACACGTCCGTAGTGACTACGTAGCTCCATTCTTTGAGGCTCACGCGGTCGAGCAAATGGCGCGCGCGCACGCACGCACGCGCAGGATTGAATGTGCGGCGTTCCAAGTCTTGACGTAAATCGAGGAGAGCAGAAGTGAAGAAGTGAGCAAAGTTTTCTTCTTGGATGGGTCAGCAGCAGCAGCAGCAGCAGCAACAACAGCAGCAACAGCAACAGCAGCAGTCGAGTTGTCGCCCCCCCCTCTGCTTCAGGACAGAGAAAGGATGCTCTCTTGCTCGCACACACGCACGCACGCACGCACACACGCACACACCTGCTTTCCCACATGGGAATTTTCAAGGTGAACAAGAAAACGATCTTCTTGACTGCAGAACAAGCTGGGGTGGTAAAGAAAGCTTTTTTGGGCCTGAAATCTTGGGCCCAGAATGGGCGCCCCAATAGTTGGAAATGAACAAGAACGACGAACACGAAAGGCAGGAAATATTCTCATCCATCGTGCGGCGGCTGAGGGTTGATAAAAAGTCAGAGCATTCGTTGTTGGGTAACCTGAGTTACCTACACACGGTAATCAGGCTTGGTCGAACAGGTATTTTTGTGTGAAGTGATGATTATTAGGCCTGGGTCTTTGGCCTTTGGTGAAAATATTGAGATTTTTTTTAAAAAAAAAACATCTTTTGCTTAAGGACCACTTTTAGGTCTTACAGTTTTATGACCTACTGTGTGTGGTCAGTGTCGTGCACACTTCCTTTTTCAGCCGTAACTTTCGCTGGATTGATCAACACAAGTGGTTCAACCCCCCATGGAAAGCTAAGAAGCTCCTCAATGATATACATTTTTGCCTTAGAACCACACATCTGTACAGTCAAACTTTGGTGTAGTAAGCTCTGCTGCAATGCATCACTATGATCCCATATTGTGGAAAAATGAGTAGTCCTAGAGCAAAAGTGTATATCAGCTGAATTTCAGGGAAGCTTCTTATCTTTCCACAGAGGGATGAACCACTTCTATAGCTCTATCCAGTCAAAAGTTATGGTTGAAAAAAGACGGATGCACTACACTTACTGCATACGGTACTCAAACTGAGTTAAAAGTGCAGATAGAAAACATTTTTTCTTCAAAAAGTGAGACTTGTACTAGCTAAGATAGTTCCCACCCCAAAAAACAAAATGTAGGTCATTCCACCGCTAGCTATATTGTAACAGACACCACTGAACGACACATGGAATATATCATGCATAATATAATAAGTACAGCTGGAGACCCACTAGAGGTGCACTTCAAACTGTCCCAAGTTTGGGCCGAGTTCAAGCTTTTGCTGAAACGTCGACGTTTAGGCTCGATTCGAGCCTCGAACTTGACTCGATCGGCATTTCAATAGATGGCCAAGTATTTCGACGGAGGGCAGCAACGAGGTGAAAATAAAGCCGGGCCAATCTGACCCTCACTTTTATGCAAAACAGCTGAAAAAAATAGTGTTTACGCCTTTGATGAGCAGGAGATGGAGCTTTTCAGGCTGCAAATTGAACTGTTCCGGGTCGATTTTGTTGGAAATGTACCTGGAACTCGCCGATATCCGGCCGAACTACACCTCTGCAACCCACCCATACATCGTCGTGGGTAACGTTCTCAATGGAACCTTCATTCTGTAAAGTTTTATGTGCGTGTATGTTGCACAATAAATCTGACCTGGTAAAAAGGATGTCAATGATGCACCCCTCCTTTTAAGTAACACTAGGAACGCATGTATTTCGCCCAGAATGCACACAAGTTTCGCATTTCCTTCAAGTTTCGATGGAATTCTTCGGAAAAGTGTCTCCGTTGGGAATCCTCAGAGTCGCTGAGTTGGTCAAGGACATCACAGTGCTCGACCTGATCCATCGGGTATGTGGTCAAGGAGACCATGCAGAGGTCCAACAGCGTATGTGCAATGTTTTTATCCGTTTTTAGTAGTCCGCCTCCATCCCACTCCTTCTTTAGCCTGGATAGTGAGCATAGAGCAGTCGCTGAGTCTCAATTTAACGAAAGAGTCATCGTCCATCGGAGACTCAACTGTACAACAAATGCTCCACTAGCCATATTTTAGCTTTTACTCTCTAAGTGGTGTCTTGGACCGGCCCTATTGTCGCGGACATTGATGAAAATTTATATCTTTCTTTTTTCCAACCCCTTCTTAAAAAGAGGGGTTTCACCCCCCCCCCCCTCCCTTCACCATTTACTACATTCCTGGCCGAATTTTTTCTTTCTTTCTATTGTATCCCCTTAACTCACTCTTACAGCTTTTTTTTTCGCTCCTCGATGAGATCAACATCGATTGATCGTTCCATCACTGCAGCAACGGCTCCGTGATCAGCCTCTTCCTTCCCCTCCTCGTGCTTTTGTCTGCTTGTTTTCATTTTTTAAATATTTTCTCCCCCTTTTATTTCCTCTGTTCACCTGTACAGGTTGTGTCGGCTACATTGCAACTTTCAGCTTCGAGCATGTTCTTCTTGAACTAAACTTGCGTCTTTGGCATCGACTTGAAGATTGGAACATGGCAACACCTTCCCCAAAAAATTTGCAACAAGAAGCCTGAAGTCAGCAATCAAGAAAGCAAAGGATGAATGACGTGAAGATGTTTCTCCAACTTCAACAGAAGTGTAACGTTTGCGTGTCCATGTGGAAATGCTCACAGTTGTAACCGAACGAGGTTAGTTTCATTTCTGCAGACAATTTCTCTGAACAGCACTCATTACAGCTTCATTATACATATAAATGATGCTCTTCCAGTCCACTAGCGTAGGACAGGGGCCCGACTGGTTCTTTTGTCATTGATGTGGTGTGACTATCAGTATTTCTAAGTGTCAGTAGCATTATAGTAGCTACATTGCCAGGGTGAGTGGTAAGGCGGTGACTTTAAAGTTAAACAGTGACTTTACAGCAAGCTGACATTGTAAATAAGACTCATAATTTTTCATCATATTGGAAAGTTGGACATGGTGCCATGACTGAGTAAACCCAATCTGAGTCACAACACGGGGGTTAGACAATAATTACAGTTTTGATCAGTGAATGTTGGTGTATATTTCAGGACAATGATTTGTTTTTATTTCATTCATGCGCACAGTTCTTATCGATATTGGAAAGCTAAAAAGCTGCAGTCATTTTTAGTCTAAAATAGTCCAGTTTCATACTATTTAGGGAGCATAAGAAAGAGTTCCTGGGGATCTTCTCAAAGGTCGTGCTCAGACACAGTTTGTTGTAGGTACTCCTTGTAGAGAGATTGCTGAAAACAATGTGTATAAATTATACATGACACACGTACAGTATGGGGTATGCTTAAAGCCAATAATTGCTTACCTTTTTGGCCTTCACAACTGTGGTGACGAACTGCTGCTTCTCCTCCAATTCCTTTTTGCACCTCCTTGTCATTGTGGGTCTCTTCCTCGACACCCACTGGGCCAACATCAGGAAGAGCAGGGACAGACTCACAAGGACCACTAGTCCGTAGAAGTGGTAGCCCTCAGGCACGTTCTGCCAAAAGCTATGCACGGGAGCCTGTGGAATATGCAAAATGGACAATCCATATGTGTAAGGCGCGAGGACGGGCCGGGCGGGCCGACCGTCTCTCCGGACTGCACGAAGAGCGCAGACTATGTCAACTTAAGTTCACTACATAAGTCATGATAGATCTTAGCAACGAGGGCGAGGGCGATCACAGCGACGACTTCGTGGACGATTTTACGTTACGTGCGTGGATGGCAAGTTTGGGGACGATCAGTCCCGAGGTCGGGGACACAGACAGACACGCGCAACACTTTATATTTTTGCCTCTCTTTCCACCCCCTGAAGGGCGTAGTGCGTGCCTGTTGTTTTGATCCTGGCTATCAAGCTTCACAATCGTCTTGTAAACAACGACAGGGATTAAGGAGACGGGCTTACTTTAGAAAAATTGTACATTGCAACTTGCTCTTTGGTCACTAAGGGGACACTGGAGCAACCTGTAGGGTTGACTGCCACAAAATCTGTCCTACGATTGGTCCAATGGTCCATTACATGGAGGACCTAAGAAGACAACCCAGTCAAGAGCTGTCCAAAGCATGCAGAGAACAAATGAGTACCGAAGGTCATCAAACAAAAGCTCTGTTAAGCACACTTCCTACCAGATAAACTTGCAGGGCATCTGCTCCATTCTGCCCCAAGGTGTCCCTCAGGAACTCTTTGGGGAGTAACGAAGCCAAAATGTTCAGAGTCAACGCAAAGGGAAGAGTCAGACCGAAGAAGGACAGCAGAAGTCCTTTGAAATTCGCTTTGAGATTGTGGGACCTGAAAATAGATAAGTAAACAAAGGAGTGAATAAGTAAATAAACAAACAAATAAGTCAAACAAATGAAAGAGTAAATCAGTCTTGGCAGGCACATTTGGCCTTGTAGACCGACCTCGCTTTGTTGTCTTTGTCGACAGCCTCATCTACGAGGGCTCCGATGTGGTCACAGTCCTTCTCCAGCTGGTTGAGTGTGTTCTGGATGGTTTGGTTGATGGTCTTTTCAACATCACGGCAGACGTCCTCAATCTGGTTTACACACCGAATGTCCTGCACGAGCAACAACCATTTTTGACACACTATCACTCGATCTCTAAAAATGACCGATCACTTATTTCTACAGTGCCAGATAATTACATCCTGAACTTAGGTCATGACACTTCTGACGACGCTGCACACATGTTATACGTAGCACACACCCCTTTCAGCTTTGTTCATGTCGGGCACTAACTAAAGCGTTTGTCCTGTAAAGGCCATAAGAACTGTTCCATGACATGCTTTCGTGACGAGTTTTGTTCATTCTTGTATGTGATATTGCATAATGATGGATCAAATTCAGTCCTGGGACAACTGGGCCCCAAAAACTTGGCCTCAGACAATTCAAGCATCCCTAGCTGGGCCCGGTTGTCCGGTCAAAGTAAACTTCGTCCCCTGGCAGCCGTGAAGTTTTGGCATTGAAATCACTACCTGGAGGACCTCACAATGGCCTCAAGGAAGAAATCTCCCCCAATCATGTTTTGCTTCCTCAAATTTCCCAATATTTAATGAGTTGTAAAATTCCACCACTCGCCTACAACAATAATTTTTGAACTAAGCTTCAGTGAAACAACTTTTAAAGGACACTTTTCTTAAAGAAGTTCCAACCTTATCAGGATTTGGGATAAATATTGTCGGCATATCGAAACCAGTCCTGTTGAGAGTGGGTCTTTTGCACAGCTCCTGCACAATCTGCATCATGACCCTCTGGCGATCGGACTCGTGGCCGGCCTCGTCTGCCTTCGAGAGGTAGAAGCGCATCCTCTCTGAGTGTTTTGCGCTCAATGACTCCACTACGTTCAGGGTCCTTTTACACAAAGCCTGCAGAAAAGTTAACAGTCATGTTATCATCGTGACAAGACAATATTTGGAAATCTCGTGATACATTTTAACTTGTCCTAACATGGTATATTCTAAATCTACACCAGACAGGACAGGCAAACTGAGAACAATGACATTGTGAAACTGTCAATCGGTGTGAATCACGCATTTTTACACACACCACACTGAATACGGGCATAGTTGAGGTACTTTAATGGGTCAGGTATCTAAAGGTCATAAGGAGGTTGTACCACAGTATAAGGTACAGCATATGCGACATCATTACCTGTCCAATTGGATCGAAGAACACAAAGATGAGGTCAACGAGGTCCCCCAGCCAGAGGATTGCCTGGTTGACATCGAATGGATAGTTCATGTCTCCATCCACCAGCCCAGGGGTGTCCACGAACGTCACAAGTGGGAACCGCTTTTGCTTTGAGGTGGAGATCTCAGTGGAAAGGTAGTCGACCACACCTTTCAATGAGAACAGTCAATTATTTTCAGAATCATACTCTAACAAGACGTCTCATACCAGGAAAGTCCAAAAGGGGTTTGAAGTGGGGGTAAAGGTGAAGAGTTGCGTTGCCCTGGAAGTACAACAATTTCATCAACAAAAAGTCAAGCGAATGGTTAAAGTGCTGCTTCACGATTGCTCAGGTCAGTTACCCATCTTGAGACTCAAGGAAGTGTCAACTTAGTGAAAGAATTTAATTCTCTAAACTTTCTCACCGTAAGAGATTCTCTTCTTCTTCCGCTGGTGACAAATGTGAACCCCTGCGTCTCAATGGCCACTCCAGTTCTCTGGACATGTTCTTCAATGTACCTAGAGCAAAGAAAGACCGGAAACATTTAGTGTAGCTACAATACATTTCTTAAAAAAAACTTTACTCGTCACAGTTCTTCTTACCAGTTGATGAAGGAGCTCTTGCCGGCCGAGTGGTTCCCAATAAGCATAATGCTGATCTTTTTTCTTGGAGCCAGGAGTTTGAGCCCCAGGCTGTCTGCAGCGTCAATAAGCCCGCGCTCCGGATCCGTGTACAGGCTGTGGCAATCCTTGAGGATTCGCTCGTTCACCCCCGTCGTGGCCGCGTCCAAGCTGTTGGCCGCGCCGCGGCTCCGCACTCGACTAGACATGGTGAAGAATCAGTCGCTACCGAACTCCTCGTCAGTCGGAACGGAACTTGAGAGGAATCGGGGGCCGGAGACTTCGGAGGCGAATTTGAGTGGCTCACAATCGACAGCTGACGCCACAAAACATCATGTTGCAGATGTCTTAAGATACAAGCCAGGATCTTGACTGCTCAAGGGGAACGACTTAGTGTGGTCATTCAGCAGTCTATGATAACCAGTTGCATGTCCAATACTTCTGGGAAAACGTGGGTTTTGAGTCGTAATGTTGAATCGAAGCAGTGAAAGTTGGACTCGGTTCGAGTCAGTAAAAGACATCACGACTCACGACATGAACGTAAACAAAGTCTATGATCTGATTGAGCAAGGTTTATACGAGAACCTTGTACTTGACATAGGGATGCCAGAGGGACTTTTCGCGGCCTCTTTATCTCGGCTTAGAACACAGAGTACAGGATCGAGGAGTGTGCTGTGGACTGTATATACTGATATGTAAGTTATTTGCATTCACGATCACGCAGCTCAGACAGGAGACGTCGTTGGCCACAAAGGAACAGTCGTCTTAACTGTCAGGAGCTCAAGATGGCTTCCCCGCGCCGTCTCCTGCTTCTGTCCAACTCGACGCTACACCCCACCGGTTACCTGGAGTACGCCAGGAATCACATCACTGACTTTCTTCGCAAGGGTGGAGTTAACTCCGTGTTGTTCGTGCCCTACGCTCTCAAAGACCACCAGCACTACGCGGACGTGGCCAAGGTCCCTTTTGAAGAGTGGGGATTCAACTTCTCTAGCATCCACACGGCCGCCGAACCCCGGAGGGCCGTGGCGGCTGCCGAGGCCATATTTATCGGGGGCGGTAACACGTTCAGGCTGCTCAAGGCGCTCTACGATAACGACCTGGTGGAGATTATAAGGTGAATCAACTGTACATCGTGCATGAACATTTACTCTAGCGAACAGAGATCTTCAGGCAAAGAGTGCTCCACGAGGGCTTACTGTACATCGGCTCATCAGCTGGCACCAACGTGGCCACTGCCTCAATCAACACGACCAACGACATGCCCATCGTGTACCCGCCCACCTTTAAGGCGTTGGACCTCGTTCCCTTCAACATCAATCCGCACTACCTAGACGCTGACACCTCGTCAACGCACCAGGGGGAGACCAGAGAACGAAGGATCAGGCAATATCAGGTAATATATTTCTGGTCCATTGAGTCCGTATTTAAGTAAAAAAAAAAAAAAAAAAACAGTTGTCAACAAAAATATTCTCAAATGGGTGGGATTGCACTATTAAAGAAAAACAAGGGGAAAAATATTTCGGACAAGGAAGAAAGAACCGCTAAGGAGCTGTCGAGAGTTAAGCAAAATGATCAACTCCTAACATTCCTAGGTCTATTTTTTGTTTAGGAGCTCCCGGATGTTCCTCCAGTCCTGGCTCTTAGGGAGGGCAGCATCTTGCACGTCGAGGGACGTCGGATCCACCTCAAGGGAGAATTCGACGCGCTCCTCTTCAGGGGGGACAACCCCCCGACGTCATATCCTAAGAGCACAGACTTCAGCTTTCTTCTTTGAGAAATAAAACGCTTCTTTCTTCACAATCGCTCTACGCCGAGCTATTTTTGACAAAGTAGACGTCGATACAGTCGTTGTCGCCGAGCTCGAGTTCCTCTGCAGTCGCGTCCGCCGCAATCGTCTCACCGTCGACGACAAACCGTAATTGGGCGCGCGTCACCTCCATGACTTTGGCGTATTCGTCCATCGCGAACGACAACGGTTGTGACCGATCCACCCTTGCCACGTGGTCGTTCCGCCGATCCTCCTTGGAAGTCCGCATGCGCAGTTCGACCTCGTTGGGTTTCTTCTTGTTTTTGGTAACCTCTCGTTCTGATGTATTCTAGAGCCAGGAAAAGACAGTTTGCAGTGGTGTCCTTAGCTGACACTTGACCACTTACGGGAAATTGAGCCAACTTTTTGGCCTTCAAGAAGCTGTTCCTGGAGATTCCATTTTCAGCAACCGTCCTGTCCCGGCAAAGCTGTGACTCGAAGTCGTCATCCTCAATGTGATTCAGGCAGACGTCATCGTCGTCCAAGCCCCAGAAGCAGGAAATGTTGTACACAAGCTTACTCAACAGTTCTTCCTAAAAAGAGAGGTATTTTAAGATCCCTGTGCGAATGCTCCAGTACAGTCACAGCCCAATACGTTAGTGTGGTCTGGGTAAGATTTTAATTCTAACCTAAAAACCGTAATTGCAAGTGAAATTTAACAATGCAAGTTGCACCGAATTTCTTACCTTTCGGACTTTAAACTTTTGCACCTCGTAGTTCCACATGACCTTGATCTCGAACTCCTCGTCGAAGTCACTGTCGACGTCGTCTTCACTGCAGTCATCTTCATCGTTGCTACTGCTGCTGGAGGTGTTGACACCTTCGTTCTTCTTTCTCATCTCCTCGTCGAGCTGTTTTTTTCGTCGCTCCAAGCGTTCCATCCGCTTCAGCGCCCTTTTAGTCTTCAGAGTTCGCTTCGACGGCGAAATCGCGCAGACTTGGGCGGCCTTACGCTTGCTCAATGCACGAGTGCGTGGTCGAGAAAGTTGGTCATCCTCCTCTGGCTCGGCAGGGGCCATGTGGAAACTGCCAGGCACCAAGCGAGCGGGAGGGCGGTTCTCCAAGTCGGCCGCCCGGACCCTTAGCTTTTGTCGGCCTTTTGGAAGGCCACTTGAGGTCGGGGTCGACGGCTCCCTTATAGCAGGAGAAGAAAGGGCAGACTCTCTGGAAATGATAGAAACTTGTATCAGGCACTACCGTCAAACTTAGGTACCGATTCAACTTGTCCCCTTACTTTTCATCGTCCTGGGCCTTCTCAGGCAATTTCCCCTCGTTGCTGTCGGACACCCAGACAGCTCCTGGCGGCGTCCTAGTCGACACCTTCAAGTCGAACTGCTTCCGCACCATTAAGGCTGCCGTCCGAGACTTTTCGGCTTCCTTCGACAGGAAATTAACGCCATATTCGTCGTCGTCATCATCATTTCCAACTCTGTCCGGTTGACCCATGTCCTTCTCCTCGGCCATGATGGCGGCAGCGGAGACGGGGATGGTGACGGCGACGACCACGACCTCCACCACGACCTCCGCCACCACCACGAGGTTTTTGGAGTAGGTGTTTTCGTTTGACAGGAGTGTGGACAAGCATTGGCAAGTTCTTTTTGTTCCTCCACCTCCACCTGCTGCCGAGCTGCTAGGGAAGATGCCAGTCTGATGAGAAGTCCAGGCTCTAATCTCGGAGAAGCTGTCGAATTTGGCAGATTTGAAGGGCGTCTTGGTGGTCACAAAAATTCCTTGCTGACAGGGCAGTCTGATTCAGCGCAGCACAGCAAGCGAGCGGTGAGCAGACTGCAGCAGACTCTGGCCTGGCCTGGCCTGGCAAGGCCATGGACAACTGGACAAGAAAAATGAAAGACCGAAGAAAAAAAGTCGTGAAATCAGTTTTTAAAAGGTGACCCCAAAGACGCCGGGATCTCGACCATGGAGGGCGAGGGGGGCGCCGGTGCAGCGTATCGACGCAAGCTAGAGGAGATGCGCGGGTACCTCCCATTCTTGGAGCGCACCATGGCGAGGCTCGAGAAGGCGGCCGCCGCCTTAGGAGGAGCCGCCGCGCAGGACCCGCAGTTGGGGAAGATGCGCAGTCTCCATCGGGTATTGGCGTACCCTGACAAGCGGCTAAGACTGGACACACTGTACAAATGCGAGGAGGTGCTGAGGAGACTCCACGAGAAGGTCGAAGGATCAGATCGGCCGCCGCCACCGGCACTGGAAGATCCGCCATCTCGCCGGCTGCAGAATGTGCAGATTCGTCGAAGTCCGTCCCATCCCACCACAAAGAAAGTCACACCACGCAGTCCAACTTCATATCCCCCCAAGAGGGCGCCGCGCAGTCCGACGCCTCCTACAGCCAAAAATATAGCCACCACGCCGCGCAGTCCGACTCCCACCGGGGCCAAGAGAGTAGCAACCACTCCGCGAAGTCCGACGCCTCCAGCAGTTAAAAGATTAACGACCACTCCGCGAAGTCCTTCACCCTCTGCATCAGACATCCAGCGCAGTCCATCTCCCCCTTTGGCTTACAAGAGACAGACCGCTGATCACCGACGCGGTCACCGAGGCCGTGGAACCGGTGGACGACGCTCTGGCGAGGGACCAAAAGCCGCCCCATGGGCAAACAGAAACCAGCCCCTAAATCGGCCTCCGCCTTTTGCCAATCCCTGGACAGGTCCGCCCAGAAATCTTGGAGGACCCGAGGCGTCATGGACCAACAGACCTAGCCCATGGGCGGACGGTGGTCCGCCATTTCAAGGCCCCCACAATATGTCTCCTTTCATCCGAGGGGACAATGACGGATTCCCTCAACATCAAGTGAGGTTCTGTGGACCTCCACAAGACGAGAGACAGCCGTTTGGGTTCCAGAGGCCGCCGCTTCCTTCGTCTCAAGGTGGCTTTGACCGATTCGAACCCCAACCTCGCGACGATCGCTTTGAACCTCGACGCTTTAATTTCCGAGAAGAACCTAGTGAAGGTCCTGGACAACTTAGACACCCTTCTCCACTATTCCGCTCTAATAACACCTTTCGCGACGACTTTAGACGACGTCAGTTAGAAGAGGGGAACGGCGGAGCTCCTAACAATCGTTTCTGGTCCCGTAGACCCTTGGATCAACAGGAAATGGAAGAGGACAATATTCGCTTCCACGAAGCCATGATGGAGGAGGAGAGGGCCAGGCAAGACTTGGACTCGCAGTGGCCAAGCCAGTACCAAAGAAGAAATTCGCAAGAACCCAGGGAGTTTCAAGGGAATTTTGGACAGGATTCTTCTAGTCAATTTGAATTCCCAAAATCTCAGCAAAACGTTGGGTCGCGGAGCTCTTGGTCAAATAAAGCCAAGACACCTCAGTCTCCGAAAGACACTCCAGCGTCTCCGCTGGCCAATCGAGTCAAGACACCTCAGTCTCCAGAAAGCACTCCAGCGTCTCCGCGGTCTAATATGGTCCAAACACCGCAGTCTCCAGAAGACACTCCAGCGTCTCCACCACACTCGCCTGTTCCAGAAGAGCAACTCCATCCTCCAAAAGTGATTCCTTTGGAGAAGCTGAAGACGATTCCCCTAGAGAGGACGAAAAGTGGACCAGAGAGAAGGCTGACCGATTCAAGCTGGTCACAATTTAGCGGTAGGACAAAAGCATCGGCCCCTCCTGGTCCATGTCAACAAGATCAACAGCAGCAGCACATGGATTTCCAAAGTCGCCTGCCAGCTCCTTGTCCACGAGGGGGACTAGGCTTGTTGCCGACGCCCCCCATGATGCCTCCTCCGAGGCCTGAAAGGCCAACTCTGTTGGAGCCCAAAAGACCTTCCACGTATGGTGAATACAGACGTCTCAGGGACCGTCAGATGAGGGAGCAGCAGCAACAGATTTTGAAAAAGCAGCAAGAGGAGGATTTGCATTCATTTGGCACCAGTGAAGAGAAGAAAAATCACATGGTCGCAGCAGATCCGGAGGCCATCAGCAAGTTCAAGATTCCTAAAAAGAAGAAGCAAGTAGAAGAGAAGAGTGAGCAACAACAAGAACTACCTGTAAGAAAAGAAAGTACGTCAGACTCCGAGAATGAACTTAAAATTGTGGATGACGAGCAAGAAGAAGAGAAAGTGGAGGACGTTAACAATGTGTACGGTGCTGAAGACGTTGCAGAACCTGAAGGGAAAAGTGAGGAAGAAAAGGTTGAGGATGCAAAGTCTAATTTCTTGCAGAGTCTAGTGGCGACCCTGGAACCCGAAGAGGCAAGCAAAATTCAGAAGAAGGCGAAGAGTTTGCAGAAGGACGAGAAGTTGAGTCTGAAGCAGCTAAAGTTCCTGCTGCTGGATGACTCTGATGAGGAGAAAAAGAAGGAAGAGAAGCCAACAAAACCCAGGGAGAAGAAGAAGCCCCAGGCAAGGAAGCCTCCAACTCCAGGCGTCAGGAGATCTAGCAGACTTAATCAGATTGATCAGCCACAAACAGAAAGTACAAAAGAGGTGAGTTACTACAGGGTGTGTCTGAATTGCCTGGACTAGCCGGGGCTCATTGAGATTCCGCTGCAAAAAGCAATGCTTCTGGCTTATGTAGGATCTGAAATTCCGCTCATTTTAGAACAAGTACATGCAAATTAAGGCATGAAAAACAAGGTGAGGTGAAAGTAGAGGTTTAGCTCGCATAAACTTTTTCAAGTCAGTCACGTGCAGAAGTATTGTTAAGAAGATTTTTGAAATGGCAATACTGGCAACTGCTTCATTTTTGGGGCATCAGTCTCAGTTGCAGCTACATAAGCCTGAAAGTTAACGTCAGCGCATAAACCTTACGCAAAGCGACTGCTTCACTCTTTATCTTGCAACCTCGCTACAGTAGCAGCCAGCCTTAGCAATGCAGCTTTGCTGCATGTTTTTGGTACTTACAACAAACTGACAAGGTTGTTGCCTGATCCTAGTCCAGACCTGCGTCCAGTACGGATACTGATGATGCGAAGACCTCAAACACATGTGCGAGTGATGTCACTTTGAAATTTAAAACCAACTCAGACGCAACCTGCAAATTTGCGATATGAGTAACGATTAGTTGATGCGATGACTAGAAAAAAAACTTATTTTTGCAGCTTGAAGCTTCAGACGACGATGATGAAGCTCAACTGGTGATCGACGAGGAGAGCAGCAGCAATAACCAGGTCAAAACTCAGGAGTCACATCCAGACGAGGTTGCTGTCGTTGTTGACCCCCAGTCACCCGGTGCCCCTGTGGTCCACGAAGCTCCCGATGTCCCTGACGCTCCTAATGTCCCCGAAGCCCACAATATCCCCGAAGCCCACAACGTCTCCGAAGCCCACAATGTTCCCGAAGCCCACGATGTCCCCGAAGCCCACAATGTCCCCGAAGCCCACGATGTCCCCGAAGCCCCTGAAGCCAGTGAAACCACGTCGCAAAATCTGCCTGCCCCGGTCGAACCCAAGAAAGGGCCAAGAAGAGGGAGAGGGAGACCAAGGAAAGCAGCAGTCGTTCCAACTATCCAAGATGACAGCGTTAGTTCAACTCAGAAGGAAGAAGAAGATGACAACAAAGCTGCTACTGAAGAGATCCAGGAAGCAAAGGAAGATCTGCTTCCAAGGACCAGAAGTGGTCACAAAAGAGGTACTTCTCCCAAGACCAAGACTTCAACTACTGTTGGCTTCACGTTCGCCTTTAGTAAGACTGCATCATTAGGACCAAAGGATGAGGAGGATCTGCCTGCTCCGAAGAAAGAACCAAAGGATCCAGATTTGAAAGTTTTTCTGGGCTCTGAAGATCTTGTGCTAGAAAATCAATTTAAGACTAAAGAAGCCCAATTTGGGATCAAAGTAGAAAAGGTTTCTCAGTCACTTTTGCACAAGCTTGAAGCCTTTCATCAACAAGAAGAAACAATAAGCATTGAGAAGCCTCAAATAGTAGAAAAAGAAACTGAAAAGTGTGTTGACGAGGAAGACTTCGGTCCGTTTGTGATCACCCAAGAGCCAGATCAATATTCCCAGGGCATCTCATCCATGATAGCGAACCTAAAGACCAAGGTGGAATTTGTCCCAGATGAGAATCTTGATCTCAAGCTTAATGAATGCCAAAAAATCGATCTTCTAGCGCTTGTGCGCCAGTGGAAACACAAGGGACAGCACCAAAGTGAGCAGCGGGATCATCAACTCCAGTTGGACATGTATACCAGACATAAGCTATCCCACAACTGCAGCGCTCCGATCACGTCCAAGTCGGCGCCGGCGCTGGCGGCACAACTGTCACTTGAACGCATCTGCCGCCTCTTTAAGTGCTATTCCTCTGACTGCGCCTTTGCTTCCGACAACTACAAGGAGTTCGTGTCCCATATCGATAAAGAGCATCATAATGACTCGTCCGGAGGCTGGCGCAGATGCGTGTACTGCAACCTGGCGTTTATGTGCGCTGAGAAGTTGGCACTCCACATAGTTGCCATCCACTCCTTGTGCTGTTACCAGTGCCCCCTCTGCTATCACAGGACAGGCTCGCAAATAGCTCTGCTGATCCATCAGCAGAGCTTGCACGAAGGTCCTCCAGCAGGATTCATTCGATGTCGTGCAGTAAAGGCGCAATCTCTGCCTGTAGCGCCGCTGACGGCGCAAATGAAGTGTCGGTATTGCAAGTTCCAAACGGCGAACGCATCGCAGCTGGCGGCTCATATGAAGAGTGCCCACGGGGCCGACGGCTTAACAGAGATAGTCTGCTGGCATTGCAGGAGCGGCTTCGATCGTGTTCCACTGCTAGTGCTGCATTCGTGCCTCATGCACACCAGTGATCCGGTGATCTGCGGCGTCAGGCATATCGAGGACGACGAATCCCCGCTTTCAGAGGACGACGAAGACTTCTCCGCCGAGGAGGAAGAGGAGAGCATCGCCCCCGCAACTAGCGGCTTGTCTGGCTCTCGCCTTTATCGGTGTGGAAACTGCAAGTTTTCTGCACCTGACTTATCTGGCTTCTCCAACCACTTGAACGTCTGCCAGACTCAAACAGGTGGTAGCTTGAGCTGTGCTCACTGTGAACGACAGTTGAAGCATTTGCCTACACTGCTCGAACACCTCAAAACTCATGGAGTACACAGGTAAGTGATGGTACAAAGTGGTTCCCGCGTACACCTTTGCCTCATAAAATGTTGTCCTATTTTCAGGTATCAGTGCAGCCTTTGTTCGTATCGATCACCCCTTCCTGCTCCACTGAAGGCTCACTTGAGATCTGCTCATCGCGTCTCCTACTCCAAGCTCGTCCCCAGAGATGAGGGCAAGACCAATCCAGACACCGACGAGTTCGTCATGGTTCCCCGGTTCGCGATTCCAAAAAGCATGGGAAAGAACAACACCTTCTCTCCCTCTGACATCAATCGTGTGCCCCAAACGGCCATGTTCAGAGTGCCAGCTCACTGCTCAGAGTGCGACTTTGCCACCAGGGTGCGGAATAATCTGCTCAAGCACTTGCGACTCCACAAGAAGAAGGGTAGCGACGGTAACAGTGAAATCCCCTCCCTGACTCCGATCAACGTGCCCTCTATCCTGGACCCCAACTCCGAAAAGGCAACCAAAATGTCCACGCTATTGGACTGCGACAATGAAGAAGACAAGAAACCCATCAGCGATGCCGACCTTGCAGTAATGCCCACTTTGGTGCCGGAGACGTCCAGGTGAGAATATACGTTAGATGCAAAGCTTACACCACTGTGGATTAAAACTTCTACCAGCACCTTCATTCCCAAATCTCCTTAGTCGTAGTAGTGACAAAATGAACATTTATTTTTTAGATTTGCCTGCTGCGAACCAGACTGCCAGTACTTCACAATCGACTCCGTGATGCTTGTTTACCACATACAAGCCCTTCATGCTAACAGAGAGTTTTACTCTTGCCCTCACTGCCGCAAATCCCAAAGAGACTATTCTGGTGGAGGAGATCCAGGAGATCTCGACGAGATTCCCTTCGATGATTTAGAGTTTCACCTGCGATGTCACGGCGAATTGCTCTTCAAGTGCGGCCACTGCAGATACTACCACTGGCAGAAGCGCACAGCCGAGCGGCACGTGGCCGAGCAGCATCCGGCCAAGAAGCAGTTTGTGCGCGACGTCCGGGCGGAGGTGCTTGTCAAGGAAGAAGTCAAGAGGAGGGAGCGGGAACCAGTGAAGAAAAATGTGGAGGAACCGGAGAAACCAATACAGTACCTGCCGTTTAAGTGCGGCCTCTGCGACTTCGCCGGGGAGAGTCTCGAGCTCGTGAAAGCGCACTGTGCCTCCGTCCACGGCGTCCGGAGCGCATTCAAGTGCGCGTTGTGCCCTTTCACGAGTAACGACCGCGGTGAGATGGCAGCGCACGAACACAGGAACTTTGTGCGCTCCTTCTTCATCGATCAGACGAGCAACGTCGGCCTGGACGAGGAGGACAGGAAGCCATTGTGGACACGTAACTCTGAGGGGCTTAAACACATCAGAGGGATCTTGTATGAAGATGAAGAAGTGAAGCCAACGACAGATGAGGGAGAGCAGGGGACAAAGCGCCGGTCACTGAGTGACGATGATGAGGTGGACAACTTCCCTATGAGTTGCAAGAAGTGCGGATTGGTGAAGAAGACGATTAAGGGACTCAAGATGCACATCAAGTTATTGCATCTCAGGACGGGCAAGTTCAGGTAGACGATTTCTTTTCCAAGCTTCTCGCATCGCACCCTCTAATTTTTTATTTCTCTTCAGGTGCAAGCGATGCCAATTTTCTGCCAATATCCTTAGCTCCATCCACACTCACTACAAGATCCAGCATCCGGAAGTGTGTGGCAGCCCAGATTTCGAAGAACGCAGCTCTAATGATGCGCAGGTCTTTTCTCATGACTTCTGGAAGTCCAACTGGGGAATCCCCACGCTAGCCGAGCGCAAGTCCATGGTGGCCAACAAGAAAGATGCGGAAGAGTCCGAGGATCCCGCTGAATCACCCCAAGCTAAAAAGGGCAAGAAGAAGAGTGTGAAGAGAAAATCGACGACAGCAGCCGGTGGCAGCAGGACCAAGGAGATCAAGATGGAAGCTTTCGACCACTCAAAGGAAAAGTTAGAGATTGTCGATCAGACGCTTGACGCCTCCAAGGAGAAGTTGGGCACTTCCAAAACGAAGCTGGAGATTTCTCCCTTTGAATCGACGCCCACGTACAAATGCTCCTGCTGCCCCAAGCGCTCGCAAAGCGAGGAACGCATCCTGCGGCACTTGATGGAGGAACACTCTCTTAGCAGCCCCAGCGATTACAAGGTGCTTACGCGCGATCAGGTGGTCGATCTCATCACAGGCGTCGCCGCCACAGTAGACGACTTCCAATGCTTCTTTTGCGACGACGTCGTCGGCGACATCTTATTCCTCCAGGCGCACTTCACTTCCACGCACGCGGGCGAAACGTTCAAGGTTTTGCGCGGCCTCGGTAGGTTCACTGGCTACCTTGAGTGCCAGTTATGCGGCCACCTCACCCCAGGCTTTGAGCGGTCCAAGCAGAAAGTTCACTTTCACGAGGAGCACCCGCTCGAGGACGTCGTCAATGCGAGCAAGTACGTCTGCTCCTCGCCCTCTTCCTCCGCCGCCAGCCTCGCATCCAGGACGAGCGTTGTTGGCGACTTGAGCAAGTTCAACGGGGTTTGCGAGATGCGGTGTCCCCGCGACGGCTGCGGCTTTTCAGCCCGTACGGCGGTGGCAGCGTGCGGACATTTACGCAGGCACACGCAGACGTACAAGTGTGGACACTGCGGCAAGACGCACCGAACGAGCTCAGAGTTTCACCAACATTCAGCTATGATGCACGGAGATAAAATCCCCGACCTGGTGAAAGACCCTGAGGCTGAGGCAGAGTTCGAGGCCCTCAAGGGCTTGATGGAGGCTCAGTGCGCGCAAGAAGAGAATAGAGTGAGGCCGGGAAAAATAAGCACCGCTAGGAAATCGACCTCGAGGATGAATATTGCGAGGAAGTCGAGTAACGGTGGTGTTCAGCCTTTCTCTATGTATGGGCTACCCTTCGACCCGGTGGATTTGTCCGAGATCACGACCCGGATGACCATCGGCGGCATGGAGATGGTCGTGAGTGCTAGCAAAATGGGGGAATTCTTAAACCTGCAACCCAGGCTGAGAATCAAGAAGTGGAGAGAAGAATTATCAAAATAATGTAGTGTGATTTGGATTCCTTGTGTGTTGCGCATGTAGGACACTTAAAGTTGTAGTGGATCATGATTGATCTTTGAGAAGGTTTTTTTTCGTCAACGTCCATTCTAGAAAAATATAGCTTAAATCTACGCGTGTTGACGCACGGCATTTTTGCAGAGATTCGGTCCTTTGCACATTGTGCAGACTTCGTTGAGTATGAGTAGTGGTTCATTCAGCTGTAACAAGTTACTATGCATAGTTATGTAAAGCATCACTTCCAAGTTTCCGGAAAAAGCGCGACATGAAAGTTTTGGGCCCATTTTATCGTTGTTGGCTCGTTGAAGAGCTAGCATTAGTAGTAGACATAGCTCTTCAAAGGGGACTGGACGAGGTTGTCCTAGTCTTGGTGTCGACTGATCCGCAAGCGGAGCGGGTCACTGATGAAGAATATAAGCAGAGGGGTTTGTTTTTCTATTATCCTATTACTTCAGTATGCTGTGATAGTTAGACCTCACACTGTTAAAATTCATAGGATAGAATTATTTTTGTCCCTTCCTATAACTTAGCTATGCTTGTTTTTTTAACCTTTTGTGGGCGTTTTGTCTTATTTCCTCTTTTATAGGTGAGTTCGCTTCCAGGGGACTGAGATGACCTCCAGCCCTCTTCAAATCAAGATGAAGCCCAGCCATCCGGGAACTGACTGTATTGACTGTTGACATGTGAACTTGGGCCAGATCCTCGGCCTCTCGGCCTTCGCCGTCGCCCTGAGCGAATTGTACTCAGCTGGGTCTTGGGTGCAAACGTGATCGCTTCGTGTACATGTGTAAAGAAACCTCTGTTAAGTATTGGTGTCACAGCCATTCTTATTTGTCCTCATATCATTGCCTTTCAATGCTAGAAATAACATACAATTGCACTTGATGGTCCTGGACGGCAAACAGTCCTTCTTTGAGCTTCCCTCTCAGGAACGTCAAACACCATTTGACGAGTTTTTTTTCTTTCTTTCAGCAAGGTGCAAAATGCAGACAAGAAAGTTCAAGCTGAAGAAAATTCTTTTTGTCCGTATGGAGAGGAAACTCAAAGGAAGTGTCCTTCAGCAAGCAGTAGGTGACTTTTTGCGCCTCTTTTTCCGGTGGCTTCTCAGGCTTCTTCGGGAGTCCTCTGTTTCACCAGGAAAAGAGGGCCGCATACAAAGCATTACCTTACATTTGACTGAAGAAATCTTAATACTATCACATACAATGATCACGCTTCTTCACTGGAAGTTTTCTTCTCCTCCCTGTCCTCGTCGGCGCCCCAGATGAATTTGTAGTTCCTCTCGGTCTTCCTCTGGCTGTCGATCTCCTCGAACGCCTCTTGGTTGCCAGTCTAAAAGGCAAAGAGCGGAGAGACACTTTCGGAAGGGATTGAGAGTAATGCAAAATTTTACCATAAGGTTGTAGATCATGCTCTGGAACTGTTGGGCCTCCGCGTCCGCTGCAGCCTCTGATGAGGGAGTGACCATGCCCCTGAGAGCTTCACTGGCATCATCCAAGTCCTCGTCATCCACAAGTGTGGTGGCTGTGATCAGCTTGATCTCGATCTGACGTCCGCCAGTGTCCAGGTCAGAGCGCGACAGTTTGGAACGAATCATGTTCTCCAGACGCCGGGCAACCTGCACAGGTACACATGTATATGTACATACGAGCATGAGAGAAACTGGTACTCAGCCCGATAGTTATTGCTGTGGATAAACAAAGTACACTTGCCTTCTCAGCAGAGTCTCCCAATCCCGAGACTTTGCCGGGGGTCATATCGGCCACGTGCACCCTCACCACATGCTCTCCATCTTCGTCTCCTCCAAGCTGTTGCTCCTGTAGCTCTTCTGCATCGTCGACTTCACCGTCGTCATTCCTCAACTCCTTCTTTACGGAGAGTTTGTTGTCGTGTTTGAAATGGTTGTCATCACCTTCTGACAGCTCGTCTATCTCCTGCTCCTTCTTGTCCATGAGCTCGGAGACTTTCGAAATCTCTTTGTTGACGTCTGTAATCTTCTTCTCCATGCGCTCCAGAGTTTCGAACAGAGACTTCAGACTGTGGACACCTTCCTCCACCTCACGTCTGCCAAGGTTACAAACAAATGAAGCTCCCCATGAATCAGTAACTGTTACCACGAGCAACTTTTACCTGGCCTCTGCATTAAGCTTGACTCCGGTTTCACGCTCGGTTTCGGCAATGACATCATCCAAGGATTCTTCCAGCTCTCGACGGACTTCCGACATGAATTCTGGAGAGCGCGCATTCTCCAAGACTTGTCTTTGCCCTTTCTCAGAGTCTTCGACGAACTCTTCTATCAAGTCCTTCTCCGTGTAGGCGTCGCTCCTGACCTTGCGCTCGATGGATTGTAGGATCTCCATCTGTCTCTTGGCCGCCTCCGACTTGGCCGCAACCTTCGCGGCCGCAGTCGTCATCACCCTCTCGTACTCGTCTCGGTCAACTCTGCCATAACTCTGCCGTCGATCTTCCCCGTCCAAGGACATGAAGTTATGCACAAAAATCCCACCAGGGTTGCTGGCTGCCGCCTCAAACTGTTGGATGTTGCTGGGACTCAGCAAGTGCTCCAGCTCCGTGACCAAACGTTTGGCCATCTAGAAAAGTTACATGGCAATGATGTGATAGTATAACATCAATCTAAAAAAATCAGTCGTAAAAGCTGCTTACCTGTTCTTGGAAGAGAGTCTCCGCGACCATGTACCCTTCGTCAGTGTCAGCATCGATTGAGGCCGCAACTTCGGGGCTGAGCGCTTCCAGCATCTGGCGCTTTCGTTTCTCTTTCTGCTCGCGACGTTTCTTCTCTAGCAAGATATTTCGCTCTACAGAGAAACAATCTATTATCGTGGCCAAAATCGTTGTTGCTCTTTTCCACAACCTTTTTCGCTCTGGAGGAAGTTGTCATACTGAGATTCGTCCAGCACCGGACTGCACCTGATCTCTTTTGGCTTGTTTGAGGGTGGCGGACGGAACTTGGCCAATGAGCACAATCTGGGCGTGCTCACGTGGACCACGTACTCACAGGAAAGCGGCTCCTCCACCGCGACGACTGCGTCCACGTAGGAGTCTGCGTCACAGTGAAACTAGAAGAAACAACATTGCTATAAAATTATGTTTACACCTGTTGCACGTGCTGCACCTTGACTTCGGTCTTCCTCTTCCTCCCGGTGATGTCGCAGACGGTCCCATTGTCATAAAATTGACTGTGATAATTGATGGCGTCGTTGGCCAGGTCGGCCTCGCTCCACTCTCTGTCGGAGACGAAATTCCCCAGCGATTGAACCGGACCCACAATCTGACCATCTGCAGAAAGAAGAAACATTTGCGTCAACCCGTTCAGGATGGCACTGACGGCAGTGTCTCCACCTTGCGAATGGTACTGCTTGAGGGAGTCTCCGTGACAGAACTGATACTCCCACCACCCGAACGAGGACACCAGACACTCCATAGGCGAGAGCGCTAACTTCACGAGGTTCGCGAACTCCGCAGGGTCTGACGTAGCCCCCCTCTCACGCTCCAGCCGTTTGGAATCTTCCAGCTCCTCCTCCTCCTTGGTGATGTCCGGCAGTAGGCAGCGGAAGCGCTGGCCGAATTTGTTCGTCATCGCCATCGGCGTCGTCCCGATAAAGGACTTTTGGAGCATAAGGTCTTCCTCCCCCTGACGAAGACGATGTAAGTTGATGTTAGTGAGGAAAAGGAAATAATCGTAAAAATTGTGAAAAGTGACCACTCGTAGGATGACCTCCCCACCTGTTTGACCGGCTTTCCCTCGATGACGATGCCGTACTTGACGGCGTCCAATTCCAGCTCATCCAACGAGCCCAAGAATTCTGCGGAGGAGAGGACCGCTGACAGGGTCAACATCACACAGAAGAGCAGCGGGAACGGCTGCGCCTTCATTTCCGCGCCCTCCCTTCGTCCGACGTCTTGCCGAGGCGCCTCTGATCACCGCGGGCCGCCAAGAGGAAGAAGACGTTGTTCTTGCGGGCCCTCAGCTTCTTATCTTCGCTCCTCTCGAAGCCCACGTCAGCTTAAACACAGAGGAAGACCTTTATTTACCTTGGATCGGGCGAGGGCTAAGAAGGAAAGCTACTTCGGATAGCCGAATCGTGCTGTTCCCAGAAAGAATTCGACTTGACCGAAAATTCCGTTCAACGAAAGTCACAATGTGAAAGTTTTAAATGTAGTAGAAATTTACATGATTTAGAGAATTTTATGGGGTTTGAATAAAGTAGAACAATAACTTGAACATATTTCTTGCTTCGACCAACTGACTTCAGGGAGCTTCCAGGGGGACTTTGAGTCAACATAATCGTGCCTGTGACGGATGACTGAAACTTGGAGTCCTAATTGTACTTGCAGGGCGTCAATGAGACACTCTACTAGAAAGAAGACGCCGTCCGTGTCAGGGTCTACTAGATATCACCCCATCCCGGCTGTCTAGATCCGTGTGCCCTGCCCAATCTGGTCAAAAAAGATCGTCTTAAGCGGATTAGTTGATTCAGCTTAACCGATGCTTCACTCATACCCTAAAAAATTGGTTTCACGCAAACAGTTCCACATATCAGATAATTCGGCTTATCCGAATATTCGTGTTATGCGAAGTCCATTGTATCACCTGCTCGACGAAGCCCAAATGGCGCAGTGAAGCCACCTCCGAGCGGGGCTGAATCGAGCCCAGCCGAGCTAAGCAGAGTATCCAGCCTTATTGAATCTCCAGGATCTTGTCGATTCGACGCAAAAGGTCGCTCCGTTGACCAAGAGAGCGATCGCGACGTCAACGACCACACCCTGGTCCTGACAAAGCCCGGACGGAAGAGGACCAGATGTCTGGTTGAGGGTATTTCAGACTTGCACCAGCAGCAAAGCAGGTGCTAGTACTTGTGCACCAGCCAGCGTCACCAACAACGACAGCGACGGCGACGGCAACAGCGCCAGCAACAGCAGCAGCAACAGCGGCAGTAACAGCGGGAGCGACGACGGAATGAGGGTGCAGCTGTTTTTTCTTTTGTTGTCATGAGTCAGAGTTGCCAACCAGTGTTATTTCTAGTCAGAGTTGCCAGGAAGTTACCTATATTTT
>JAAUXU010055959.1_pt1 | contig 32438 bp, 35 predicted proteins | sample 7278151 | NCBI WGS metagenome assembly JAAUXU01 (sample SAMN14350113, study PRJNA611818) | marine sediment metagenome | isolation source: surface marine sediment (1.8m) | place: French Polynesia: Moorea | collected 2018-08 | reverse complement strand
GTGGCCCACGTGCAGTCGAAGGAGAAAGACTTGGCAGAGGCGCACAAGAGAGTCAAGGTTGTAAAGCAGAAGGTGCAGGTACAGAAGGGGGTAGTGTCTGAGTTAGATGAGAAATGTCGCCACAACAACATCAACGTCACCCAGACGGATATGATAGTCCGCACTCTTCGCCACCAGCTGGACAACACCAAGGACAACGTCCAAGAGGCTGAACGACAAGTAGCGAAGAAGGAAATTTCATTCAACAAGCAGCTGGAGGAACTGGACAACTACATCCGCCACTTCAACACAGAGCTCAATGGACTGGAGCTGGAAACGTCTCATCTCAGTCAGCTGAGGATGGATTTGACGCGACATCCTCGGGATCTCGATCTTCCTCTGCAGACTCTCCTCATCCGTCAAAAGGAGAGCGAACGAGAGATCTTTCAGAGACACGACAAGGCCAAGTCTCACTTGGTGCAACAGCAGAAAGACGTTCAAAAGACGTCCCAAGAGTGCGACAAGCTGGAAAAGGAGCAGAGGAGGCTGAAGGAGACCACGGCGGTAGAGCAGGAGCAACAGGAGTCCAACGAGAAGGTGCTTGACGCCGAGATCAACAAGTATAAGCAGTACTTGTTGGATATGCGCAACAAAGAGACTGTCAACCTGGAGCGACTGAAGACAGATGCGGAGGAGGTGGAAGACAAGGTGGAGAGAACGCGCCAAGAGTGCGAGGAGGCCCTCATGGAGGAGGTGTTAAAGGTACAGGAGGCCATGGACAGAGGCGAGGCCTTCATAGCGAAGCGGAACGAGGATTGCTGGGCCAAGAGAAGGGAGTACGAGGAGGCGGTGGCTCTGGAGACCGCAGCATACGAGACCTTCATCAAGGAGATGGATGACCTTCACGACAAGATAATGGAGCTATGACTGGAACTCTGGCACTTGGTGCAAAAAAAGGATCTTGTATGCTGGAAGGGAAATTTTACTGTATACGAATTAGAACGTTCAGTATACTTCATATATCTGTCGATTTCACACTCCCGAATATATTGTTTCTATCTACCGCAGTGCAAAGGATCAAGAATATATAAAATATTTTCGAGCATGTCCTTGGCTCTGTGGCCAACAACTCAAGGATTATGCAGCAGAACGAACACCTCGCCTAGTTCGTAGGCGATCGAAAGCTTTTCGATTAGCCGTCGATTGCAAAACGCCAAGTGCCACCCACCTACATGAATATTTCATGATGCTCAAGTGCAAGAGCAATTCTGGGTGTAAAGAGGTGTCCTTACAATAGGGGTGAATGTGTTAGTGCCCATAATTTGACGGTTTTCTGCTCCAAATCGACTGTTGCAATTTTGTTCTCATATCGATCAGTCCTTCTTGAAGGTTGAATTGGGACCAGCATAAGCATCTGAACTAATGCAGCAGCCTCAGTTACTGGCCACACGGCCTCGGCAACACCGTTACCCGTCTCAACAGTCAGTGGTTAGGTTAGGATGAACAAAAGTAGCCAATGTGGAGGACAAATGGCCGTTTAGGAGCAAAATTAGTCAGTGTGGGAGTAGCATGACCAGTCAAATTAGTGCTCTGGTAATCCATTTGAACGCAAATGCCTGGATTCGTGAACAATCAGCCCATTTGGAGCTGGTCATTTTCGCACCCAAGAAGCGGTCAGGCGCTCTCGTCATCGCTGAGCTGAGCAGTGTTGCCAGATAGCTGTTACTACGGCTAGATTCACCCAGGGGGTGTCCAAATATCTCGTTTCTTCTTTAACCAAAAGAATTTTTTATTCATGTAGTGTTTGACCTCAATAGTTTGTTAGCCTTTGGCCGATTTTGAGCACAATTACTTACCGTTCCGGACATCACCGAGGACTCTTTAGTTTTGGCAACCCTGGAAGTGAGATACGATGTCGTTATGATCAGTCGTCAATGACATAATTGTTATTAGTGATTTTTTTTATATTCTCACCAAAACTGGTAGTACCTAAACTAATGTGCCAGGCAAATAAATGACGTCTTTGTGTCTGTTTTGGATATTGAAGTTGGTCATTTTGGTCGCCAGCTATCTGGCAACCCTAACCCCGAGTCAGATTAACTTGATTTGTGTGTTTTTGTAAGATCTGTTTTTCACGGTCTGAAATTGCTTCGCCGACCGCAGCCACTCCGACATCATGTCGGACGACGCGTCTGAAGCCGCCGCCTCCGCTATTGATGCTAATTTCGCTGAGTCGCCGGATGAGATCTCACTCAGTGGAATACTCCCGGACGAAACCTCAGAGACGCACCCAGATGTTTCTTCGTCGTACCCGGTGGTGTTCGTGGGGAACTTGTCTCTGTACACTGACCAGGAAAGCCTCCGCCGTCACTTTGAACAGTTCGGGCGGGTCTCTGACGTCAGGGTCATGTACCATAGCAACTCCCACAAGAATAAAAGGTAGGAAAACTCTCAGGCAAGCGTACATGAGGGATGAGGGCGTCACTGCCACTCAAGGATTAGCCCCCAACCAAGGTATCCAGGGGCAAAAACGAGTGGAGGTTTTTTTCAGATGAACTTTCCTCGACAAATTTTTGGTTTGAGTGAGTTATGTTCATTAAGACCTATACTCAATGAAATCTCTAGGTTCGGCTTCGTGAGCTTCTTTGAGTCTTCGTCGTGCGAACTCGCGTTGAAGCAGAAGTCGCACTTCCTGCACGGCAAGATGCTGCACGTCAAGCAGGCGTTCAGGCCCTTCTCCACTGGCAAGAGGGGGAGCCAAACACAAGACGGGGAAGAAACGGAGGAAGATTTGTCCAGGAGGGTGTTCGTGGGCGGCGTCTCGCAGAGACTCTGCCGCCGGGACCTTCTCGAGTTCTTCTCCGGCTTCGGCGAGGTCCTCGACCTGGTGCTGCTGTCCGACCAAAAGACCGGACGTCACAAGGGCTTCGCGTTCCTCACCTTTGCCAAGAAGGAAGTCGCTGCCAGGGTCTGTGCCCAAAGGTTCGCCAATATCATAATCGACTCCACCAGACAGGTTCAGCTCAAGGCCTCTGTTAGAAGGAGAGTTTCTTCTCAGCAGTTACGTGCTCATAGCAGCAAGGACAACTCAGCTCTGCCGCAGATAGCAAGTTACAATGCAGATGCTGTACAGTATGTTAAGAGTGACTGACTTGTAGTTCTTCCCCGTGGCAAACAGAACAAACCTTACTCATCTTGACTTTGGGGACTAGTTTTTCCGATGTTGTTTGGCTCCAGGACGACAAATCGTAGTACAGTTATTGTCCTTGCAGCACTCTCACTACCTAATCAATATTAGCATAGGAAAAAACCCTGATGCATGTTGAGAGATATTTTGAGATGTTGCATATTTCGCTGCAGGTATCACGCCCTGGGCCAGAGTCATATGGAGGTGAAGAAAGCAAAGGCCAAGCCCAAGAGGACTCCAGAAACCCAGACGAATCCTCTTCTTGCCGTGAATTGTGAGTCCCCGAACGTCGAGAACAAGGTTGCCGTCACAGCCTCGGCCGCGGCGACTACCGCAGCCGCGTTAAACGCCATCCAGCACCAGTTGTTGTTTCCCGTCTGTTGGCAACAGCCGGCAGTGATCTCTGCGCCTCCGCTGCGGTACAGTCCCTACGCAGTGCCCGGCCGACCTCCTTCAGGAGGTCCACTCCTGAGCGTCCAGCAGGCGGAGGGGGGTACCGAGGCCGCCGAGGCTGCCGTCTCCAATCCCCTGCAGCCGCTCACGTCAGTAAGGCTGATGTACCCGCCAAACTGGCAGAATCTGGTTGTAGCCCTCCAGCAGCCTCAGTTTGGGCCCATGTTTGCCCCCATCTACTTCAATTCCCTTGCCCAAAAATGAATCTAACGTAATGTTTATGTCAGTTCCTGGATATTCTCAGCATTTGTCAGGTGTGTGTCTATAAGTTGAACTGCCTTGCCTCAACATATACATACATATGTGTATGCTTCAATGTATGCATATCCTAGAAAATGCCTTCTACGAGCGCGATGTCATCTTTCAGGTGTGATCATATTGCTCATGCGTTTATTATCTGCCTCAAAACACATGGTGGTGTCATAGGGCTCCTATCAACCCTGCAGCCACTTTGCTACGACTTTGGGCCCTTCGTTGGTGACCTCCTCGCGCCCCTTGTCGCTCACCAAGGAGTCGTCCGACGTCTTGACCACCACCAACATGGGGATGCCCGAGACTCCGAATCTCTGTCAAAAAATAAGGCACAAATCGTGTTTGAGCGTTTTTGGTCCGCGTCTGTAAGTCCCTGAATCTGGACATGCATTACGTCGGCTAGAGCTTGAGATTCATCAGATCCGTGCTCGACGGCCCACCAGTCTCCATGAGATTCCTTCATGTAGTCGATCATGTGGTCGACCGTGGAGTCGGACGAGACGAAGACGATCTCCAAGCCGTCTTTGGCCGTCTCCTGTCACACAGAGTGATGCACATTGAGACACGGAATCAGTGACACTGCGTGATGTCCTATAATCTCTTCTGAGCTACTGAACGAAATTAGTAACGACTGTGTGTAAGAATCTCACTGCATAAAAGTCTTTAAGCTTCGGCGTGAATCCCCTGCACGGTGGACACCAGTGGGCGGAGAAGTAGAAGAGGACGAGCTTCTTGTCCTTGAGGGCAGTTTCGGTCGCGGATGAGGAGCCGTCGCGCTTCTTCAGGGTCTTTCCCTTAAGGATGTCCATGATGGCTTGAAATGAAAGACGAGTCCTTGTTCACGTGAACGAAACTTTTCCTCTACCGACCCGTGCAGTTCACGTAAGTCAGGCTGCCCTTGCAGAAGCACACGTGCTGAGTACGAGTCGCACGGCACCGACACCGATAAGAGGGAAATGCGCTTCCTTCTGGATTGAGGGGACCCCATTTTGCACCTTCAGTCGCGCGCATTACAGTGGAATGACTAAAAGTTTCTTTTTCTTGTTTACATTGAGTACAACTCAAATTTCAGCCATATTATGTTTTCCCGCACAGTTCGACTTGCTTGAAGATTTCTTTACACATAATATCTTGCGTGACTCGCAGAAGAAAGATGTATGAATTATATGAGTCAAAAAGAATCCGCTTCAATCGCTTGTTCTTCTTTGTTTCCTGATCCCCCCCCCTCCTTCCCCGCTTGCACACTGCATTGACCTTGTTGCATCGGACATTTTTTAGCCCCTCACGATCTCACACGCGAGTTAACGGAGAGCTTTTAAGGCAATTCAGTGTGGGAAAACATAACAACAACATCTACGTCCTTACTAATTCTAACCGTCCGTGTGGGCAAGTAGCCCCTCCAGGGCATTGACGACCCGGGAGACGCCACCACCACTCGGTTCGCCGTGGCCCCGCAGCTGCAAGATCCACAAGGGGGAGCTCAGGCTTTCCCCAGATGGACATTTGTAGTTTGACGTCACTTTTTTTTCGCTTGCTCCTTCCCAAACTTTCTCTGTCCTGTGCACATAATTTTGGGCAATGTTTGGCTTCTTAGGTCTATTGAACTTCCACGGCCGATTTGTAAGCACACTTAAGGACTGTTTGTTCGTCCGCTCTCAGTACAGAAGAACGATAAAAAGTGACGTCAGCCACCGGAGCTGTACTTTCCGGAACGCGTCCTGCTCCTCGGAGCTGTCGCGCGCTCTCCAAAATATGCAAATGGTGAGCGAAAACTCGCACTTTTTTTGCACCTTTTTAGTGCTCGTCACAGAGTCTCATTTCAAGGTGTCAGATTCGTCGGCGAGTGCGAAGGAGGGTTTAAACGGTGGGATTTTGTGATCGGGTAGGAAAACCCGAGTCACCGGGCGGATTTGGGGGTTTCCCGTCCACACGAAATGCTGTTGTTCCCCTGCCTCCGATGACGACTCGAGCTTTTGCGAGTGCAAAGAGTCCCTGCGGAGTCATCGGAGACTCGAGTGTGCCGTTTTCTTGCCGTCACTGGGGCGCATGCGACACCAGGTACACGCTTGAGTAGCAGTGCAGCATGTGCAAGTGGCCGATGGTGTCGTTGATTGTGTGAAGCGCGTTGACGAGGATCAGCGCCAAGGACTGCCCGATTCAAACCCGGTGGGCAAAGTACCGGCTGCCTGGTAGCAAGCACTAACCCGGACACCCGAGAACCCGGATTCGGGCAAACCGCCCTTGTGCAAAGCGAAAAGTTTGCACGCACAATTCTGAAGATCTGAGGGAGATCAGAAGAGACCGAACGCTTCTTCTCCCCCCCCTTCTTTCTCTTTAAGCCCCTCAATATATATTCACTTAATTGCACCTTCATAACTTACCAATCAAGTGTTATAATCCCTTTATAGCGAGGACGTCGTCGGTGAGTAGCCTTATTTCGTTGCTGCTCTACTCTATGGCGCGCTGCCAACTCATATGAGAGGTATGAGCGGGCTCTTTATTGGTGTGCCCAATAGGGAAAGCACAATTTATTGATCTGTTATTTCGGAAGTCACCCCAGCAACCCAAAAAATGGGCAAAAAGTGACCGGCTCCACCAGACAAAAAGGTCATTGAGATACGCTTGGTTACCTGTCCGTGGCAGATCTCGGTCTCATCGTGATAGCAGAGGCCAGGAGAGTTTTGCTGACACTGGAAATCGTCGCATTGCTCAAGTGGGGGCGATTGCGAAAGTTGCGACTGGCGGTCACCTCATGTCCGGGTTCTAGCTGAGCCTCGGGAAGGCCATGCCTGAGAAAACGCGACAGAAGGCTACAGCGTGCGCCATGAGCAAGTACGCGGTGTCGCCGAGCACCACCGACCCCGTGGCCGTCTCTCCGGAGTACCACAGCTACTCCAGTCGATGGCTGCTGCTGACGTCGGTGTCGCTGCTCAACGTGGCCAACTACTCGCACTGGATCTCGTTCGCCTCGGTCAGGTCGCGCGCTGCCCACTTCTACAGGGTGTCCGACAGTCTCGTGCAGCTGTTAATCTCCGTGTCGTACTCGCTGGCGGTGCCGTGTTGCGCCGGCGCAACCGTCTTGTTGGGGCGCCACCAGGGACTTCGGAACGGACTCTGGGTGGGCGCCGCCCTCACCGTCATCGGCGGAGCACTCTGCTGTGTCTCGACGCTTCCGCAGGTCAGTCCATTCACTCGTCATGGTCTGTCTCCAAGCTCCCTACTACTCCTGGCTCTCGTAGGTAACCAGGCTCAAGATGATGCCCGAGACGTTCCCCTTCTGGGCCAGCTTTTTCGGTCAGGCCCTCACTGGCGCGGGAAGTCCGTTTATAGCGTGCGTGCCAACTAAGGTAGTGCCTGCTTCTTCCTGAGTGCGACGTAACAGATGCCGCGGATGCGATAATTTTGATAATAATTGATCATTTGAATAATCTGGCGATGCAGATGTCCAAGTTGACATCGGCGCAGATGCGAATACGACCCCAAACAAGCTTTGTTCAAAATTCGCCGACAGTTTCAGCGCTTAGAGAGCTGCCCAGGTAGCCGTTGTAGGGATGTAGCTGGGCTCAGATTTTGGCTCGTATTCGTGTAATGCAGATGCGGAGGTCAAGACGCAGACGCCAATGCAGACATCAAAATCTTAGCGGACGTGGATTCAGATATTCGCGGCACCTTTATCGACAGCGCTCACGATCAAAAGTTTATTTTGTCTTGTGTATGAAATAAGGTAAGAAAATTGTCTAGCCTTTAATAGTTGATCTGTTGCTTTGGGTCCCACGTTTCAGGTGAGCCAGCGCTGGTTCAGCGAGAACCAGCGTCCGATGGCCACGGCCGTTCTGGGCCTCTCAAGCTCGGTGGGCCTGGTCTTGGGGCAGGCCTTGACTCCGATGATCGTGAACGAGCCCAACGACATCCCCATCATGAACGTTGTCTGGTTCATCCCGGCCTTCATCGGGTCTTGCCTTTGCTTCATTACAGTCACGTCCTCCCGGCCGCCCTCGCCGCCAAGCAGGTGAGGCGAAAGGACAAAAAAGAAGTTAAAGGCGCGGTTGTGCGAGAGAAATTCACAAAATCAACTTATGTTAACGCACCTTAAAAAAGAAGATGGGCCTAAAAAACTGTCATACGTTTTTCTTTTTTGCCGAAGGAGTGCAGCTTTGGAAGCTTCTTCCGCCCAAGAGAGGCGCAACTGGTGCCAGTTGATGAAGTCCTTGTCCACGAACGTGATGTACCTGCTACTGGTATTGGTCATAGGTAAGGCCTTGGGCCTTGGGCCTTGGGCCGACACCGTCTGCTTTCCCCACATAGCAGCCATGTTGCAGGCGGGGCCATGGGCTACGTCAGCGCTCTGCAGATCAAGCACGAGTCCGTCATGTGCTCGCTCGGATACTCCAACGCCTTCTCCGGGTTCAGCGCGGCCTTGGTCTTCTTCGGCGGGATCGTTGGATCTATCGTCATAGGATTCCTCTTCTCATGCGTAAGCAACGCAGTCAGGTAAGCGTCACCCAATGAACGAACAGACCTGTTTCAACACTTTCCCGTAGATGTGCCAAGCTTCTGTGTCTCCCTTTGGCCATGGTCATCGCGTCCTTGATCGTCGTGACCACCACGCCTGAGGTCGAGACCCTCATCGCCGTCTTGCTCTTCCTGTTGGGCTTCTTTGCCATAGGGTAATTAAGCCTCATGGCTCACCCCCAGTGCTCAAATTTGGCTATTTTCTTCTTTGACTTCTTCCAGCACTTACCCCACGTTGCTGGAGTTTACAGTGGAATCCACCTATCCGAACGACGAGTCAGTGGTCACGGCCGTCATCATCATTTCCAGCTCCATCCAGGGCACTGCAGTGTTGTACGTCGACGACTTCATGGCCAAGGACATCACCGATCCAGTCAGGTTGCAAAAGGTTATTTAGGGAAAAAGCAATCCATTGGGTACTCATTGTGTTGACTCACCCTCTGTCTCATCATGCAGGAGACTTGTACACAATCTCCGGAGGGCCTCACCGAGCCCCTAGACCACGACGGCTACGTCGTGTTCCTGCACTGCTTCGCCCTTGTCCTCCTTCTCGTCTTCGTGGCGCTCTTCAACATCGATTTCAAGAGAACGGAGGCCAACAGAGGAGGAGAGGCAGATCGTGGAGGCGGTCAACACGAAGCAGACCAATAAAGCTGCCAACTTTGTGCGTCTTTTTTCCCCTGTGGCGATCGATATTAAGTCGTACCAGAAGTTGTGGGCGTCCCTACAGGGTGCTTCATATGTACCTTCAGTCAGTTCTTTCTCAAGCCCTAAATTGGCCATTCAGACTCAGCATTTGAAGTTTGAAAGTAGTTCTGATGACATCACTTTTGTGGCTTCAAGAGTGGAAGAAGTAACTCCTGCCGCTAAACGTCCATTCGAGTCTTTTTTAGACTTCTAATTGATCCTGTCCTAGATTGCTTAAACCACTGCATAATCACCACAGAGCTATATTAAATGCTATGTTATAAAAGTGTCTCTGATTGAGATGATTTTTGTTTGCTCATACTAGACATTGCCTGCCAGTAGCACCTACAATGTCAGGTCAATAGGAGATGCATTTATAACATAGCACTTTTGGAGGTACTAATTCAGACAGTCGCATGACCTTTGCTACTGTGGTAAAATTTCAACTTCTGTCCAAACCCGTCCATTTTGGTTTCTTTTTTGTAAAGGTGAATCTCACTCAGTCTAGGTCACGTTTTGAACACGTTGTTGGTGTGACTTTTAAGCTTTCGGGTCAGTGTTTCAGTCCACGGGCTGCTGGCTCTGGCCCACCACCAGTCTACGGACTTGTCATCCAGCCGAGTTGTTGGAGGTCTTTGTTTGCCAGTGTCGAGACTGCCAAGGCCAAACCTTGGCAAGGCCCGTCGGCCTGGAACATGTCCGACTGCGACAAGGTCCGTTCACTCTCCAGAGGTCTTGCAAGCCTTCTGGACCCCGGAGCCCTCGTCTCGCCCAATGCTTGGCATAAGTTCTCTAAGCACCTGAACTGCGCGTCAGTCGTGCACGCTGATTGATGGAAAGTCTGGGGTGCAAAAACGCTGCGCTTTTCATGACCAACAAGTCTGTGCTCAGCTCTCCAGACACCGCACGTTGAAGAAAGAGGCTCCGCTGATGCTACCCTCGTCTGTGCTTTCTTTAGGCCTTAGTCATCAAATCCTCCCTCCCATGGGTCTGGACTAAGGCTGACCCCGGGCCCAGTGGGCCCGCCCAAGTCCGCGGGCTGGACGTATCTGGCCCGAACCAACAGCCCCCGGCTCTCCCGGGTATGCAGGCTGTTGTTTAGGCGACGAGTTCGTCAACTGCACAAGTTGTTTCTCTTCTTTAATGCAGAGCTGTCGCTGAGCCTCCCAAAGCTTTCGAAGTAACTTCGACTGATCCAGCATTGTGGTTATTTTCCCTCCTCGCCTCACTGATGCTACCTCGATCATGCTCACGAGGGGGGAGGCAATAACATGGTCTGAAGGCGCGCTTATTACTTATTTAATGGAGCCCACAGCCCATGGGTCCAGTGTGTGGCCAGCCCGCATGGAAACCCTCCCTCAAGAACCCGGCTCGGTGTCATCCCTACACAGCCGGCTTCAACGAGGTCCAACGAGACCTTTGTTGAGGCTCGGGTCGGGCTGGGACCCGATTTTTGCCGTTTTCTCAGATGGGCATGAAGACACTTCAGCGGTCTGGCCAAGTGTTAGGTCGAACACTGCCTCTCGGTTCGATATTGGCTGAATTGGCAGTACAGTGAAATCCCGTCCATAGCCAGAATTACACGCGGAGAAGAAACTCAGTCGTTATCCTCGGGGGTAGATCTCGTCGACTGTTTCATAGAGTCATTTCGACATGTATGAACTTCACATTAGAACTTTGCAAGCTTTGGGGCATCTTATGACATTGGCAACTTTCACTGCAATACAAAGCAGTGGAATTTGTTTGGTGAATAATCCGTCCCGGCCGAGTTTGCTTCATAAATGGGATTTCTCCATCAACCGATGCTCTATTAACCAGAGTTCACTGTCCAACGTGAGAGATGACTGTGATGCAATTTTGCCCAGACAAAGTCCCTTGTTCTGACACAGCTGGGCATCACCTCATGCTGTCCCCGGCCTGAGCTGGGGCCCGGATCAACCTCTGTGGACTTGACCACCAGGCCTAGGCCTTAATCGCCAGTCAGGCATTCACGCACCCTCTCCCGCCCACCTCCTGCGATTCCGGAGTCGAAGCACAAAAACACGTCGACCCCTCCCTTCCGTCACTTCTACTTATGCAGAGTTGAAAGAAAGTGAAAGCAGCAACGTCAGGCCCCAAAAAAGGGCTGTTCAGGCCTGCGCAAGTTCAAAAGCCGCTTGTTCAAAGCTTGTTTATGGCCTGTTTCTGCTTCGGATTTGGCCCCCCCTACAAGTTATGGCCCTGACGCAGCAGCGAAGACGCCATTCCAGGAAATCATATTACGCCAATTGAGAGGAGGAGGAGGAAGAAGAAGGACTCTTGGTCCTCCTTCGCCTCCTCCTTCCACCCCTTCTACTCCTTCACGGCCAAAGATAACGCGCGCACCCATTAAGGGGGAAGGAGGAGGAGACACAAGACAAGCAGTTATGGCTTCTTGCAAAAACTTGGCCCTCGTTCTCTCTCTCTCTGCTTTCGTTCATCAGCAGCCTTCCTTCCTCAAGCCTTTCAAGGCCTTTTCATTTGGGAAAGCTGCTCAAGTTTGGGGGGGGGGGAGAAGGAAAGACTTTGTAACGAAATCTTCCGATTTCTGAAACGCTTTAATGCAGAGAGAGATGAATGCCAGATCAGCAGACGATCTTTGACTGCCAGTCAGAGGAGCGTGAAATTGGCATATTTCAATTTGGCAAAAGTATGCAAAAACCACAGAAGAGACTTCCTGGTCGAGACCCACGCAGCTGCTATTCCCACTCTGCCCATTTTTTGGGTAGATAAGGTCATTTCGGCCTTTTCCCTTCTCCACTGCGGTAAGACAGGGTAGGACCTCCGTTCAAGGCCCACGTAGTAACTCACCAAGAGTTACTGTCTGACGGGAGAGAGAGAGAGAAAAAAAGGAGTGGAGGATGGGAAAGATGTAAAGAAGAAACAAAACGTACCAGAAGCAGCAGCAAAACTGCACCCGCTCGGCCGGACACGGACGGCAGACTTGCCAAGCGGAGGCGTCCTCGGCGTCCTCCGTCTCCCCGCCGACCTCGACGCCGGACGGCCTCTTGTCCGGCCGAGCGCGAGACGCAAGAAGGGGTCTCCAGGACCGCCCGCAATTACAGAGGCAGGCAGATTACTTCCCTTTATGTCAGTTCCCAGATATTTATGGGGGTGGAAGGGAGGAGGAAGCGGTATAAAGGTTGCTGCGGCAGATTTTTTTATCGCGGACTCTTATAAAGCAGGGAGGAAGAGGAGCTGCCAAAGAGTGTTGACCCCCCCTTAAGATTGAGCGACTCATTCATCATACTCGCCTTACCCATACTACGGACGTCAGAGAGAGAGAGAAAGGGGGGGCTCAAGAGGGGAAACCCCTCCCCCCTCCACTTGAGCACCTCGACCAGACAAAAAAAAAGTACAAACTCCTGGGTGTGAATGCCTAAACAGAGGCTTTCAAGAGCAGACAAAAGTTTCCAGCTGCAGCAGCCACGATGGCATCAGTTGCATTCGAGCTTTCTCCCAGATGAATCTGCTTGGGTTGTTTTGTGGGGGGGGAAATCTTTTTTTGCTGCTTTTTTCTGATTGAGACGCTCCATTTCTCGATGTGCGTGTCTCGTTAGCATCCTGACGAATATGCACAAGCTGCGGGAGAAGATGAAGGAGGCCCAGTAAAAAGCGTCACTGCAGTGCGTGCCTGAGTCAGGCCCGCACTGAACGCTTCAGTCAAGCACGACTCGGTCAGTCAGGATGGAGAACACCACCACCACCCGCTGGGCCGGTCGACACCGACAACGGCGGGAACAACAACGTGTCCGACGCCGGCGGGTCCAGGCTGGTGGGGACGCGTGCGCCCGTAGCCAAACAAATTGCTCCCTGTACGTGCACGAGCCCTACGTAATCGGGCGTGCAAAAATCCTTGGCAAACTTTTCCGCAGAATGTTTATGCGAATTTATGCGGCGAATTCGGCCATTCAATCACTGGAGGCTGCCATTAAATCACCCCCTTTCCTTTGCTCCAAAGTGGATTAAGTCTCTCTCTCCATATTTAAAGTGGAGCCCGCCAACTTTAACATGAGTCGCCACTTTCAAAGCTTTATGTACTGGGTAATTTCGCGAATTCTGAGTGCTCATAAAAAACCCAAACTGCTCACTTATTTCACACAATAATACTGTGCCTATTTAGGCCTCCCCCGGGGGGAAACGGGGGCAAGAAACAAAAATCTGGCTAAAGTAGGTCAACAAAGCTTCATTAGTATTGGTTTTCAAATTTGTCTGCCTCTCTCATTAGTGGGAGGCTCCTAAGGATTGTGCTTTTAAAAGGAACCCCTGGCAAATTTGCATAATAACTGTGGAGTGGAGAAATATGCTTTTACTCACATTGTGTCTAACACAGCTTGGTGTTTTCAGCCAGAAGAGCTTTCACTCACTTTGTGTGTGGGACGAGACTTTGTTTTTTGCCCGGAGCCACCACATGATAATAAATATCTCCAGACAAAAGTAAATTGACGCAATCTTCTGTTATGGTGTGTGGAAAATGAGAGTGGTTTTGGAGCGGGGGCAGCAGAAACCAACACTTTTTTTCCCTCCAAAAGCAGCATATTTCCCTCCCCCCCCCCCCCGAAAACAGCATAATATTGCCAAACACAGCATTTCCCCACTCAGAAACAGCATATTTTTCCGCTCCATCAGCTGCTCCTCGGCCAGACCCCAAAGCCACGGAAGTGGAAGGCCTCTTGTCTGACCGAGCAAATTTTCTCTGTCCTGACGGTCGCGCTGAGAGGAGAAGTGAGCCAAGAATCAGCGAGCTAAATAAAGTCCGTCACACCCCTGATCCACCCTTGTACAATGGGTCCTTCCTCAATAGTTTCCTCTCTCTTTGCCTCCTCCTTTTTTGGGAGGTTTTCTTTCAAACAGAGAGAGAAGAGAGAGAGAGAGAGAGAGAAGAGTCTTTTGGAATTCGCCAGAGAGAGAGCAGAAATTGCGCCGCTTGGCGCATTCGTGAGAGAGACGCCAGCAAAGAGAGATGAAGCAATAAAGAGGTGCCACTTTTGTGTGTGTGTGTGTGTTGCTGGCATGGATTGAGCAAGGTAAGCATCGACTGGCGACCGCCGAGGTGGTCCCCAACACCAACACCTTGGCCAGGCAGGACAAGTTGTGTGTGTGTCTCGGCCAGACAAAATGCCGCGCTCGCTCACGCGTCATGCACACATGTGTGCAGCGACCCAATACACGCGGGCGGGGGTGGGCAGAAAATGGGCAACCCAAAAACCTGCTCAAGCTTTCTCTCCCCATCCGAGAGGAGGATGGACAGGAACTAATTGGGGCATTACCTTGTGTGGATAACACAAGCTGCTGCTGCTGCACTGTGCGTGCGTGCGTGCGTGCGTGCGTGCGCGCGTGCGCGCGTGCGTGTGTGCTTAAGTAATCATTGGGAGAGTTCCTTGCCTGCGATTAACAGAAAGCGGATACACAACTCTTGTTAAGGCGTCCAAAGTATTCGAAAGTTCGGTCTTTTCCAACAATCGGAGGCCGTAATCGAATAAATCTCGAATCAGTCGCTCTCCTCTGGCAAAACTCTGTGTAACGGAGAAAGTTCATCATGCTCGGCAATAACAGGTGTGCGGGATCCATATTTCAGAATATACAAGCGCTGCAGTCGAATGCCAACAAGCAAGTTGCACGGACCAGGGGCAGGGTTGCCACACGACCCTTCTCATTTGTCTTTCCACTGACCCGCCTCGGCAGTGTCCGGCCGAGTTTCAAGAAGATTTGACGGTCTTGTTTCCACATGGAAAGTCGCTGCCCACATGGCAACCCTGATGGGCCGCGCAAGTTGGCAAACAGACTGGTTAACTCTAACATTTTATCTATGCGTGGGGGGGCCAAAACAGAACAGAAAAGTCATGCTTATTCGGACAGAAATTTCGAAAAGTTACCAACAAAGACTTTTTTGCTCCCAACTTGATCAGAAAAGACGTTCGAATCCCCGTTGGTGGCCGCACAAGTGTTGGTCTTTCCAGCCCCTGCTCAGAAACAGCTGCAGCATCTGGATGCTTTCAAATTTCTACCAAGAAATCAACTGAGCTTTAGGTTTGTGGTTTTTTTTTTCTTCCTCAGCTGAAGAAGCCACAAATAGAGAACTGTAGAGTGGAAAAAATCCCTAATGAGGCCGCTGATGAAGGCAGCAGATTTGGGGTCTTCTAACGAGCAGAGGCATGTATTAGGAGCAGGACTTATTTTCTGTGAAGTCATAACCTTGGAGGCTGCAGCACAATTAAACTCTTGACTCGGCCAGACAATTGCTCGGACTCCAAAGAATTCAGAGTCTGCAAGCCTTCAGGAGGAGATTTATTATTTCCCTAGGTAACTTTCTTCCAGGTTCTGCAAAGTGAATTTCCTCTCCCCTTTTTTGGGGGGCCCCTTCGAAGTGACAGAAAAAGGCTCTGTGTGCACCCCCCCCCACCTTGTACAGGGTGTCCAAGGAGTTCCGGGGGTCAGCTACGGGGTGGCGGTCTGACAGGGTGACAGTGTGACGATGACTCATATCAAATATTGAACATCTTGTGAGGCGCTTTTGTTTGGCCACCCTGTGTGTACACAGAGGTCGCACTAAATGGGGCAGCGAGAGTTGAATTGTCAAGTTGCTGCTGAAACAACGAACAAAAAGCGCTTTTTTATGAAAAGTACGACAGTCACAATAGGAAGGATCCAGTGCAATTTTCCTCCCCTCCTTCTTCTCCAGGAGACTCTTGACATCTTTTTCGGACGTAAATTTTAATTCACTCCAATTTTGCAAAGTGGTCCTGCGAGGAACGGCAGCAGAGAGAGAGAGACAGAGATGCCGCTGATGCCTCACATCAGGTCCTTCCTGACAGGGGGGGAGGGGGTCCGGAAAGGGGCCAACGTCCATGCCCCCCCTCCCCCTGCAGTGAGCTATGGACGGACACACACATGAAAACTGGCGCCATGATTGAGCAACTCCTCTTTTTTTTTCCATTCAGGGACTTCACAGAGAGGTTCCAACGTGCAGAAATGCTTGGAGTGGAAAACTGCGAGCAGAAAAGGCTGTTTACCCAAGCAGAATATCGCGGCCAAGAAGCAGCAGACTTCTTTTCGTCAACTTTTTGGGAGGATCCCTCAGCTTTTTTTACCCATTCCAGCCAAGGGGAGAAGTGAAGAGGGTTGGTTCTGGCCCACTCCTGTCCGAGCCACTCGGCCGGACAAGGGCGGCCGGACCAGGCACCCGGGGCGATTTCCCCGCCCTGGGCAGAGAGATGAGACGTCAGAGGTGTCTGGTTGAGTGCGGGGGAACGAGAGAATTTCTTTCTTTTTTTGTGGCAAAAGTAGAAGAGCTTCTCTCTCTCTCTCTCTCTCTCTCTCTCTCTCTCTCTCTCTCTCTCTCTCTCTCGGCACGACAAACTTGTGTCAGCAGGAGAGAAAAGATTCTTTTCCAGTCCGCTGAGATTTGTCTGAAAACTTTCCTGGGTGCATAAAACGATAAAATGATATCGATATTTTGCCCGCAACTTCTTCCACGACGTCTCTGCAGATTATGATGGCGGATAGCAGTTATATAAATTCAGTGCCAAACTCGAGGCTTCCCAGAATTTGGCGCCGCGCGAGATGAAATGGAAAAGGGACTGACGAAGACTCGACCAGACACAGGAGAGCGTCTTTGACCCCTTTCATCTGGTCGAGGGAGGACGGCTTCAGCACTGCAACTGCCCTAAATCGTTGGCCTTAACAGGATTCCCCCTGCCCGGCAGTTTTGGTGCCGTTGCCGTGGGGAAATCGCGAGTATGGAGGAGGAAGAGGGGGGGGGAAATGGGGAAAGCAGATGAAAAGAATTAAAGTGAGATGGGTGCGTGAGCCGGGGCAACATAATATAGGTCAAAAGTTCTTCTCTCACTGTCCAGAAAGCTCCAGAGGTTGAGGCCGCGCTCACACTTGCCGAATTTTGGACTGGGGATTTTGCCAGTGCAAAATGTGAGACTCTCTCTTCACTCATGGCTTCTGTTCTTCCTCTTGCAGAATTCCAAAGATATGAGTGAGGTCAAGAGGAGGAGAAGAAGACGAAGAAGAGGAAGTGGAGAAACACCATGAGGAGCGAGAGGAGGTCCACGATCATGCAAGGTAAGAAGAGCCAACAAGAGGGGAGGGGGGGGGAGACCATTCAAAGGCTTTGTGATTTGTCCTCGTGCGTGACAGCTGTCAAATCATTTATCCCAAGATGGGCCAGGCCAACATGTTTGTGGCCTCATAAAGGCATAAACTTCATTTCTGAGGGCTTTTCTCCTACCCCCAACATCCCTAACCCCTTTCGGGGGGTTTTCTCCCCCCTTTTATTGATCTGGAATACCCCTCATCTTGGTTAGAAGAACCTTGGCCAGAAGAAAGGGTTGGATGGAGCAAAATAATAGCAGGAATTCCTCCACATTCCTTCCACCTCTTCCAGCATTGATGACAATTCTAGCCTTTTTCTCCTCTCTGCCAGATAGATTGGAGTGCTCGACTGGCTACAGGTTGTCTCACTTTGAGCTTGCCCCGGGGCGGTGAGGTGGAGACATGAAAGTGGCAACCCTTGCTCTTCTCTGCCGGGTTCATGCACTGGGTGTGGGTCTGAGGAGACTAGATGCAGGCTCATGGAGGCTGACACAGACTGAGCTGCAACTCGAACTGAGCCAACCTGTACGATACATTTTTCCAGGGAGACTCCATCTCGTGTAACAGCACAATAGATATGAGTCATAAGAAAAAGTCTTACTGTGAGAAAAACTTTTTTTTCTCAGGAGAAATTCACTTTTTTATTATATAAGAAAATTCAAAGTTGACCAATTCGAAAAAGTTTGTCCAAGACCAAGGGCAAGGGGTGGAGGAGAAGCAAGGAGAAGACCAAGGTTGTCTCAGTCAGACCCTTGGCAGAAATGCCTGCAAATTGTGCAAAGACCAGAAGTGAATACAGTCTAATTGCTAAAGGTGCTGCTCTTCAGTGCTTTTTCCCCGCTGGAAGTCGCTTCTTACTGCAGTGCGTGTGTGCTTTGTCCACAGAGACCAGAATAAAAAAAATTCCCCTCAACTGAGCTACGCAGATTTCGCCCAGATAGGTGAAAATTTGCCTAATCCCCTCCCTTCCTTCCTGCAGATTAATACAGGATTTGAATATCGGATTAGCTAACAGAATTATCGAGGAGACTCATAAATGCGCAAAAACTCAACCTCCGGAATAATCAGCTGAAAATGATGCGCCCGACCAGGCCGGGCACGTCAGGCCCCACCCAGCCAGTCCTGAAGGCGCGCTTGCCCGGGCCAGAACCGGCCGATTCCGCCCGGTGTGGACGCGCCCTCAACCAGCCAAGCCCCGGGAAGGAGGGAGGGAATTCCAAGAAGTCTCATAGAGGATTCAGATAAGGGAAAACACAGGAGGAGGGAATTAGGGAAGGAGGGAGGCAGGGAAAGAATGGAAGGAGCAATTTGATTCCAAATTATCCCCGGAGCTTTTTTTGGGGGGGAAAAGCAAGAGAGAGGAAGAAAAACAATGCGATGTCTGGGAGACATTTGTACACCCTAATCTGTCCCTAATGGCTTCCTCTATTCTATTTCTGTGCTGCGTGAGGCGCAGAAAACAGCTCGAAGCTATCAGAGAATTTTTACCTGGCTTCTTTTAAGGAAATGAAGACGTCCTTGGAGGAGGAAAAAAGTCTCTGCTTCTTCGCAGCTCCTCCTTCTTCCTATACATGTGTTGTTGTTTTGTTTTGCTCACGCGATCCTAAATTATTACCTCTCTGAGCAGCCGGCAAAAGAAGAGGCCATAAGAGGTCGTTCCTGGGAAGGTTTTCCTTCCCTTTTTTTCTGCGCTTCGTTAACACGCACAAAGGCCGACGCTGAGAGGCCCCAGAGGCCGTCGAGGCCGCCGAGGCCGCCAAGGCCAAATGTACGTATCATTGCTCCTCTCGCCGTTAAATCTGCGCCATCCCCCTTCTTCTTTATTGTCCATTTCCCACTTGATGACCATTAAGAAGATGGATGCGCGTGCAGAAGACGATGGCTTTTCGATTGGGGGCGCCAGACTAAACCAGCAGAGCAGAGCAGAAATGAAATTTCCCGGAAAAGGAAGGAGGGACAAAAAAAGACTTTATTCTTGGCACTCCAAAAATTGGGATCTTCACAGTGATCCAAGTGACACTTTATGCACTTAACGCTAGGGATGTGGAGAGTTAGTAGGAGTTCTCCAGTCAAAAAACACTGGGAACGTGACGACTCCAAGTCAAAACACTAGAGGCTTGACAAATTGGGGAGATTTTCGTGTGAATAGACAGGGGGTGTGACGATTTCCAGGAAAAACACTAGGGTGTGACGATTTCAAGGAAAAGCACATGAGAAATTGGGAGGTTTTCGGATGGAAACACTGGTGCTGTGACACGAAAGTCTCTCACTTATCCATCCAATTGACTGTTGTCAATCAACGGATGAATAGCACGAGATGCAGTGCAAACAGTGTTCTTTTCTTTAAGCACCCAATGCTCAGTTTTCTGGCTCGAGGCAACTGGACTTCATATTCGAATCACTGCTCAACAACTGACTGAGAGGAAGGGTGAGTCTCACAGACTTCTTCTTCACAAGGGTCCAGGGTCCAGTTTGTAGTGAAACTCTCGTGGCAGCCTTGGAGTGAAATTTTGGTCCGCACCCTGTCTGTAAGGGGATCACTCCTCAGTCCGTGTTGATGGATGGAGGAGTCAAATCGTGTGTAAACAGGATGTGTACACAAGTGAGAGAGCCACTCTCTGTCTGTTCCATCATTACATGACAAGCACTTGAAATGAATGAGGCAAGGGATACAACCTGTCTGTCTGCTTGCAATGGACTTTGGCCAGCCTTCATCACTGTGAAGTGGTCCAACAATTCAATCAAAAAGGCCAATTCTTCCCTTTCAACCTCAGATGCATTAGTGTGGCCATTTGCAATTGCAAGTCTAGCCTGGCCAAGGGTCAAGTCTGTCTTCACTCCAGGAACAATGATGAATATGTGCAGTTTCGGTTGCCAGCTTGTCATTTCACGGCTCATTTTGCACAAGTCATCTCTGCTGGATTCATGCAGATTGACTGAGATTGTCCTAACCCCTTACACTTGTACTTGGCGTGGAAAGACAAACTCCAGACTTATCATACTTATATACTCATGCATATTATGCAAATTTTGTTGGCACAAACAGAAAAAGAGGGTCGGTCTTAGCTTGGTTGATCTGCTCCGTGAACAGCAGGGTTCACACGAGTTCATTGCTTTGTCTTCTCTCTGTCTCTTTTGCATAGGACTGAATTGCCAAAAGCTTTCTCACATGTACTTTGTCACCTCTGCTCAGCTCCTGACTTGACCCCTCTGCGTACCTGTCAGCACCAGTTTGAGTGGGGAGTCTCATAATCATAACACACTTCTTGTACAGTGGACTCCGGTTGCCAGGCAAAAAGGTGCTTAAATCCGGGTGATTTGGCTTCTCCCAAGTATGCCTGAGAGATATCAGAGACATTTTTGGATGAAGGAAAAGTGCTCATGTCTGGAAGGTGCTGACATGCAGCTGCCACTGTACGTCAAGATTTGATTCAGTGCTGAGATGTTTGACCCTCACATCCGTGTTGACACGTCCTTCTTCTCAACAGACAGTACAATTACGGATGCTGCCCCCATTCTTGCCCGCGGCTCCAGCTGACGTTGTTGTTGTTGGCACAGAGTTCAAAAACATCGAATACAGCTGATCACTGGCAAAAGCATCAGTAAACAAAAAGTTTGTTGAGAGACACAACTTTGTATAAACCTGTCTTGAGATCTCTCATGCAGCGAGAGCTTGAATCCAGCCCAAGTCTCCGCTTCATCCCTGACGTGGTGACAAAAGAACGGCTGCGGAGCCACGTCAAGCAAGGCCGTCCGTGCGGCCTTCAAGACCACAATCCGTTTAGTGCAGAATTGGGCCTTGTCCAGCAAATAACATTGGTTGGGCACTTTAGAAATAAGTCATTGATCATGTTCAGAGAGCGTAGCCCCAATTCTTGGAAACTTCTTGCCGCTGCCTCGTCCTCACTCTGTAGGCCGTGTACGTATGCACTTGCTCGGCGCAGACGTACATACACACGATGCACTGAGTCTGGGTGAGAGGGAGTCTGTCTTAATCTTGGTCTGGCGCCCTGAGGTGTTGATCTGACATCTGCAGCCCTGGCCGAGCTGGCAAACCCTTCCACTCCAGTCCAGACGTCTCGAATTTCATTTGTTTTGGCAGCTGCCAACTGTGTCCTGACTTTGCAGTGCATAAGCCTCAACCTGTGCCTGATCCCAAGTTTTGCGGTTTGAGCACAAATTCACATCCATGAATGGATGCAAGTCTCGTCAGCATCTCTTCCCGCCAGCTTTGTCGGGTAGTTGGAGGACGACGACGCGGCCGCCGTGCACAGAGTGAAGCTTCAGCACGCGCGCGCGCGTGTACACAGAGAGAAGCTCCGACCGAGGCTTTTCTCATTTTCTCTCATCTCTCCTCCACCTCCTCCTCCTCCTGTCTTCTCTCCCTCTGGATGATTGACTACCCAGGAACGCCGCAATTTTTCGAATGGCTTCACACTCAGGGCTCGGGCTTCGGGACTCCGGGCTCGGGCTCGAGCTTGTCAAACCAAACAGCCTCACATGCTGAATGCATATTCTGGGGATGTCATCATTCGAAATTGAAGACATAAATTCAAATTTGAGGAGTAGGAGGGAAAGAAAACTGTCTTGGCTGCTGCTGACAGCTTGTAGAAACAGCTTGAGTCCTTCTGATATTTACATATTGCTACAGTTTTGTAAGTGTGTGACAAGGTTGGTCCTGAGGGTCCCAGCAGGGTTCAGCCCAGGAAAGAAAGGGGGTGAGAAAATTGAGAATTGGGGAGACTGTTGCTGCTGACAGCTCACTGACAGCCAAGGCAGGAAGAAAATGTGATCATGTCTCCCACCAAAGTGTACGAGCACGCGGAGGACCTGTGTTTTGATCAGGTTCCGAAGTTCCTAAGCTTTTATGGCACTGAATTGGAACCGCACTGCATTTTCCATCCCAGTTACGATCCGTCTCCGGGGTGAATTTCCTCATCCATCCATGAAGACTTCTAGAACAAGGTTGCCCTGGAAAGTAAATGTCAGGGGGAGGGGTGGGGGGGCTGAACAACTGCGTATTGGGTTGCAGCTGAGTAGCAGAGCAAACTAGTTTCGTCGAGTCGCAGAGCAACTTGGATGGGAACCCTGCACGGGACTGGCATCCATTTAGTGGAGATTGGATTCAAAGACTGGAACTGGAACTGATCTTCGGAACGTTGGCTCCGGAGCTGCAACCGCAGAGGGAACCTTCCGAACACAGTGTGCGGAGGAGTTTGCGCTTGACAATGTTGGCGATCATCGGGAAGAAGCCACCTCTGGATGGAGAAGCAGCGCGGTTTGGACTCATTGTCTGCACTGAGGTGGCTGAGGCTTGAAGGACTGGGCCAGCATTTACTTTTCACACGGCCAGAGTTGCCAGATGACTCCTGCCGTGATTCGCACCTCGCGGAAGCTGCGTCCAGCTTGCAGAAGGTGTGTCTCAGCTGCGCTGCGAGATGGGGATTGTGACCTCGAAATGACCTCGAACTCCATCGGTATTCATGGAGAAGAGTCTAAAGGGGCATTCCAAGTCAATGGTATTATTTTTCCAGTCTGACAGCTTGACGGAAAGCTTGTACTTGTCGACAGCATCATCAATCGACATTGGCAACATCCTAACGACAAGAGAGCAGCAAAAAAAATGGCAAGAAAAAGCTAGCAAAGTGGATAGAGACAGAATTTCAATACAGGAGAACCGTTTGATGGATGCAGCTGTTGGTGGAGTGGGAAAGAAGCTGAGCAGACACTTTTTCCCCCATATCTGTGGAGAAATATCAAAGAATAATCAGGCAAAAGTTTGCAGAAAAAGAGGCCCCGAAAAAAGAAGGGTTCCTCCTTGGCTTTCCCCATGCTTGATAACATGCATGTGTCTCCCTCCGCCCCCCTCTTTCCGTCAGTGTTGTTGTCATCAATCTCATGCATGAGTGTCTCTATTCCCGAATAAATGGGGTGAAACTTGTGGGGTGTCAGTTAGGAGAGACAAGCCTTAAGGCTCTCTTCTCATTTGTGCCATGAGAGATCCCACAGCAGCCCATGCATAATTCATGCTGCAATCAACAGAAAATCAGGACAACAGACTTTACTTGGATTTCCCTATTCCCATCCTTTTTTCAACTCAGGGACAATTTTTCATTTTTCAAGAAGAAATTTTCTTTTTTTTTTTTTTTTCCCTCTCCATCTGTCGTGAGCCCTGGAGCAATCTAGAAGCTTGTTTGCTTATTTGCCTCCTTCGTCTCTCTCTTCCCTTGTCACTCTGGTAGATTTGCTAAAGATTCGCTGACTCATGCAAATTTTTCCATCTCTGGGTCTGAGGAGATGAGGGAAATGAATGAATGAATGTGCAGATGAGTCTTAAGGACCTTTCCCCTCCCTGCCATTCTGCCACAGTCAACAAATGAATCCCTCAGAAGAAGCCAAGAAATAAGACATTTATTGCGATAAAGGCTGCGTTGATCGCGACAGAATTGATCACGTCCGTCGTCCCCTCTGGCCGGAGTCATTTTTGCCAGGGATTCTAGGCCTCATTAGGGCCTCATTAGGGCCTCAATGGGGGGGGGGAAAGGAGAGGATGTACGGGCAATGAGGTCTTTCTTGTGTGTCGTCGATTAATTAGGGTCTGCGTGTGCTGCATTCACCTCAGCAGGAAAGAACAATCATTGCTTCAGTGCAGCTGCCATCAAGCTCGGCCAGACAGGGACAGCAAAGCAACTCCCGACTGCTGAGCAGGTGTTGCCTCCACAAGGCCTGGGCTCAGACGAACTGAGAGGGTCACGGTCGCCAGAGCAAAGAGTGGGCATTGGACTGTTCAAATGTCATCACTGTTGTGTGTGGGGTTGTTTTTTTTTGTTTAAAGAAAAGTGTCCTCACTGGCCCAGTAGGCACTTTTGCCACCCGGGCTGACACGACACATCCAGGCACAGCAACTGGGTGCTGACTGTCATGGATGTGGGTGCAGGGGTCCGGGCACCCGGGCAAGGACATGGAGGACACCCATGGCCTCTCACCCACCACATACAGGTCTCCCAGCTGCAGCTCCTTCTTGTTCTGTCTGCTTGCATGGCAGAACAACTTGGCCTGAAATGCTGACAGCTGTGGAAATAAGGAAACAGACGTGGTGAATGAAAACAGACTTGTGCTGTGCATTCAACACACGGAGAGGACGTGATGAATCTTCCTCTCATAGCTGGCTATAACCCATTTAGCAGTTTTCCAACAAGGGGAGAGAGGATTTCCTCGAAGTAGAGCTTTCGTAAATGAGGTACAGTTTCCTGCGAAGACTCTGAGTCAATGTCTGCGGCTGCTGCTGCAAGAACACTCTGGGCTACAGAGAGTGAGGAGACACGAAAAAGGTAAGCCTGATGCACATCTTCAGCTGGAATGGCTGAAATGGCTGGTGATCTCTGCCTGAATCTCTCTCCGCCTTTGTATTCGAAGAAGGCTGAGCTGGAGGATGTAGTTGGCGGGTGTGGACGACAAGCTGGAGTCGGCCGTCGTGGTGGTGGCCATGGGCAGACGTGGACTACCTGGTCTCCCGCTGTCGTGCCCGCAGCCACGTGTGCCGTCGAGGCTGAGGACGTGGCGGTTGCTGCCATTGCTCAAGGTCGTCTTCTACTTCCGGCTGCATCCGAATGCACTTGGCCAGGGGGAGGAAAGTGAAAGTGTCTGGTCGAATTTGTGTGTGTGCGCGGCCTTTACCCACCGAGGAAATAGGACGCACTGTACAAAAAATATCGCGCCGTCCTGAAATGACTTGTATTAACATATTAAACACGACATTATGACTTCTACAGTATAACACACCTTTAGTCATTAGCATACTTATTGGGCTGGTGTCGATCCAATTTGCTTTGAAGGGCGCGCTTACTCAACCAGGCAGATCTCGACCCTCAGCCTGACTTTTCTTCTGCCCGTGCAACCCAGCCTTAAAATTCCCCCCCCCCCCCCTCCACTGCGCCCGCTACTTTGGTCATTAGAGCCTTCGCTTTTCTCTCTCCATGCAGGCTTTTAACGTCGGTTCGAGGTCTGGGCCTCTTTTTTTTTTTCTTCCATGGCGGCCTCTTAAGGCGGCCTCAGCCGGACAGAACGAGAAAGAGAGAAGCTCAGCCTTCCCCTCCCTCGGCGCGTCTGGCGCCTAGATCAACCCCGCCTTCAGCGTCGAGGAGAGGACGTTCGACAAGTGCAACAATGACTTCATTCACCACTTTCATGTCCCAAAACTTTCAGAAATTGCGAGTTCGCGTGAACTCCAAAAATTTTAATCGATCGCGAATTTGAGCCCCGAGAAAGAGACGAACTGAACAGAAGAGGGGGGGGGGGCTAAAATGTCCGCGCTTCTTCTGCTGCTGCAGGCAAAACTTTCTTCATCGTTCCACACAAGGGCGAAAAATTAATTTCCGAAGAAGCAAAAAAAAGCAAGATTCTTGTCTAGGACAAAAAAAAGAAAAACTTTGAGCTCTTCTTTTCTGTGGGACCGCAAAGATGCCATTTAACCCAGAAAATCCCCCTAGAAGAAGAGAAAAACGTCTCTCGTCGTCGCAGCGATGCTTTGGAAGAAAAAGATTCTGCAGCGAAATTTCCAACAGCAAAATTCGCCCGCCCTGCAAAAACTTTGCCTCTTTCTTTACATTCAAAGTTGTGGAGCGCTCGTGTCCTTGGCTCATAAGACGACTCTGCCAGGTGATATCGTGTCATTCAACCCTTTACTTTTCCTCAAACAGAAAACAGACACAAAGTTTTTTTTTTGAGGGGGGAGGGGGCAAAAATCCCCCCCCTCCAAGTAAGTGGTGAAAAGAAAGTCTCCTCTTCCCTGTGCAGAGCAGATCCTTTATTTACAGCCTCCGCAGTGCGTGCGCGGGCGGCGAATTTAATAAAGGCTGTGTGTGTTGCTTTACTAAATTGTAATTCCATTTACCTGGCGCTCTTACCCGAAATTTGGCGTAGGCAAGGCAGAAATAATGGCTTTTTAACCCTTTAACAGGCAACTTTTTCTTAAGGCTCGTTTACAGCAATTAGAATAGAGGCTGGCAAGTACAGTAGACATTCCATTTGGCCAGCCACTTCTGGCAGGCCGCGGGACTCAATTGCTGTTTGTCCACTTGAGCATCTCGCTCACGTCGAGATCAGCCAACCATGATCGATCAAGCCCATCTTTTAAGGGGGGGCAGACTTGCCTCTGTTTTTTTTGTCATGTCAACGCGGTCTTAAAAGGCTTCTCAGGGGCGATCACAGCTTCTTCCTCAACAACAATGGACGGAATAAGAAGAAGGGGCGGAAAAAAAGCTCTGATGTCTCCACGAACTCCCCTTCTTTGATGTTCGTTTTCATTTTAGTTGGGTTCTAATTCTATTCTCCCTTTTTTTTCCTGCCAAAAAAAAAGTCTTTGTCGAGGGCTTAGAGAGTTTGCGCTTGCGCGTGGGCCTTTGAAATTATATAAGAGGCAGGCAAAGCAGAAGTCGTTGTCGTATCATCGCTCTAAATATGCAGTTTTGGCCGTTGCTGCCGGAATGATGAATGAATTAATCCCCTTTTCCCCCTCCTTTTCCTTTTGTTTCCCTTTTCTATTACAACAGCTTTTGAAGGCAAGGACGACCAAAGGGTTGGGGGGGGGGAGGAGGAGGAGGAGGAGGCTGAGGCCTGCCAACGGGTCCGAGTGCATCAAGAATAGCTGCTGAGGGTTCTTTTTCTCTCTCGGTGCACGGAGGCTTTTCTCCCTCTACTGGGGAAAAATATGCAAAGCAGGTTTGATGGTGCAGCAAAAACCACTTCATAATATATTTTCCCCCCAGACAAAGGAGATTTGAGAGAGTTGCTCTGAAGTCACCTGAATCATCTGACTCAGGAAAATTATGGAAAGATCTTTCAAGACTTTCCAGTACAGTGACGATGAGAGTTATGACGTCTACGCCAAACACGCAACGTTATATGCGCACACGCAGCGTTTTCGGTCATATGTTTTCTGCAGCCCAATAATGGAGCATTTCCCCCTGGTGAAACAAGCGGCAGGGGGAAAAAGTTTCTTTTTTTTTTCCTGGTATCCCCGAGGTAATTTTTGGGTAAGAAATGTTCGCATTTTTCGGGAAAATCTGAGGACTCCAAAGCAATAAATACTACCTCGGTTTAGCCAACTTTGATATACTGGATCTCTTTTTGCTGTTGCCAGACCTCGCAGGGCTCATATATCATGTCACAGTATTTCGTGGAGGGGGAGGAAGAAGTAGGAGAAGGGGGGGAAAAAATCAAAAAATGCCTTGAGGAATAATATTCGCTTATTTCCCATATTCTTCTGGTGCGTGCCAGAGATGATTTTTCTTGCCAAGGCCTCTTAAGGCCCTGGTGGCTTTTGGCATTGGCCGCGAAACCAATGATCATTACCAGGGAATGCTCACATTATGTGCTCGGAGGAGGAGGCGCTCGGTCGGACAAAAGTCAAGGAGGACCTGAAGTAGGATCAGGCACGATTCCATCGGGCGCTGGTGCCGGAGGGAGGCCTGGTGGGCCTGGACGGAAACTTTTGCGGCCTTTTGCAGAGACAGAGGAAGATGAAAGTGAGACTTATATTCCGGAAGCGGCCGACGAAGAGACTGTTTTTTGCCTGGCAGAGAAAGGCTCTAAATGAAACTTTATAAGACTCAATCTGGGCCTTCAAAGAGAGAAGATTCTCAGTCAATCTCTCCTTTGTCTCTGGGACTCTAGGACTTCTCACTGGACTTTAGGGCGCTGCGCTTGCTCAGGAACTTCACGCTTATAAATCTCTGGAGGCAGGAGAAGGAGATGAAGAAGAAGATCTGGGGGAAGCTGAGATTGGACGGGGCAGGAGAAATGTGTTTAATTGAGGAGAGAGATGCTTTCTCCATTGGCAGAAAGTCTCTCTCTGGGTTATGAAAACGGTCACTCGGGCTTTTTGTGGGCCTCAAAATGGGTCAATCTGACCCAACGTCCGCGTCACCTTCCTCGGCAGCATCGAGTCCACGCTGGCCGTGGTGGCGTGAGGAGTCAGCCTCCCACATGTCCAACTGCAGCAGGTCCAGAGCTGTGGCCAGCGTCCTGGATCCCCAGGTAGACAGAAGCCAAATAAATTGCTCCATGTAGATGGTGGCCTCCGACGGCTGGACCTGCTACATGTAAGGCCCTAATCTCTTTCTGCTCTCTCCCAGATTTTATGGGCCTCATAATCGGAGTGACTGGGCAGCAAACACCATCATTTACATATCAGAAGAGGGTCAGCAGGGCCTGAGCAGGCCTGGTCGAGGCCCTGGCCAAGGCCCTGGCCAAGGCCCTGGCCGAGGCCTGGCCGGCCCTCATCAGGGCAGACAGCGGAAATATGGGGAGGAAATGTGTGCATCACAGTATGCAACCATCCAAGCAACCTCTAATGGCAGCTTCTTCCTATGCATCACTTGACCGAGAGTGAGCATGAGAGGCTCACAGCACCAGCATCGAACTCCCCTGGACGGATTCAATAACCGATATGAACTGGGTCGCCTTGTGCCAAAATAACTGCCAAATTGCCAACTGTCCTGCTGGAAGAGAGTCCGAAATCGCACATATTGTGCGCATTCTTTGTCTTGCTTTCCAGACTCTCACCACCAAGCAAGCAGCTCCCCAGCAAACAAGCAAGCAGCAATCCCTCATCTCTCGCACATGCCTGCACGCACGCACGCACGCACGCACCCTCAAATCCCCCGCGTGTCCCCCTTTTTTCCCCTCCCTCCTCCGATATCCGCCAGAGATATTCATTGGTGCTGAATAACGATCATCATGCACGCCCCAACTCTGCCCCTGAGCGTGAGTGCATGCGGGTGAGTTTGTCTTTGTGTGTGGGTGAGCATGCATACATTGGGTGCGCAGAGCCCGTGTGTGTAGAGCCAGGATGTGCAGGCTTTGCAGGGGTGCAGATCTTTTTTGTGTGTGCAGGGTCTGTATGAGTGCAGAGCCCGTGTGTGTAGAGCTTGTGTGTGCAGAGTTTGTATGTGTGAACAGCCTGTGTGTAAGGAGTTCATAATTGTTCTGAGCCTGTGTGTGTGTGTGCGGTGTTTGTATGGGTGCAGTGCCTGTGTGTGGAGAGCTTGTGTGTGCAGTGTTTGTATGGGTGCAGTGCCTGTGTGTGGAGAGCTTGTGTGTGCAGTGTTTGTATGGGTGCAGTGCCTGTATGTAAAGAGTTTATGTTTGTTCTGAGCCTGTGTGTGTGTGTGTGTGCATTCTTTGTATGGGTGCAGTACCTGTGTGTGGAGAGCTTGTGTGTTCCGCGTCTGTGTGTGTAGTGTTTGTATGGGTGCAGTGCCTGGCTGCGTAGAGCTTGTGTGTTCCAAGTCTGTGGGTATGTACAGATCTTTTGTGTGCGTGCCGACCTTTTGTGGGTGCGTGCGCGTGCGCGCAGAGTTTGTATGGTTGCGGAGTCTGTATGGGTGGAGAGCTTGCAGATCTTTTGTACAGAGTCGGTGTGCGCGTGGCAACGCGTCAGAATGCTCCTGTGACCTGACTCCTAACGTTTCCTGCCGTACACATGAATGACGAGAGCTGAACTCATCTTTGAGCTTTTGTCTGGTGGAGCAAATCAAGTGGTCAAAGGGAGGGGAAATTTCCTTGATTCCTTGTGGTGACGTGAAAAAAGGGTGGCAAAGGAAGAGAAAGCAGCAGCATTGGCATAATCTTCTGGGATAAGAGGGGGAGGAAAGCAAGAAGAAAATTTATCTATCTCTGCACAATTCATATTCAGAAATAACAACAACTTCTTAATCCTGAATATTTGGCAGCTGAGCGAGTATCGATCTGGAAGTTGGCAAACTCCGTGTGTACCAAGAGAGAGCGAGAGAAGACACTCTTCAGTGACAGAAAAATGCATTTTTGCAAGCGAAATTTTTCGCATGTCCGATCTGATTTTTCCTCCCTCATTCATGCCCCAGTGGTCGGCAGAGTCGAGGCTGCCTTGGACTGGAGAGATTTTCTGATCCCAAAATTGGCCTTGTTGCACGTTCTCGCGCACGCACGCACGCGCGCACAGCACGCACACACGCACAGCACACAGAGGGCCAGAGAAAATAAGTCACATTTTCGTGCGGATCCCTCGTCACTCTCTGCAGTGGACTTTGCTGCCTCCACGGCGGACACAGCGCACGCACGCACGGGCTCTGACCTTTGGACGCGCACCCGCCGGCATTACCCACCCAGGCCGAGCACGCCAGGCGCACAAAGGCGCCGCCCGCGCACTCACACACGGAAAATAGACTGTCGCTGGTGATGGATTGCGCTTGCTGGAAGTGCGAAATGATGTCTTTGTCATCTCAGGCTTGATTGAGAGCTGCAGATCTGCACTTGGGGATTCCGCACGCGGTGGGAGTGGCGTTTCTCTTGTTGCTGCCGCCCCCGTCGGCCCAGGGCTGGACGGGGCTGTACTTGTTGTTGTCTCTCTTCGTCCTCCAGGAGGAAGCCAGAAAAAGAGGAATCCGCTCGATTGGGAAGGGAGAGAACGAGGCAAATACTAATCCAATATTAGTGCAAAAAACAAGGCCTTTTTCCCTCTCTGCCCTTCTCCGTCTCCACCAGACAACAACACCCGTGCGATCAACATGCGATTGCTCGCGCAGACGCAGATTTCTGTCAGCCGAGAAAGCCCTGACACGAAATTACAGATTAAGATGTCCCAATGAGCTTTCCCCCGAATTAAATCCCGGATTATCCGCCGAAAATCGTCATCCATCTCCCTTGTCGCATTAGAGGCCTTCTCCTTGGCCGCGGCCGCGGCCGCCCCGGCCTCGGCAGCCTCCTCGGCTGAGGCCGCCGCCGCCGCCGCCGTCAGCCCGCAGATGGAAGGGAAGAACTTAATTAATCATTGCAGATTGCCCAGGAAATGAAACGCCGTCAAAAGTTGGCTCTCTCACATGTAATTTCTGCCTCAACACGACTGCCGAGAAAGCGATGTTAGGGCGCGTTTGCACTGGCGGACTTGGCTCAGGCTGCCGTCAAACTGGGGCTGGTCGTGCCTGAACCAGACGCTTTGGATTTGCCCAGGGCAAACGCGCCCTTACAACAGCATACTTTGTTCTCTCTCTCTCTCTACAGATGTCCCTTCCTTGGCTGTTGCTTATTAATGAAAGTACTGTATATGAAATGTCATGGTTGCTGCTTCAACGAGTGACTCAACAGCCATCCTATGCAGTAAACTCTCGTTATAGTAAACTTCATGGTCACAGGAAATAATTTACTATAGCAGGAATTGCACCATAGCCAGAGTGGAAATGGAGGGACTCCCAAATACAAAAGTCTGCCATGAAATGATGTTTTGGACTCCTGCAAGTTCTTGCTGGGCCCCAAAAAATGAAAAAAAGGGAAAGGAAGAGAAAAAAAAGCATCCACCGGGAGCTTGAGGGCGTTAGAAAAGCATGCAAAGTCTGAATTGTCTCAGGACCTGGGGCATTTTCTGCTCCAGGAGTGCCCTGATCTCCATCCCCCGCCTCCACATCAACGGCAGTGGCGGTCAGCTCAGCTGACCGGGAGGTGTTTCCAACCACTTACAGAGCTGCCAAAGTTTACTTTTTTCTTAGGGAGTTGCCACGTGACATTGCTTTCCAGCATTTATGCTCGGCACTTACGAAATAGTTTCATTAAGAGATGTTCAGTGTAACGCTGAGCTCTATCCAGCTTATACAGTGCAGTCTGGGTAAGCCAGGGATGCTCCTGAGATTGACCAACTTGACTTTGTCCAGCCATTCTGCTGCAAGGCCCGGCCAGGCCTTGAGACCTCTGGCACAAATAGTGGACTTGGGAGTCAGATGCAAAAGAAGTGTGTGTATTTCGTCTGATTATGACCATCAAATGTTGTCTAGAAGCTTCATCTTATCATGAATGGTGACTGCAGTTAAATATGTTGGTTTTTGGTCTGAGTCTGGCGCAATTGCAGCCAAACTTGTGTAGTGAATCACTACGTAGGGGAATGGGTAGATGCAACTTTGCTGTCTTCATCATGGTCCAATTTCCAGGATCTCAATGCACTGTGGTGTACAATTTCAGTAAGAAAGTGTCTATAATGAAACTATCCACAGTTCATTTCGAAGGACTAAAGAAACATGATATATTGGTGACCCCAGAGCTTTAGGTCCTGTAAAGAACAGTTTTAGCACGAGATTGTCAGAACCGTCTGGTTGTATTTGTTGGGTTTGTCTTTTTGCCAGGATCTGTTAAATGGAAGTTTGTTTGTTTCTGCTGACGATGACTCATGGATGGCAAAGTTTTTCTTGGCAGCTGGCAAATCCATCAGTCGTAGTTTACG
>JAAUXU010074191.1_pt1 | contig 32450 bp, 43 predicted proteins | sample 7278151 | NCBI WGS metagenome assembly JAAUXU01 (sample SAMN14350113, study PRJNA611818) | marine sediment metagenome | isolation source: surface marine sediment (1.8m) | place: French Polynesia: Moorea | collected 2018-08 | reverse complement strand
TAAGCATGTGTCGCTCGTGTCCTCCTCTGACGTTTCACTCCGCACATTCTCGTTCTTGGCCTCGGCGAGCCTGAGTTGGCCCTTGCCTGAAGAGGCTCTCCGGGGGTCGTGCAGGATGGACGTAGGAGTCATCGGCACTAAATAAAACATCAAATGAAATGCGTCTTCCAATAATTGGTAAGCCAATTGGTACCTGACGGTATGAACTGAGTCTGATGCCCTCCCTTCACAGAGGACCCGGGCCCGAGTGGGATGGCCAGAGGAGCGGGATACTTATTCTGAACTCTATACGAAGGAACACAACTGAAGTGACCGAAAACTTTTCACCAATTCTACTCATACCTCCTGTATCTGAGCGAGCAGGTTGTGACGACTGCGATGAGTGCGCCAAAAAAGATAGCGCAAGCTACGCCCAAGAGGACGAATTCCCAAGATCCAAGCCTCCCCCCGCCGGCAAGGCTGGATTCTGGAGATAGCACATAGGATCCTGTAACAGAGGAAAAGTCAGGGCAACCCTCAGACTTGGGTTGTCTTGCTCCTACCTGCTCTGACCTCGACCAAGTTGTGCGGCGACAAGTTGGCTTTAGCCTTTGATAATTGAGTAGAGAGACTCCTGAAAATCCCAATAATTCATGAAATATGTGGCACCGCGCTTGACACTGATACTTGAATACCTTATCATTCTCTCCGTTTCCACCAGATTATTGTCCTCTAGTCCGTAGAGATAGACATCCGTGGCGTGATCCATGCCTTCTAAAGAGGAAGATGTCACATCTCCTTGGTGAGTCTCGGCCGAGTGGGCGTGAATGTCAAAGCCAGATATTGTCGACAATGCTCTGAAAACATAGAAAGAATGTCAGGCATGATAAACGCAACAATGATGGGGTCATACTTAGTTATGTTGCTCATGTCAGCCTTCACCATCTCGAGGTCGCTGTCCAGGACCATCTTCAGTTGGTGATTGCTGTCGACCACGTGAACCTAAAGAAACCATAAAATGACTCTCAATTTCTGTCTCGCTCGGGAAAACTCTTTCTTTCTTACCACAAGGTCGAGGGTAGCGAACTTTCCCTTGGGCGCTCCTCGGGAATCTCTGGCCTCTGCTCTCATTCTGATGGTCTCTCCACCGTCGAGTCCGAGACTTTCGACGACCGTCACATCGCCCTCACGACTGTCGATGGAGAACGAGTTGCTCGGAGACGTCAGGAAGTAGCGGAGCTCAGAATTCACACCAGTGTCCACATCGAAAGCCTGCAAAAAGCCACATTTATGATAGAGTTTATAATTTAATGCCATTCAACGAATACCCAACAAAGGACCGTGCTGTGTCACACACAGATCAGACGTCAGTGTAGTGAGAGAAGCTCGTGACGACGCAGCAGTCCCATGGAAGTACTCAAGGCATCATAAAATCTCACCTCAAGTTTCGCGATTCTCTCGCCGATCCTTGTGTTGGCATCCACTGATAGAATGAGGGGATCGCCCTGGTTCAGGAACTCTGGGCTGTGGTCATTTTCATCCAGGACTACGACATCCACGTTTAGGTCATCCTCGACTGTCATGTGAAGAACATTTCTATTCGTGGTCCTGGTAAATGAGGTGTAAAGGTCTCTTACCCAATATGCCGTGATTTTGATCACCACTGGCCACTATAAGTGTATAGAAGAGTATGGGGACCTCCTTCTTGTCGACTCCAGACTTTCTGTCTGGATTGCCACCCTTCTTTTTCTGCTGGATGGCCTTCACCTTTAGGCTGTAGCGCACCTTGCGCTCCCTGTCCAGGCTGGCTGTCACCATCAGGTGGCCTGAAGAAACGATCGTGACAAGTGTGCGACATTCATGATTACTTTTAAATTTTGTACAATACCTGTCTTTGCGTCGATCTGAAACATGCTAGACTGCTCAGGCTCAGTGATGCTGAACTCCACTGGCGACTCCCTGTCCAGCAGCAGGCGGTGGAGGTCCAACACCTTGGCTGGCGCTTGTGAGTTTTCAAGAATTTTCACCTCCTCAGCAGAATTACTGAAGAGCCGGCCACGGATAGGTCTATTGTCTTCAAGATCATCATGTTGTGCCTCTTCTCGGGGCTTTAAAACAAGGTGTACTTTTATGAATCTCACTCATAATGAAGTCTCACTTACCTCCAGCAACTTCTCTTCTTGATCTATTGCTTCTTCCAATTTCTTACGTTCAAATTCTACTAGTACGACGGCATAGGCTTCGTTTGCGCGTCGAGTCCCGCCATCCACAGCCTTGACATAGACTTCAACTACTACGTTTTTTTCCTGGGATTCGACCAAGGAGTCGACATCAAATGCCTTCTTGAGCCTCATCTCTCCGGACTTTGACCCCAGAGAAAAAACGTCTCTCAGGTTCAGCAGAGAATACCTGGACGTAATCATTGCTTTATAAATACATGAATTATTACGGAGGATAGAACTAGCAGTATACGTACAATGTGTGCAAAAAAGATGCAAAATATATTCTGACTCATCCTGTAGGGACTTACCTAATGTCTGAGTTCTGAGTTGACTTGTCAGAATCATTGGCGTAGACTCGGAGTAGTCCAAAGTTTCTGTGATTTTCGCTTTCACTGATCTTCATCTCGTAGATGGGCAGCTTCTCCGGCAAGGGGTTCACGCCCCTCAGGGGTCCAGACTCAGCGTTAGAAGGCGTGGCCTCTGTGCGAACGTGTCCGTAGAAGACAGGGGCGTTATCGTTTTCATCGGTGACCGACACAGACACGTTTACAGAGGACTGCAGAGGGACCTCAGCTGAGGAGTCTGTGGCGATCGCCTCGAAGAAATAGGCTGTGGCATGGAATCGCATCAGTCTAACGACAGTCGTTACCATTAATGTCGCCAGAGTCAAATCTTACCATTGTGTTTCTCATAGTCTATGGTGCCATTGACGTACAGGGATCCATCCGAAGGGCTGACCCAAAATGGAGCGGTCAAGTCTGACAGTTTGTAGGTGACCTGCAACGCGTAATGCGTGTACACTGACCTATCACTGTATGTACAGTATATGCGAACTCACTTTTCCATTGTCTTCCAAATCTTCATCAGTAGCCACTACCTGGCCAAGCAGGTGGTCGTTGTAATGACCTTGAGGAAATTTGGAGTCACATGTCTTAGGCCTGTTCCTTAGGTCACTGCAAGTTTCTCACCTTCCCTAATCCGGTATTCATATCGACCTCTGGCAAATTTTGGAGCATGGTCATTCACATCTCTCACTTTGACAGATATTTCTTTCGCAGCCTCCATCTGGTCCTCGTCGGTGACCCTAAGTTTAAGGACTAAGCCCAAGTTGGGGTCCAGGGGAGCCAAGAGCAGGAGATCGCCAGAATTTGGCTCGATCTGAGAAGCACACATTCTCATGTGCGGCGTGACGTCGTAAAAATATCCAGAATTGCATACCGTAAAATGCTTCCTCCTCCTTCCATCTGAAGTCTTTTTCTTGTTCTTGCTGTCCACGATCTCTTCACTCTCGAGAGAGAAGTTGAGCTTGAACTCTCCTGGCTTGGATGTCTGATCCGTGGCCATGAGCCTTGCTAGCCGGGTGCCCACAGGACAAGTTTCTTTGACCACCAATTGTCCTGGAACCGCGTGATTTCCTTTAGATGCCCAAGTGCTATTATTATAGTTTCCATACCTTTGAGAAGCTCTGCGCAACCTCTGTTGATAATAGCTAGTCCTCTGATTTCTGGGGGCTTGTCCAATCTCTCCTCCAAGATGTGGATCACCAGTTGAGACTCGGTGATGTGTCCAGCCTGCATGAATTCAATTTTAATTTAACTCCCCTATGAGAAGTATTTCAGACTCATGCCTGGTCAGTGGCTCTGATCCTCAAGTAGATCTTTTCCAATGGCGCCTGATTAGCACTGTCTCCGGAATCCACGACAAAGTCACTAATGCTCTTTGAGTGTAGGAACACCCGTCCGGTACTGGGGTCAAGTCTGAAGATTCCACTGGCTTTGCCCAAGAGCTGAAGCAGAAAAACGTACACGTAACTAACTACGTGAGAGGAATACTGGACAAAGGATACTGAAAGCCGATAAAACTCCATCCAGACCTTGAGATTGATCTTGTCCTGAAAATCCGCGTCGGTGACATGGATGAGATTCTCTCCCAGGCTAACTTCTGTGCCTGGGTCGGCCGATCTTGCCAAGGTGCCCTGATAGATGTGTCGATCGAATGATGGACTGTTGTCGTTGTCGTCCTCAATCGTCACGTTCACCTGTTGCCATGACTTGGTTTCAAGATCGGTTGAAAGAACAACAGTGCTTGAATACGTACAGTCATGACTTCCTTTCCACGCAGGATTCCTCTCCCCAGAGCGATCTTGACCTCGTAGAACTGCTTTACTTCTCTGTCCAGGGGCTTCTGCAAGGAAAAATAATCGTGCTTAGTGTGCGTTCATGGAAATTAACTTGCTCGTGAACAACATGCCTTTGTGAAGAGAAGTCCGCTATCAGTAATGCTGAACTTTTCTTTGGCATCGTCGTCGTTGAGGATGAAGAACTCCTTGAATCCGACCGGGTTTGAATCCCGATCAAACTCCAATCCGGACAAGTTGGCAATCAGAGCGCCATCCAGATTCTCCTTTACCGAGAATTGGTAGCTCGGACCCGCAGCAGATTGCTCAACAGGAGCTTCTTCAGCGAGCTTTTTCTCTTCCTCTTCGCCACCATCTTTGGCCTCACCGTCAAGGTCAACCACGTCAATCCTAATCTCGGTGCTGGCCAAATTTCCATTGGCGGACTGGGCCTGGACCTGTGAAACGTGACTTTATTAGCGTGACTCTGCTGCCTTGGCTCGCTCGTAGCTCCCAGGAGATGACCTCATCGTTTTGCAGGCTCATTTATTTACCCTAAGAAAGTAGGTGTCCAGCGCATGGGGCCCGACGTCCTTGACCAGGCCGATCTTCCCAACTCTCTTGTCGATGCCAAACGGTACTGTAAGAAAATCACCGCACTCTTCACTTCCACCATGGGCACATGGACTTCATGGTTTGCTCGAACAGCATTGCCAATAACGACCCCTCTGTTGTTGCCTTTTTTCTACCCCGGATGTCAACCGCCCCGAGCAGATCGACCATTTATCGTCCTGCTGCACCTGACTAATCCAACCAGCCCGTGAGCACAACATGTAGTACAAAAATTTTAAGTGGATGAACGACTTCATTTCCATCACATGCTTTAAAGCAATGCGAATTTACTTGTGACCATGCACGGGTTCTTCTTGCATTTCCTGTCCCGCCTACCTTAGTGCTTCCTGTGCAGCTGCACATTTCCTACAGTGCGTTTGTCACGCACGCACGCACGAGTCTTCGGTCTGGTCTCGGTCTGTGCGTGCTAGCGAAATTCATTGGTTGGCCTGACCGAAGTCATCCATCAATTAGCGTGGGCCTGAGTAGTAGTAGCGAGCGCTCTTCAAGCGAAACCCCATTAATTAGCTGTCGCTTCCAGCCAACCAAACGCTCCATCTTCTCTCTCCCCGTCTCAAGAAGAGTGAAATCAATTCGACTGCGTGCTCAAAACTCGGTCAGACGAGCTCTACTTTGGCGAGGAGGCCAACTCGAAGGGCGCTTCCAGGACTCAGGACTGCTCTGAGGTACCTCTCTCAATGCCTGCATATGCAGGCCTGGTCCAAGGTATTGCCCGTTGAGTCTTTCACTCTAAGCAGGGTAGAGACATTGGTGGATTCGTTTGTCTTTATAATGGTTAGTCCATTGACGGTTAGGGGAATTAATGATGATAGTCATGAAGCCTCACAATTTCCTCAGTGTGACGGGCAACACTTCTGACCAGGACAGTGGTTATACCAATGAATATACAGTGAAGACGCCATTTAGACCCCCATCGCTTTTTCACTATTATCCCGGGTGATTCTTCCGTGCAAAGAGACATTTGGGGTGTACGCTTGGGTGGCAAAAAAGCAGAAGGAGTGAAAATGTCGAAAAGCCAGCGCCCAAACGAGTTTGACAGCTTCGACATCATCAACCTGAACTACGACAACGACTGTCATGACATTCAAGCTGAATCCAACAACGTTTAGGGGGCCCAAAAGGTGCCCTATTCACAATCGACTGTCGTGATCAAAGTCGCCTACAATGCAGCGTTTAAGCCTCCGCTCCTGGGCCCCATATCCTGATAAGGTTGGGTCTGTTTCGGCTTCTCCAAGTTCAACTTCCCCATTGAAGTCAATGCTTAGCCACTTCTGCCCATTCTGAGCATGATGCCCTTGCTATGGCGCAGACAGTCTCACCTCCATGTCTGTACCGATGCCTCATGGCCCAGTTGAGCGTGACCCCCGTGGGATTCTTGATGACCACCTGTCCAATCGTCTCACCTGCGGGGAAAAGTATTCCTTGGCACACATTGTTCCAGTGAAAGCGTTCGCACGACGTTTCCTTCTTTACTCACCTTTGCGACCATTCTTCCCCACCCTGTACTTTTGTAGCTCTGGCGGAAAGGTTATGACGTCGTCAGCCTCGGCGGCTGGCGGCGGCGGCGGCGTACTGCGCTTTGGGAGATTCTTATGGATTCTACGGCCGAAGTGCTCGTCGTTGTCGTCGTCCCTGACGGTGATGTCGACGGTGGCGACCGCGGTCTTTCTGTGCCCGGCCTTCTCGGACTGGTCGGTGGCTGTGATCAGCAGGGAGTATCTATAATGTGAACAGTGTCCATGCGTTATTGGGTTGAAGATGCCAAGATTGTTACCGGGGCGAACGAGGCTGATTGACAGTGATTTCGAAACATTTCCCCCCTCATTGTTTAACCGTGACAGACGTCGAGAAGAATCTTCCATGCTTCGAAGTCGTTGTTGCTCGTGACTTACTCATATTCTTTTGCAACCCCCCCCCCCCTTGGTTCAACTTGGCCACCCCTGCAAAGGACCTCTTGGCAACAAAGTACGAGATGATGACAAGAACTTGGAGCAGCCCATGAATGAGCATCTCGAGAGCTACTTGTACGTGGTGTGTGCGTGCCAGTGCGCGTGCGAGGGCGAGGACTTTGCCCACATGCGTCCCGTAACCATGTAGGTGTAGCTACGACCTGCAGAAATGGAAGAAATATATCCGGAAAAGGTTCAATTAGGCTGCCCTCCCGCTGAGAGAAAGAGAAATGAGGCCACCCCGACCCGAGCAGGCAAAAAAGCACCTGACAAGATCAAGGAGAGCTGAGTCTCCTCCTTGTAATCCACGAGATTCAGGCCTGCCACTGCCTTCTCACTATTGAACCCCTTTCTTCTCCGTCCACTCCTCCAGGGGTGGGTCGACCTTGCAGAAAAGTTATTTCTCATTTATCGTGGTCTCATCCCAGAGGCCGTCACATTAATAAGCTTGACCTACGTGCCAACCACGTACGTACGAGCGTTCTTACTGCGTAGGCAGTTCTTTTCCCGCTTTCTGACGGTGCACGAAGGCTTCTCAGAATGAATGATCCGCCTGAATTCGATCGATGTTGTCAGTTACCCACAAAATTCGGTCGCTTTTGCGAATAATTGCTGATTAGTGCAGGGCCTGGAAGGGCCCGGGAGGGCCTGACCGAGAGAGACTCTATCGAGGAGATTCTCTTCCGTGGAGAAGAGGAGGGGGGAAATAAATTTTCAACGGTTGGCCAGAATGATGGATGCGAGCGCTTTGCGAGAGGCCCCCCTTTTTGCCCCTGCCCCGAGGTGACGGAGACCTATGAGCTGCAAAACTTGCTGTTCCTGCGGCCAAGAACAGCAAACTTTCGTGTCGTACGTACGTGTACATGCATGTAGTTTCTAGCACATATATGTCCGTATGACCCATAAATAATGAGACCACAGTTTGGCATTTATAAAGTTTTGAGCCTTTAGACAAGTGAGTATCTTGTGATGGAACAACGTTTCCAAGTTCCTTCTCATGCGAAGCTGCGTGTCAACCCTGATTTTTCTGAAGTTTCTGTGCAGGGTGGAAAAAAATTGTAGCAGCAGATTGGAAAGAATTCATCGTGGCTCTTTGGTCACTTCTCTTTGATCTTGCATGACAACTTCAGTGTGACTGATGCTGTTTGTCCTTAACAGACTTTCAGGACCTGCCCACGTCAGCGGCAGCAGGAAGGTGAGCCCCAAAGTAATGAATCCCTTGCCCCGTAAAGTGGCAACCTCGCAAAAATGGTTGCTGCAGACGCCAAAAAGTAGAATCCAACCGGTCTGTTCTGTGAAAAGGTAGGTGTTATTCACTAGCGTCATGACGTCCAACCCATTTGTAGTCTCGTTATTTATGGGTCACGTGTCCGGCAAAAAGCATCTGTGTGGCGACGAATAAACTAATCGACTTCACCTCTTTGCAAAGTTTGTCCGAGGCCGTTTCGAGGTCGCTCTAGCCGTGACCTCGAGGCTAAGACATGAGCTCCCCCGCAGAATTCGGCCTGTCATTACAAACCCCACTGTTAAGGCCACCCAGGACAGCTACAGAGCGAATTAGCATAAACAAGCAACTGGTCCTGGGGGTGTTCGTACGTCTGTTGCGACGTCTTGAACACTTTCCGAGCATTTTCATTGCTACGGTTCATTTCTGCTCCTCTTGGCCCGTCTGGATTGGCACTGAATACGCGAAAATGGATGCTTGGTTGCACAACTTTTTGAGGGAAATATCGCACTCACACACGAAACTGTCAGTAGGAGAGAGCGAGAGAGAGACAGGTGTGAAGGATGCCCGGAGAGAGAAAGAAATTATCATTCAGCAAGCATTTTCAATGCCTTTTTTCATCCCAAATTCATTCTCTTGAACGCGGTTTCGACGCAATCTCCGCTCCTCCCCGAGCGGCCGGCGTTGTTTTGGCGCACACACAGACGGACAGAGGACAAACAGACACGTTTGTGGTATGCAATTATCTCTCCGATTGAGCCCAAGATGTGCTTTCCCCCCTCCTCCCCCCTCCCAGATTTGGGCATCCTCAGTATAAGGTATGACATTTTGAGCTTTTTTTGAGCATGCACGATGAGTCGGTACGAAGGGAGGTCACGTGTGCGTGCGTGCGCGCGTAGGAGGCGTCACGCCTGCTTAGGCAATTTCTCAATCTCAAAAAAAGTGCAGAGAAGAAGAAGAAACAATGATTTGGCAGATCCTGTGAGGACGGGACCGATCTATCCCTAATTGGCTCCTCTCAAGAGCGTTAAAGACGATGAATGGGCTGGATGCGCGCGCGCGCAAGCTGTGAATGCCATGAGTGAGGAGAAGACAAAAGGAGCCTTTTTTTTCGCAGATTTGCCAATATTTCTGCGATGACAGATCAAGAAGGGGGGGGGGAGAGCCGAGAAGAAATGAGTAAAGCCCTTGAAAGGGTCATTACACAATAAAGTGGCGGAAGCCTCTATGTGGCTAGTTTCCTTCAGGGATTATCCGATATTAACTCTAAAGTCTTAAATTGCAGCGCTCGACCTCCTCCCAAGGACCTGAAGAGTCGGCCAATTGCTCAATTGATGTGTGCAACTTGCATACCTCGTCCGGTCGAGGAGGCCTCCGTTCTGACGCATCCTGATTTGGCCGGTGGTGGCGTCGACGCCGAACACTCCGCTCCCGGTGCCGTTGACCACCCTGGAGAGAATACGGGGAAATCAACTTGATTTCTATGCCGAGAATGCGGGAAATCGACGGGGTTGGAAGAGGAAAATACGGGAAATCAACGTGATCTCCGAAGAGAGGAATCCCGGGATTGTCCGTACCTGTATCTGACCAGTGCGTTTCTGCCGGTGTCTGCGTCCGTGGCCCTCACCTGGCCAATTAGCGTCTTCTCGGAGGCAGAGCGAGGAACCACGAAGGAATAGGAGGCATCTGCAAATACGCATTCGTTTTGCAAGTGAGGAAAGACTTTTTTCTCTTTATTTTTGCCCTGTGAAGATTTAGAAATGTGGCAAAGTCAAATTTCATGCGCGTTTTCGAAATTGCTCCTTCTTTCTTAATTGGAGCCTATGAGCGGCTCCAAGGCCTCCATTGAGGCCTGGCAGGCCTTTTCCTCCCCCCTCCCCCCGCTTCCAGTCAAAATTGTTTTCCAAGAAGCCGATTTTTCTCTCACTGTCAATTGTTCCACGGGGTTTCTTGATGGGAAGCAGAATTGTCATCATCTCTCTTTCTGTGGCAGGTACAAAAAACTGTGTCACGCCACAGCAAATTTCCTTACAAAAGTCGTACGAACCAAAAAGAAGAGATATGAAGTGTGATCACATCTAGGTATTACGTACCTGGCTGAAATTTCGGCCTGTTATCGTTCTCGTCTGCCACGTTGACCTTGATCTTGACTTCGCCCGGACGCTTTCTGGCCACGTTGGGCGAGGACTCCTCGGCGCTCACGTTCAAGTAGAAGACGTCCTGGAATAGCGGGCATTGTTGATGGCCCAGACAGTGTCTTACTGAAAATGATTGCTCGACCTGCTTCTCTCTGTCGAGGTTCTTGGAATTCTTCAAGGTCAGAGTCCCGCTGTTGGGGTCGATCTGGAACGTGTCCGACGGGTCCGACAGGACGTAGCGGAACGCTGCGTTGCCGCCCTGCAAGTTCATCACGTCATTGCACTTCTACACCACATTGCGGGAGACTCGATACTTCCACAACGTGGTGGTAAACACAACTTCCACGTACGTAAAGGTGGCCTTAAAAGTCTTGACCTCTCTCATTTACTGAATAAAAAAACAGTTCTGCTCCAACTTCGGGGAATTCTCGTGCAGCAAAAGTCCCTCCGCGCAAGGTCGGCCTCCGGTCTTGTGCTCGGACGTCATCAAGTCAAGGAAGTGCAAGCGCAGCTCGTCAGTGGGACTGAGCATTGGAAGAAAATTGTCCACAAAGTCTTTGAAGGCAAAAAATGGACGCTTCTTTGTTCAAGAGACGTTTCACTTGAGGTCTCTCATGTGGAGGGAGTCCAGTGACACGAAGGCAACGCGCAGTCAAACGTCGAAGTCATGATATTGCGAGACATTGAGACGTATCATAAGTTCGAGACATGACTTATTTAGAAAGAATAAAACTGCTTGGTCAGCCGTGACCTTGAGATTTGACTATAAATGAACAAAACTCCAGATCGGGGGACAGAAAATTCAGGAGGAGGAAGAAGACCTTAATAAGTTTTTGCATCTCACTGGGCAGTTTTGTTCAGTCATGCCTCATTATTGTAATAATAATCGACTGACGGTGGTGAGTAATAACACTAGAGGACAAAACCGAAGAGAGAAGAGCAAATATTATGATTTCCATACCTCATCTGCGTCGTCTGCACCCAGCCTGAGGATCTCGAAGTCCTTGGGCAGGTTCTCCACGATGGTGAGGTTGTACTCGTCGAGGGAGAAGATGGGCGCGTGATCGTTCACGTCCAGCACCGAAATGGTCACCTGCCAAGACAAGATCGTGCGTGCCCGAAAGAGCAAACCACCAGAAATGCTGGGTTTCTCACCGTCGCGTGCGCCACCTTGACGGGGTTGTCGTTCTGCCTGGCCTCGAGCTGCAGCTCGAACTCGTTCTCCCTCTCGTAGTCGATTTCGCGCACTTGGTACAGGAATCCAGTGGCCGGGTCCATGGAGAAGAAGCCGGCGTCGTTGCCTGGGAGAGAAGAAACATCGGTCTAACTGTCTTGTCCCTTCGGTAACAACGAGCGTGGGGTCAGGCCTACCTGAGACAATGTCATAGTGCAACGGGGCCTCCAGGCCCAGGTCCTGGTCGTAGGCATGAATGGGCGGCCTGAAAACCACCTGGCGTTCGATCTGCTGACCCTGGAAGACGAGAAAAATTGTCAAATCGCGAGCTCACGATTTTGCAAGAAAAAAAAAGATTCCGGAAATCCTCTCTCCCAAAAAAAGCTTAATTTTTCAATGAAAAGACTCCACCGAAGAAAAGGATATAGTGACGAAGGCATTTCTTTTTCTTTCAAGAGGCGTGAATTTCCCTTTCTCTCTCTCACACACACGCATCCTGTGTGTGTCAGGCTATTCTTACAGGGGAGAGTTTAATCATAGAGATTGATTATAAACGGAGGATCTCGACAGCAAAACCTATCATGGCGGCAAATTTGCAATTAGCAGCACTCGTGATGACGGCGAGGGTTTCTCCCCCTCCCCCTTTTTTTCGCGCACAAGTGAATCCTGAAGGCCTCCTCCAAGGGGCCTCATCAGACTGCATCACCGTGGTTTCTTTTTGTCGCCAGTCGAGCACGCGTTGCTCCTTTTTTTCCCCCAGAGGTAAAAATCATCCGGACGTCGTTAATCTGACGCACGCGGTCGCGCAGAACAAGAAGTGTCATTGTTCGGGAGGCTGCGACGACGCGTGCGGGCTCGACGGCATCGCCGGGTCCGCCCGCACCGGCTGGGCCCGGGATGACCCAGCTTGGGCCCGGGATGGCCCAGCTTGGGCCCGACTCCATGCCGGGGTCGAAAAGGTCTGTAGATCTGTAGCTCTGGCTGTTATTTGGCCCTCATCTGCCAGAAAGTGACGATTCTAAGTGCCGTAATGAGTATAACTGTACAGTGTGTTCCAAAAGTGGCGTGCTACTTTTGAAAGGCCGTATTTCGGCTATGTCACGTTGTCCGGAGTCGATGTTGGTGTCATCAAGCTTGTGATTTTTCAAGGTTAGATAATCTGGGCAAGAAATCACATATTCTAAAGATTATATTTTGCGTACATTCACATGAGTGGCTATTTAAAGCAATGAGGGCGGAAAGTGTCTCTTAAGTATACTCTGTGAGTATGCAGATATTTGACTGGGCCTGGATGCCGGCATCATCATCGGCAATAACTTTATGGAGGTCAACAATGAACGTGTCCAATGATTTCAAAACGTGAGTAGGGCAAAGAAAAAGGGCTTTGATAAGCCTTGATAAGTGAATAACCACGTCATTATTCCCTGCTTTTTTCGCTGTAACTAGATATTTGCGGCAATCTTTGCTGACATCATGGAAAACTTTGACAAGTGCACGACATGTGATAGGCGGGACTTTGCTGTACGTATAGCGTGCTCCACAAATGCATACATGACTCACACAGCGCAATTAAAAGTGATGTAAGGATAAGTGGACACAGCCCTCGCCAGTGAACTGGACCGCTTCTACTGTATGTCACTGACTGAACTTGCGACGAAAAAGTTACAAGCATCAGTTTCTCTCATCCCACAGCGGATCGTTGAACCTTTGGCACTAGGTAAACGTGTGCACCACTGGACGACTCACACATACCGTGCGCACTGTACCGTATGATGCACGCGCACTCACTGCACGTAGACGAAGAACCACTTGGCCGCTTGTTAGGCCTACCTCGGCATGCCCTGAAGAGGTGTCCCAGCATGATTTTGTGTGTACTGTGAGACAATATAACAAAATGACACCGGCAATTTCGTTCACGCGCAATTACGCAAAAATAGTGACGTCGCTTTCGTAAGAGACGTCATCGTCGTCGTCGTCGTCGTCGCTGTCGTCGACGTCGACGTCGTCGTCCGCGCAATTTTCTCTCCCTTTCAACCTCTCCTTTGAAAGGACAAAGCGAAAAATCTCTATAGATAATAAATATTTTCCTCTCTCTGTTTTCTATTTATTGCTTTTCGCCCAGGAGGGAGGAAAAAAGTAACAATGGGGCCACTAATTGGACGTTTAGACGGTTTTGCTGCCGAGACCTTGACAGACGGACGGACGGACAGACAGACAGACAGACAAATATTCTCTTTTCTTGCAAAAAAAAGCACCAAAAAATTGGCCCGAATTTCGCAGTCACAACGTGTGAAAAGAATAACCTCATCAGTCCGATGAAATCAGTTATTATAGAATAAAGAAAATGTACACGAAGTGAAAGAGGTCGGATGCAATTTGCCCTAATTCTTCTGATAACCTCTGCTATCTTGTCTGGCTTCAAGATGCCTTTTTTCCCCTGCTCATGAGGGCCTCGACGACCATTTTGTCTTGGGGCCCCTTCTATTAATTTTTTTGTCATGCAACATCTGCAAAAGAGAGAATCGTGAGCTGCCGCAAGAAAGAGGAGTCGCCGAAGTCGTCGCGATTCGTACGTCGACTGAGCAGAAAAAAGGCTTCATTGTCCGACATGACAAATTCCTCCCCACCAAATCGGCCCCTCTCAATGTACGCGCATAAATCACGGCAATTTCAATGTCTGGGGAGGGAGGGGGGGGGGCAAGGGAGGGTTTACCCCTTCTCCCTTCCTCCTCTTGTTTATGACGATGCTTCACACACGGACGTGTTTTCTTCTGTCTCATTCTTCTTCTCCTACGTCCCAATGTTTGGGGAGGCCGAGCTGAGCCTCAAAGGACTCTTCATTCACGGCTTTCACATTAATTCGGCGGCCGGGGAGGATACGATGAAAAACGGCTCTTTAATGAGCCTGTCCTTAGGCACCATTAGTTGACTCCTTCCCTCTGTTGTTCAACAATCACGGGCTCATATTTAATGGAGGAAAGAGCCAATAATTACTGGACAATAATTGTACTACTGGAGGCACAGGAAGCATCAATAATGCCTTGCACGATGCTAATTAGCCAAAATTTGGCGAGCAAAAAAAAAGAAGAAAACAGAGTACAAAGAAGGATTGTGCGGGAAAAAAAACCTTGAATGGGTGCAGAATTTGGGGGGCTTTTGTTCTTTTTTTTAATTCTCTTTAATCCCTGCAGCTTCCAACCGAGCCTTGAGGACGTTGCTGAGTTCTGCATAGAGACTCAACAAGGCCGTTTTTCCTGCTCCGCTTGGCCTTTACTCCGGGGTTGGGCAAGCGGGAGAATCTCCCCAAGTCTCCAGGATGGGGAACTCCCGTGGAGAAGCCGAGCCATTTCCAGTCAGTGCCGTCAGCTTCCCTAAGGCCGCTCCAGCTTGGTCTGGCCTTTGAAGACTCTCGATGGTGCGTGCGGCCGCGCGGGCTTTGAAGAGAGTCTCACCTCCTTGTTCTCGGGGAGGAGGAGGTCAAGGCCCACCCCAGTGGAGGAGAGGAGGTCAAGTCTGGGCAGGCCCAACCTAGTAAATCATGCTCTCTCTCACACACAGAGGAGAAATTCAAGGGAGAAGAAAAGGGAAATAAATCCTTTCGTCGTGATGCGTTTTTTCGGCAATTATCGTCTCCCTCTTCCTCCCTTCCTGCCGGCAAAAGAGGTGATTTATGCGTACTAAGAGTTGGCTTTTTTCTCCCACCTTCGCTTTATTCTGTACTACATAATTGCCTTTAAAAGGTGCCTCATCTTGTTCAATTTCTGTGTCCTTGAGGCCATGCCAAAGTTATGTATGGGTAGGCGTCATGACTCAATAGGCAGATTCCTCTTCTGCGCTCTCTCTCTCCTGTGAAAAAGAAGGTTCACAGGGATGCTCAGCAACTCCTCTGCTGGTACCCGAGGAGGTGTCATAATTTGTGAGCGTCCCTGTAGAGGAAGTGGACGTGACTTCTTCACGATTTTATCACACCCACAAAAGAAGTTCCGCCCATCTTGTTTTCTCTACCTCTTTTTGCCACACACGCACGCACCTGGCCTTGGACAGGTAAGAGTTGGGGGGGGGGGGGAATTCATGAATTTCCATCGGACAAATGTGAACTTGCCAAGAAGTTATTAGTTTGTCCAAAAGCTCTCACAAGCGCGCTGAAAAAGAGTAAGTCAACCCTGGCCTCTTCGTCTGTCTGCGTCCGACTGCGAACAAAGATTCCTACCCAGAGCTTCTTTCTTCCGCTCAAGTCACGGAATCGGGCGAACGCGTGGAAATCTCGGGTTCCGATTGCCCCGGTCACTTTTTGCTTGGCAGGCCAATTGCGCTTGTGCAGACGCTTCTTAAGCCTCTGCCTCGCTCGCTCGCTCGCTCGTTCGCTTGGGTCGCCAATTTTCCAGCCTGGAATCAAACTGTTGGCACGCGATGGAAAAATTGGCGCATTTTCACCAGCGACTTCTTCGCCAGGCGCAGTCAGGAGAGGCCCATTATCGGCACCGACGCCGGCACCGACGCCACCGACGACGCCAAGAGCGGTGGGAGGGAAGGCCCCGGGCAGGAGAGGGAAAAAATTATACCTCTCAATGGAGGCAGAAAGTTTTTTTTGTCTTTTTTTTGCCACATGCGCTTCTCTTTCTTTGAGCTCTATTGGGGGTCTCATTTTCAGACTGCAGTTTTTTCTTTCTCTTCCGCACCAAACTTTCGGGACGAACTTGAAAGGTCAACATCTTTCCTCCTTCCACTGCAGGCAACACTTGCGGCAGCTGAGATAAGTGCAATCTGGAGGTGCCACTCTCATGGGGACCTTGGTCAGCCCACACATCTAGGTGAATATGCACGTGTAGGTCCATAGGCTTGTGTAGTGATTCGTCTTTTTTCAGCCTTTAAGTACTGCATACTTAGAAATGCTGCTGTACTCCACCACAGAGGAGACAGATGCTTGCTGGATTTCCTCAGGACCCGTTGACACTGACGTTGATTCTTCTTCTGGTGTTTTTTCGTCATGTGCACGGGCTGCCCACCCGACACCCTGACGTCCAGCACCGACTTCCACCCGTATAAGCGCTCCCTAAGAAGCTTTTTCTCCTCGCTAGATCGTGGAGATACCGAGGAAGGGGGGGGGGGAGGATTCCCAGTCAGTCCAGGCTCAAAATTTGACTGAGGGCAGCTCCAGATGACAACAACTTTGCTCAAGATACCGTGTGCGTACGTACATGAGCCTCTCCAAGTGACTCAGATCTGCATCTCCAAGGTGGAGCTACGTGTACGCCAGTAGAAGAGCAGCACAGTGGGCTAAACTCTTAGCCTCACTGGCTTCTACCACACGTGACGTCCGATTTCGCACGAGCAAGGGTTAAATCATCATTCATCTGTGGGCAAAGAATGGATGGGGCGTCATCCACTCAAGGAAGGAGAGAAAATATTTATTTTGAGCTGCTGCAACGAAAAGATATGTGGCTTCATTGTGCGGAGACGCTTAAGGAGCGTTTGCACCAGCCAAATCGACAACACGAGGGCGCATCGAAATCTCCTCGAAGAATCGAGACTTCCTGAAAATCCTTTCACAACTCTGTCCACCCAAAAGTTTAAAAGAATTGGAGACTCATTCTTACGCACAAAAGAGGGGTAAAGGCTAAACTTATTTTACGACTGACGCAAGAGCTTATTATTATTTCGACTCTTGGATCGCTATCTCGAATAATCCCCCTCCCACCTGACAATTTAATTTCAGGGGGTAGATAGAAGTGCAACCCAATCCAACCCAACCCAACCCCCCTCTTTCCATTAATCGATTCGGCTTTAATAGGTAAATTTCTTCTTCCTTGATCAAGCAAACAGCAGATATGAACCAGGTGCAAACGCACCTTAAAGCAAAGAAATTCTTAAGTGTATGCGTAGAATCAAGAGTAAAAAAAAGGATTCAATTGTGCTTTCATCAGTTGTGCGGTATGATCTATGAATCAATCTTGGTGCTTCAGGCATGCTTCTCTGACTCGGTTTTTTTCTTCCAGCAGTTGAACCGTTTGATCATTCATTTAGGTCCAGGCTAGCACATCTTACAGATGTGCACCTGCTACAGGATGTGCATGTTTGCTTGCTCGATCCGCATTTCCTTGGCAGATGTCACGGAACCCCCCACCCTGCTGTGAACAGTGTTTCTGTTGTTTGTGAAGCTAATGTATGCGGAGGTTACGGTGATGGTAGAGACACCCCCTTACAAGGATGGTCATTAGGGGTCGGACACTCCCGCCCCAATCTGTTAACAATGGGCAGGGCTCAGAAGAAACTCACTCATACAGTAAAACTTACGCACTGAAGATGCCTTGGGGAAGGGGACAGGGGAAGGGGAGGGGAGGGGAGGCGAAGGCAAGCAAGCCCTGACCCGGAGGGTTGACCCCCAAGCAGCGCACTTTTTTCAGTAACTTATGTAAACTGCTCTTTGGTCTGCTGTGGATTATGAAATGAGGTGAGGTCTCTCCCCCTGCCACGAAAAGTGCATCTTTTTACGATGCATGTAGCAAAAGTTGCTACCTGAGCTGTAGAGAATCTCCTGGGGGGGAAGTGTATGCTCGTCATAGACAGGGGGTCCTTAAAGAATTCAACCTTTCTAGCAAGACGAACAAAGTGTTCTTTGGTCCATGGGGGCTGAGAGTGAAGTCTTAACGCAAAAATTAGCCAGTACCGATGCTACTTGGCTGGATCAGAGGCTTTGCCTGAGTTTGAGAAAGGGTTAGTTAGGGTCATGGAAGTCTGAACATGTCAATGGGCCTTAAAAGAAAATAAAATTTGTGGCAGTCCTTTAGCGGGAATTTTTCTCTCACGACCAAGAAGAAGTCCATTTATCACACACATAAATGCGGTCTTCTTTTTCTCCGCATTCTTTTGTTAAGAATGGACGGAAAATAAAAAAAACATTCCTCCCTCCCCATTTAGGCCCCGCTTGCGTTGGCATATTTTTGCCACACCGCTGAGCATGGACTGACTACACAGGCCTACAGGCCGTCCGGCCTGACTGCGCAACAGTGGGTACGCACGACCAATGGAACGCGCATCCAGGCCTATCTCGATCACGTGACGAAACAGGTCATCAATGCTCTCTTCGAATGATGATGACGCTTGCGTTTGTCGTGGGGTCCGACAATAGCGTATGAGTTCTTGGTGTCTCATGCGAGCTAAATTCGCCTATAAATTACAGGATTCCACCGCAGTCTCGTTGACCCCTACTGGAGTGGTTCACCCGCCTTAAAGAGGTTAATTGGTGGTGGGATGGGGGGGTGGGGGGAAATATGAGTTGCCTTTGTTGGAATGTGGCTGTGTCCCCATAACGCACGGTGAATTACAGACTGCAGTTACACGCGATATATCTTGTTGCAATTTGGACAGGAACATTCCTAAATACCACGATATTCGCGGTACACAGTGCATATTTTGTTGTCTACCACAAAGGATCCGCCAATGTTTTGTCCTTCTAAGTGGCGGCGGCTGCGGCCACTAAAGTTCTTATCCTTGGTATGAGCGTGTGTGCGAGTGTGTGCGTACGTGCGTGTGTGATGACGAAAGGAAAAAGCATGATTTGCGCCTAAGAGATGAGAAAAAAAAGAAGGACATAAGGACCCCATCTTCTACCGTGTGTGTCGTCAAAAACACCCCAAGGCACCAATTATTCCTTCATCCCCTCTCCCACAGCTGGGGTAGGCACGTTTGGGGTGTTTTCGCGTGTGTGCACAGTAGGGACATTTTGACTCATACGTTAGGCCGTGGTCCCTTCAATCGAGCACTCACGGGTGAATTTTTCTGCCAGTCACTGCTCAAATGAAATACAGTCGAGGCTGACTTTAACGATGAGTCCCACATGTGTCACAGTACATGAAAATGTTGCTGCTTGAACAATATTCTTTGGGGCTGCAGTCTCATTGACATGATAAATGTTTGGACAAAATCGGCAAGTCTTAAAAAAAGAAATCATCAAACTGCAAACATTGCATTCGGTCAAACGCTGCAGCTGTGAAATCAGAACCACTGTTGAACGAGAGCTGCTCCCAAAGTTGGAAACATTACTAAGGGCCGTGACGCCTAATACTGACATATCGGTACAGTCGACCCTTGAAATAAGGGTGGAATCCCTTTACTGCATACATCAAAGTTCTTCATCACATCAAGGGCTCCCGAGTAATAAGTGGGTTAGTTGACACGTAACACGACAGTCTCGAATCCATGGCGTTAAAATGAGGCTTTACTGTAGGCGCAAATAAAAAGCGCACATTGCACAATGAGATGGAACTCTAAAAATATGAGATGTCCCCTCTCTGTCACACATACACAGAGCACGTACTATCATGCTGAAGAGTCAACTGTAAGGGATTCGTTGGGAAAATTGCTTCTCGACTGACGCCAGCAGTGCTGTGTAGGTGCTACAGCAGTGAGATGTTGAGGAATCGCCGCCATTTCCTTATTAGCTCGTGTCAATCAAGTGCGTCAGCAAGGAAAGTTGTAGGTCTACAAAAATAATCCCTTTAATAAAGTAAGACTCAAACAGGAAAGTTTGGACTTTCCAGAGGGAGGAAAGGCATTGTCAGGAAGAATCTTATCCGATTCTCTTCAAAGCAACTCAACTGACCGAACCAGCATCACTCTGACAGGTAGGGTTGCTACCTTTTTGACATAAAAAAAGCCAAACAGAAAGTAGGGTACGCAAGGACCAAGCCCGATCTGAAGCTTATTCGGTGGCTGCTACGCTTGATATTAAGCCCAATACTAAATAAAGTTGAACAATGCCGAAGTCAAATGACGTCGAGAAAAAGACAAATTTCTATAATGTGTCTTCAAAAAAGCCAGACGAACAACTCCGCTGCCCTGCGGCCAAGCTTGGACGAACCATCTCCGTCTCCTTCTCTGATACGTACGCACTGCATGACGTACACGTACGTGCAGTGCGTAAGCAGGCTGAAAGTCAGCCACGCTTCACGCTCGTGTGTACGTACAAAGAAGCATACTTTTTTCATACCCATCTTTTAGGGCAGCTGTTAATGTTGCTGCACAGGTTTCGTACACCTCTTGCATGTGTTAGGAAGCCTTCACTTCACGTGCATTTGTACAGGTGCGTGCACGTGCTAATTATCATGTACTCAGGGAGGGGGGGGGGGGGAAATGTCCTGGAGATTGTGCAATTTTGCCGAGAAGATGGTCCAACTTCATCATTTCCACCTTGACAAATTCCCCTCTTTTCTTCCTCGCCGTCTAATTATTCCCCTCCCTCCTCCCCTGCTGATATGAATGAACAAAATTCTGTTGTGTATCTTCTCCTCTTCTGCCACCCACATCTATCCTCCTCCTCGTCGTCGTCCTCCTTCTCGTCGTCGTCCTCCTCCTCGTCGTCGTCTTCTTTCCACAGACGAGGGAAAGCAAAAAAGAAAATATTGAGAAATGGCTTCGCCGAAAAACAAACAGGTGGTCTCACAGATGAGCTGGTACATTTCCAGGGATGAAATGAGGGTAAGAGCACTGAGCGGGGGCTTCTTTTTAATGAGTAAGCCTCATTGAGGTATGATGTTCCCCTTCCATGGCGAGGTGATGGTGGGGAGGGGGGGTAATCCCCCTAGCCCCCTCCTATCCGTGCATGTTCGTTCACCCCTGGCTAGCGCGCCCCGACCGGTACATCATAGGCCTCGCTTTAGGTGAATGGGAAGAGAGAGTTTTTGGGCGAACCGTATGATGACAGGGGGAAGAATTTTGTCGAGAGAAAGAGTGATGGATTCCTCCGGAGTTGTTAGCATTTGGCCTTGATTTTTCTTCTCGTGCACCAACTTACCAATGTTGTGGGTACAAGAACATTCTTCAAGCTCAGACTTTAACGCATCATACTTCAAGTAACCGTCAAGTCTTATCAAAGCAATGATGTTGTATCATTTGCATAACTTGAGCTTGAACAATGGCTGCTGCTGCTGCTCCAGAAGAGAGTTCTGACTAAAGACTTTTTTCTTTAGTAACGCTGATATAATAAATGGCCTAAGTGCTGACAAAGGCAACCCCACGACAGAAGAGACAGCCTTAAGAAGCCTGCGGCTTGACATATTATGACGTATGATCTCCCTGCGAAGCTTCCCCATCACTGTTGTCAGCTGAACAAGGCCCCATTCTGCTCGGAACTGAACGTATGAGGCCATCTTTCCGAATGCTGGGCAACGGGTTCAGTGGCCATTGCAGCCAGATCTGAAACTGGGGTAGGCCTGGGGTAGGCCTGGATCAAGACAGCAGATATCGTCGAATTTTCTTTCTCAACTTTCTTTTTACGACGCCGACATCTGATCCGACGAACGGTACTGGAGGAAATTGGCGTTGAAATATCCCCAGAAGATGGACTCTTGCCTGCTCTGCTCATGATTCTTATCGTGACGCTCGGTCTTGGGCGGTTCAAAGCAGAACAATGATGATTGGGATCTCGTTTCTGGCAGAAGGTCTTCATCATACGTATGTACGTAATAATATATATGGGCCGCTCTAGTGATCAACGACTTTGGATGGAGAGAAACCACTATTAATGACTGGTCCCTGCAGGTGAATGATTCAGAGGCTTGACTCACCGTGAAAGGGTGGCTCTCCCATATCTCGGCGTGGTAGTTCTGCCTGGTGAACGCCGGGTTCTGGTCGTCGCTGTCCCGCACAAACACCCACAGAGTCGTGGACGCGCTCATGGGGGGAGAACCGTTGTCCTGAAACGATGGAGTGATTGATTGACGCGTCCCACACGTGATTGCCTCCAGTGATTGGGCGACAACAGCAGACGAAGAGTCCTCAAAGAAGTCCCCGCCACTCTCACAATTAATCTGGTACGTTTTCGCTGTCCAATGTCGTGGGCCGCCGCGCACCACGCATAATGTCATCTTCAATCTGTCTATATGTACGCATTCATGCGTACACGTATGCGTGTATTGCGTGCGTACGTGGGTGCGTGCTAAGTCTGTGCGATGTCCCAAATTGATCGAGACCAACTGTCACGATACTCGACTCCCACAAGCTTGATACTTGGTCAAGACGATACTTTTGCTAATATTTCAAAGGCGTTTGACATTAGGATTTTTCTGAAGTTACACAGCCGACCGAGGTGCCGCAGGTGCTATAGAAATTTCAAGGGTGGGCTCATCAGCTGTTAGGAGTTTCTGCACGATGTCACTAGAATACGGCGATAGATTTTGAGATGTTGGGTTATATTCGATATTTCGTAAATACAGTAGAAGTGGCGTCAGGCCAGAGCCTGAGTAATTTTGCCAGAACCTGAGTAGGCTACAGTAGTACGTATACAAAGGATCCCAAAGCAAAGCCGCCCTCAACAGAGAGCAAGAAGTCAATTTCGCATCTTTTCTAACCAGACAGCCAGAAGAAGACAGACAAGCGTAAATTAATAATCTTGCATAAGTGATATTTTTTTGGCTGCGCTTCTGCAATCGTTTCCAATCGCCAGTGTCTGGCCGAAGTGCGTCGATGCCAGCGTCTCCAGTGCGCGTCTCTTCTGCGCCATTCGATGTCGAGACGTGATCGCACAGCCCTTGTGCGTACGTACGCATGTACGCATGCCGCGTGCGTACGCAAAAAATATTACTTTCATGGTCACCTTCGCTTTACACACACATCTGCTGCTATCGCTCACTCACGCAGTCTTGAGAAATTAATAGTTAATTGGCGGGCTCAAAAATTTCTCCCCTCCCCTGACGTTTCAATCGCTGCAAAGAATTTCCGTGACCAAAAATCCTCCTCCGTTGTTTTCTTTTTTCACTTTTCCTTAGGGACGAGGTAACAAGGGAAGATTTGGCGGAACCAAGATTGGTGGCGATAACGTGACGAGCAGAAAAAGCTTGGCAAAAGAAAAGCTGCAGTGTAAAGGTGCCTTCAGAGGCTCCTTGGCGACCTTGGCGCCCCCTTCCAACTACTGCTGCATTGAGCTGAGGAGACTCGGGCGCAATAATTATGCGCGTCGAATTTCTGGCAAACGCGTGAATATTTCCTCCCTTCCCTGGGGGTGGCGAAGGTGAAGAATGGCTGTGACTCAATGAAGATTTTTCTCGCCAAAAATTAAAAAAAAAAACGCCGTCTGCGGTGGCGAAACAATGATTTTTTATAGGCCTCGGCAGGCCTCGGGCAGGCCTCGCCGGCAGGCCAAGGGCGATGGCGATTTATTACAATGCGTCAAGCATGTGGCAAAGACTAGACCGAAATTCGGTCATGTGAGGAGCATTTCCAGTCAGGCTGATTCGCGACAAACCCAGCTGAAGAGAGAGAAAAAAAGACCAGGCTGAGTGTGTGCATTGAACATCAGGCTGAGGTGAAGAGGCAAAGATGACGACTTTGAAATTCAAAGGATTTTTCATCCACGTCAAAATAACTGTAGTACAGTAGGACGCATGAGATTTCTTACGGTTCTCACAAGATCGCCTACAGCATCAGAAGTATGCGTGCATCCCGCTTGTGGTACGAAGTCGAGTAGGATTTTTTCCCCCGCCATCGGGGCGGACAAAGGCCAGTCTAGTGTGGTCTTTCCGGCCCTGCCCATTGACGTCATCCTTGAGAGACTGCTGACACCGATCCCAAGGCTGCTGCTTCGGCTTGACTGCGTGTACTCGCACACGTCCGTCTATGACAGCTCAGAGCCACTGACTACTTAGTCCACTTACAAAACTAATCCTACTTTACTCAAGTGGCGCGTGGATGGACATGGGGTCAATACACATGCCACTTGGCAGTACAAAGGGATGCACTTGGAGGTGAAAAAGCCATAATTCATACCTTTATTTGAAAAAGAAGCTAGAGGAAATCTCAACTTGCGCGTGCTTCAGGCTGGAGCTGCCAGACTTCTTTCACTCCTCTGCCAACAATGAGGAGGCTGACACAACTTGTCCTTGCACTCCCGGCCCAACTGCAACAAGCACCACTACTAAGTGGCCGCGGCTGTCACCAGCATGCATGAGTGCAACTGGGGCTTGGGCGCTGCCTGCCACCCCCACCATTCACACTCAGTTAAGCGGTTTAATTGACAAGCCCAGCCATTCACCAGTTTGGAAGTCATTCTAGTTTGAGCATCGTCGGCGTTTTCGCAGCTTGAAGACGTGGTAAATTTGGGCAGCCTTGCTCAAAATCATTTTGACACGGATCCCCATGGTTTTTCCTTCTCGGCGGGACACGAATTCGCAGATGAAAATTCCTGCGTGCTTGGTTGCGGGAGGCAGAGTTTAGCCCTCGATTCGCCTCGCTCAATTTGTGTTTGTTAGGGAGAGTTTATCCAAGGCCTGAGACGATAAAATGCAATAAACGCATTGCAAAAATTTCGCACTCACCTCTGCCTTTATGGTCAGGTTGAATGTTCGATCGCCGGCGTCGTAATCCACGGGCTTCCTCAGCACCAGAACAGCGCTGGATTTGGACCTGCAAAACATGAATAATACATTTTTATTGGCTAGTTCGAAAAGGTACTTTTGAGGGAAGATTGTTTCTTTCGGCCTCGGTTCCGGGCCAAGTATGAGGAATAACAGATGTAAATATCTAGTTTTTGCAGCTAAAAACATTTTGCTTTTAAGGGCCAAAAGCTGTGGGCCCTTTTGACTCAAAGTTTAATGACGTGGTCTTTGTAGTAATTATAGCGCGCACGTCTTTTTTCGGCCATAACTTTTGACTGCATTGGTGGCTCACAACTCCAAGGGAAAGCTAAGAAGCTCCTCAGAAACCAAACTCACATGCATCTTTGTCTTAGCACCGCTCATTTGTTCCAATTACTGTGAAACTTTTTCGTATTAAGCTCGGCCACAGTGCATAACTTTGACCTCACATTGTGGAGAAGTGAGTGGTCCTAGAGCATATCAGTTCACATTTAGAGAAGCTTCTTAGCTCACCACAGAGGATTGAATCACTTCTATAGTTCAATTTGGTCAAAAGTTATGGCTGAAAAAAGAAGTGTCCACTACACTTATTACATATAGAATGTTATAAAGGTTTGAGTTAAAAGTGCAGATAGAAGAACAGCTTTTTTTCAAGAAGTGAGAATTGCGCCAGCTAAAACAGTGTCTAACGCCAATTTTCCCCTCCGAAAAAACGAAATTGGCGTTTTCGAACTAGCCTAATACACATAATTATATAGAATATGGAATCACCCCCAAGCAAGCAGACGTCTTGCCCTACAAGACAGAGTCGGAGTTCACCTACCTGGCCTCCAGGGAAAACTTCTTCTCGTCGTTGCCGCTGGAGATCTCATAGTGGATTTGTGAGTTGGCGCCTCCAGCCCGGTCGCGATCCAGTGCGGCGATGCCACGAAAAATGGTCAGGCCTAACGTGGAGTAACCAAAAATGACTCAAACATCCGCAAGTTTCTCCTGCCCATGTACGAGCTGTCGCTCCAGGCCCGTAGCTGCAGCTCAGGCCCGAAATAGCTGGACTCGAATCAAACTGGACTCGACTCCAGCACTAGTAGTAAATCGTATGTAGCAGCTTTTCGCGTTCATGGAGTGCCTGATACACGTCAGTCGAGGCATGCACTAAGTGCGCATGCTGCTCACATCACACCCCTTGAGCCTCGTTGGAAAGAAACTTGCCATCTCATATGGTCCTTAGTTCACAAAAAAGCCCTCAACTCCATAAATCCACGAGGTAGAAGTAAAAGCTTAGGCTCAATTAACTATGAGAGGACGTCCTTTGGAAGAAAAAGGAATGACCTCTAATTGCGAACGCCTTTTCAGGAATAGAAATCCTTAAATGGGGAGAGACAGGACGCTGGGACCCCCATAAATCAATATTCCAAGTTGTCCCCATCCGCTATCCCATGCGCGATCATCGCTCATTGCCGTCCACCTGCTGCCAAAACAGACCTTTGCTTTTGACACATTCTTCGAAACGCCCACAAGGGGTCAAGCCAACACGGGCAGGTCCGCCAAGGCCAAGTAGGAGTACAAATGAAGACGCTCTCACTTTTTGCACGTGAACCGTCAAAGATCTTCTCTCTTTTTCCTTGCGAAATAAAAAAGAAATACCAGGAAAACATCTGTGACTTTCGACTTGATGTGCAACTTTGCACAGGGGTGGCTTTTTTTCCTGCTTCTTTTGAGGCTCTCATTGCACGTCGGCTTTGACCTGAGAGGTCACCCCAGGCTGCTGAGGCTGCCAAGTAATTTTGATGAGGAATCAATCCCTTTTTTCATGTACGGTTTGCTCAAAGGTTGTGTACGTAGCAAGGAGAGAATTCAGACATCCGACGTTATGATAACAAGTACTTCTTTGCCACTGACCTGGAGGCGTTGCCTCGTCGATGGTGACGTTGTAGGGCGCGTTGATGAACTCCGGCCTGTTGTCGTTCACATCCACCACGTGTACTTTTACAGGGAGATACGCGGTCTCCTAGAACAAGGTACGCATGCGTGTACAATGATGATTTATGACGGTCTGATGGGTGTTATGTACACGATGTGTGCATAACCTGGGCGATTTCATTTCTCGTAAGAAGTCTTGCCCTGGAGCTTCGATTGACTGCTTCTTTCACGCACGCTCAAATTTCTTGTATGTTTAAGTCAGCAAACAATAATGTGACGGAAACACCAACCCTTTGTGTCTTCTTCTTCTAGCTTGGACATCGGTGTTAGCATTGTTAACAAGTATATGGCTACAACAAGGAATAAGGGACATTGTTAGGATGTTTTCATGCTGCATTTCCACATTCAACGAGTGCGAGCTTGCATGTCATAGTGGCGTGAAACGTGGCAGGAAAAGCAAGAAAGAATTTAAAAAAAACCTCCGGTTTTTTTTATTTATTTCTATAACTCCTCACCCCATTGCTTCCTCTGCACGCGAGCCTGAACTCGATGGTCTCCATGGGCGCAGATTGGTCCACCAACTCCTGGAGACTCTTTTGGAGGTGAATGGAGACCCATTGGCGGCTCAGCTCGCGAAACGAGAAGACTCCATCATCTCGAGACTGCAACATTAGGGAACAATGATGCATTTGCCCAAAAGAAAGACCGTCAATACTGGACTGACCCCATCGATCGCCTGGAGACTGAAGTGTTGCCTGGGATAGGCCTGGACTCTGAAGACCTCCGAGCCCACCGAGGTGTCCTCAGGCAACGTCACAAACTTGGGAGCGGACGAGGACTCGTCCATGAACTGGCAAGCTGTAAAAAAAATGAACAAACGTATCATTCAATTTTGTGAATGAGAAATAGATTCTTGTTGTGAGCAGATGGACAAGTGCATTTTTGCCTGGCAGATGGGTCATTCTTCTCTCCACCACTGTCTGCTTGTGCCAGGGTCAGTTTGCAAAAAAAAGCTAGGGATTTTGCAACCTCGGATCCCCGTGCGTCATGGACATTTACTGCAAATTTCTCTCTCTTTGCGTACGACATAACCGTTACAAAAGAAAATTGAGTGTATGCATCGTGTGTGCGCATGCGTGCTACACTCTGATTCACCAAAGCTTATTTCTTCCAATGCAATTCAAGGCGATCCAGGGATAATATTTAATAACGCTCTCCCCCTTATGCATGTGCTTGTGCCAATGTTGCTACATAAGGAGAATTTGTTCATCACCATCCACTGCTGCATCATTCTGCTTGAAATGCATAAAATGATCACTGCACTGCCAATTTCTTCTTAAACGTGCTTGCGACTCCAAATGCGCAACTGCCTGGATGATTATGATGAGTGGGGGGATTTTGTCAAGTGAGTCGAACTGTCTTCCTATGGAACTGTCCTCTACGCCCGCCCAATGTCCGTGAATTGACTGTGGGCCAAGCATCGCTGCAGCCCCACGTTGGGCGCCGCAAGAGCCAACACTTCCTCCGCCACCGAGAACGTCACGCAGAGCATGAAGGCTCAAGACTAAAAGAAACTTGGGCGCTGCAAACTTGAGGCAGAAGGAACCATCGAGCTTCGTCACAAGCCGCAGACAAGAGGTGCTTCTGCGGTTCTTTACTCTAATAAATTACTCGAGGAAAAATTTTCAGCGCTGTTTTTTTTTTCACGTGTAAATCAACTTGAGGCCGCCGTGACAGACTAATCTGCCTCAGAAGTAATTCTCCTTCCGCTTCTTTGTCGTCATTTCCCGTTTTCTACTTTCACAAGATATTCAAGAGGGGCCCATTAAAGTGTGTCCTATAACCTCTTTGCCTCGACTCCTTCAATGGTGGCGAAAAATTCGAATTGACGCAGGAAGAAGCTTCTGGCAAATCACTGCATACACAAATTTTCGTCGTCGACCCCGGGATTCGTCACGAGGAGAAAGCGAACACGTTTATGGGGGAGGAGGGGGGGGGAAGGTAAAACAAACCTCAATTTCTGAGCTGCTTTGTCTTGCTTTAGCGGTAATTGACTTGGGGAGCAAGCGAAGGGAACAGGAAGTGCTAGCAGAGCAGCTTTGAAGACCACGTTAAACACGACACTCCCGCTTTTCTCAGCTGGGCCTCGGCCTGTGAGATCGAGAGAGTAAACGCTCCCTAATTTGAACGAAATTATGGGTATTTCCTCTCCCCCCCTCCCACTCCTCTTTCTTCTTTTCCCGCGCTGTCTTCGTGGGTCGGGGAAGCTTCTGCAACACCCTGTACACAGCTCTGGGCGCAATTAGATGGGCGATAGTTAATTAAGCAGCGAGATGATTGCAATTCAAGCGTCCCTTGAAGGACTACATTTCCGGTGCAATAATAATGAAGTGATCTGCTCGTAAGTGGTAAAATTGCCGCGCTAGATCATTATTGCAAGGCTAGCGTGCAGCTGGTTCTCTCCGGGTGTCTGTGTGACTCACGCACAGAGCAGAGGGGAGGACGTTTGCAGTCTCGTGACCTTATTGCGAGCATTCGCGATCTGCGAACAGTGCATCTGTTGACTCGGTCACTGCTGCATTTGCTTAAGCAAATGTGGAGAACAAGAAGAAGCAACCTCAACGAAGATGATGATGATGATTCAAAGGAATGTGCAAGGTCAGGTCGTTGTGGAAAAGAAGTGCAAACACATTCTTCTGGCCAGTTTTTGGTGGTGCCGCTACAGCTTTTCTGCCCATTTTTCCTCGCCGCAGCCTGGAAACAGTGAATCCGAGCCATGAAATTGGGCATCACGACACCAGACACCCACTTGTTTTGGTTTTTTTTCCTGCTCGTCTTTCTTTCGGCTTAAATGAGTCGTAAGTTGGGAGAGGACGACGCCATGAGGAAGCTGTTGCATGTCTCAACCCAGGTGAGGTTCAGGTCAGGTTAGGCAGCCTTGGAACAAATGTGCTGTTCACAGTCATCCAGGACCAACTCGGTCTTTACGTTACTTCCGAGGGTTTCTCCATCATGGGAGATTGGCTCAAACACAGCTTTGCTCGGCTGTACACTGGCGGGACTGACTGGCCCCACTGTACTGACAATTCCGCCAGTGTTAGCGCACCCTTAGAAATTGACGAGGTCTTTCAGGATAAGATACCGTTAGCTCAAAAAAACCCTGACCGACGACGCGTGCTTCTTTTTCCACGTAAACTCGTATATTTTGAGCACCCATGTGTTATGGAAAAGCCAGGGAGGCTTGCAAAAAATGACGGCAGCATGCAACGCAAAAAACGCATTCTGGGGGATGATAGCGGACTTGGCAACGTTGTGTAGAAAAAGATAGGAGCCTCCACGCCTTATGAACGTAGCTGTCTGTCTGATCCAGTCTTTAGACTTCAGGAGTTGAGTTCTGAAGATCGGTATTCATAAACACCTATAAATTGTGCTCCAGGCCTACCCATAGGCCTACTTGAGGCTACTCGCTTGGAATATGCGTAAAGAACGTTTGGAAAGGTCTATGTACTGTGTGAGTCGAAAAAACGAGGGAATGCTTTTTCTTTACCCCTTCCATGTTAATTCCTCTTCACCCCTGTCCACTTTCTATAATCAATCCCCTCTCACCCCACCCAGGAGACTTTTTGTGATTCACACTGTACCCAGCTTTGTGTTGACGTCCGGGTATGGACAGACTCCTGGCAACTACAGTAGCAACTACGCACGTGCTACACCTAGTTTGGGGCGACGACGACGTCGTCGTCGTCATCATCGTCGTCGTCGTCGTCGTTCTAGGTAGGCTGGAACAGTTCGAGTCATTGAAAATGTCCACAGGCGGAGCGAAATGGCGTTACGGGATAAAGGGGTTGTCAGGGAATGGGCAGCGGACATTTCCAATGGACTCACATCGTAGATCATGTTTATGAATACCGTCCAAGACTTGTTCTTTAGAATGAATGCAGTGCCTTCTATTATTTGCTCATCATCATGGTGCAGAACTCGTCGAAGTCCATGGTGCCGCTGCCGTCCTCGTCGATCTCTTCTATGATCCCATCGAGATCGTCACTGGTCAACCTGGTGTCGAGCTCTGAGATGATCTCCCGGAGCTGGCCAGTGGTGATGTAGCCGGCACCATCACGGTCGTAGATCCTGAAGGCTTCCTTCAGCTCAGCTTTCATGGTGTCCTCGTCAGGTTCCTCCACGAGGAACTTGGCACACAGTTGGCAGAATTCGGGAAACTCGATCTCGCCAGAGCCATCCTCGTCGATCTCCTCCAGGATCTCTTGTAACTCCTCTTTGGAGGGACGAAATCCCATCCCCCTCAGGATGTCATCAAGGTCGTCAGAGCTGAGGAAGCCCTGATCCTTGACGTCGAACATGTTGAAGCAGATCTTGAGCACTTTGATCTCATCATTTTCCAGGCTGGTCACATCGTGGATCTCGGCGAAGTCGATGCCCTCGAAAGTCTCCTGCTTTTGCGACGACATCTTCGGGCTTTATTGTGAGTTGAGTTGTGGGCAACTGCGAGGAAATCGGGGTGCTTTTTTTTCAGAGTTCTGGAGAGTTCGGGCTTGATCGTTCACTTGCTTACCTGAGGCCTTGATTGTTCAGCCAGCAACTGAAAAAAATCCAGCCTTTTTAGTCAGACTTGAGCTCTCTCTCTCTCTCTCTCTTCTGCTGCTGGCTTTGTGTCAAATCCGCTGGGCATTGTTGCTCACGCGCGCATACTCACACATTGTAGTAGGATCAGCAGCTACATATGAGTACAAGTATGTTTAGCGATGTGGTGAATCTGAGACCTGAGGGATGGTGAAACGAGCTTTGCATTGTCTGTCTACTTCTGTGTTGCTAACACGTGGGTCCATTCCACACGTCCACCGCGTCCGACTACGTGTGTGGCAGTCAACCCCACGCATCGGACGTACACATTAATACCTTATAATGAACTGGAAAGCATCCATGTGACACCCACTGCACTCAATGCTAAGAACAATGCTTGTAAAAGCTGACTGTTTCACTTTTCCATCCCTGAATGACCGTTGACCGCTGACTTTCCTATTATACTCCTTTCCTCTTTGGCCCTAGGCCCGTGACCTTCATTGGAGCAGCAACAGCACGAGGCATTATTGTGCGCTCTCTCTGTCTCTTCTTGATCAGAATCGTTTTGGGAAGTTTCGCATCCATCTTAGGCCAAATGCACGCACACACGAGGCACAGGCACAAGTAAAGAGTCTTTATTTGTACGCACAGACAGTCAGGGCAGGCAGGCAGCACCCAGATAAGGGTCGAATGGATGAACATTTATTACTCGGGCAATTTCGCATTCATTTTCTGGCGCTTATTGTTGGAATTTTCTTAGGGTAAAGAAACACAGGTGGCGCGGAAAGAGTCAGGTCAGGAAGGCCTGGAATGCAAGCTGAGAATCGACAGTAAGGAAAACTCCTACTGAGTACATGACAAAACGTAACAGCTGATGATGACTGCACAAAAATGTCGCACAAAATGTACTCCTTGCATGCGTACCGTCAGAGGCAAAAAGTGTCCGTCGACCTCCGTGCCGACAGTTTTGCGACGCACGCTGTACCGTGGATAAACACGAATGCTACGAGTATGACCTCAGAGAAGACTAAAACTTCCCAGTCCAAGGTCCTGGCGTTTTTCCCTCCATGCAGACATTAAAAGATGTTTTGTGCCTATCAATAGTAGCTCGCTTTTTTTTCCGGGCTCGCGTTGGGGGGGGGGGGGCGGGGGGGGGGGGGGGGGGGG